>Ga0157319_1000013_pt1 | contig 154883 bp, 144 predicted proteins | sample MCvi2old240510_FD_105326 | JGI IMG/M metagenome (GOLD analysis project Ga0157319, IMG submission 105326) | Arabidopsis rhizosphere microbial communities from North Carolina - M.Cvi.2.old.240510 | ecosystem: Host-associated > Plants > Roots > Rhizosphere | place: USA: North Carolina | collected... | reverse complement strand
GGCGACCCCGAGACCCAGCCGATCATGATGCGGCTCAAGAGCGACCTGTTCGAGGTCCTGATGCACGCGACCGACGGCACGCTGGACCAGGTCGAGCTGCAGTGGGACCGCCGCGCGGCGCTGGGCGTCGTGATGGCCGCCAACGGTTATCCGCTGTCGCCGCGCAAGGGCGACGCGATCACCGGCCTGCCCGAGGACGGCGAGGACGCGATGGTCTTCCACGCCGGCACGACGCTGCGCGAGGACGGCCAGCTCGTCACCAGCGGCGGCCGCGTGCTGTGCGTGACCGCGCTGGGCGAGGCGGTGCGCCATGCCCAGCAGCTGGCCTATCAGACCGCGCAGTCGATCCAGTTCGACGGCAAGCAGTACCGCCAGGACATCGGCTACCGCGCCATCAAGCGCTGAAGCCGGTCGACTGCTCTCGCCGCTGCCCATCTTGAGCCTCGACTTGCCGCAGACCCTCGACGCCCGCCCCGCGGACGGCGAGGCGCGCGCCCTGCCGCGCCGCTGGACCGGCGCGCTGACGCCGATGCCGCGCGGCAGCGCGCTGGCGCGGGCGGTGCTGCGGCTTTTCGGCTGGCGCATCGTCTGCCAGGGCCTGCCGGCGCGGCAGGGCGTGGTGATGGTGTACCCGCACACCTCCAACTGGGATTTCCCGGTCGGCGTGCTGACGAAGTGGAGCCTGGGTTTCGAGCTCCGGTTCTGGGCCAAGGACAGCCTGTTCAAGCTGCCACTGGTCGGTCACTGGATGCGCGCGATCGGCGGCGTGGCGGTGAACCGGCGCTCGGCCAACGGGCTGGTCGGCGACACCGTGCGCCAGATGCTCGACGCCAAGTCGCGCGGGGAGTCGTTCTGGCTGATCGTCGCGCCCGAGGGCACGCGCGGCTATGTCGACCACTGGAAGTCGGGCGCATACCACGTGGCGGTGCAGGCCGGCGTGCCGGTGGGGCTGGCGTCGTTCGACTTCGCGACGAAGCAGGTGATCTTCACCGACTTCGTCGAGCTCAGCGGCGATCCCGAGCGGGACCTGGCGCTGTTCGCGCAGGTGCTGCAGGGGCGCCAAGGCAAGCGGCCCGACCAGGCCGGCCTGATCCGCTTCAAGCCCAATGAAGGCGCGCCCCGGGCGCGCCAGGACGGAGATTCCCGATGAACACGCAGTTGGTGCGCGACTACCTGCTCGGCCTGCAGCAGCGGATCGTCACGACGCTGGAGCGCCTGGACGGCCAGACCTTCATCACCGATGCCTGGCAGCGCGAACCCGGCGGCCGCCTGGAGGGCGACGGCCTGGTGCGCCTGATCGAGAACGGCGCGGTGTTCGAGCGCGGCGGCGTCAATTTCTCGCATGTGCGCGGCCGGGTGCTGCCACCGTCGGCGACGGCCCACCGGCCCGAACTGGCCGGATCGCCGTTCGAGGCGATGGGCGTCTCGCTGGTGATGCACCCGCACAACCCGTTCGTGCCGACGGTCCACATGAATGTGCGCATGTTCGCGGCGCTGCCCGCCGACCGCGATCCGGTCGTCTGGTTCGGCGGCGGCATGGACCTGACGCCGTACTACGGCTTCGAGCGCGACGCGCAGCACTTCCACCGCACCTGTCGCGCCGCGCTGGAGCCGCATGGCCAGGACCTCTATCCGCGCTTCAAGCAGTGGTGCGACGAGTACTTCCACCTGAAGCACCGCAACGAGCCGCGCGGCGTCGGCGGCATCTTCTTCGACGACTTCGCCGAGGGCGGCATCGACAACGCCTTCGGCCTGCTGCAGTCGGTGGGCGATGCCTTCCTGCCGGCCTACGAGCCCATCGTCGAGCGCCGTCACGGCCTGGCCTACGGCGAGCGCGAGCGTGACTTCCAGGCCTACCGCCGCGGACGCTACGTCGAGTTCAATCTCGTCTTCGACCGGGGCACGCTGTTCGGGCTGCAGTCGGGCGGGCGCACCGAATCGATCCTGATGTCGATGCCGCCGGTGGCGCGCTGGCGCTACGACTGGCAGCCCGAGGACGGCTCGCCCGAGGCCCGGCTCTACACCGACTTCCTCCGCCCGCGCGACTGGGCCGACGAGGTGCCGACGCACCTCTGGTTCTGAAGGGTCCCGAGTGAGCAGCAGCCATTCGAACCGCGCGCGACAGGTCGGATGGTTCGGCGGGTCGTTCGATCCGGTGCATCGCGCCCACCTGGCGCTGGCGCACGCGGCGCTGGACCAGCTCGCGCTGGACGAGGTGCGCTGGATCGTCGCCGGGCAGCCGTGGCAGAAGTCGGGCCGCCGGATGGCGGGCGCGGCGCACCGGGCCGAGATGGTCCGGTTGACGATCGCGGGCGAGGGCGGCGATCCGCGTTTCGTCGTCGACGATCGCGAGATCCGGCGCGCCGGGCCGAGCTACACGCTCGACTCGGTGCGCGAGTATCAGCAGGAACGGCCGGGCGACGCGCTCTGGCTGATCCTGGGACAGGACCAGCTGGCCGGCTTCCCGAGCTGGAACGGCTGGGAGGAACTGGTCGAGCGCATGGGGCTGGCGGTGGCCGCCCGCGCGCAGGACGAGGTGAGGGCGCCGGCGGCGCTGCTGGAGCGGCCGCATCGGCTGGTCCGGCTGGTGATGCCGGCGCTGCAATGGTCATCCACCGAGGCCCGCCGACTGGCGGCCGAGGGCGCTGACGTGAGGCCCGTGGTGGGCGACGAGGTGGCGGGGTATATTGCCCGGCACCGTCTCTACAGTGAGAACTGAATGGACATCAAGAAACTGGAACGTGCCATCGTCGATGGTCTGGAGGATGTGAAGGCGCAGGACATCCTGGTCTTCGACACCGAGCGCCTGTCGCCCCTGTTCGAGCGCGTGATCATCGCGTCGGGCACGAGCAACCGGCAGACCAAGGCGCTGGCGTCCAGCGTGCGGGAGACGGTCAAGAAGCGCGGCATGCAGGTGATGCGCACCGAGGGCGAGGACAACGGCGAATGGATCATCGTGGACTGCGGCGCGGCCGTCGTGCACCTGATGCAGCCGGCGATCCGCCAGTACTACCACCTCGAGGAAATCTGGGGCGGCAAGCCGGTCAAGCTCAAGCTGGGCAACAGCGGCACGAAGCTGGTGAAGGCCTCCGAGCCGATGGACGACGAGGACGAGGACGCGCCCAAGGCGAAGAAGGCCGCCAAGTCGGCGAAGAAGCCGGCCAAGGCCAAGTCCGCCGACGGCGAGGCCGTCGCGACCGCGTCGAAGAAGGCGCCCACGCGCGCCACCGGCACCAAGTCCGCCGCGGCCAAGACCACGGGCGCGAAGACCGCACCGAAGACCGCGGCGAAGAAGGCCCCCGCCGCGAAGGCCGCCGCGACCAAGACCGCCGCCAAGGCGCCGGCGAAGAAGACGACGACCGGCGCGACCGCCGCCAAGACCGCGCGCAAGCCCGCGGCGAAGAAGGAAGTGGTCGAGACGGTGAAGGTCGGCAGCAAGAAGCCGGCGGTGAAGAAGCTGTCGCCCAAGGTCGCTGCCGCCAAGCCGGCCGCCAGACCGGCGGCCAAGAAGGCGGCCGCCAAGCCCGCGGCCAAGAAGACGACGGTGAAGACCGGCACGAAGTCCAAGGCCAAGGCCTGACCCCGTGCGCCTGGTGCTGTGCGCGGTCGGCCAGAAGATGCCGGCCTGGGCCGATGAGGCCTACGAGGATTTCGCCAAGCGCTTCCCGCCGGAGATGCGGCTGGAGCTCAAGGCGGTGAAGGCGGAACCGCGCACCACCGGCAAGTCGACCGAGCAGCTGATGGCGGCCGAGGCCCAGCGCCTGGATGCCGCCTGCCCGAAAGGGGCGCGGCGCGTGGTGCTCGACGAGCGCGGCGAGCGGGTCACCAGCAAGCAGCTCGCGCAGCGGCTGGAGACCTGGCGCGGCGACGGCCGCGATGTGGCGATCTTCATCGGCGGCCCCGACGGCCTGGACGACAGCATCAAGTCGCGCGCCGACGAGAAGCTGCGCCTCTCCGACCTGACCCTGCCGCACGCGTTCGTGCGCGTGCTGCTGGCCGAAGGCCTCTACCGCGCCTGGTCCGTGATGGAAGGGCATCCGTATCACCGCGAGTGAATCGCCCATGTCCGATCCCACTTCCGCCACCTCGGTTGCATCCGCCGCCTCCGCCGCTGCCTTCGACTTTCTCTACCTCGCGTCCCAGAGCCCGCGCCGCCGTCAGCTGCTAGAGCAGATCGGCGTGCGTCACGAGCTGCTGCTGCCCGGCGCCGACGAGGACGCGGAGGCGCTGGAGGCGGTGGTCGATGGCGAATCGCCGGACGACTACGTGACCCGCGTCACCGCCGCGAAGCTGCAGGCGGCGCTGCGCCGCCGCGCGTCGCGCGGCCTGCCGCCCGCGCCGGTGCTGTGCTCCGACACGACGGTCGCGCTGGGCGCGCTCATCCTGGGCAAGCCGGACGACGCGGACCATGCGGCGGCGATGCTCGCCCGCCTCTCCGGCCGGACGCACCGGGTGCTGACCGCCGTCGCGCTGGGTCTGCCGGACGGGCGCGTGCTCAGCGACGTCAACGTGTCGCAGGTGCGCTTCGCCGAGATCGGCCAGGACCGGCTGCGGGCCTACGTGGCCTCGGGCGAGCCGATGGGCAAGGCCGGCGCCTATGCGATACAAAGTCAGGCCGCGGCCTGGATCGAACACATCGCCGGCAGTTATTCGGGCATCATGGGCCTGCCGTTGTTCGAAACGGCCCGGTTGTTGCGGGAGGGCGGCTTCGAGGTCTGAGGCCGACGCGAGGACCGGAGACCCCAGGCAGGCGATCCGGAAGGCGACTCGAGCGTTGCCGCCAGCCCCGAGGCTGACGAGAGCGCTGGAGCACAAGAACATGGAAGACATCCTGATCAACTGGACCCCGCAGGAGACGCGGGTGGCCGTGGTCGAGAACGGGGCCGTGCAGGAACTGCACATCGAGCGCACGCTGGAACGCGGCCTCGTCGGCAACGTCTATCTCGGCAAGGTGGCGCGGGTGCTGCCCGGCATGCAGTCCGCCTTCATCGACATCGGCCTGGAGCGGGCGGCCTTCCTGCACGTGGCCGACCTGCACCTCAACGGCGTGAGCCCGCGCGGCCATCACGGCGAGAGCGGCCAGGCGACCCCGATCGAGCGCCTCGTCTACGAGGGCCAGGCCTTGACCGTGCAGGTCATCAAGGACCCGATCGGCACCAAGGGCGCCCGGCTGTCGACGCAGATCTCCATCGCGGGCCGGCTGCTGGTGCACCTGCCGCAGGACAACCACATCGGCATCTCCCAGAAGATCGGTTCGCCCGAGGCGCGCGACGCGCTGCGCGCGCGCATGCAGACGCTGGTCTCGGCCGGGGTCCAGGACGGCAACACCGGCGGCTTCATCCTGCGCACCAACGCCGAGGAGGCGAGCGATGAGGAGCTCGGCGCCGACATCGCCTACCTGCGCAAGACCTGGGCGTCGATCCGCGAGAAGTCGCTGCGCCTGCCGCCCGGCAGCCTGCTGTTCCAGGACCTGAGCCTGGTCGAACGCGTGCTGCGCGACCTGGCGAGCGAGCGGACCAACTCGATCCGCATCGACGCCAAGCTGCAGTACGACGTGGTGCGCCAGTTCGGCGAGACCTACATGCCGGCCGCCACGGCGAAGCTGGAGCTGTACCGGGGCGAGCGGCCGATCTTCGACTTGAACAACATCGACGCGGAGATCGCCCGGGCGCTGGCGCGGCGGGTGGACCTGAAGTCCGGCGGCTACCTGATCATCGACCAGACCGAGGCGATGACGACGATCGACGTGAACACCGGCGGCTTCGTCGGTGCGCGCAACTTCGACGACACGATCTTCAAGACCAACCTCGAGGCGGCCGGCGCGATCGCGCGGCAGCTGCGCCTGCGCAACCTGGGCGGCATCATCATCGTCGACTTCATCGACATGACCCGCGAGGAACACAAGACCGCGGTGCTGCAGGAGTTCCGCAAGCAGCTCAACCGCGACCGCACCAAGGTGACGGTGGGCGGCTTCACGCAGCTGGGACTGGTCGAGCTGACGCGCAAGCGCACCCGCGAATCGCTGGCCCGCATGCTCTGCGAGCCGTGCCCCACCTGCGAGGCCCGCGGCCAGGTCAAGACCGCGCGCAGCATCTGCTACGAGATCATGCGGGAGATCCTGCGCGAATCGCGGCAGTTCAATCCCAGGGAGTTCCGCGTGGTCGCGGCGGCCAACGTGGTGGAGATGCTGCTCGACGAGGAAAGCCAGCACCTGGCCGGGCTGTCGGACTTCATCGGCAAGCCGATCTCACTGACCGCCGAGCCGGCCAACCAGACCGAGCATTACGACATCGTCCTGATGTGAGCCGTCGCGGCCCAGCCGCGCGTCGCCACGAGCTGGGCCGGCCGCAGGGGCCAGGGCACGGTGGTGAGGCCTTCCTCGAAACCGCAGCAGGCCAGGGCCGCCGCCTGGTGGGCGGGCAGGGCGGCGGCGTGGTCGTGGACCAGTCCGGCGCAGGCCGCCGCCGTCGCGAGCGCCGCGTTGCGCACGCCCATCGGCGACTGCTCCAGATAGGCCAGCGTCGACGGGGTGAGGCGCTCATGGACCTCGACGAAGGCCAGCCGCGACAGCGCCGGGGTCATGCAGTGCGGGTCCAGGTCGTCGGGGCCGAGCGGGTGGCCCAGTTGTCGCAAGGTCGCGAACAGCGCGTCGCGCAGGCGCAGGCCGCCGTGGCGGGCTTCGTCGGACAGCATCCGCATGCCGGGCGCGAGGGCGCTGCTGTCGACCCGGAAGCCCCGGAACATCAGCAGCCCCGCCAGGCGCGCGGCGCCCAGGATCTGCGTTGGCGCGTGAGCCAGGCCGTCGTCCCCGACGAGCTGCGCCCGGACCAGGCGATGGAGGTGGGCCGAGGCGGCGATGAAATGCTTGTAGGCGGTGCTGGTCATCGGGCGGTTCGTGTCGACGGCAAGGGCGGGGAAGGTGGCGAACCGCGAAGTCTGGGGAGTTGTCCCCGGGCCAGCCATGGCCGAAGTTGGGGCCAGCGGCTTCGAGCCACCCGCATCGGAGGGGGACACCGACCTGCATGGGCTGGCGCGCCGCTTGCCGACCGCTTTGCCCTTTGTAACCTCGCCGATTCGTAACAACCGCACAGGCCTCGGGCACAATCGGGCCTCCATTCGTTCCGCAAGCCGATGAGCACCAAGACGATTGCCTCCCCCTCCGCTCTTCTTCCTCAAGGCATGGGCGCGCTGACGCGCCGCGGACTGCTCGGTGGCCTGGCCGCCGGAGTGGCAATGCCTTCGCTGGCCCAGTTCCGGGTGGAGATCGCCGGTGTCGGCGCCACCCGGCTGCCGATTGCGATCAGCGACTTCAACAACGAGTCGGCCACCGGCCAGCCGCTGGCGGCGATCATCCGCGCCGACCTGGAGCGCAGCGGCCAGTTCAGCATCGTGCCCGGCCAGGCCGGCATGACCGAGACCTCCCAGCCCCAGTTCGTCGACTGGCGCGCGCGCGCCGCCGACGCGCTGGCCGCGGGTTCCGCGACGCGGCTGGCCGACGGCCGCTTCGACGTGCGTTACCGCCTGTGGGACGTCGTCAAGGGCACCGAGCTGGGCAGCGAGAGCGTGCCGGTGGTCGCCGCGGACCTGCGCCTGGCGGCCCACAAGATCGCCGACGCCATCTACCAGAAGCTCACCGGCGAGCGCGGCGTCTTCGCGACCCGCCTGGTCTACGTGAACAAGGCCGGCCCGCGTTATTCGCTGCGGGTCTCCGACGCGGACGGCGAGGGCGAGCAGACCGTGCTCAACAGCCCGGAGGCGATCATCTCGCCGGCCTGGTCGCCGGACGGCAACGAGGTGGCCTACGTCAGCTTCGAGTCGCGCAAAGCGGTGGTCTGGATCCAGGACCTGCGCAGCGGCCGCCGTCGCAAGGTCGCCGACTTCCGCGGCACCAACAGCGCGCCGGCGTTCTCGCCCAACGGCCAGCAACTGGTGGTGACGCTCTCCCGCGAGGGCGGCTCGCAGCTGTACCTGATCAACAAGGACGGCTCCGGCGCCAAGCGCCTGACGCAGACCTCGGCCATCGACACGGAAGCGACCTTCTCGCCCGACGGCGCGCAGATCTATTTCGTCAGCGACCGCGGCGGCGCCCCGCAGATCTACCGCATGCCCGCCGGCGGCGGCAGCGCGGAGCGGGTGACCTTCAGCGGCAACTACAACATCAGCCCGTCGATCAGCCCGGACGGCCGCACGCTGGCCTACGTGACCCGCGTCGGCGGCGGCACCTTCAAGCTGTGCGTGATGGACCTGGCCGGCGGCCAGGTGCAGCAGATCACCGACACCAGCGACGACGAGAGCCCGAGCTTCGCGCCCAACGGCAAGCTGATCGTCTACGCGACCCGCTCCGGCGGCCGCGACGTGCTGATGACCACCACGCTCGACGGCAAGGTCAAGGCCAAGCTCGCCACGCCCGGGGTTTCCGACATCCGCGAGCCCGCCTGGGGCCCGTTCGGGAACTGAGCGGCACAGGTGCCGGCCTTGCGTCCTGTCGAGAATCCCGAGGCTTTCGCAACGCCGGGCACATGGATTGCCTACGTTGGCGTCGCGCTTCGCCCGCCGCGTGCGAGCCATGAGCGCGACGTGTCGGACGACTGGCCGCCCGCGCGGGCCTGCCTCGCGGACCTGTCGGCCGATGCTTCACAATTGCTGTTTCCTGCGGCTTCACCGGCGGCGTAGTCCTACCGCCATGTCCTGCCCGTAACCCCCGCCCGCTTTGACCCATAGGAGCGTATGCCCATGAAAATCGAAAAACTGATGCTTGGCCTGGTGGCCGCGGCAGCCCTGACCGCCTGCAGCTCGACCAAGCTGGATGAGCCGGCCCCGGTCGAGAACAAGACCCCGACGCAGACCACCGCCCCGACCCCGCCGACCACCGACAACGCCGGTCAGCGTCCGGTGCAGACCGTGGACCTGGGCGCCCAGCTGGACGCGGCCGTGTCCAACCAGCGCGTCGTGTATTTCGACTTCGACAGCTTCGTCGTCAAGGACGAGTACCGCTCGCTGATCGAGAACCACGCCAAGCGCCTGAACAACAAGAAGACGCTGGCGCTGAGCCTGGAAGGCCATGCCGACGAGCGCGGCGGCCGCGAGTACAACCTGGCCCTGGGCCAGAAGCGCGCTGAAGCCGTCGCCAAGTCGCTGACGCTGCTGGGTGTGGCCGCCAACCAGGTCGAACCGGTGAGCTTCGGCAAGGAGCGTCCGGCCGACACTGGCCACAACGAGGAAGCCTGGGCCAAGAACCGCCGCGTCGAGCTGCGCGACAAGTAATCCGGTGACATGAGCATGCTGCGACCCCTCCGTTCCTTCCCCTCTTCGCCGACGGCCGTGGCGCGTGCCGCGCTGCTCGGCGTGCTGCTGGCGCTGAGCGCCGCCGGTCCCGCGCGGGCCGCGCTGTTCGAGGACGACGAGGCCCGCAAGGCCATCCTCGACCTGCGAACCAAGATGGCGCAGAACGAGGAGTCGCAGCGTGCCCGGATCTCGGATTTGCAGAACCAGCTCGAGACCGCCCGGCGCGGCCTGCTGGACCTGTCCGGCCAGATCGAGGCGCTGAAGTCCGACCTGGCCCGCATGCGCGGCCAGAACGAGCAGCTGGCGCGCGACCTGTCCGATACCCAGCGCAAGGTGGCCGACCAGTCGGCCACGCTCGACAACCGGCTGCGCCCGCTGGAGCCGCAGAAGGTGTCGCTGGACGGCAAGGAATTCCAGGCCGATCCGGAAGAGAAGCGCCAGTTCGATGCCGCGATGGGCCTGATCCGCCGCGGCGACTTCAATGAGGCGGTGTCCGCCTTCACCACCTTCCTGACCCGGTTCCCGGCGAGCGGCTATTCCGATTCGGTGCGCTTCTGGCTGGGCAATGCCCAATACGGCAAGCGCGACTACAAGGGCGCGATCGCGACCTTCAAGGCCTTCGTCGCCGCCAATCCGGATCACCCGCGCGCCGCGGAGAGCCTGCTGGCGATCGCCAACTGCCAGATCGAGCTCAAGGACACCAAGAGCGCCCGCAAGACGCTGGACGACCTGCAGAAGGCCTATCCCGGCAGCGAGGCGGCCCGGGCCGCCAAGGAACGCGCGGCCGGCCTGCGCTGAGCCGCGCCCCCGCGCGACCATCGTGAGCCTTGACACCGGGCACGGCCCCCTCGACCTGGAAGCGGACGCCGAGCGCCGCTTCGGCGGCCTGCGCCGGCTGCATGGCGAGCGCGACTACGCGCGGCTGCGCGCCGCGCGCTTCTGCGTCGTCGGCCTGGGCGGCGTGGGCTCCTGGGTGGTCGAGGCGCTGGCCCGCATGGGCGTGGCCCGGCTGGTGCTGGTCGACCTGGATCATGTCGCCGAATCCAACATCAACCGCCAGGTGCAGGCCCTGGGCAGCACGCTGGGCATGGCCAAGGCAGAGGCGCTGAAGCAGCGCATCGCCGACATCCATCCGGGTTGCGAGGTCCTCACCATCGAGGATTTCGTCGACGACCAGAACTGGCCCGCGCTGCTGGGCGACGTGCAGGTGGACGGCATCGTCGACGCCTGCGACCAGGTGCGCGCCAAGGCGCGGATCGCGGCCTGGGCGAGGGCCCTGCAGCTGCCGCAGGTCTGCATCGGCGCGGCCGGCGGCAAGCATCGGCCGCAGGACGTCGAGATCCTGGACCTGGCCGAGACCACGCACGATCCGCTGCTGGCCAACCTGCGTCAGCGGCTGCGCAAGTTCCATGCGGCGCCACGCGCCGGGAAGATGGGCGTGACCTGCGTGTTCTCGCGCGAGCCGGTCACCCGGCCGGAGGGCGTGGCGGCCTGCGACCTGGACGCCAACCTGAATTGCCATGGCTATGGCTCGAGCGTGGCGGTCACGGCCGGGTTCGGCATGGTCGCGGCGGCGGAGTTGGTGCGGCGCTATTTGAAGGCGCTTGCGCGGTCGCAAAAATCCGTCCTATAATCTGAGGCTCTGCTGAGGGGCAAACACCTCGAAGCGACGTAGCGGAGGTCGGGGCAACCCGGCACTTCACTGCTTGAAGTGCGGCTTCGGGTCGTTAGCTCAGTCGGTAGAGCAGCGGACTTTTAATCCGTTGGTCGCAGGTTCGAATCCTGCACGACCCACCACCCACTTCGGATGGTTTTCTTGGGGGCTCTTAGCTCAGTTGGTAGAGCAGCGGACTCTTAATCCGTTGGTCGAAGGTTCGAATCCTTCAGGGCCCACCAACCGATCCTTGTCGGATCGTCGACATGAAAATCGCAACTCGCGTGCGATTCCTGGACGACGAAACGAAGTCAGCGAGGATTCGGTGCCAAGCGGACTGAATATCTGACATAATCGCCGCTTCGCCGGATTCAAGAGAATCCAGCGGAACGAAAAGATTCTCGGGCTCTTAGCTCAGTTGGTAGAGCAGCGGACTCTTAATCCGTTGGTCGAAGGTTCGAATCCTTCAGGGCCCACCAAATTCGCTCCGACATCGGATCACGACGCTGAATCGATCCCGGAGCCGCCAGCAAGGCGTCAAAAAGCGTCAAAAGGCTGCAGCAACCGCTGCAGCCTTTTTTCTTTTCCGATCGACTCGAAGCTCGCGCCGCCCGGCGATTCAAGCGTGGGGGCGCACTGCGAGCTCCGGCAATTCCGTCGCGACGAGGCTGTGCCGCAACGGAGCCCGGTGCGCGCACTGGGCGCCGAGTCGATGCCGCTCCGTGCCGCGGAGCTTCACCAGCGGCGTGTCCTGGCGGCGCCCCCATCCGAGCAGGGCCAGCATCAACCGCCAACGGCGCCAGCCGGTGCGGGATTGGTAGAAGAAGGCCGAATCCTCCGCCGGCAGCAGATGCACGTTGAAGGGCCCGTCGCGTCGCAGCACGACGCGAGCCGCCACATGCATGATCAGATAGTGCGGCCCATCAATGCCTGCCAGCAGGGCATCCCGCGCGTCGCCCAGCTGCGCGAGATAGGCGGTCTCGCCGTGGCGCATCGCTTGTCGCAACTCGGCCTCCCAGGCCAGCACGAATCGGTCGCCCGGTGGTGCCGCGAAGCACCAGTTCTCGAGGTAGGGCCAGGCCGCCGGCCCTCTGGCGCCGGCGTCTCCTGCGTTCAGGTGAAAGCCCGCGAATCCCCGCCGGCGGGTGGCCAGCGCGAGCAGCCAATCCGGCGAGCGCGTCAGGAACACGCTGGCATCGAGCCACAGCCCGCCATGCCGGCCGACCAGCGCGACACGCAACCAGTCCGCTTGCCGATAAGCCGGCCAGGCATCGAAGGCACGAGGCAGCGGCAGCCCGTCGAGCGCCGCCAGCGCCGTGTCGCGGTGCAGCAGTCGGATCGTGTAGCCGGGCGCGTGGCGTCGCCAGTTCGCGACGCAGGCCGCGACGACCGGGGGAAGGGCGGCGTCATGCCAGTAGCTCCAGATGAGGCGCGGGACCGGGCGTCGGGGCGGCTCGACGAGCGCTCGGCTGGACCAGGTCTTGCGCCGGCCAGGGCTTCGCGCCCACAGGCGGTGGAGGCTGCCAGCGACCGGGCGCATCAGTTGCAGGAGTACGGCGCAGATCTTGAATTTCATGGGCCTGCATGCTGGGCGAGCGCGCGGCGGCAGGACATGGCCTCGATCGGTCGACCTGGGCGTCCCTCTGACTTGGCATGAACGGCATTTCCTTCAATGAGCAGGTGGGCCTGCGGGTGTGGAGGTTCCGCCGCCCACCAGAGGCCTTTTCAGGCTGGGCTAGACTGCTCGGCCCGAGCGTCCGCCGACCGTGCGCCCCGCTCGAGCGGGCGCTCCCGCCGTTCGCCCGTTCATCCGTTTTCCGACCCCCGGGTTCTCGCGACCCGCTCCGCCGCACGCCCATGTCCCAGATCCCAGAAGTCCAGCTGCTCCAGGCCTTGCAACAGGTCATCGACCCCAACACCGGTCGCGACTTCGTCTCGACGAAGCAGTTGCGCAACATGAAGATCGCCGGTGACACGGTCAGCTTCGACGTCGAGCTCGGCTATCCCGCGGCCAGCCAGATCGACGGCTTGCGCGCCGCGCTGGTGGCGGCGGCCCGCTCGGTGCCCGGCGTGGGCAACGTCAGCGTCGGGCTGAGCAGCAAGGTGATCGCGCACGCGGTGCAGCGCGGCGTGCAGCTGCTGCCGGGCGTGAAGAACATCATCGCCGTCGCCTCCGGCAAGGGCGGTGTCGGCAAGAGCACGACGGCGGCCAACCTGGCGCTGGCGCTGTCGGCCGAGGGCGCCACCGTCGGCCTGCTGGACGCCGACATCTACGGCCCCAGCCTGCCGCTGATGCTGGGCGTCCACGGCCGGCCGGAGAGCACCGACGGCCAGACGATGGAGCCGCTGGAGTCGCATGGGCTGCAGCTGATGTCGATCGGCTTCCTGGTCGAGGACGACCAGGCCATGGTCTGGCGCGGCCCGATGGCGACCCAGGCGCTGGAGCAGCTGCTGCGCCAGACGCGCTGGCGCGACCTGGACTACCTGGTCATCGACATGCCCCCGGGCACCGGCGACATCCAGCTCACCCTGTCGCAGCGCGTGCCGGTCAGCGGCGCGGTGATCGTCACCACGCCGCAGGACATCGCGCTGATCGACGCCAAGAAGGGCCTGAAGATGTTCGAGAAGGTCGGCGTGCCGATCCTGGGCATCGTCGAGAACATGGCCATCCACATCTGCAGCCACTGCGGCCATGCCGAGCACATCTTCGGCAGCGGTGGCGGGCAGCGCATGGCGGACCAGTACAGCCAGGAGCTGCTGGGCTCGCTGCCGCTGGCGCTGTCCATCCGCGAGCAGGCCGACAGCGGCAAGCCCACCGTCGTGGCCGAGCCCGACGGCCCGCATGCCCAGGCCTACCGCCAGATCGCCCGCAAGATCGCGGTGAAGCTGGCGGGGCAGGCCAAGGACTACTCGTCGAAATTCCCGACGATCACCATCTCGAAAAACACCTGACCCTCGCCGCCGGCTGCTGCAGCGCACAACGGTGCGCTCAGGAAAAACCTCTCCCATCGGTCGTGCGTCCTGCGGTTCGTCCTCTCGTCAAAGGGTGAGTCCGTATTGGACAAAGCCCGGGCTTTGTGCCGAAATACTTGGACGGACCGCGTGACGGTCGTGCAATTCACCCAGGTCGGCAACGGCGTCGAACCCAGGAGGCACACGAGATGGACATGAACCGGAGGCACTTCTTCCGGGTGAGCGGGGCGGCCGTGATGGGCTCCAGCCTCGTGGCCTTGGGGTTCTCTCCAAGCGCCGCACTGGCCGAGACGCGCCAGTTCAAGCTCGCCCGGGCAACCGAGACCCGCAACACCTGTCCCTACTGCTCGGTGGGCTGCGGGATCATCATGTACTCGCTGGGGGACAAGGCGAAGAACGTCACCCCGGAGATCATCCACATCGAGGGCGACCCGGACCACCCCGTCAATCGCGGCACCCTGTGCCCCAAGGGCGCGGGCCTGCTGGACTTCGTGCACAGCCCCAACCGGCTGAAGTACCCGGAGATCCGAGAGGCCGGGTCCAAGGAGTGGAAGCGCGTCAGTTGGGACGAGGCGATGGACCGCTTCGTCAAGCTGCTCAAGGCGGACCGCGACGCCAACTTCATCGCCGCGAATGCCGATGGCAGGACGGTGAACCGCTGGCTCTCGACCGGCATGATCTGCGCCTCCGCGTCCTCGAACGAGTCGGGCTACATCACCCACAAGGCGATGCGCTCGACGGGGATGCTCGCGTTCGACAACCAGGCCCGCGTTTGACACGGACCGACGGTGGCCAGTCTGGCCCCGACGTTCGGTCGCGGTGCGATGACCAACCATTGGGTGGACATCAAGAACGCCGATCTCGTCCTGATCATGGGCGGCAATGCCGCCGAGGCCCACCCCTGCGGTTTCAAGTGGGTGATCGAGGCCAAGCACCACAACAAGGCCCGCTTGATCGTGGTCGACCCGCGCTTCACGCGCTCGGCGGCGATGAGCGACTACTACGCGCCCATCCGCGCGGGGTCTGACATCGCCTTCCTCGGCGGTGTCATCAATTACCTGCTGAGCAACGACAGGATCCAGAAGGAATACGTCCGCCATTACACGAACGCGACCTTCCTGATCAACGAGGGCTACAAGTTCGAGGACGGCCTCTTCTCCGGCTACGACGAGGCCAAGCGCGCCTACAACAACGCGTCCTGGGCCTATGAGATGGACGAGAAGGGCTTCGCCAAGGTCGACATGACGATGCAGCACCCGCGCTGCGTGCTCAACGTCATGAAGCAGCACTACGCGCGCTATACGCCGGAGAAGGTGAGCGAGATCTGCGGCACGCCCAAGGACAAGTTCCTGGAGGTCTGCAAGCAGATCGCCGAGACCTCGGTCCCCGGCAAGGTGATGACGGTGATGTACGCGCTGGGCTGGACGCAGCACAGCCAGGGCTCGCAGATCATCCGCACCGGCGCGCTGATGCAGCTGCTGCTGGGCAACATCGGCCAGCCGGGCGGCGGCATGAACGCGCTGCGCGGCCACAGCAACATCCAGGGCCTGACCGACCTGGGGCTGCTGTCGACCTCGCTGACGGGCTACATGTCGCTGGCCAAGGACTCGGAGCAGGACCTCGAGACCTACTACAAGACCCGCGCGCTCAAGCCGCTGCGTCCCAACCAGATGAGCTTCTGGCAGAACTATCCCAAGTTCTTCGTCAGCCAGCAGAAGGCCTGGTGGGGCAAGGCCGCCACCAAGGAGAACGACTGGGCCTTCCACTACCTGCCCAAGTGGGACAAGGGCTACGACGTGCTGCAGGCCTTCGAGCTGATGCACCAGGGCAAGGTCAACGGCTACATCTGCCAGGGCTTCAACCCGGTGGGCTCCTTCCCCAACAAGAAGAAGGTGGTCGAGAGCCTGTCCAAGCTGAAGTTCCTCGCCATCATCGACCCGCTCAACACGGAGACCGCCGAGTTCTGGAAGAACTACGGCGAGCACAACGACGTCAAGAGCGAGGAGATCCAGACGGTGGTGTTCCGCTTCCCGAGCACCTGCTTCGCGGAAGAGGAGGGCTCGCTGACCAACTCCGGCCGCTGGCTGCAGTGGCACTGGAAGGGCGCCGAGCCCCCCGGCGAGGCCAAGGGCGACGCCGAGATCATCGCGGAGATCTTCCTGCGCCTGCGCGCGCTGTACGTGAAGGACGGCGGCGCCTTCCCCGATCCGATCGTCAACCTGAGCTGGCCCTACAAGATCCCGCACAGCCCCTCGGCCGAGGAGCTGGCGATGGAATACAACGGCAAGGCGCTGGCCGACGTGACCGATCCGAAGGACCCGACCAAGGTCCTGGCCAAGGCGGGCGAGCAGCTGTCGGGCTTCGGCCTGCTGCGCGACGACGGCTCGACCTCCAGCGGCTGCTGGATCTACACCGGCTCGTGGACGCAGGCCGGCAACCAGATGGCGCGGCGCGACAACAGCGATCCGTGGGGCATCGGCCAGACGCTGAACTGGGCCTGGGCCTGGCCGGCGAACCGGCGCGTGCTCTACAACGCCGCCTCCTGCGACCCGACCGGCAAGCCGTGGAATCCGAAGCGGCGGCTGGTGTCCTTCACCGACAAGTGGGGCGGCTCGGACGTGCCGGACATCCGGCCCGACGCCAATCCGAACGACGAGGAGGCGGTGCGGCCCTTCATCATGACCGCCGAGGGCGTGGCGCGGCTGTTCGCGCCCAGCGGCATGGTGGACGGCCCGCTGCCGGAGCATTACGAGCCCTTCGAGTCGCCGCTGACGGTCAACCCGATGCACCCGAACAACGCCAAGGCGATGAACAACCCGGCGGGCCGGGTGTTCAAGGCCGACCGCGAGGCCTTCGGCAAGCCGGACAAGTTCCCGTACGTGGCGACCAGCTACCGGCTCACCGAGCACTTCCATTACTGGACCAAGAACGTGCGGACCAGCGCGGTGATCCAGCCGCAGCAGTTCGTGGAGATCGGCGAGGAACTCGCGAAGGAGAAGGGGATCGCCAATGGCGACCAGGTGAAGGTCAGTTCCAACCGCGGCTTCATCAAGGCCGTGGCGGTGGTGACCAAGCGGGTGGCGTCGCTGGATGTCGGCGGCAAGCGGGTCCACACGGTGGGCCTGCCCAACCACTGGGGCTTCGTCGGCGTGGCCAAGCCCGGTTATCTGGTGAACACGCTGACCCCCTTCGTGGGCGATGCCAACACCCAGACGCCGGAGTTCAAGAGCTTCACCGTGAACATCGAAAAAGCTTGAGGAACCGCCATGTCTTCATTGCAATCCCTGGACATCGCGCTGCGCTCCGCCACGACGCTGCCCAGTCCCGACGCGCGGCGCACCACGCCGGAGGTCGCCAAGCTGATCGATGTGTCGTCCTGCATCGGCTGCAAGGCCTGCCAGGTGGCGTGCATGCAGTGGAACGACCTGCGCGACGATGTCGGCGACACCCACGGCACCTACGACAACCCGCGTGACCTGACGCCGCAGTCGTGGACGGTGATGCGGTTCTCGGAGGTCGAGGTCGTCGAGAACAAGCTGGAGTGGCTGATCCGCAAGGACGGCTGCATGCACTGCGAGGACCCCGGCTGCCTGAAGAGCTGTCCCGCGCCCGGCGCGATCGTGAAGTACCAGAACGGCATCGTCGACTTCATCTCCGAGCACTGCATCGGCTGCGGCAACTGTGTGACGGGCTGCCCGTTCGACGTGCCGCGCATCAGCAAGGCCGATAACAAGGCCTACAAGTGCAGCCTGTGCTCCGACCGTGTCGGCGTGGGCCTGGAGCCCGCCTGCGTGAAGGCCTGCCCGACCGGCGCGATCCGTTTCGGCTCGAAGGAGGACATGCACGAGTTTGCCGCCGAGCGCATCGTCGACCTGAAGGAGCGCGGCTACCAGAACGCCGGCGTCTACGACCCGCAGGGCGTGGGCGGCACGCACGTCATGTACGTGCTGCAGCATGCCGACCAGCCCGAGCTCTATCACGGCCTGCCCAAGGATCCGCACATCAGTCCGCTGGTGTCGCTGTGGAAGGGCGCAGCCAAGCCGCTGGCGGTGGCCGCGATGATCGGCGCGGCGGTGGCGGGCTTCTTCCATTACATGAAGGTCGGGCCGCAGAAGACCGGACACGACGAGCCGGACGAGGACGAGGAACTCGCCTACGAGCGCGCGAAGCACGGCGACGCGCCGCGCGACCCCGCCGCGCCGCCGGCGGGCGGTGGTCTCTGACCTTCACCGGGAGATCGACATGTTGCTGCAACGCTATCGCGACAGCCAGCGGATCAACCACTGGCTCATCGTGCTGCTGTTCCTGTGCGCCGGGCTGTCGGGCCTGGCCTTCTTCCATCCCAGCCTGTTCTTCCTGAGCCACCTCTTCGGCGGCGGGCCGTGGGCGCGCATCCTGCACCCCTACATGGGGCTGGGCATGGTGGTGGCGTTCGCGTTCCTGGCCGCGCAGCTGTGGCGGGACAACCGCTGGACCGACGCGGACCGCCAATGGATGCGCCAGAGCGGGGACATGATCTTCGGCGGCCACAAGCACGGCACGCAACCGGCGCACAAGTACAACGCGGGCCAGAAGATCGTGTTCTGGATCATGGTCGTGTCGCTGCTGATCCTGCTGGTGACCGGCTTCATGTTCTGGCACGCCTGGTTCCCCGACGGGAACATCCTGATGCGCCGCATCGCGGTGGTGCTGCATGCGGCGGCGGCGGCGATCCTGATCCTGACGATCATCATCCATGTCTACGCCGCGATCTGGGTCAAGGGCTCGTTCCGGGCGATGACCCGTGGCACAGTCACCGACACCTGGGCCGCGCACCATCATCCGCTGTGGCACAAGGCAGTGAAGGAGCGTCCCCCCGCATGACCCCCAGCAGCCCCATCCGGGTGATGAGCCCGGAAGAGATCGCCGTCAATGCCGGCGCCCGCGCGGCGCCGGTGAAGGTGCCGGAACCCGGCCTCTTCGCCGAGCGCGCCTTGCGGCTGCGCCAGTTGGCCGACGGGCATGCGATGCGCGACTACCTGCTGTTCGTGGCCGAGCTGGCGCAGCGCCAGCATGAGCTGCTGAAGCAGCCCCGCGCGCTGAAGCTGCCGGACGAGGTGCTGATCAATGGCGCGATGGTGGGCGGGTTGCCGCCGGTGGAGGCGCTGAGCCATCCGCGCGACGCCGTCTGGCGCGAAGAGCTCCAGGCGCTGTTGACCGCGATGCGCGGCGCGGCGATCCCGGAACCGGCGCAGGCGCTGGTCGCCCGGCTGGCGCAGGCGGACGAGGCCTGGCTGGAGCAGCAGGCCGCGGCGCTGCTGGCGGGCGGCGGACCGGGCCTGGATCCGGCGGCGGCGCCGTTGGTCGCCGCGGCGCTGCAGGTGTACTGGACGCGGCTGGTCACCGGCTTGCAGGAGCGCTACGAGCGCAGCGACCAGGGCGAGAACGTTGCCCCCTTCGGCATGATCGACGACCCCACGGTGTGCCCGTGCTGCGGCTCGCGGCCGGTGGCCTCGATCACCCGCGTCGCGGCCGAGCAGTCCGGGCAGCGCTTCCTGGCCTGCTCGCTGTGCGGCGCGCAATGGCATTACGTGCGCATCAAGTGCACGCATTGCCAGGGCACCAAGGGCATCAGCTTCCAGACGCTGGTCGACGACGAGGGGAAAAAGGCCGAGGCGGTCGCCGCCGAGTGCTGCGAGACCTGCGGGCATTACCTCAAGCAGGTCCACATGGAGAAGGACCTGCAGGTCGAGCCGCTGGCCGACGACCTCGCCACGCTGACGCTGGACCTGCTGGTCGGCGAGCTCGGCCTGGTGCGCCAGGGCTTCAATCCGATGCTGATCCTGGGCGAGGCCGAGGCCTCGCTGGATGGCGGCCCGGGCGCGGGCCTCGATCCGCCGGGTCGGCCCGGCGCGCCGCCTCCCGATCCCGGAGGGCGCTGAGCATGAGGCCCGAGGCATCCATGGTTCATGGTCCGACGGCAGGCTCCCCGGCAGCCGCTTCCGACCCTTCCACTCCTGGCACCACGGCCGCGACCGCCGCGGCGGCGGCTACGGCCACCAGCGGCGTCAACTGCGTTAACGGCGCCAACGGCCCAGCCACCGGGACGACCGGCGCCGCGCCGAAGGACCTGCCTTCCGTCGACCGCCTGCTGCGCGACGAGGCCGTCACCCACCTGATGGCGCGCCACGGCCATGCCTTCGTGGCCGGGGAGGCCCGCCGGCTGCTCGAGGCCTGGCGTCGCCGCGCGGTCGAGGGCACGCTGGCGGCGCATGAATTGCGACACCTGCCCGCCGAGCTCGAACGGCGCTGCGAACAGCGGCTGGCGCCCCGGATGCGGCGCGTGATCAACCTGACCGGCACGGTGCTGCACACCAACCTGGGCCGCGCGCTGCTGGCCGACGAGGCGCTGCAGCAGGTGCTGGCCTGCATGGGATCGCCGAACAACCTGGAGTTCGACCTCGCGCGCGGCGAGCGCGGGGACCGCGACAGCCTGGTCGAGTCGCTGCTCTGCGAGATCACCGGCGCCGAGGCGGCGACGGTGGTCAACAACAACGCCGCGGCCGTCCTGCTGGGCATCGCGGCGCTGGCCGGCGGCAAGGAGGCCATCGTGTCGCGCGGCGAGCTGGTCGAGATCGGCGGCGCCTTCCGCATGCCCGACGTGATGGCGGCGGCGGGCGCGAAGCTGGTCGAGGTCGGCACGACCAACCGCACCCATGCGCGGGACTACCAGGCCGCGATCGGCCCGCACACCGCGCTGCTGCTGAAGGTCCACACCAGCAACTACGCGATCCAGGGCTTCACCGCCTCGGTCAGCGAAGCGGCGCTGGCACCGATCGCCCGGGCGGCGGGCGTGCCGCTGATGACGGACCTGGGCAGCGGCTCGCTGGTGGACCTGGCGCAGTGGGGCCTGCCCGCCGAGCCGCTGCCGCAGCAGATGCTGGCGGACGGCTGCGACGTGGTGACCTTCAGCGGCGACAAGCTGCTCGGCGGGCCGCAGGCCGGTCTGATCGTCGGCCGCAAGGACCTGGTCCAGCAGATCCGCAAGTTCCCGATGAAGCGCGCGCTGCGGCTGTCCAAGCTGCCGCTGGCGGCGCTGGAAGCGACCTTGCGGCTGTACCTGCGGCCGGACCGGCTGACGCAGGACCTGCCGACGCTGCGGCTGCTGACGCGCCCGGTCGACCAGATCGAGGCGCAGGCCGACCGGCTGCTGGCGCGCGTCCAGGCCGCGGTCGCGCCGCGCTTCGCGGTGCGGGCGAGCACGATGCGCGGCCAGATCGGCTCGGGCTCGCTGCCGGTGGAGACGCTGCCGTCGGCGGGGCTGGTGCTGACGCCGCAACTGCCGGGCAAGCGCGGCGTGGGACGCGCGCTCGACGAGCTGCAGACCGCGCTGCGCGCGCTGCCGCTGCCGGTGATCGCGCGGGTGCAGTCGGACGAGCTCTGGCTGGACCTGCGCTGCCTGGACGAGGCGCGCGAGGAGGTGGCGTTCATCGAGCAGCTCGCGCTGCTGAAGGAGTCGCTCGCGTGATCGTCGGGACCGCCGGCCACATCGACCATGGCAAGACGACGCTGGTGAAGGCGCTCACCGGCGTCGACACCGACCGCCTGCCCGAAGAGAAGCGGCGCGGCATCAGCATCGCGCTGGGGTATGCGTATCTGGACCTCGTTCCCGGCCAGGGGCAGGGCGAAGGCCAGGGCGCGGGTGGGGCCGCGGGTGACGGCGTCGGCCGGCGCATCGGTTTCGTCGACGTGCCCGGGCATGAGCGCCTGGTGCACACGATGCTCTCCGGCGCGACCGGCATCGACCATGCGCTGCTGCTGGTGGCCGCCGATGACGGCGTCATGCCGCAGACGCGCGAGCACCTGGCGCTGCTGTCGCTGCTGGGCTTGGAGCGGGGCACGATCGCGCTGACCAAATGCGATCGGGTGGACGCCGCCACCCGTGCGCGTCGGCATGACGAGATCCGCGCCCTCGTGGCGGACACGGCGCTCGCGGGCGCGCCGATCTTCGAGGTCGCCGCGACAACGGGCGCTGGCGTGCGCCAGCTGCGCGAGCACCTGATCGCCGAAGCCGCGGCGCTGCCGCCGCGCGTGGGGGCCGGGCTGGGTTTCCGGCTCGCGGTCGATCGGGTGTTCAGCCTGCCGGGCGTCGGGACCGTCTGCACGGGGACCGCGCATGCGGGCGAGCTGGCCGTCGGCGACGAGCTCGTGGTGCTGCCGCCCGCGCCGGGCCAGGCGCCGCTGCGCGCGCGAGTGCGCAGCCTGCATGCGCAGAACGCGGTGGCGGTCAAGGCCTCGGCCGGGCAGCGCGTGGCCATCGGCTTGGTCGGGCTCGAGAAGGAGGAGGTCGGACACGGACAGTGGCTGGCCGCGCCGGAAGTCGCCCAGTGGACCGAGCGCCTGGACGCGCGGCTGCGCCTCTGGCCCGAGGAGGCCCGGGCGCTGCGCAGCGGCACGCCGGTGCATGTGCATGTCGGCGCGGCGCAGGTGACGGGCTCGGTGGCGGTGCTCGGCGGCCTGGCCGGCAGGCCGGTCGAGGCGCTGCAGCCCGGTGGCGAGGCGTTCGTTCAGGTGGTGCTGCACCGACCGATCGGCGCGTGGGCCGGCGATCGGATCGTGCTGCGCGATGCCTCCGCGACGCGGGCGCTGGCCGGCGGCGTCGTGCTGGATCCGCAGGCGCCGGCGCGTTATCGACGCACGCCGCAGCGGCTCGCGGAACTGGTCGCGCTGACGGCGGACACGCCGCTGCAGCGGCTCGAAGGGCTGCTGGGCCAGGCGCCGATGGGCGTGGACCTGGTCCGCTTCGCGGCCGGGCAGGGCATTGCCGGGGGAACCCGCGCGGCGCTGGTGGCGGGGATCGGCGCCGTGGGTGGAGTGGGGGCGAACGGGGGCGGTGCGGCAAGCGTGGCGGCGGGGAACGCGGTGGGCTATGCGGCGGCGGGCAGCGCCGGCACCGCGGCGGCGGGCGACATCACCGTCGTGCCGGGCGCCGACGGGCCGCTGTGGGCGCTCGGCGCCGCGCAGACGGCCCAGTGGGCCTACACCGCGCAGGAACGCCTGCAGCGCTATCACCAGGAGCAGCCGGAAGAACTCGGGCCCGACCTCGCGCGCTGGCGCCGGCTGGCCGCGCCGCGCATGGCCGAGCCGCTGTGGCGCGCGCTCGTGCAGCGGCTGGCCGCGGCAGGGCGCGTCGTCGTCAGCGGGGCGACCGTGCATCTGCCAGCGCATGGGGTGCAGCTGTCGGCATTGGATGAGCGGCTGGCTCAGAAGGTCATGCCGCGGCTGCTGGCAGCCGGCTTCGAAGGCGTCTGGGCTCGCGACCTGGCGAAGGAGGCCGGCGAGCCCGAAGCGCTGGTGCGCACGACGCTGGCACGGCTGGCCCAGCGCGGGGAACTGTTCCAGGTGGTGAAGGACCTGTACCATGCGCCCCCGGCGATCCAGGCTCTGGCAAGGATCGCCAGGGACTCGGCAGCCGACGGCGACGTGAAGGCCGCGGAGTTCCGCGACCGCAGCGGCCTGGGCCGCAAGCGCGCCATCCAGGTGCTGGAGTTCTTCGACAAGGTCGGACTGCTCCGGCGCGTGGGCGACGCCCATCGGCTGCGGAACGACTGCCAGTTGTTCATCGAACACCCCACACCCCAACAACGGAGAGGCAACGACCCCGGTGGATCGGCCGGACTTCAAATCCGGTGAATGGCGCCATGCGCCGTTGGGTGGGTTCGACCCCCACGCCCCTCCGCCAGCGACATCGGCTGGCCGGCTGCGCGGCCCGATCTTGCGCCTGCGGTGCTCGCCGTACGACAGTACGGCTCCGCTCCTCGGCGCAACCTCGGGCCGCTCGCAACGGCCATCCGATGTCGCTGGCTACTGCGGCCGCCCTAAGGGCGGCAAGTTCTTTGACTGCCACCAGCCCACTTGGCGGTGGCTACTGCGGCCGCTCTCAGGGCGGCAAGTTTTTTGACTGCCGGCAACACACTCCCAGGAGCAATCTGATGTCCAGCCTCTTCCACCATGTCAGCCGTGCGCTGCAGGGGATCGCCACCGCCTCGCTGATCATCGCGAGCGGCATCGGTTCCGCGCAGGCTCAGACTCCGCCCCAGGTCCTCCGCGTGACCGCCATTCCCGACGAGTCACCAACCGAACTGGCGCGCAAGTTCGCGCCGCTCGGCAAGTACCTCGAAAAGGAACTCGGGGTGAAGGTCGAGTGGACCCCCGTCACCGACTACGCCGCCGCCGTCGAAGCCCTCGCCAACAAGAAGGTCGAACTGGCCTGGTTCGGTGGCTTCACCTTCGTGCAGGCGAACGTGCGCTCCGGCGGCAAGGTCGTCCCCCTCGTGCAACGCGAGGAAGACGAAAAATTCCGCTCCGTCTTCATCACCGATACCCAGTCCGGTATCCGCAAGCTCGAGGACCTCAAAGGCAAGACGCTCAGCTTCGGCTCCGCCTCCTCGACCTCCGGCCACCTGATGCCGCGCTCCTTCCTCCTCGCCGCGAAGATCAATCCCGATACCGACCTGAAGCGCATCTCCTTCTCCGGCGCGCATGACGCCACCGTCGCCGCAGTCGCGTCCGGCAAGGTCGACGCGGGCGCGCTCAACATCTCCGTCTGGGAAAAACTGATCGCCGAGAAGAAGGTCGACACCGGCACCCTGAAGGTGTTCTTCACCACCCCGCCGTATTACGACTACAACTGGAGCGTCCACGCCGACCTGCCCGCCGCGACAAAGGAAAAGCTCAAGGCCGCCTTCCTGAAGCTGAACCCCTCGACGCCGGAAGGCAAGGAGATCCTCGAGCTGCAGCGCGCGACGAAGTTCGTGCCAACGCAGCCGGAGAACTACGCCGGCATCAAGGCGGCCGCCGAGAACGCCGGCCTGCTGAAGTGAGCTGAGACGAGCGCGATGTCCCTGCTGGTGTTGGAGGGCCTGCGGCTGCAGGCCGGCGCGCGCACGCTGATCGAGCCGCTGTCGCTGCGGATCGAGCCCGGCGAGCAGGTCGCGCTGATCGGCGCCTCGGGCGCCGGCAAGACCTCGCTGCTGCACGCGCTGGCGCTGGCCTCGCGCCCCGCCGCCGGCACGCTGCGCCTGGGCGGCCAGGACGGCTGGGCGCTGTCCTCCCGCGAACGCCACCAGCTGCGCCGCACGCTGATGCTGGCGCCGCAGCACCCACCGCTGCCGCCGCGCCAGCGCGTCGTGACCGCCGTGCTGGCCGGCCGGCTGCCCGGTGCCTCGGTGGCCCGCAGCTTGCGCATGCTGTTCAGCCCCGACCAGGCCCAGGCCCGGCTGGCCTTCGACGCGCTGGATCGACTGGAGCTCGGCGCCCGGCTCTGGTCGCGCGTGGACCAGCTCTCCGGCGGCGAGCGCCAACGCGTGGCGGTGGCGCGACTGCTGGTGTCCCAGGCACGGCTCTGGCTCGCCGACGAGCCGCTCTCGGCCCTCGATCCGCAGCGCGCGCAGCGGGTGCTCGCCGTCCTGCAGGACGCCGCCCGCGCCCAGGACCGCACCCTCGTGTGCAGCCTGCATCAGGTCGATCTCGCCTGCCGCCTGTTCCCGCGCGTGATCGCGCTGCGCCAGGGCCGGCTCGTCTACGACGGCCCGCCACGGGAGCTCGGCGCCCGCCAGCTGGACGAGATCTACGCCGACCTGCTGAATGAATCCCCCTCGACGCCCGACGACGCGCCGATGACCGCCGCACCGCCGCAGGCGATGTGCCGATGAACGCCGGCAGCGCCGAACGGCACGACGGCCCAGGAAGTGGTCGTGGCGGCGGAGGTGGCACCGACCGTGCGTTGTCATCGACGGCCACGGCGCCGTGGCGGCGCGACCCGGCGGCCGCTCGGCGGGTCGGGCTTGTTGTCGCCGTGCTGGTCGTGCTGTGGCCGCTGCTGGTCTGGTGCGAGTTCCGACCCTGGGAGCTGCTGGACGAGCGCAGCCTGCGCGCGACGATGCGCTTCGCCGGGCAGTTCCTGACGCCGCGCGTGGACCTCGAGTTCCTGACCATGCTCGCCGCCGACACCTGGCGCACCGTGGCGATGGCGACGGTCGGGCTGGCGCTCGCCTGGGTGATCGCGGTGCCGCTGGCGCTGCTGGCGACGGCGCGGCTGTCCGTGTCGGCGCTGAGCGGCCGCATGGCGGCGGGGCCGGCGGCGCTGCGCTGGGCGGTGCGGGCGGTGCTGGTCGTGCTGCGCTCAGTGCCGGAACTCGTATGGGCGCTGATGCTGGTGCGCGTGATCGGCCTCGGACCGGGCGCGGGCGTGCTGGCGATCGCGCTGTCCTACGGCGGGATGCTCGGCAAGGTCTACGCCGAGATCCTGGAGAGCGCCGACGCCGCGCCGACACAGGCGCTGCTGCGCGGCGGCGCCGGGCGGCTGCAGGCGCTGCTGTTCGGTGCGCTGCCCAGCTGCTCGGAGGAACTGGTCAGCTACACCGTCTACCGCTGGGAATGCGCGATCCGCTCCTCGGTGGTGCTGGGCTTCGTCGGCGCTGGCGGACTGGGCCAGCAACTGGACAACGCGACCAAGATGTTCGCCGGCTCCGAGGTGGCGACCATCCTGCTGATCTTCATCGCCCTGGTGGCGATGGCGGACCGCATCAGCGCCTGGCTGCGGCCAGCGCGCACCGCGGGGCAGGGCGGCGAGTCGCGGCATCCGCTGTCCGCCCGACCGCCCGCGCGCTGGGGACTGAGGGCCTTGCTGGCGGCACTGCTGGCGCTGCTGGTGATGAGCGTCGTGACGCTGCCGCTGCGCTGGGGCGAGCTGCTCGGCGCCGGCGCACTGGCGGAGATGGGCCGCTTCCTGGCCGAGTTCTTCCCGCCTCAACTCGCGCCGGACTTCCTCGGTCGGGTCGGGCAGGGCGCGCTGGAGACGCTGGCGATGTCGGCGCTGGGCAGCGGGCTGGCGGCGATCGCCGGACTCGCGGTCGCGCTGCTGGCGAGCCGGCCGCCGGGGCCGCTGCGCTGGGCATCGCGGCTGCTGCTCAATGCGCTGCGCAGCGTGCCGGAGCTGGTCTGGGCGTCGCTGCTGCTGGTGGCGGCGGGACTGGGGCCGATGCCGGGCACCTTGGCGCTGGCGCTGCACACGACCGGCGTGCTGGGCCGGCTGATGGCCGAGGCGCTCGAGAACGCGCCGCCGCAGACCGCCCAGGCGCTGCGCTGGGCGGGCGCGTCGCGCTGGCAGGTCTTCGCCTTCGCGACGCTGCCGCAGGCGGCGCCGCAGCTGCTCAGCTACACGCTGTACCGATGGGAGAACAACATCCGGGCCGCGACGGTGCTGGGCGTCGTGGGTGCGGGAGGTCTGGGGCAGATGCTCAGCCTGCACCTGAGCCTGTTCCAGATGCGGGAGACTTGCACCGTGCTGCTGGCGATGCTGGTGCTGGTGATGGCCGTCGATGCCTGCTCCTACGCGGCGCGGCGGCGCTTGAATCATTGATTGGCGGCGTCGTGGGTCGCCGCTTCGGCGGCACGATGCCGCAAGCCCTTGGATGAAGGAGGGGCGCCATGAACGACCAAGCCCTGAAGCTGCTGCTCACGCGCGCATCGGTGGGTCCGAAGTACTTGATCGAGCCGGGCCCGGACGATGCGGCGCTGGCCGCGATGACGGAGGCGGCGCTGCACGCGCCTGACCATGCGGCGCTGGTGCCGTTCCGATTCAAGGTCGTGCGCGGGGAGGCGCGCCGGTCGATGGCCGCGCTGTTCGCGGCGGCTGCGCGCCGGGCGGGCAAGGACGAGACGGGCATCGCGATGGACGAGGAGCGCGCGCTGCGCCCGCCGGTGACGGTGGCGGTGGTCGCGCGCCTGGACCTGGGTCATCCGCAGGTGCCGGCGCATGAGCAGTGGGCCTGCGTCGGTGGCGCGCTGACCAATTTCCTGAATGCCGCGCAGGCGCTGGGCTTCGGAGGAAAGATGCTCAGCGGTGCGAAGGCGCGCGATCCGGGCCTCATCGCTGCGTTCTGCGAGCCCGGCGAGACCTTGCTCGGCTGGATCGCGATGGGCACTCCCTCATCCCCCGACAAGCCACCGAAGGCTCGCCCGCCGAAGTCCGGCGCCGACAGTGCGCTTCAATTCTGGCCAGGCTGACCGCCCCTGCCTTCGCCGCAGTCCTGCGTTCGGCGAGGCCCTGATTGGGGTGCAGCGCTAGGCGCAAACCGCAGCCATAGCAGCGCTATGGCGAGGATTTGCAACGACGCGGGGCGCCCCAATCAGGGCCTCGCCCCTTAGCCGTAGATGTAGGTTTGGAGGTGGGCGATAGTCATCTCGTCGTCGGCAATGATGTTGTCCATCAAGTCGCGGATCGAGAGCATGCCCACGACCTGATTACCCTGGACGACGGGCAGGTGTCGGATCTTGCGCTGGCTCATCAGGCTCATGCATTCGCGGCAGTCGGTGTCGGGTTTCACCACGAACACGTTGGGCGTCATCACATCCTTGACCGGTGTGTGCCGCGAATCACGCCCCTGCAAGGCGATCTTCCGCGTGTAGTCGCGCTCCGAGAAGATGCCGAGCAGCCGATCGCCCTCCATCACCAGCAAGGCGCCGACATCATGCTGCGCAAGCAGGTGCAGCGCATCGAACACCGTGGCTTCCGGCGCGACGCGCCAGACGCTCGGGCCGCGGTTCTTCAGCAGTTCGGACACCGGTTTCATGGGGCCTCCTGGCGACATCTGACGGAACTCGGACGTCCAAGATAAGCGCCTTGGACCGGGGCTGCAAGCCCCTGCAAGACCCGACCCCCACAAGGGGTGACGCGCGGTCGCGCGGGCGGGATCGGCCCGCTCGGCCGCGCCAGCCGTCCTCGCTCAGGCCGGGTGGGTCAGGTCGCGCAGATGGGTCGGGCCGGCGCGGCGCTCGATCTCGGCGAGCAGGTCGCGGCCCCAGCCCATCGCGAACAGGGCCTCGCCGACGACGAACATCGGACCGACCAGCAATCCCACCAGGTCGTCGACGAAGGCGGGCTTGCGGCCCTCGTAATAGTGGCCGACGAACTGGATGATCCAGCCGACGATGAAGCTGCCCAGGCCCCAGGCCAGCCAACTGCCGAAGGAGCCGTCCGCCAGCGGATGCGCCAGCGCCATCAGCACCGCGTTGACCAGCGCCGTGGACAGGCCCAGCACGAAGTTGCCGCGCGTCAGGTACCAGACTGTCGCGCCGCCCCAGACCAGCCAGGCGGCGGAAACCGTCCAGTCACCGACATGGAATTGCGCCCGCGCCAGCAGCACGCCGATCGCGAAGACGATCAGCGGGATGCCGACAAAATGGGTGGCGATGTTGCGGCGATCGCGGTGGTAGGCGGCGTACTGCGCCATCAGGTCGGTGGCTTGGCGTGCCATGGCAGTCTCCGTGCGAGGTGTCGTCATGATGTCGCAATGCTAGTGCGACCAGCTTGTTTATGCCGTTCAGAATGCAGTTCTGACCACTCTTGGTTTACCCCTATGCAAGTGTTGACGCCGGCAAATGAGGTGCCTCCAGGCGCGCATCGGCGCGGCGGCGGAAGGTCGGCCGCGTCGGCGATCGCCGCGCTGCTGCTCGGAGGCGCGCTGCTGCTCGGAGGCGCGCTGGCCGGGTGCGGCACCGCGCCTCCCGCCACGACGCCGACAGCGACAACGCCGACAGCCACGACGTCCGGCGCCGGCGCCAGCGAGGCCCCATCGTCGCCAGGCCCGTCGTCCTGCACGGCCTGGCTGGCCGCGCAGCAACGCGGCGAAGGCCGGCTCTATCGCGTCGACGCCGCCACTTCGCAGGTCCGCATCCACGTCTTTCGCGCCGGACGCCTCGCCAAGGTCGGCCACAACCACGTGATCGGCGTCGAGCGGCTCACCGGCCAGGTCTTCGTTCCCACCGACGGCATCGCTGGCGCCGGCGTCGAACTGGCCTTCCGGCTCGACGACCTGGCCATCGACAAACCCGAGTGGCGCGCGCCGCTGGGGCCCGAGTTCGCCAGCACACCCTCGGCGTCCGACGTGGCCGGCACCCGCGCCAACCTGCTCCGGGCCGTCGACGGCGAGCGCTTCCCGGTCATCGCGATGCGCAGCACCGCCGTCGCCGGCGCCTTCCCAGTACTGGCGATCAAGCTCGCCGTCAACTGGCACGGTCAGACCCGCCTGCTCGACGTGCCGGTGCGGGTGGTCCGTCCTGCGGGGGACGCGGGGAGCTCGGTCCTGAGGACGCAGGGGGCGCTCGTCCTCCGTCAGAGCGACTTCGGCATCACGCCGTTCTCCATCCTCGGAGGGCTGCTCGCGATCCAGGACGAGTTGACGGTGGACGTCGACGTCGCGGCCATGCCCGCGGTGGCGTGTGATTGAGCGCCCTGCGCCGGAAGGACTGCGGGACGCCAGGCGCGGGCTCTCCACACCGCATGGGGGATCCCTCCTGGACCCCCAAGCGGTGTTCCGGCCCCAGCGACGCTCGCTGGCGGCGGGCCTGGGCGTCTGCTGCGATCAAGGCCTCAGGTCGAGGCTCATCAGGTCCTTGGCGTAGTAGCGGCCATCGGAGAGGCGGATGGCGCGGGGCAGGTGGCCGTAGCGGGTGAAGCCGGCCTGCCGGTAGAGCGCAATCGCCGCCTGGTTGCCCGCCGTGACGCTGAGCGTGACCGTCTCCAGCCGCGGCTCGCGACGCAGCAGCGCCAGGGCCTGTCGCAGCAGGCGCTTGCCGATGCCGCGTCCACGGACCTCGTCGTCAACCATCATCCCGATCAGGTGCGCGACGTGCATCACCTTCTTGCGGTTCTCGTGCTCGCAGGTCAGGGCGCCCACCAGCCGCTCGCCCGACCACGCGCCCAGCGTGAACAGCGACTTGCCGCCCGCCTGCGGATGCAGCCGCACGCGGTAGCTCGAGGCCTCGCGCGCGCGCTCGGTCTCGGCGTCGGAGGTGAAGGCCTGCTCGTGCCGCGCGAGCATCGCGTCGCGCAAGGCCTTGTAGGCCGGCAGGTCCGCTTCGGTCAGCAGGCGCAGCGTGATCACGCCCTCGGCCGGTGGGCCCTCAGCCGCGGTCCAGTCGTTCGAGTCGCTCAAGCTCGCTCCTGTTGTTGATGTTGGCGAAGGCGCACTCGTCCGCCGGCCGGTCGAAGGCGACCCGCGCCAGCGGCAGCGAACGCAGCCAGCCCTCGACGCGCCGTTCGCCCGCGTCCAGCGCCGCCGCCAGCCCGGCACGGTGCCGGACATGGATCAGGCTGGCCAAGGGCTGGGGGCGCAGCGGCTCGCCCGGCGCCTCGCGGCCCAGCGCCATCGCGGCGCTGTGGTCCGGTGCGAGGCCGGCGGCCAGGCGGTCGAGCAGGTCGGTCGGCAGCCAGGGGCAGTCGCCGCCGACGACGAGCAGCCAGTCGGTGCCGACGCGGTCATTACCGTCGCCGGGACCGCGATCCCCCGCGCTGTGGTCGCCGGGAGGGCGGTCGTCGGAACCTCGATCACCGGCCCGGGCGCCGTCCGTGTCGGCGGCGGTGGTGCCTGTGGCGCTGGGGGCAGTCCGGGCATCCGCAAGCGCCGTCAGCCCGGCGAGGATGCCGGCCAGCGGTCCGGGGAAGTCCGGCAGCGGGTCGGGCAGGACTGGGTGGCCGAGGCGGCGGTAGTCGTCGAGGTGTCGATTGGCGCTGATGAGGATCCGGCCGCCGGTCTGGGGGGCGATGCGCTCGATGACGTGGTGGACCAGCGCCCGGCCCTGGAAGGGCTGGAGCGGCTTGTCGACGCCGCCCATGCGGGTGGCGCGGCCGCCGCAGAGGATCAGCGCGGTGGCGCGCATCAGCCGCCGATGTAGTGCATCTCGACGCGGCGCGCCGGGCCGGAGTCCGCCGCCGGCAGGCTGGCGCGCAGCTCCGAGTAGCGGTCGCCGCGCCGCGTCCAGAGCGCGCCCAGCGCGGCGGCGATCTCGGCGTCGGACCGCGGCGGGTGCTCGCCGTCGCCGCGCAGCAGCGCGCGCAGGTCGTGGCCATCGCCGGCGAACAGGCAGGTGTAGAGCCGGCCCTCGGTGGAGAGCCGCGCGCGGTTGCAGTCGCCGCAGAAGGCCTGGGTGACGCTGGAGATGAGGCCGATCTCGCCGCTGCCGTCGGCGTAGCCCCAGCGGGTGGCGGTTTCGCCCTCCACGGTGGCGGCGAGCGGGACCAGCTCGGCGTCCTCGCGCAGGCGGGCCAGGACCTGCGCGGACGGCAGCACCTCGTCCATGCGCCAGCCGTTGCTCATGCCGACGTCCATGTACTCGATGAAGCGCAGCACCACGCCGGTGCCGCGGAAGTGGCGCGCCATGGGGACGATCTGGTCGTCGTTGGTGCCGCGCTTGACCACCATGTTGACCTTGATCGGCGCCAGGCCGGCGGCCTGGGCGGCCTCGATGCCGCGCAGCACCTCGGCGACCGGGAAGTCGACATCGTTCATGCGGCGGAAGATGGCGTCGTCGAGCGCGTCCAGGCTGACGGTGACCCGGCGCAGGCCCGCGTCCCGCAGCGCCCGCGCCTTGCGCGCCAGCAGCGAGCCGTTGGTGGTCAGCGTCAGGTCGAGCGGCTGGCCCTCGGGCGTGCGCAGCTCGGCCAGCTGGGCGATCAGCGCCTCGAGGTTGCGGCGCAGCAGCGGTTCGCCGCCGGTCAGGCGCAGCTTCTGGACCCCCAGGCCGGCGAAGACGCCCGCCAGACGGGTGATTTCCTCGAAGGACAGCAGGTCGCGGTGGGGGAGGAAGGCGTAGTGCTTGTCGAACACTTCCTTCGGCATGCAGTAGCTGCAGCGGAAGTTGCAGCGGTCGGTGACCGAGATGCGCAGGTCGCGCAGCGGCCGGCCGCGCGCGTCCAGCCACGGCCCCGGGCGGGGCGGGGGGAGGGGATGCGGCACGGGAGGCGTCCGCCCAATCTGGCGCAGATCGAGCAGCGGAATCACACCATCGGTCATGGGGAGCGATTGTGCCGCCGGCGCGCCGTCCGCGCCCGCCCGGGCCCTTCTTGGCGTGCGATCCGGCCACGCCGGCGCCGCGGCCGTGCGCGATGTCAACCCCGCCCTCGCATCGACACCCTGTAGGACTTGTCACTTGCACCGGAAGGTCAGGCGCGTTCGAATCCCGGGATGAGCTTGACCCCCACGACCGTGGTCCATGCGGACCTGGCCAGCTTCGTCTCCTTCGGCGAAGCCCTCACCGACATGATCCGCACCGGTCCCGGTACCTGGTGCAGCCGCAGCGGGGGCTCGCCGTGGAACGTGGCCATCGCGATGTCGCGGCTCGGCCAGCTCAGCGCCTTCGCCGGTGGCCTGAGCAAGGACCCCTTCGGCCAGGAACTCTGGCAGGCCAGCGCGGACGCCCACCTGGACCTGCGCTTCATCCAGCAGTTCGCCAAGTCGCCGCTGATGGCCTTCGTCCATCAGGTGTCGCCGCCGGAGTACGCCTTCGTCGGCGACGACAGCGCCGACCTGCATTTCCGCCCCCATGCGCTGCCCGCCGGCTGGCGCCGGGCGCTGCGCTGGGCCCACTTCGGCTCGATCAGCCTGACGCGCGAGCCGCTGGCCGCGCGGCTGATCGCGCTGGCCGAGTCCCTCAAGGACGAGGGCGCCCGCATCAGCTACGACCCGAATTACCGGATCTCGATGGACTCGCGCTATGACCGCACGCTGGAGCGCATGTGCCGGCTGGCGGACGTGATCAAGGTGTCGGACGAGGATCTGCGCGGGCTGTTCCGCAGCCGCGACCACCATGTCGGCCTGGCGCAGATCGCCGCCTGGAACCCGCGCGCCATCGTGATGCTGACGCTGGGGGAGCGCGGCGCCCAGCTGTTCCATCCGAAGGCCGACCTCAGCGCCGCGCCGCCGCCGCTGGACCCGGTCGTGGACACGATCGGTGCCGGCGATGCCGCCATGGCCGGGCTGCTCTACAGCCTGATGAACGGCGCGACCCACGAGCCCGAGGAGCACCTGCGCTGGGCCGTCGCGGCCGGCGCCGCAGCCTGCTCGGGCGCGGGCGTGCACGGGCTGACGTCCGGCCTGGTGACCGCGCTGATCGACCGGGTGCAGGTGCAGCGGGCCGAGATGGTCTGAAGGCGCCCCGGCGGCGCCGCCGCGTTCAACGCAGCGCCAGCACGCTCAGGCGTCGCCGTCGTCCTCGCGTCTTGTCGCCACCAGCGTCTTGGGGCCACCGACCTGCAGGCGCGGTCGGTCGGCCTCTTCCTCGGCCAGTGGGCTGACCTCGACCAGGCTGGTGTGGCAGCGCCGCGCCAGGTCCTGGTAGGTCTCGGTGCCTTCGCGCTTCCAGCGGATCTCGTCCTCGGTCAGCGGCCGCATCACCTTGGCCGGCAGCCCGGCGATCAGCGACCTCTCCGGCAGCTTCAGCCCCGCCCGCACGAACGCGCAGGCCGCGACGATGCTGTAGGCGCCGACCTCCGCCTCGTCCATCACCACCGCGTTCATGCCGACCAGCGCGTCGTGGCGCACCACGCAGCCGTGCAGCACCGCGCCGTGGCCGATGTGGCCGTTGGTCTCGACGATGGTGTCCGACCCCGGGAAGCCGTGGATCACGCAGGTGTCCTGCACGTTGGCGCCCGCCATCAGCCGGATCCGCCCGAAGTCGCCCCGCAGCGAGGCGCAGGGCCCGACGTAGCAGTCCGGCCCGACGATCACGTCCCCGATCAGCACCGCCGTCGGATGCACATGGGCGCTGGGATGGACGACCGGCGACAGGCCGTCGATGGCATAGCAGGGCATGGATTCGTCTCCTATCGTGGTTCGGGCGTCCTCGGCCCCAGCACCAGGGGAACTTTCCCTGTAAATGACCGCGATCTTGGTGGTAACCCTAGGTCACTGGCCTTGTGTTGGGATCCGATGGCTCGTAGTATCTACCGACCGGTCGGTAAATAGAAGCCGATCAAAAAAAGCTGCAAAAGCTGAATCCCCCTCAGGCCGAGGAGACAAGCCGAATGAGCACCACCCCCACCCCCCCGTCCACCGCCGAAGACAGTCCGCTGCTGATCAGCACCGAAGGCGCCGTGCGCGTCCTGACGCTGAACCGGCCGCAGGCGCTGAACGCGTTCACGACCGGCCTGCTGGGCCAGTTGCGCATCGCCCTGGACGAGGCGGCGCACGACGAGGCGGTGAGGGCGGTGCTCATCACCGGCGCCGGCCGCGCGTTCTGCGCCGGCCAAGACCTGTCCGACCCGCACATCAAGCCCGAGTTCGACGAACACGCGGGCGACGCCGATCCGCAGCGCAAGCCCAAGGCCAAGGACATCGGCAACCTCCTGGACCATTACTACATCCCGCTGGCCCTGCGCCTGCGCAGCATGCCGGTGCCGACCGTCTGCGCGGTCAACGGCGTCGCCGCGGGCGCCGGCGCCAACTTCGCGCTGGGCTGCGACCTGGTGCTGGCTGGCCAGTCGGCCTCGTTCATCCAGGCCTTCTCCAAGATCGGACTGGTGCCCGACTGCGGCGGCACCTGGCTGCTGACGCGGCTGGTGGGCCGCGCCCGTGCGCTGCAACTGGCACTGCTGGGCGACAAGCTGCCCGCAGCCGACGCGCAAGCCTGGGGCCTGATCGCGCGTTGCGTCGCCGACGGCGAGCTGCAGAGCGAAGCCATGGCCACCGCGCAGAAGCTGGCGAAGATGCCGACCCGCGCGCTGGTGCAGACGCGCCAGGCGCTCGATGCGTCGATGGACCTGGAGTTCGAGGACGCGCTCAAGCTCGAGGCCAAGCTGCAGAGCCAGCTCGGCTACGCGCACGACTACCTGGAGGGCGCGGCCGCCTTCCTGTCCAAGCGCGCGCCGGTGTTCAAGGACCGCTGATGCGCGAGGCCCTCGATCCGCAGCGCATCGCCGAGGCGGTGCGCGACACCATGTTCGCCAACGACCGCGCGTCGCAGGGCCTGGGCCTGCGTATCGACGCGATCGGCCCCGGCACCGCGACGCTGTCGATGACGGTGCGCGAGGACATGCTCAACGGCTTCGACATCTGCCACGGCGGCTTCGTGACGACGCTGGCCGATTCGTGTTTTGCCTTCGCCTGCAACTCGCACAACGAGATGACGGTGGCGTCGGGCTTCGCGATCGATCTCGTCGCGCCGTCCCGGCTGGGGGATGTCCTGACGGCGCGCGCCAGCGAGACCTCGCTGGCCGGCCGCACCGGCGTCTACGACATCCGCATCACCAATCAACGCGACGAGCTGATCGCGGTCTTCCGCGGGCGGTCCTACCGCATGAAGGGCCGGCCCGTGGTGGCGGACCTGCCGCTGCCCGGCTGAGCCGGCCCGAGCCCGCGGCGACAAGGAGACGAGACCCATGACGGTGAAGACCTTCCGGCCCGAGGACCTCGAGCCCATCGAGCGCGCCAGCCAGGACGAGCTGCGCGCGCTGCAGCTGCAGCGCCTGAAGTGGACGCTCAAGCATGCGTACGAGAACGTCCCGCACTACCGGGCCGCCTTCGACGCCAAGGGCGTGCATCCGGACGACCTGAAGGACCTGGCCGACCTGCGCCTGTTCCCGTTCACGACCAAGAAGGACCTGCGCGACAACTACCCGTTCGGCCTCTTCGCGGTGCCGCGCGAGCAGGTCGTGCGGGTGCACGCGTCCTCGGGCACCACCGGCAAGCCGACGGTGGTGGGCTACACGCGGCGCGACATCGACACCTGGGCCGATCTGGTCGCGCGCTCGCTGCGCGCCGCCGGCACGCGCTCGGGCGACATCGTCCATGTCGCCTACGGCTACGGCCTGTTCACCGGCGGCCTGGGCGCGCATTACGGCGCCGAGCGGCTGGGCTGCACCGTGATTCCGATGTCGGGCGGCCAGACCGAGAAGCAGGTCCAGCTGATCCAGGACTTCAAGCCCGACGTGATCATGGTCACGCCGAGCTACATGCAGGTGATCGTCGAGGAATTCGTGCGCCAGGGCCTGGACCCGCGCGCGAGCTCGCTCAAGACCGGCGTGTTCGGCGCCGAGCCCTGGACCGAGGCGATGCGCCGCGAGATCGAGCACAAGGCCGGCATCGACGCGGTCGACATCTACGGCCTGTCCGAGGTGATGGGGCCGGGCGTCGCGTCCGAGTGCATCGAGACCAAGGACGGCCCGGTGATCTGGGAGGACCACTTCTATCCCGAGATCATCGACCCCGAGACCGGCGAGGTGCTGCCCGAGGGCTCGGAGGGCGAGCTCGTCTTCACCTCGCTGAGCAAGGAGGCGCTGCCGGTGATCCGCTACCGCACGCGCGACCTCACGCGGCTGCTGCCGCCGACGGCGCGCAGCATGCGCCGCATGGGCAAGATCGTCGGCCGCAGCGACGACATGCTGATCATCCGCGGCGTCAACCTGTTCCCGACGCAGATCGAGGAACTGGTGCTCGCCGAGCCCGGCCTGTCGGGCCAGTACCAGATCGTCGTCAGCCGCGACGGCCACCTCGACGAGGTCGAGGTGCGCTGCGAGCTCTCGGCCGCGGGCGGCGACGCGCAGGCGGCGAGCCGCTCGCTGCAGCACCGCATCAAGACGCTGATCGGCGTGTCGACCCGCGTGACGGTCGGCGCGCCCGATTCGATCGAACGCACGCTGGTGGGCAAGGCGCGCCGCGTCGTCGACCAGCGTCCGAAGCATTCGTAAGGAGTCCCCATGTACACGCAAGCCATGAGCGTCGGTCCGCAGGACCAGGCGGCCAAGCTGCAGACCGCCGAGGAGCAGCAGCGCAACGAGGCCTTCGAGGCCCGCATCGACGCGGGCGACTTCATCGAGGCCAAGGACTGGATGCCGGAGCACTACCGCAAGACGCTGGTGCGGCAGATCAGCCAGCACGCGCACTCGGAGATCGTCGGCATGCTGCCCGAGGGCAACTGGATCACGCGCGCCCCGACGCTCAAGCGCAAGGCCATCCTGCTGGCGAAGGTGCAGGACGAGGGCGGTCACGGGCTCTACCTGTACTCGGCCGCGGAGACGCTGGGCACCAGCCGCGACCAGATGCTGGACGCGCTGCACACCGGCAAGGCCAAGTACAGCTCGATCTTCAACTATCCGACGCTGACCTGGGCAAACATCGGCGTGATCGGCTGGCTGGTCGACGGCGCGGCGATCATGAACCAGGTGCCGCTGTGCCGCTGCTCCTACGGCCCGTATGCGCGCGCGATGATCCGCATCTGCCGCGAGGAGTCCTTCCATCAGCGCCAGGGCTACGAGAGCCTGCTGGTCATGATGCGCGAGGGCACCGCGGCGCAGAAGGCGATGGTCCAGGACGCGGTGAACCGCTGGTGGTGGCCGTCGCTGATGATGTTCGGCCCGGCGGACAAGGACTCGCCGAACTCCGAGCAGTCGATGCGCTGGGGCATCAAGCGCCTGACCAACGACGAGCTGCGTCAGAAGTTCGTCGACGCGACCGTGCCGCAGGCCGAGTTGCTCGGCGTGACGCTGCCCGACCCCGACCTGAAGTGGAATGCCCAGCGCGAGCAGCACGACTTCGGCGCGATCGACTGGGACGAGTTCTGGCGCGTCGTCGGCGGCAACGGTCCCTGCAACACCGAGCGGCTGGCCACCCGCGTCAAGGCCTGGGAGGAGGGCGCCTGGGTGCGCGACGCCGCGCTGGCCCACGCGAACAAGCGCGCCACCGCCGCCCAGGCGGCCTGATCGCGCGATCAGGCCCTCCGACACGACCTTCCAGGCACACGAATCATGAGCATGAACCAAACGACCGGCGCCAATGAATGGCCCCTGTGGGAAGTCTTCGTCCGCAACAAGGCGGGCCTGGACCACAAGCACTGCGGCAGCCTGCATGCGCCCGACGCGAGGATGGCCCTGCAGATGGCCCGCGACGTCTACACCCGCCGCCAGGAAGGCGTGAGCATTTGGGTCGTGCCCTCGTCGGCGATCGTTGCGTCGGATCCGGGCGAGAAGTCGATGATGTTCGACCCGATGGAGGACAAGGTGTATCGCCACCCGACCTTCTATGACCTGCCCGCCTCGCTGGACCACATGTGAGGACCGGACGATGAGCACTTCCGTTCAACCCGGCCAGCGCGCGGACGTCCAGTACCTGCTGCGCGTCGGCGATGCCTGCCTGGTGCTGTCGCACCGGATCTCGGAATGGATCGGCCACTCGCCGGTGCTGGAAGAGGACCTGGCGCTGGGCAACATCGCGCTGGACCTGCTGGGCCAGGCGCGCGCGCTGCTGACCCGGGCCGGCCAGCTCAACGAGGAGCCGCTGGACGAGGACCAACTCGCCTACCTGCGCGAGGAGCGCCACTACCTGAACCCCGTGCTGATGGAGCTGCCGCGCGGCGACTTCGCGTTCACGCAGGCGCGCAATCTGATCGCCGCCTGCTGGCTGCTGCCGCTGTGGACGCGGCTGCAGGCTTCCAGCGACGCGGAGGTCGCCGCCATCGCCGCCAAGGCGGTGAAGGAGGTCCGCTATCACCAGCAGCACGCCGCCGAGTGGGTCGTGCGCCTGGGCGACGGCAGCGAGGAATCGACCCGTCGCATGACGACCGCGCTCGCGGCGCTGTGGCCCTACGTGAACGAGCTGTTCGCGTCGGATGCGGTCGATGCGGCCGCCGAGGCGAGCGGCCTGGGCCCGGCCTGGTCCTCGCTCAAGCCGGACTGGAACGCCGCGATGGACGAGGTGCTGGCCGAGGCGCGCCTGGCCCGCCCGAAGGACACGCCGCATGTCTACGCCGGCGTGCGCGGCGTCCACAGCGAGCACATGGGTCACATGCTGGCGACGATGCAGTCGCTGCAGCGCGCCTACCCCGGCGGGGTGTGGTGAGCGCGGCGACGCTCACGTTTCGAGGACCACCATGAACGCCGCCCCGACACCCTCGCACCTGGATTGGTTGTCGTCGCTGACGACGGCCGGTCCGCGTCCGGCCCCGTCCGATGCGGGACCCGGTCCCACCGACCTCGGCTGCGGGCGCCTGTCTGCGGCCTGGGAAGTGCTGTCGCAGGTCCTCGATCCCGAGGTGCCGGCGGTGTCGCTGGTCGAGCTCGGCATCGTGCGCGACCTGCGCGAGACCGCCGATGGCCTGGAGGTCGTGCTGACGCCGACCTACTCGGGCTGTCCCGCGACCGAGGCGATCGAGCAGAGCGTGCGCGAGGCGCTGGCCCGCTTCGGCGAGATCACCGTCACGATGCGCCGCGCGCCCGCCTGGACCACCGACTGGATCACCGACGAGGGCCGCGAGAAGCTGCGCCGCTATGGCATCGCGCCGCCGGGGCCGGTGGACGCGGGCCAGGGCGTGCCGGTGCGCGTCGTCCGCCGCCGCGAGGCCATCGCCTGCCCGCGCTGCGGCAGCGCGCACACCGAGCAGCTGTCCGCGTTCGGATCGACCGCCTGCAAGTCGCTGTACCGCTGCCTCGCCTGCCGCGAGCCCTTCGAACACTTCAAGCCGATCTGAGCCGCCGCCCGGTCGCGCCGTCCCTTCACGATTCACTCGCCATTGCCATGAGCCTGCACTTCCACCCGCTGCGCCTGCGCGCCAAGCACCAGGACACCGACGACGCCGTCGTGCTGTGCTTCGACGTGCCCGAGGCGCTGCGCGAGACCTTCCGCTTCACGCAGGGCCAGTACCTGACGCTGCGCGGCGACGTCGATGGCCAGGACCTGCGCCGGTCGTACTCGATCTGCGCCGGCGTCGACGACGGCGAGCTGCGCGTGGGCGTGCGCCAGGTCGATGGCGGCGCCTTCTCGACCTGGGTCCACCAGCATTTGAAGGCCGGCGACGAGGTCCAGGTCTTCCCGCCGCAGGGCCGGTTCCACGTGCCCATCGACCCGGCGTCGGCGCGGCACTACGTCGGCATCGCGGCGGGCTCGGGCATCACGCCCATCCTGTCGATCATGAAGACGGTGCTCGCGCGCGAGCCGATGAGCCGCTTCACGCTGATCTACGGCAACCGCCGGCCGGCCTCGGCGATGTTCAAGGAAGAACTCGAGGACCTGAAGAACCGCTACATGACGCGCCTGACGCTGCATCACGTGTTCTCGCGCGAGCACGTCGACGCCCCGCTGATGGCGGGCCGGCTGGACCAGGCCAAGCTGGGCGAGTTCCTGGCCGGGCCGGTGCCGGCGGCCGGCATCGACCAGGTCTTCGTCTGCGGGCCGTTCGAGATGAACGAGCAGGCCGAGGCCGCGCTGCGCGCCGCCGGCGTGCCCGAGGACCGCATCCACATCGAGCGCTTCGGCACGCCCGAGATGCAGACCGGCCGTCCGGCGCCGCATGAGATCCATGAGGAGGACGCCGAGGCCGCCAAGGTGCTCGTGATCCGCGACGGCGTCTCGCGCGAGATCGAGTTCCGCAAGAGCGATCCCAGCCTGCTCGACGCCGCGGCGCGGGCCGGCATGGACGTGCCGTTCTCCTGCAAATCGGGCGTGTGCTCGACCTGCCGCTGCAAGCTGATCGAGGGCGAGGTCCGGATGGATAAGAATTTCGCCCTCGAGAAGCACGAGGTGGCGGCCGGATTCATCCTCAGCTGTCAGGCCCACGCCCTGACGCCGCGCGTCGTGATCTCGTTCGACGAACGCTGATTCACAAGGAAAACAACACCCATGGCCCGAGGTCGCGCCCCCGGATTCGATGCCACCCGCGAGGAGATCCTCGCGCAGGCCGCCCGACTTTTCGCCAACCAGGGCTACCCGGCCACCTCGATGAACCAGGTCGCCGAGGCCTGCGAGGTCAGCAAGCCCACGCTGTACCACTACGTCCGCGACAAGCATGAGCTGCTCGCGCAGATCTGCCAGAACCACCTGCAGCACCTGGTCGACCTGGTCGACGAGGTGAGCGCGCAGGGCCTGCTGCCACAGGATCACCTGCGCGGCCTGATCCATCGCTTCGTGCAGGCCTACGGCGAGGCGCAGAACGAGCACCGCGTGCTGACCGAGGACCTGAAGTTCCTGGACGACGAGCACCGCGAGCGCATGGTCGAGGTTGAGCGCCAGGTGGTGGGCCGCTTCGCCGACGCGGTGGCCGCGGTGCGGCCGGAGCTGCGCGGCGCTCACCTGCACAAGCCGCTGACCATGCTGCTGTTCGGCATGATCAACTGGACCTTCACCTGGCTGCGCCCCGATGGCGCGCTGACCTACGAGGCGGTCGCGCCGATGGTGGCCGATCTGTTCTTCGGCGGCCTGGGCGCGGTCCGGACCGAAGCCGCCGACCCGGCCCCGCGCGATCCCGCGCCGCAAGTCTCATGAAGGTTTCGCGGAGGAGCATCGCCCCCTTGCAGTCGCAGTAGCAGTACCTCCTATTCCCTTGCGTTCCTGAACAACGACATTCCAAGGAGACGACATGACACGCATCGAGAAGACCCTGCTGGCCGTGGCCGGCGCCGCGCTGATGGCGCTGGGCGGCGCCGCCCGCGCCGACATCAACGTCGGCGTGACGGTGTCGGCGACGGGGCCCGCGGCCTCGCTGGGCATCCCGGAGAAGAACACCTTCGCGCTGATGCCCAAGACCATCGCCGGGCAGAAGGTCAACTACATCGTGCTGGACGACGCGTCGGACACGACCACCGCGGTGGCCAACACCCGCAAGCTGATCACCGAGCACAAGGTCGACGTGGTGGTGGGCTCGACGGTGACACCGAACTCGCTGGCGATGATCGACGCGGTGTCGGAGGCGCAGGTGCCGATGATCTCGATGGCGGCTTCGGCGCGCATCGTCGAGCCGATGGACGCGAAGAAGAAGTGGGTCTTCAAGACGCCGCAGAACGACATCATGATGGCGCTGGCCATCGCCACCCACATGCAGGCGCAGGGCGTGAAGACGGTGGCCTACATCGGCTTCGCCGACGCCTACGGCGAGGGCTGGTACGGCGAGTTCAACAAGGTCGCCGCCAGCAAGGGCCTGAGCATCGTCGCCAACGAGCGCTACAACCGCACCGACACCTCGGTGACCGGCCAGGTGCTGAAGATCATGGCGGCCAAGCCGGACGCGGTGCTGGTGGGCGGCAGCGGCACGCCGGCGGCGCTGCCGCAGAAGACGCTCAAGGAGCGCGGCTACCAGGGCAAGTACTACCAGACGCACGGCGTGGCCAACAACGATTTCCTGCGCGTGGGCGGCAAGGATGTCGAGGGCACCTTCCTGCCGGCCGGTCCGGTGCTGGTGGTGGACCAGCTGCCGGCCGACCATCCGGCCAAGAAGAGCGCGAAGGTCTATGTGACGGAGTACGAGAAGGTTTACGGCAAGGGCAGCGTGTCGACCTTCGGCGGCCATGCCTGGGATGCGGGCCTGCTGCTGCAGGCGGCGATCCCGAACGCGATCAAGAAGGCCCAGCCCGGCACGCCGCAGTTCCGCGCGGCGCTGCGCGACGCGATCGAAGGCGTGAAGGAACTGCCCGGCGCGCATGGTGTGTTCACCATGTCCGCCAACGACCACCTGGGCCTGGATCAACGCGCCCGCGTGATGGTCAAGATCGAAAACGGAACTTGGAAGTATCAGCCATGAGTCTCAGCGCCACCCCCGTCCTCCAAAGCCTGATCGCCGGTCGCTGGATCGGCTCGACCGCCGCGCGCGGCCTGCACAGCGCCGTCAACGGCCGGCTGGTGGCGCAGACCCATGCCGAGGAGATCGACTTCGGCGAGAGCCTCGACTTCGCGCGCCGCCAGGCGCTGCCGGCGCTGCTCGCGCTGGACTTCCAGCAGCGCGCGGCAATCCTCAAAGCGTTGGCCACCTATCTCCAGGACCGCAAGGAAGCGCTCTACGCGATCTCCGCCCACACCGGCGCCACCCGGCCGGATTCATGGATCGACATCGAAGGCGGCTTCGGCACGCTCTTCGCCTACGCGTCGATGGGGCGGCGCGAGCTGCCGTCGAGCAACATCGTTCATGAAGGTCCCGCGCAGCAGCTCGGCAAGCTGGGCCAGTTCATGGGCACGCACGTGCTGGTGCCCAAGCGCGGGATCGCCGTCCACATCAACGCGTTCAACTTCCCGATGTGGGGGATGCTGGAGAAGTTCGCGCCGAGCTTCCTCGCCGGCATGCCCTGCATCGTCAAGCCGGCCACCGCGACGAGCTATGTCGCCGAGGCCTGCGTGCGGCTGATCGAGGAGTCCGGCCTGCTGCCGGCGGGCGCGTTGCAGCTGGTCATTGGGGGTTCCGGCGATCTGCTGGACCGGCTGGAAGAGACCGATGTGGTGACCTTCACCGGCTCGGCGGACACGGCGGCGCAGCTGCGCGTCAATGCGAACCTGATCCGCCGCTCGGTGCCGTTCAACGCCGAGGCCGACAGCTTGAACTGCTCGATCCTGGCGCCGGACGTGCAGCCGGGCGATCTCGAATTCGATCTCTTCGTCAAGGAAGTGATGCGCGAGATGAGCGCCAAGGCCGGCCAGAAGTGCACGGCGATCCGGCGCGCGATCGTGCCGGCGGCGCAGGCCGATGCGGTGGCCGCGGCGCTGCGCGAGCGGCTGGCGAAGATCAAGATCGGCGACCCGTCCATCGAGGGCGTGCGCATGGGAGCGCTGGCGTCGAAGGCGCAGCAGGCCGACGTGGCCGAGCGCCTGGCGCAGCTGGCGCAGGGTAACGAGATCGTCTTCGGCGAGCGCGACGGCTTCGCGCCGGTGGGCGAGGGCGTTGGCGATGGCGCCTTCTTCGCGCCGACGCTGCTGCTGTGCCGCGACGCGATGCGCAACGAGGCTGTGCACAGCGTCGAGGCCTTCGGGCCGGTGTCGACGCTGATGACCTACGGCGACTTCGACGAGGCGCTGGCGCTGGCGGCCAAGGGGCGTGGCAGCCTGGTGGGCTCGGTGGTCACGAAGACGCCGGCGCTGGCGGCGCAGGCCGTGTACCACGCGGCCGCCTTCCACGGCCGGCTGCTGGTGCTGGACCGCGACGCGGCCGGCGAGTCGACGGGCCATGGCTCGCCGCTGCCGATGCTCAAGCACGGCGGCCCGGGCCGCGCGGGCGGCGGCGAGGAGCTCGGCGGCATCCGCGCGGTGAAGCACTACCTGCAGCGCTGCGCGGTGCAGGCTTCGCCGACGATGCTGACGGCGATCACCGGCGAGTACGTGCGCGGCGGCAAGGTGACGGAGGACGCGATCCATCCGTTCCGCAAGCACTTCGAGGAGATCCAGGTCGGCGACTCGCTGCTGACGCACCGGCGCACGGTGTCGGAGGCGGACATCGTCAACTTCGGCGGCATCAGCGGCGACTATTTCTACATGCACTTCGACGAGGTGGCGGCGAAGGACACGCAATTCGGGCAACGCATCGCGCACGGCTACTTCGTGCTGTCGGCGGCGGCGGGGCTGTTCGTGTCGCCGGCGCCGGGGCCGGTGCTGGCGAATTACGGGCTGGACACGCTGCGCTTCGTCAATCCGGTGGCGATCGGCGACACCATCCAGGCGCGCCTGACCTGCAAGCGCCGCATCGACCGCGGCAATCGCCCGGACCAGCCGCCGCAAGGCGTCGTGGCCTGGGATGTGCAGGTGACCAACCAGCGCGGCGAGCTCGTCGCGAGCTACGACATCCTCACGCTGGTCGCCAAGAAGGCCTGAGCCCGGCCGCCGGATCCGGCGGCGCGGCTGCAACCTTCGTATGGCTTATCAAGCGGCCGATCGCTTCCTACATTGAGCGCATCGCAGCTTGAGGCCGTCAGGCCGTTCGCCATGATCCACGTCGACCAGATCTACATCGACGGCCGCTTCCTCCCCGCCACCGGCGAGGAAGAGGTCGACATCGTCAACCCCGCGGACGAGACGGTGATCGGCCGCGCGCGCATGGCCAGTCGCGAAGACGCGCGCCGCGCGATCGAGGCCGCCGTCCGCGCGCAGCCCGACTTCGGCCGCACCGCGGTGGCGGACCGCGTGGCCATGCTGGACCGGCTGCAGGTCGCGATGCTCGCGAATGCCGATGCGCTGCGCGAGTCCTCCATCCTCGAGTACGGCGGCCCGGTGGCGCGCTCCCAATGGGTGGCCAGCTACGCGTCGCAGTGCTTCGGCGACGCCGCCCGCACGCTGTCGAGTTATGTCTTCGAGCGGCCCGTCGGTGTGGACGGCGTGTCGATCCTGCAGATGCGGCCGGTCGGCGTGTCCGGGCTCTTCGCGCCGTGGAATGCCGCCGCGGGGACGATCGCCAGCAAGCTCGCCGCGGCCATCGCCGCGGGCTGCGCGACGGTGATCAAGCCCAGCGAGCTGAGCCCCTGGCAGGCGCTGGTGATCACCCGCGCGATCCATGACGCGGACCTGCCGCCGGGCGTCGTCAACGTCGTGACCGGCCGCGGCGCCGACGTGGGCGCCGAAATCGGCACCCATCCCGGCGTGGCCAAGCTGTCCTTCACCGGCTCGACGCCGACCGGCCAGTTGATCGCGCGCGCCGCGGTGGACTCGATGAAGCGGGTGAGCCTGGCGCTCACCGGCAAGTCGGCCTCGCTGCTGCTCGACGATGCCGACCTGCGCGTCGCCGTGCCGCTGGCCCTGGGCGCGGCCTTCATGAACAGCGGACAGGCCTGCGTCGCAGGCACGCGGCTGCTGGTGCCGCGCGCGCGGCTGGCCGAGGTCGTCGAGCAGGTGCGGACCGCGGTCGCGACGATGCGCGTCGGCGATCCACGCGATCCCGCGACGGCGATCGGCCCGATGGTCAGCCGTACCCAGTTCGAGCGCATCCAGCGCTACATCCGGCGCGGCCAGGAACAGGGCGCGACCCTGGTGGTCGGCGGCGAGGGCCGCCCCGAGGGGCTGACGCGCGGCTGGTTCGTGCGGCCCACCGTCTTCACCGACGTGCGCAACGACATGGACATCGCGCGCGAGGAGATCTTCGGGCCGGTGCTGTCCATCCTGCCGGTGGACTCGGAGGAGCAGGCGATCGCGATCGCCAACGACTCGCCCTACGGCCTCCAGGGCTATGTGTTCTCGGCCGATGAAGCGCGGGCCCTCCGCGTGGCCGGGCGGATCGAGACCGGCACGGTGCTGGTCAACCGCGTGGCGCCCGACCTGCTCGCGCCGTTCGGCGGGGTGAAGCTGTCGGGGCAGGGACGGGAGTTCGGGGTGATGGGCCTGGAAGCCTTCCTCGAACCCAGGACCATCACGATCGGCTGATCCCAGGCGGGGAGGGCCGTCGCTTCGGCAAAGCCGCAGCGGCGCCCAGGAAGTCCGGCCTTGAGCGGCACGGGCGGGCCGCCCACACTGCGGCCTTCCTTCCACCTCGCCGCTCACGACCTTGGACCTCCTCACCACGCCTGTCATCGCCGGACTGCTCTTCACCGGGACCCTGGCCCTTGTCGCCCTGATGGCCTGGCGGGGCGGCAGCGAGCGGCGCGACGTCACCTTCCTCGCTTCCGCGGCCGGCTTCGGCGGCGTGTGCACGGCGATCGCCGTCGTGGTCTGAACCGGCCGTCCTCACGCGCCTGCGGAGCCTCGCTTCGGCGGCGTCGTCTCCGGTGCGCTGCTCGCGCGCCGGATACGACCCGTTGCGAACTCGACGCCCCTGACGCCGCTGCGTGAATCGGCCTCGCGCCAGAATGCGTCGCAGCATTCAGACCGGGGAAGGGAAAAGGGCATGCGTGTTCTGCTCGTCGAGGATTCCGAGTTCATTCGCACGCAGTTCCTGCGGCTCTTCGAAGGCCTGGCCTTCGTCGAGGTGGTGGGTTATGCGGATAGCGAAGAGGACGCGGTCCAGGCGATCCCGGCGCTCAAGCCGGACGTGGTGCTGGTCGACCTCAACCTGCAGGTGGGTTCCGGCATGCATGTGCTGAGCCGCGCGCGCCGCGGCGGCTACACCGGCAAGCTGTGGGTGCTCAGCAGCCGCGACCCGGACTTCTACCGCTCGCTGTGCGAGAAGCACGGCGCCGACGGCTTCTACGACAAGGCCCACGACCAGCTCCAGCTGCTCGACGACCTGCGGGTGCTGGCCGGCGAGAAGCCGGTGTTCTAGGAACGTCTTCAGACCCCGTCCTGGCGTCCACGCCGATGAAGGCGCTCATGCGCCGTACGCCGCCATGAAGACCCGCACGGCCTCGCGCAGAAGTGCGCGGTTCTCGCGGGGATCCGGCGCCTCCAGCTTCAGCAGCCCGCGCATGTGCGCGGAGCCGAAGAACATCGACAGGAACAGGTCCGCGGCCTGAGGCGGGTGCCGCACTTTCAGCGTGCCGGCCGCGTGGGCTCGGCGCAGGTAGGCGGCCAGCTCGCCCATCACGCGCTCCGGGCCTTCCCGGTAGAACGCCTGGCAGGCTTCCGGCTGCACCCCCGCGACGCCGTAGATGGCGCGCAACGCCCCCAGGGCGTCATCGCCGCGCGCGAGTGCCAGGAAGCGGGTGCCGATCGCGAGCAGCGCCTTCTCGGGCTGCTCCGGATCCAGCGCCCCGGCGCCCGGGACGCCCGCCACCACCGGTGCCGACCGGTCGCGCACGACCGCCTGGAACAGCCCTTCCTTCGAGCCGAAGTTGTTGTAGACGGTCATCTTGGAGACCCCCGCGTCCGCGGCGATCGCGTCCACGCTGGCACGCTCCAGGCCGTGCTCGTTGAAGTGCTTCTGCGCCGCCTCCAGGATGCGCCGGCTGCGCTCCGGATCGCGTGGCCGCCCGCGTTGGGGCTTGGGAGCGGGAGTCGGGGTCGAAGACATGGGCGCAATTAGTGGACTTGACAGTTCACTATAGCGGCCGCACATTACTGGACTTGAAAGTCCAATAATTGACGCAAGCTTGCGTACTCCCCTTGCAACACGGAGCCCTCACCATGGATGACGTCATCATCATCGGCGGCAGCTTTGCCGGCCTCGCCGCCGCCCTGCAGCTCGGCCGCGCCCGCCGCCAGGTCACTGTCCTGGACACCGGTCTGCCGCGTAATCGCTTCGCCGGCCATTCGCATGGCCTGCTCGGCCACGATCACAAGTCGCCGCTGGACATCCTGGCCGAGGCGCGGCGGCAGCTGGCGCGTTACCCGACGGTCAAGGTGGTCAATGCGCGGGCGGACAGCGTCACCGGCGCCATCGACGATTTCTCGGTCCTCACCGGGGATGGCGAACGCCGTCGGGCACGCCGCGTGATCCTGAGTTATGGCGTGGCCGATCAGATGCCGAGCGTTCCGGGCTTCGCGGACTGCTGGGGCACGTCGATCGTGCCCTGTCCCTACTGCGATGGTTTCGAGGTCGCCGGCCAGCACTGGGGCCTGCTCTGGTCCAGCCCGCAGTCCCACCAGTCGGCGCGGCTCTTCCAGCACTGGACCGACCAGCTGACCGTCTTCGCCAACGGGCACGACATGCCGCCCGAGGTCCGGGCCGATCTTGCTGGCCGCGGCATCCCTGTCGTCGAAGGCCGGATCGTCGAGATCGCCCATCAAGAGGGCCGCATCGCCGCCGTCCATCTCGATGCCGACCGCCACGTCGCGGTCGACGTGCTGTTTGCCCACCCGCGCAACAAGCCGTCCGCCAGCCTCCATGAATCGCTGGGCCTCGCCACGATCGACACGCCCACCGGCATCGTTCTCCAGGTCGACGACCGCCGCCAGACCAGCGTGCCCGGCATCTACGCCGCCGGTGACCTGGCCACGCCCTTCCTGCCCTCGGTCACCCAGGCTTCGTCGCAGGGCGCGATGGCGGGTATCTTCGCGCAGCAGTCGATGCTGGCTTGAGCGCGGGGATTCGCGGCTCCGGTTGCCGCGAGCCGATTTGACCGCTCGTAGAATCGCCGACTCCCAAGCGATGACGCCCTGGTGACGGGGCGATGACGATGACAGCAGCTGTTCCGACCGGTGCCGCGCAGACGCCGGTGGTGATCGTGGGTGCCGGCCTGGCCGGACTGACCGTGGCGCTGCACCTGGCCGATCGGGTGCCGGTGATCGTCCTGGCGAAGCGGGAGCTCAACGAGGCCGCCACCGCCTGGGCCCAGGGCGGCATCGTCGGCGTGCTCGGGTCCGACGACAGCATCGAGAGCCACGTCCGCGACACGCAGGACGCGGGCGCCGGCCTGGTCGACGAGGCCACCGCCCGCTTCATCGCCGAACGCAGCGCCGACGCCGTCGGCTGGCTGGTCGAGCAGGGCGTCCCGTTCACCCCCGACGAGCAGGGCCCGCTGGGCCTGCACCTGACCCGCGAGGGCGGCCACGCCGTGCGCCGCATCGCCCATGCCGCCGACGCGACCGGCAAGGCCATCCACGACGCGCTGCTGGCCAAGGCCGCGGCCCATCCCAACATCGAGCTGCGCCAGCGCTGGATGGCGCTGGACCTGATCACCTCGCGCCATGTGCAGCGCGAGGAGCCGTCACGCTGCTACGGCATCTACGCGCTCGACATGGACGCGCAGCGCGTGGACGCGATCGCCGCCCGCGCGGTGGTGATGGCCACCGGCGGCGCCGGCAAGGTCTATCGCTACACGACCAATCCGGACACCTCCACCGGCGACGGCATCGCCATGGCCTGGCGAGCGGGCTGCCGCATCGCCAACATGGAGTTCATCCAGTTCCACCCGACCTGCCTCTACCACCCGCAGGAACGCAGCTTCCTGATCACCGAGGCGCTGCGCGGCGAGGGTGGTCATCTCAAGCTGCCGGACGGCACCCGCTTCATGGCGGCGCATGACGAACGCCTGGAGCTCGCGCCGCGCGACGTCGTCGCCCGGGCGATCGACTTCGAGATGAAGAAGCACGGCCTGGACCACGTCTGGCTGGACGCCACCCACCTGGGCGAGGCCTTCCTCAAGGAACATTTCCCGACCATCCACGCGCGCTGCCTGGCGCTGGGCATCGACATCGCGCGCCAGCCCATCCCGGTCGTGCCGGCCGTGCACTTCACCTGCGGTGGCGTCGTGTCCGACCTGCAGGGCCGCGCCGACCTGCCCGGCCTGTATGCCGTCGGCGAGACCGCCCACACCGGCCTGCACGGCGCCAACCGGCTGGCGAGCAACTCGCTGCTGGAGTGCGTCGTGCTCGGCCGCGGGTGCGCCGCCGACATCCTGTCGCAGCCAGAGCTCGACCCCGCGCCGCTGCCCGCCTGGGACGAGAGCCAGGTCGAGGATGCGGACGAGCAGGTGGTCATCGCCCACAACTGGGACGAGCTGCGGCTGCTGATGTGGAACTACGTCGGCATCGTGCGCACGACCAAGCGGCTGCAGCGGGCGCTGCACCGCATCGACCTGCTGCGCGCGGAGATCGACGACTACTACGCCAACTTCCGCGTCAGCCGCGACCTGCTGGAGCTGCGCAACCTGGTCGATTGCGCGGAGCTGATCGTGCGCTCGGCCCTGCTGCGGCATGAAAGCCGCGGGCTGCACTACAGCCGCGACTATCCGCGCACGCTGCCCGCCAGCCTGCCCACCGTGCTGGTGCGCAACGGCAATACGCGCTGAGCGGGCCCGGCGCCGGGCCTAGCGCTGTCTCGCCCGCAGCGCGCTGCGCGACTGCACGAATTCGAAGGCGTGGGCGACCGCTTCCTTGATCGCGGCGTCGACGTCGTGGCGTTCCTGCTCGGTCAGGTAGAACGAGTAGTCGACGGCATGGCGGATGTAGCGCGGCGGCAGGCGATTGAGCGCGACGCAGGCGACGTCGGCCAGCAGCTCGGGCTCGCGGTGGATCTCGGGATACTGCGGCGCGGATTCCATCACCGCGGCGAACACTTCGCGTTCGTGGTGGTTGTAGAGCGAGGTGAAGTCCATGGGCGCGTCCTGCGGAGTGGCCGGGTTGGCCGGGATGACCGGGGATGGAGCGCAGCATCGCGCGCTCCGGCGCAAATGAAAAGCCCCCCGGCGACCCCTCGTTCGTGTGGGGCGTGAGGTTGGCATCGCGGTCCTGCGGCGAACCCCCTCACCCTCGCCCTCTCCCCCTTCGGGGGCGAGGGGATGACCGGGGCGGTTGATGCTCTCACCCCGCGTGCGGAAAGAAGGGATGACCGGGGCGGTATGAGGCCCTCACCCCGCGTGCGGGGGAGGGGATGACCGAGGCGACGACGGGGCGGTATGACTCCCTCGCCCCGCTTGCGGGGAGAGGGTGGGGGTTGAGGGGTCTTGCGCCGCCTTCAGGCGGCGCCGATGCCCGGCACCAGCGCACCGGCCGCCTGGCGGGCCTTGAGCTTGGCGGTGAAGTCCAGCATGCGGTCGATGCACCCCAGCGCCTGCGAGCGGATCGGCTCCTCGACGAAGATCTCCCCGCTGCCGTGCTCCAGGCAATCGACCAGGCCCTGCAGCCCATTCATCGCCATCCACGGGCAGTGCGCGCAACTCTTGCAGGTCGCGCTGTTGCCCGCCGTCGGCGCCTCGATCAGCACCTTGCCCGGCGCCAGCTGGCGCATCGCATGCAGGATGCCGTTGTCCGTTGCGACCACATACTCGCGCGCGCTGCCCTCGACCACCGCCTTGATCAGCGCCGAGGTCGAGCCCACCACGTCCGCCTGCGCCACCACCGAGGCCGGCGACTCCGGATGGACCAGGATCATCGCGTCCGGATGCTGCTCGCGCAGCAGCTCCAGCTCCAGGCCCTTGAACTCGTCATGCACGATGCAGGCGCCGTTCCACATCAGCATGTCCGCGCCGGTCTGCTCCTGGATGTAGCGGCCCAGGTGGCGATCCGGCGCCCACAGGATCTTCTCCCTGCGGGCCTTGAGCTCGCTGACGATCTCCAGCGCGCAGGAACTGGTGACCATCCAGTCCGCGCGCGCCTTCACCGCGGCGCTGGTGTTGGCGTAGACGACCACGGTGCGATCGGGATGGGCGTCGCAGAACGCCGCGAAGTCCTCGGCCGGGCAGCCCAGGTCCAGCGAGCAGGTGGCGTCCAGGTCGGGCATCAGCACGCGCTTCTCGGGGCTGAGGATCTTGGCGCTCTCGCCCATGAACTTCACGCCGGCCACGACCAGCGTCCGCGCCGCATGATCGCGCCCGAAGCGGGCCATTTCCAGCGAATCGGACACGATGCCGCCGGTCTCCCGGGCGAGGTCCTGCAGGTCGCCGTCCACGTAGTAGTGCGCCACCAGCACGGCGCCCTTGGCCTTGAGCAGCTCGGCGGCGCGGGCCTTCAGTTGCTGGCGCTGGCTGGGCGTCAGCGGCGCCGGCACCTTGGCCCAGGCATGGGCGGTGCAGGTGGCGCCTTGCGCGTCCTGGCGGGCGAAGTCGTAAAGAACCTGTTCCATAGGGCCGGAATTCTAGGTGTGACCGAAAAACCGGCTCGGCGGCATGCCGACCGTGCGGGTGACCATCGCGGTGAAGGCGCTGGCGCTGGCATAACCGAGCTCCGCGGCGATCACCTGCATCGGCTTGCGACGCGCGGCCAGGCGCAAGGCCTCGGCCAGCAGCGCCTGCTGCCGCCACTGGGCGTAGCTGCTGCCCAGCTCCTGCCGGAACAGCCGCGACACGGTGCGCGCGCTCGCGCCGACCTCGGCCGCCCAGTCGTCCAGGCTGGCATGGCGCATGGGCTCGGCCAGCACCGCCTCGCACAGCCGGCGCAGGCGCTTGTCGGTCGGCAGCGCGACCCCCAGCTGCAGCGTCGGCGCGCGGCGCAGCTCGTCCAGGATCAACTGGCCGATCCAGGCCTCGCGGTCGGCGACGGCGTCGCCCGGCTCGACCTCGTCCCGGGCCATCTGCACCGCCAGTTCCCGCAGCAGCGGCGAGACCTCCAGCACGCGGTTCGAGGCCCAGGCCGCGGCGTCCGCCGGCGGGTTCAGCAGGTAGAGCGTGCGCAGCTCGCAGCGCTCGACCGCCGTCACCGCATGGACCACGCCGGCCGGGATCCAGACCCCGCGCGACGGCGGCACCAGGAAGGTGGCGCGGTCGGTGCTGACGCGCACGACGCCGGTCACCGAGAAGACGAACTGGCCCCAGGTGTGGAAGTGCGCCTGGATGTCCATGTGCCCGTCCAGGCTGCGCGACTTGGCGCGCACCGGGCGCTCGGCGCTGGGCGCGTAGCGGCGGGGATCGAGCGGCGGCAGGCTGGTGCGGCCCGGGGCCTCGGGCAGCGGCGCCCGGGAGGCCCGGGACGCGTGGGGCGCGCGGGCCGCTCCGACGACGCCCGAAGGGCTGCCCCCAAGGGACGGACGGGATCGCGCCGAGGGGGCAGGGGGGGCGACGGCGGGGCGGGAGGGGTTCATGGCGGAAACTCGACAGAACTTGGCCGGCTATCGTAATTCCGTCGTGAAGGCCCTGTCACCATTTCGCCCATGAATTCCGCCACCACCACCGCCACCGCGGCCACGCTCCCGTCGCTGAGCCCCGCGCAGAGCGCAAAGCGAGACATCCAGACCATCAGCCTGATCGGCTTGGCGCACGGCACCTCCCACTTCTTCCACATGCTGCTGCCGCCGCTGTTCCCGGTGTTCATGCGGGAATTCGGCCTGAGCTACTCCGAGCTGGGGCTGCTGGTGACGATCTTCTTCGTGATCTCCGGCGTGGGGCAGGCGCTGTCGGGCTTCCTGGTGGACAAGACCGGCGCCCGGCCGGTGCTGTTCGTCGCGCTGGGCTGCTTCGTGCTGGCCTCGCTGGCGGCGGGGACGGCGCAGGGCTTCGCCGGGCTGGCGCTGGCCGCCGCGCTCGCCGGCCTGGGCAATTCGCCCTTCCACCCGGTGGACTTCACCATCCTCAACAAGCGGGTGTCGCAGCAGCGGCTGGGCCATGCGTTCTCGGTGCACGGCATCACCGGCAACCTCGGCTGGGCGGTCGCGCCGGTGCTGCTGATCTCGATGCACGAGGCGACCGGCCAATGGCGGCTCGGCTACGCCGCGACGGCGGCCTGGGCGCTGTTCGTGATCGCCCTGCTGGCGTTCAAGCGCGACGCGATCGACGACAGCCAGGGCGCCTGGGGCCATGAGAAGGCCGGCGCGGCCAAGGCGCCGGTCGACGAGCATCCGATGGCCTTCCTGAAGCTGCCGTCGGTGTGGCTGTGCTTCTCGTTCTTCTTCTTCACGACCTCGGCGCTGAGCGCGATCCAGAGCTTCGCCTCGCCGGCGCTGTCGGCGATGTACGGCGTGAGCCTGGCCAGCACCGCCTTCGTGGTGACCGGCTACATGCTGGCGGGCGCGGCGGGGATGATCGTCGGCGGCTTCCTGGTGGCGAAGTCGCAGAACCTGGAGCGCAACATCGCCGGCGCGATGTTCGCCGCCGCCGCGCTGCTGGCGCTGACCGCCACCGGCTGGCTGCCCGCGACGGCGGCGCTGATCGCGGCGGCGACGGCCGGCTTCGGCACCGGCCTGGCGGGCCCGTCGCGCGACATGCTGATCAAGCGCGCCGCGCCCCCGGGCGCGACGGGACGCGTGTACGGCACCGTCTATTCGGGCCTGGATACCGGCTTCGCGGTGGCCGCGCCGATCTTCGGCGCGCTGATGGACCGCCACTGGAACAACGCGGTCTTCTTCGGCGCCTCGCTGGCGCTGCTGCTGGGCGTCGGCGCGGCCAGCCTGGTCCGCAAGGGCCGCGGCTGATCGCCCACGGATCAGCGCAGGCTAGGCAAGACCTGGCCCCGAACAGGGGCTTGCCCGCCGGTGTTCTACCCATAGTTGCCGCTCCCGAGGGCTTGACCGGGGCCGCGCCGCAACAGGGGACGAACGCCGGCTTGCAATGGCGGGGCTGCTCGCTACAGTGGTCCGCCATGGATCAGCACCGCACCGTCACCCGTCCCGCCGGTCACGTCCTCGTCGAGGCCCTGATCGAGCAAGGCATCACCGATGTCTTCGGCGTTCCTGGCGAGAGTTATCTCGCGGTCCTCGACGGCTTCCATGAGCATCGCGAGCGCATCCGCTTCGTGGCCTGCCGGCAGGAAGGCGGCGCCGCCTTCATGGCCGAGGCGCAGGGCAAGCTGACCGGCCGGCCCGGCATCTGCTTCGTGACGCGCGGCCCCGGCGCGACCAATGCCAGCATCGGCCTGCACACAGCCTTCCAGGATTCGACGCCGATGATCCTGTTCATCGGCCAGGTTGCCTCCGACCAGCGCGATCGCGAGGCCTTCCAGGAAGTCGACTACCGCCAGATGTTGGGCCCCGGCACGCTGGGCATGGCGAAATGGGTCGGCGAGGTGCAGGACCCGGCTCGCCTGCCCGAATACGTCGCCCGCGCCTTCCACACCGCGATGCAGGGCCGCCCCGGACCGGTCGTGCTGGTGCTGCCCGAGGACATGCTCACGCAGCCCACCGATACGCCGGTGCTGCCGCGCGCCAGGCCGGCCGTGGCCTGGCCCGCGCCGGCCGACCTGGTCGAGCTGCAGGCGCGGCTCGAGGCCGCGCAGCGGCCCTTCGTCATCGCCGGCGGCGGCGGCTGGACGCCGCAGGCTTGCGCCGCGCTGCAGGACTTCGCCCAGGCCTGGCAGGTGCCGGTGGGCTGCGCATTCCGCTTCCAGGACCTCTACGACAACCGCGACCCGCTGTATGCGGGCGATGTCGGCATCGGCATCAATCCGGCGCTGGCCCGGCGCATCGCCGAGTCCGACCTGATCCTCGCGATCGGCCCGCGGCTGGGCGAGATGACCACCGGCGGCTACACGCTGCTGAAGGCGCCGCGCCCGGCGCAGCAACTGGTCCACATCCATGCGGGGCCCGAGGAACTGGGCCGTGTCTACGCGGCCGACCAGATGATCCAGGCCAGCATGAGCGGCGCCGCGCTGGCCTTGCAGCAGCTGCGACCGCCGGGCGGCCATGCGGAGCTGCCCTGGCTGGAGTGGACCCGCGAGGCCCGCGCCGACTACCAGCGCAACCAGCAGGCGCTGCCGGTCGGGCCGATGGACCTGGCGGAGGTGATGCACCTGCTGGATCGCCTGCTGCCCGCCGAGACCATCTTCACCAACGGCGCCGGCAACTACAGCGGCTGGCTGCATCGCTTCCATCGCTACACCGCGCTGCATCAAGGGGGCCGCACGCAACTCGCGCCGACCAGCGGCGCGATGGGCTACGGCTTCCCGGCGGCGGTCGCCGCGGCGCTGCTGCAGCGCGAGCGCTGGGTCGTCAACATCGCCGGCGACGGCGATTTCCTGATGACCGGCCAGGAAATGTCGACCGCCATGGCCCACGGGGCGCGCCGGCTGATCTGCGTCGTCGTCGACAACGGCAGCTACGGCACGATCCGCATGCACCAGGAGCGCGAATACCCCGGCCGCGTCAGCGGCAGCGACCTGCACAACCCCGACTTCGCCGCCCTGGCCCGCGCCTACGGCTGGCAGGCCCACAGCGCCTCGCGCACCGAGGAGGTGGAACCCGCGCTGAGAGCGGCCATCGCCGCGCAGGTGCCGACGCTGCTCCACCTGAAGCTGCCGGTGGAGATCTCCACCAGCCGCGCCACGCTCAGCAGCATCCGGGAGGCGGCGATCAAGCGCCTGGGCCACTGACGGAGAATGCACGGATGTCCGCATCCGCCATCCCCTTCGCCCTGCGCGGCGACTTCATCGAACTCGACAAGCTGCTCAAGGCCACCGCGCTGACCGGCAGCGGCGGCGAGGCCCGGCACTTCATCGCCGAGGGCCAGGTCCGCGTCGACGGCCAGGTCGAGCTGCGCAAGACCGCCAAGATCCGTGCCGGCCAGGTGGTCGAGTTCAACGGCCAGCGCGTCGAGGTGCTGCCGCCCGCCTGAGGCTGAGCGAGACCGCGCACCCGCCTGACGACGACCGCGCCGAGCCGGCGTCGAAGACCGCGCCGATGACCGCGCCAATGACCGCCCGATGACCGCATCGATGATCGAACCCCTCCAGGAGTGACCCGATGACCAGCCCCAGCGCTTCCAGCCGTGCCGCGATCCGCTTCTCCACCTGCGACCTCTGCGACTCGCTGAAGTCGGACAGCAGTGGCGCCACCCGTTGGCTGCCCGGCAGCCTGTACCGCAGCTACGGCGGACAGGCGCGTTTCGCCGGGCCGGTGGCGACGGTGCGCTGCCTGGACGACAACACGCCGGTGAAGGCGGCCGTCGAGAGCTTCGGGGCCGGCCGCGTGCTGGTGGTCGATGGCGGCGCGTCGCTGCGGCGCGCGCTGGTGGGCGGGAACCTGGCCGCCAGCGCCGCGAAGAACGGCTGGGCCGGCGTGCTGGTGCATGGCGCGGTACGTGACCTCGAGGAACTGCGCGCAGCGGCGGTGGGCATCTTTGCGCTCGGCCACGTGCCCATGCCCACCGAGCGCCGCGAGCCGGGGCTCGCCGACCTGCCGGTGCAGATCGAGGGCGTGTGGATCCGTCCAGGCGACTGGCTCTACGCCGACGAGGACGGCGTCGTCATCACGCCCAGCGCGGTGCATCCCGCCGGCTGAGCGACCCGCGACCGTGGCGTCTTCAGCGACTGCAACGACTGCAACGACCGCTACGGCCGTTACGGCTGCTGTGATCGGGGCAACCCCGGCGACTGGTGCACCTGCCGCCGGCTCACGCGGCGGCGTCGTGCACCGCCATCCAACCCGGCAGGGCCTCGGGCGCCATCGGCCGGCCGAACAGCCAGCCCTGCGCCGCGTCGCAGCCCATCGTCAGCAGCAGGTCGCGCTGGCCGGCGGTCTCCACGCCTTCTGCAACCACCGTCAGCCCGAGTGACCGGCCGATGCCGATCACGGCGCTGGACAGCGCCCGATCGTCGGCATCCTGCTCCAGGTCGCGCACGAAGCTCTTGTCCAGCTTGAGCTCCGTCACCGGCAAGCGCTTGAGGTAGCTCAGGCTGGAGTAACCGGTGCCGAAGTCGTCCACCGACACGCCCACGCCCATCTCATGGAGCTGCTGCAGCTGCGCGCGCGGGCGGCTGGTGTCGTCGAGCATCAGCCGCTCGGTGACCTCCAGCGTCAGGTCGCTCGCCGCCAGGCCATGCCGCGCCAGCAACGCCCGCGCATGCGCCGCGACGTCATCCTGGTGGAAGCGCTGCGGCGACACGTTGACCGACAGGCCGGGGACGTCGACGCCCTGGGCCCGCCAGCGCGCCAGCTGGGCGCAGGACTGCTCCAGCACCCAGGCATCCAGCGCGTTGATCAGGCCGCTCTCCTCGGCGACCGGGATGAAGCGGTCCGGCGGCACCCAGCCGCGCTCGGCATCGTGCCAGCGCAGCAGGGCCTCGACGCCGACCAGCCGGCGATCGCTCAGCCGGATCTTGGGCTGGAAGTGCAGCTGCAGCAGCCCCTGGGACAACGCGTGGCGCAGCGCCGCCTCGATGTCCAGCCGCTCGTCCAGCGCCTGGTTCATCGCACGCAGGAAGAAGCGCGCGCAATCGCGGCCGGCGCGCTTGGCCTCGTACATCGCGATGTCGGCGTTCTTGAGCAGCTGGTCGAGGTCCTGGCCGTCCTTGGGAAAGCCGCAGACGCCGATGCTGGCTGTCATCTGCACCCGGGCATGGCTGCCGTCGAGCGGGATCGGCGCCTCCAGCACCGCGCGCAGCTTGTCGGCGACATGCATCGCATCCTCGACGGTGCAGCCCGGCAGCAGCGCGACGAACTCGTCGCCGCCCAGCCGCGCCAGCGTGTCGCTGTCGCGCAGCGCCCCCGACAGGCGCTTGGAAATGTGCTTCAGCACCTGGTCGCCGACCGCGTGCCCGAGCGAGTCGTTGACCGTCTTGAAGCGGTCGATGTCCAGCAGCAGCAGCGCGGCGGGCGACTCGCTGCGCAGCGCCAGCAGCAGCGCCTGGCGCGCGCGGTCGGCCAGCAGCGTGCGGTTGGGCAGGCCGGTGACGCCGTCGAAATAGGCCAGGCGTTCGATCTCGCGCTGGTGCCGGTCATGCATGAAGGCGATCTGGCACAGCTGGGCGCAGGCCTGCACCATGCGGCGATGGAAGGGCGCGGCGGCGCGCGGTTCGCGGTAGTACAGGGCGAAGGTGGCGACGACCTGGTCCGTCCCCAGCAGGATGGGCGTCGACCAGCAGGCCGCCAGGCCGTGCGGCAATGCCAGCTCGCGGAAATCGGCCCAGAGCGGGTCGTTGGCGATGTCGGTGACCTCGACCGGTTGCCGGCGCCAGGCGGCGGTGCCGCAGGAGCCCGCCCGCGGGCCGATCGAGAAGCCCTCCAGGGCGCCGCTGAACGAGGTCGGCAGGCTGGGCGCGGCCAGCGGGTGGACCCGACCCTCCTCGTCGACCGAGAGCACCGAGCAGATCACCTCCGGCGCCAAGGTCTCGACGCCGCGGCACAGCAGGTCCATCACCGCGGCCAGCGGACGGCCCAGGGCCACCGCTTCCAGCACGTCGCGCTGGAGGTGGTCGATGGAGGCCTGCTCATCGGTTCTTGTCGCGTGCTGTTCCCGCATCGCTGCTCCCTGTAGCCCCGGCGAGCATGGCAGGGAAGCGGCGTCGCTTCAAGAGCGCCGGTGGGCCGGGCGGCGGCGGCCGGGGGACGGTCGTGAATGAATGCGCGGGCGGCCCGCCGTGGCCGGGTCAGCGCAGCACGTCGAGCAGCCGGTCCAGGCCGCCGTCGTTGATGGCGACCATCGCCTGCTCGCGCACCTTGGGTTTGGCGTGGTACGCGACCGACAGGCCGGCGGCGCCCATCATCGGCAAGTCGTTGGCGCCGTCGCCCACGGCGATGCACTGCGCGGGCGTGGCGCCGATGCGCTCGGCGCAGGCCAGCATCATGCGGCGCTTCTCCTCGCCGTCGCAGATGTCGCCCCAGTCCTGCATCACCAGGCCGCCGGTCAGCGCGCCGTCGACGATCTCCAGCTCATTGCTGCGGACGAAGTCCATGCCGAGCTCGCCCGCGACGAAGCGGGTGAAGTAAGTGAAGCCGCCCGACACCAGCACCAGCTTCAGGCCCGCCGCCTTCAGCGCGGCGCAGAGTTCGCGCGCGCCGGGATTGAATCTCAGCCGGTCGCGCAGCACCTGGGCCAGGGCGCCCTCGCCGACGCCCTTGAGCAGCGCCAGCCGGCGGCGCAGGCTGTCCTTGAAGTCGGTGATCTCGCCCCGCATCGCGGCCTCGGTGATCGCGGCGACCTCGGCCTTGCGGCCCGCGGCCGCGGCGATCTCGTCGATGCATTCGATCGTGATCAGCGTGGAGTCCATGTCGAAGGCGGCGAGCTTGAAGTCGCGCAGCGCCAGCGGCGCGGTGAAGCCCTGCAGGACGAGCGGGGACAGCGGGGCGGTGGAGGTCGACGAGGAGGTCATGCGGGCAGGGCGGCGAGTGGGGCGAGTGGAGCGCGAGCGGGGCGCGACTGGGGCAGGCGGCGCTTGAACGCGGAAGGTCCCCGTCGGCGATCAGGACGACCGGCCGGCGGGGACGGGCGGGAGCTTAGCGCACTCGCCGGGGCGGGCCTCAATGCGCATGGGCCGTGGCGTAGGGGGCGGCGCGTGCGCCGGTCATCCAGGCTGCCGGCGGCAGGTCCAGGCCAGGACCCGCAAGACCTCGCAGCGGGAGATACGCGGCTGCCGGCTCCGCGACGCCACGCCGCCGGTTCGCGAACTCGGCGACGCCCCAGGTCTCCAGCTTCAAGCCCTCGATGTGCGACAGCGCCTTGTCGTCGCTCACCAAGGTCGCACCGAGCGCCATCGCATGCGCGGCGATCGCCATGTCGAACTGCTCCTTGGGCAGGCCTCGCCGCTCCAGCGAGGCCTTGATGCAGGCGAAGAGATCGGAGAACCACAGGCCCGGGCCGAGGTATTCGACGCGGATGCGGCGCATCAACTCCCGCAGGCGCAGTTCCTTGCCGGGCGAGGGATTCTTCTCGAGCCCGGCAAAGACCTCCGCCTGGACGATCACGCTGATGGCGATCCGTCCCCGCAGCGCCGCGAATCGCTCTTCGCAATAGACGCGCTGCACCCGCGCTTGCGGATCCATCATGTAGCTCAGGATGTTGGTGTCGAGCATGTAGAGCGGTTCAACGCGATCCATGTTGCACCTCCCAGGCTTCGAACCGCGCGCGTCGAATGCGCTCGACTTCAGGACCGTCTTCCCAATCGTCGAGTCCACCCACGCGGGCCCGCACCGGTTTGCCGTAGTTCTCCGGCAGATAGGGGCAGGTCTCGCAGCCCTCGCGCGCATGCACGATGAGTCGCGCGATGCGTTTGCTCTTGAAGATCGTGCGGATGAATGAATCCGGATCGCTCAGGCGGTCGTCCGGCGGCAGGTGGCGGCAGTCGAGGCAGGTCATCGCGTAGGCGCAGCCCCGCTCCTTGGCGGCGATCTCGGCGTCGCGCTCGGCTTGCCAGGCGTCCTCCTCCGCGTCTTCCTCCGCGTCTTCCTCCGCGTCTTCCTCCGCGCGCTCCCGCGCCTGGCGGGCCGCCGCGGCCTCGATCGATTCGCCCACATCGATCCCGGGTGACAGGGGCATGTGCTGATGCATCGGCATCTCCAGAAGTTGAGAAGCCCTCAGTCTAGGAAGCGGTTCCGCCGGGGTCACTGACCCGGACTCGTGGACCTGCCCGACGCCTGCCAGCTGTTCGAGCAGGTCCCGATTAAGGCTGCGCGACCGGCGCGCCCAGCAGCCGCAGCACCTCGCGCACCGCCTGCGCGCGGTCCTTGGGATCGGTCAGCGCCTTGTCGATGCGCAGCTTCTCGTTGCCCACCAGCTTGATGTTGCGGTTCTTCTGCACCAGCTCGATCACGCGCATCGGATCGATCGGCGGATTGGGGCGGAAGTTGATGTTGATGACGCTGGGCGCCGCGTCGATCTTCATCACGCCGTAGGGCTTGGCCAGCACGCGCAGCCGGTGCGTGTCGAACAGCGTCTGCCCCTGCGCCGGCAGCTTGCCGAAGCGGTCGGTGATCTCCTCCAGCATCGCGTCGATCTGCTCGGCGCGGTCGGCCGTGGCCAGCCGCTTGTACAGCGACAGCCGCTGGTGCACGTCGCCGCAGTAGGCATCGGGCAGCAGCGCGGGCGCGTGCAGGTTGATCTCGGTCGTCGCCGACAGCGGGCTGAGCAGGTCCGGCTCGCGCCCGGCCTTGAGCGAGCGCACCGCCTCGGACAGCATCTCGTTGTAGAGCTGGAAGCCGACCTCCATCATGTTGCCGCTCTGGTGCTCGCCCAGCACCTCGCCGGCGCCGCGGATCTCCAGGTCGTGCATCGCCAGGTAGAAGCCCGAGCCCAGTTCCTCCATCGCCTGGATCGCTTCGAGCCGCTGCGCCGCCTGCTTGGTCAGTCCCTCGATGTCCGGCACCATCAGGTAGGCATAGGCCTGATGGTGCGAGCGCCCGACGCGGCCGCGCAGCTGATGCAGCTGCGCCAGGCCGAACTTGTCGGCGCGGCTGATGACGATGGTGTTGGCCGAGGGCACGTCGATGCCGGTCTCGATGATGGTCGAGCACAGCAGCAGGTTGTGCTTGCCGCCGACGAACTCGCGCATCACGCGTTCCAGCTCGCGCTCGGGCATCTGGCCGTGGGCGACGACGATGCGCGCCTCGGGCAGCAGCTCCTGCAGCTTCATGCGGCGGTTCTCGATGGTCTCGACCTCGTTGTGCAGGAAGTAGACCTGGCCGCCGCGCTTGAGCTCGCGCAGCACCGCCTCGCGGATGGTGCCGCTGGTCTCGCTGCGCACGAAGGTCTTGATCGCCAGGCGCCGCTGCGGCGCGGTGGCGATGACGCTCAGGTCGCGCAGGCCCTCCAGCGCCATGCCCAGCGTGCGCGGGATCGGCGTGGCGGTCAGCGTCAGCACGTCGACCTCGGCGCGCATGGCCTTCATCGCCTCCTTGTGGCGCACGCCGAAGCGGTGCTCCTCGTCGATGACGAGCAGGCCCAGGCGCTTGAACTTCACATCGGCCGAGAGCAGCTTGTGCGTGCCGATGACGATGTCGATCGAGCCGTCGGCCAGGCCCTCCATCGCCGCCTTGATCTCCTTGGCGGAGCGGAAGCGGCTCATCTCGGCGACCTTGACCGGCCACTTGCCGAAGCGGTCGGCGATGTTCTGGTAATGCTGCTCGGCCAGCAGCGTGGTGGGCGCGAGCAGCGCCACCTGCTTGCCGCCCATCACCGCGACGAAGGCCGCGCGCAACGCGACCTCGGTCTTGCCGAAGCCGACGTCGCCGCACACCAGCCGGTCCATCGGCTTGGGGCTGATCATGTCCTGGATGACGGCGTGGATCGCGGCGCGCTGGTCGGGCGTCTCCTCGAAGCCGAAGCTCGCGGCGAAGGCCTCGTAGTCGTGCGGCGAATAGCGGAACGCATGGCCCTCGCGCGCGGCGCGGCGGGCATAGAGGTTGAGCAGCTCGGCGGCGGTGTCGCGCACCTGCTCCGCGGCCTTGCGCTTGGCCTTGTCCCACTGGCCGGAGCCCAGCCTGTGCAGCGGCGCCTCTTCCGCGCTGACGCCGGTGTAGCGGCTGATCAGGTGCAGCTGCGCGACCGGCACGTAGAGCGTGGCCTTGTCGGCGTACTCCAGGTGCAGGAACTCGCTGGGGCCATCGCCAAGATCGATGTTGATCAGGCCCAGATAGCGGCCGATGCCGTGGTTGGTGTGCACCACCGGGTCGCCGACCTTCAGTTCCGACAGGTCCTTGATCAGCGCGTTGACGTCGCTGACCTGCTCCTGCTTGCGGCGCCGGCGCGTGGTCGGCGTCGTGGCGAAGAGTTCGGTCTCGGTGAAGAGCTGGATCTGGCGGCCCTCGTCGGGCTCGTTCCAGAAGAAGCCCGCGGCCAGCGGGGCCGCGGTGATCGCGAAGCGCTCGTCGACGTTGGCCTCGAATTCGGCGAGATCCTTCACCGACGGCGGATCGATCCGGTTGTCGCGCAGCAACTCGAGCAGGCTTTCGCGGCGACCTTCGCTCTCGGCCAGCAGCAGCACGCGGAACTTCGTGTCCTTCAGATGGGCCGCCAGTCGCGCCAGCGGCTCCTGCGCGCCGCGCTCGACGCTGACGTCGGGCAGGGGCCGCGCGTAGTCGACCGCGTCCTGGCCGCGCACCGACAGCACCGCATGGCGATGCGTGGCGATGAAGAAGTCCTCGGGGCGCAGGAAGATTGCCTCGGGCGGCAGGATGGGCCGGTCCGGGTCGTGCTGCAGGAAGCGGTGGCGCTCGCGGGTGTCGGTCCAGAAGCGCTGCAGCGCCTCGTCGACCTCGCCGTGCAGCGCCAGGCCGGCCTCGGCGGGCAGGTAGTCGAAGACGCTGGCGACCTCGTCGAAGAACAGCGGCAGGTAGTACTCGATGCCGGCGGTGGCGAGGCCCGTGTCGATGTCCTTGTAGATGCGCGACTTGGTCGGATCGCCGTCCATCTTCTCGCGCCAGCGCGCGCGGAAGGCCTTGCGCGAGCTCTCGTCCATCGGGAACTCGCGCCCGGGCAGCAGGCGCACCTCTGGCACTGGATAGAGCGAGCGCTGCGAGTCCGGATCGAAGACGCGGATCGAATCCACCTCGTCGCCGAACAGGTCGACGCGGTAGGGCACCGGCGAGCCCATCGGGTAGAGATCGATCAGGCCGCCGCGCACGGCGTACTCGCCGGGCGAAACCACCTGGCTGACGTGCTGGTAGCCGCCCAGCGTCAGCTGCTGCTTCAGGCCGGCCTCGTCCAGCCGCTGCTTCTGGCGGAAGTTGAAGGTCGTCGCCGCCAGGAAGGACGGCGGCGCGAGCCGGGTGAGGGCGGTGGTCGCGGGCAGCAGCACGACGTCGAGGTCGCGCTCGGCCACCGGTTTGCCGCCGGCCTGCAGCAGCCGCCACAGCGTGGCCAGTCGCTCGGAGATCAGGTCCTGGTGCGGGCTGAAGCTGTCATAGGGCAGGGTTTCCCAGTCCGGGAACACGGCCACGCGCAGCTCGGGCGCGAAGAACTTGAGCTCGTCCTCCAGGCGCTGCGTGTCGCCGGGCTCGGCGGTGACGATCACCGTCAGGCGCCCGGCGGCCAGCTGTTGCCGCGCGAAGCGGGCGAGCAGCAGCGCGTCGGCGGAGCCGGTGGGGCGGGGCAGGGTGAAGCGTTTGCCGGGGGAGATCGTGGACAGCTGCATGGCGCACAAATGAGGACAGCCCCGGAAGGGGCTCGCCGGAATTGTAGGGAGGGCGCGGCGACACGCGGTGTCAGGAGCGCGAGGTGGTCCGCCGGCCGCGCTGCATGCCGAGCAGTCGGCATGCCCGGCATCGCGGCGAAGACCGTCACCAGCGCCGCGACCCCGTCGGCGACCGCGCCGGCGACCATGCCGGCGACCATGCCGGCGACCATGCCGGCAAACGCTCAGCCGGCCGGCGTGATCGGGATCGCCCGGCGCATGTCGCGCATCGTCGCCGGCGTGTCGAGGCTGCGCGCGCGCAGTTGGCCGCAGCCGCCGTCGACGTCCTGCCCGGCGGAATCGCGCAGCTTGGTCAGCACCCCGCGCTGGTGCAGGCGGCGGGCGATGTCGCGCGCCTTGTCCCAGTCCGGGCGCTGGAAGGGCAGCTCGGGCACGCTGTTGTAGGGAATCATGTTGAGCACGCCGTAGCGACCCCGCAGCAGCTCGACGATGCCGTCGAGCTCGTCCTCGCCGTCGTTGACGCCTTCGAGCAGCGTCCACTGGTACTGGATCGGGTAGCCGGTCGCCCGGGCGTAGCGCTCGCCGGCCTCGACGAGCTCGCGCGGCGTCAGCCGCGGCGCGCGCGGCAGCAGTTCCTGCCGCAGCGCCGCCTTGGTCGTGTGCAGCGACAGGGCCAGCGCCGGCTTCACCGGTCCGGCGCCAAGGCGCTCGAACGCGCGCGGATCGCCGACCGTCGAGAACACCAGCTGCTTGTGGCCGATGTTCCCTTCCGTGCCGAGCAGCTCGATCGCCTCGAGCACCGCGTCCAGGTTGTGCGACGGCTCGCCCATGCCCATGAACACGACCTTCTTCACCACGCGTTCGCGCCGCGCCAGCGCCACCTGGGCGACGATCTCGGCGCTGGTGACCTGGCGCAGCAACCCGTCCTTGCCGGTCATGCAGAAGCGGCAGCCCACCGCGCAGCCGACCTGGCTGGAGACGCACAGCCCGTCGCGCGGCAGCAGCACGCTCTCGACGGTCTGGCCGTCGCGCAGTCCGACCAGCAGGCGCGCGGAGCCGTCCTCGCCCGGATGGCGCTCGACCAGCGTCGCCAGGCCGTGGAGCTCGTCCATCAGCGCCGGCAGCGCCTCGCGCACCGCTTGCGGCAGGTAGTGCTCCAGCTTGCGCCGACCCTCGGTCAGCGGCCGGGCCTGGACCCAGTGGCGCAGCACGCGGCCCACGTGGGCGTCGTTGGCGCCCAGCGCGGCGAGGCGGCGTCGGAGGTCGGCGATGGCGAGCACGGGAATCGGATCCGGGAAGGGCGAAGGGCCGGATTTTCGCCGATCGGTCCGGGCAGGCGCCGCTCCCTACAATCGCGCCCCATGAGTTCCTTCCCGATCGGCCCCGCGGGGATGCAGCCGCGCTGCTTCGCGCTGGTGCCCGCCGCGGGCGTCGGCAGCCGCTCCGGCGCCGACCGTCCCAAGCAGTACGTCCCGCTCGCCGGCCAGGCGCTGATCGCCCACACGCTGCAGGCGCTGGGCGCGGTGGCCCGGATCGACGCCACCCTGGTCGTGCTGTCGCCCGAGGACGACCAGTTCGAGGCCGCCGTGCCCGGCTTCGCGGGCGAGCGCGGCTGGGTCGTCCGCACCGGTGGCGCCACGCGCGCCGAGACCGTCGCCGCCGGCCTGTCGGCGCTGCGCGAGCGCGGCGTGCAGCCGCACGACTGGGTGCTGGTGCATGACGCCGCCCGCTGCCTGCTGCGGCCCGAATGGGTCGACGCGCTGATCGACGCCTGCGCCGACGACGAGGTCGGCGGCCTGCTCGCGCTGCCCGTCGCCGACACGCTCAAGGACGCCGCCGCCGCGGACGGTGCGGCCCGCGTCGCCGCCACCGTCGATCGCCGCGGCAAATGGTCCGCGCAGACGCCGCAGATGTTCCGGCTGGGCCTGCTCGCGCCGGCGCTGGCCGGGCCGCTGGACGGCGTCACCGACGAGGCCAGCGCGGTCGAGGCCCTGGGCCACGCGCCGCGCCTGGTCGAGGCCTCGATGGAGAACTTCAAGGTCACCTATCCCGCCGACTTCGCGTTGGCCGAACGCCTGCTGAGGAGCCGCGCATGACGGTCGAATCCGATGACGACATCCAGGGCCTGAAGGCCGTCGGCGAAGCCGTCGCCACCGTGCTGCGTCGCATGCTGGACGCGATCCGCCCCGGCATGACCACCCGCGAGCTCGACGACATGGGCGCCCGCTGGCTGGAGGACTTCGGTGCCCGGTCCGCGCCGCGCGTCATGTACGACTTCCCCGGCGCCACCTGCATCAGCATCAACGAGCAGGCCGCGCACGGCATTCCCGGTGATCGCGTCATCCAGAAGGGCGACGTCGTCAACGTGGACGTGTCGGCCGAGATGAACGGCTACTTCGGCGACACCGGCGGCACGCGCATCGTCCCGCCGACGACGCCGACCAAGACCCAGCTGGTCTTCGCCGCGCAGTACGCGCTGGAGCAGGCGATGAAGGAAGTGAAGCCGGGCGCGCGGCTCAACCGCATCGGCCATGCGATCGAGCGGGTGGCCAAGGCGCACAAGTTCAAGATCATCGAGAACCTGTGCAGCCACGGCGTCGGCCGCTCGCTGCACGAGGAGCCCAAGACCATCCCCGGCTACTACGACCCGAACGACACGCGCGTCCTGGAGGAAGGCATGGTCATCACCATCGAGCCCTTCCTCTCGACCAAGAGCCGCTGGGTCGACGAGGAGGCCGACGGCTGGACGCTGTCCGGCGTCAAGGGCAACCTCTCCGCGCAGTTCGAGCACACGATGATCGTGACCCGCAACGGGCCGCTGGTCGTCACGAACGCACTGCCGCACTGATCCGGGCGCCACGCGCCTCCCGCAGAACCGCAAACCCCGCTGACTCCGCAGCTTCGCATCCACGCCATGGCTTTGAACTTCCGTATCGGTGAGGGCTGGGACACCCACCAGCTCGTCGCCGGCCGCCCGCTGATCCTCGGCGGCATCACCATCCCGCACACGCATGGCCTGCTGGGCCATTCGGACGCGGACGCGCTCGCGCATGCGATCACCGACGCATTGCTCGGCGCCGCCGCGCTGGGCGACATTGGCAAGCTCTTCCCCGACACCGCCGCGGAGTTCAAGGGGGCGGACTCGATGGTGCTGCTCGCGGAGGCCTACCGCCGCGTGAAGGCGCTGGGCTGGGTCATCGGCAACGTCGACACGACCATCGTGGCGCAGCAGCCCAAGATGGCGCCGCACATTCCGGCGATGCGCGAGCGCCTGGCGCAGGTGCTGAGCATCGACACGGGTCAGATCAACGTGAAGGCAAAGACGGCCGAGAAGATGGGCCCCGTCGGCGAGCTCAAGGCCATCGAGGCGCGCGCGGTCTGTCTGCTGGTGCGCGACGCCTGAGGACCTTCACCCCCGCTCTTTCCCGCCAGCGCGCGAAGGAGCCGGCGGTGGGGCGGCATGTCACGGCGTCCTGACATGGTTCGACAGCGGCGGGCCCAGAATCGGGTCATGAACGACACCGCCATCACCGTCCTCCTGGCGACGCCCGACGCCGCGACTTATCGCCATCTGCGCGTGGCCAGCGGCCTCAGCGACAAGTCCGCTGAAGCGGTCGCGCAGGGCCTGCCCAACACGCTTTTCGCGGTCCAGTTGCTTGACGCGGGCGGACAACCGGTCGCGATGGGCCGCGTCATCGGCGACGGCGGTTGCTTCTATCAGGTCTGCGACATCGCGGTCCTGCCCGCGCATCAGGGGCGCGGGCTGGGCAAGCGGATCATGACCGAGATCCGCCGCTGGCTTGATGCCCATGTGCCCCAAGGCGGCTACGTGAGCCTGATCGCGGACGGCGATGCCCAGCACCTCTACGCGAAATTCGGCTTCAAGCCGACAGCACCCGCCTCGATCGGCATGGCGCTCTCGCGCCGCTGAGACGGCGGGGACCGCCGCCACTCGTCTCAGACGCTGGCCCGCTTGAGCCGCAGCTGCGCGACGAAGCCGCTGTCGTCGGCGTTGGACAGGCGCAGGTGAGCGCCCAGGCGCTGCACCGACTTCTCGACGATCGCCAGCCCCAGTCCCGCGCCGGTCGCGGCGGTGCGGGCGGTGTCGCCGCGATAGAACGGGGTCGTCAGCTTGGACAGCTTGTCCGGCGGCACGCCCGGCCCATGGTCGCGCACCGTCAGCAGCACCCAGGCGCTGTCGGCCTCGGCGGTGACGTCCACGCGCGCCGGCTCGTCGCCGTGATGGCCGTAGCGGCGCGCGTTCTCGAAGAGGTTGAGCAGGATGCGGCCCAGCTCGGTCGGGTCGGTCCAGATGCGCAGCGCCGCGGACAGCCGCACGCTGATCACGATCTGCTGCGGGTCGCGGAAGCCCTGCGCCTCGCGCTCGACCAGCTCGCGCAGGTTGAGCGCCTGCAGCTGCAGCTCGCTGGGCCGCGCGTAGTCCATGAACTTGTTGATGATCGCGTCGAGCTGGTCGATGTCCTGCGCGATGTAGGTCCGCGCCTGCTCGTCGTTGACACTCATCTCGGCCTCGAGCCGCAGGCGCGCCAGCGGCGTGCGCAGGTCATGCGAGATGCCCGCCAGCATCACGCTGCGGTCCTCTTCCATCTTGGCCAGCTCGCGCGCCATCCGGTTGAAGCCCATGTTGACCTCGCGGATCTCGCTGGTCAGCGTGCTTTCGTCCAGGCGCGAGTCGTATTCGCCCTCGCGGATGCGGCTGGCGGCGATGGACAGCTCGCGCAGCGGCTGGTTGATCAGCCGCGCGATCGCGGCCGCGCCCAGCAGCGAGGCGCCCAGCGCGATCGCGATCCACCACCAGTTGCTGGAGATGTTGGCCTGCAGCGGCGCGGGATTGGTCTGCAGCCAGAACTGGTCGGGCCCGACGTCGAAGCGCACCCACAGCCCCGGCACGCCGTTCAGGCCGCTGGCCAGCACGGTCTGCGGCCCCAGCCGCGAGACCAGTTCCTTGCGCAGGCGCTGCGCGAAGGGAGAGTTCTCATAAGGGAGCCAGCGGTCGGTGGCCTCGGCCACCTCGACCGACACCGCCTCGCTGCGCGCGATCGACTTGACCACCGCGACCCGGTTGATGGCGTCGGTGCTGGACAGCGCCACCCGCGACAGGTTCACCAGGCCGGCCAGTTGCTGCGCGGCCTCGAGCGCCTTCGGTTCGGCCTCCAGGGCCTTGAAGGTCTGCTGCCAGGCCAGCACGCCCGCGGCCAGCAGCAGCGCCAGCAGCGCGAAGGTGCGCCAGAACAGGTTGAGCGCCAGACGGGGAGGGGTCACGGGAATCGACGGCATTCAAGGGCTCGGCCGTCGGCCGTCGCCGGCCTCCGGACTTGCGCACGCGGCGCGGCGGGCGGGCGGCCGATCAGGCCGCCTCGTCGGGCACGAAGACGTAGCCCACGCCCCAGACCGTCTGGATGAAGCGCGGTTGCGCCGGGTCCTCTTCCAGCAGCTTGCGCAGGCGCGAGACCTGCACGTCCAGGCTGCGGTCGAAGGGCTCGAACTCCCGGCCGCGGGCCAGCATCGCCAGCTTGTCGCGCGACAGCGGTTGGCGCGGATGCCGGACCAGCGCCTTCAGCATCGAGAACTCGCCGGTGGTCAGCGGCACCGGCTCGCCGTTCTTGGCCAGGCGGCGCAGCGCCAGGTCGAACTCGAACGGGCCGAACTGGACCGTCATCGGTTCCTTGGACGGCGCGCCCGGGGCTTCCGGCGGCGGGCGACGGCGCAGCACCGCATTGATGCGGGCCAGCAGTTCGCGGGGGTTGAAGGGCTTGGCCAGGTAGTCGTCGGCGCCAACCTCCAGGCCGACGATGCGGTCCACTTCCTCGACCTTGGCCGTCAGCATGATGATCGGCGTGTTGTCGCCCGCGGCGCGCAGCCGGCGGCAGATCGACAGGCCGTCCTCGCCCGGGAGCATCAGGTCCAGGACGATCAGGTCCACCGTCTCGCGGGTGAGCTGCTTGTTCAGCGCCTTGCTGTCCTCGGCCAGCAGGACCTCGAAGCCTTCCTGGGCGAGATAACGGCGCAGCAGGTCGCGGATGCGGGCATCGTCGTCCACGACCAGGATGCGGTTAGGGCGGGTTGTGCTTTGCATGGCGGCCACTCCGGAATTTGTAACAGCGGCACTGTAAGGGCAGTTTTCCCGCCTGTTTGCGGGATGCAGCAGTCCTTACTGGATGGTTACATCTTTTGTAACAGCGCCGTGGAGACCTCACAAGAGGTGGGTTGAATGGCCCAAAAGAGGGGTGCAGCGCCGGTCAACCGTGACGGTTTCCTCACCCGTTATGCTGGCCTCCCCGAGGACTCTCCGTAGGAACCCGAATGATCCGAACCTCCAAGACGCTGACCCGTGCCCTGATCGCCGCTGGCGCGATCGCCCTGGTGCCAGCAGTTTCGTATGCCGAACCTGCGAAGACCGACGTCCTGGCGCTGAGCGCCTCCGCCACCACCGAGGTGGCTCGCGACCTGCTCCAGTTGCGCTTCTCCACGACGCGCGAGGGCAAGGAAGCCGCCGCGGTCCAGAACGAGCTCAAGCAGGCGCTGGACGCCGCGCTGGCCGAGGCCCGCAAGATCGCCAAACCGGGCCAAGTCGACCTGCAGGCCGGCAACCTGTCCGTCTATCCGCGCTACGGCCAGGTGAAGCCGGGCACGAGCGGCTCGCCGCAGATCACCGGCTGGCAAGGCAGCGTGGAACTGCTGGTGCAGGGCCGTGACATGGAAGCCATCTCCAAGCTGAGCGGCCGCATCCAGTCGCTGGCCATCGCCAACGTGAGCTACGGGCTGTCGCGCGAGGCGCGCGAGAAGGCCGAGAACGAGGTGGTGTCCCAGGCCATCGCCAGCTACAAGGCCAAGGCCTCGGTGTACGCGCAGCAGTTCGGCTACGCCGGCTACCGGATCGGCGAGGTCAGCGTGAACGCCGACCAGCCGATGCCGGTGATGATGGCTGCGGCGCCCCGCTTCAAGGCGATGGCCGCGGCCGCCGACGAGGCGCTGCCGGTCGAGTCCGGCAAGGCCACCGTCACGGTCAACGTCAGCGGCAATGTCGTGATGACGCGGTGATGGCGCGGTGGTGATCCGCTGATGACCTGCTGGGGGCGCTCCCCCCTGAACGAAAAACGCCCGGCTCGACCGGGCGTTTTTCCTTGCAGCGGGGCTGCCCGGCTTACTGGGCGGTCCAGCCGCCGTCCATCGCCCAGGCTTGGCCGCGCACATTGACCGCGGCGTCCGAGCACAGGAACACCGCCAGCGCGCCGAGCTCTTCCGGCGTCGTGAACTGCAGCGAGGGCTGCTTCTCGGCCAGCAACTGGCGCTTGGCCTCGGCGGGGTCGAGCTTCTCCTTCTCGCTGCGCGCGTCGATCTGCTTCTGCACCAGCGGCGTCAGCACCCAGCCCGGGCAGATCGCATTGACGGTGACGGGCAGCGTCGCGGTCTCCAGCGCCGCGGCCTTGGTCAGTCCGACCAGGCCGTGCTTGGCCGCCACGTAGGCGGATTTGCCGGCCGAGGCCACCAGCCCATGCGTCGAAGCGATGTTGATGACGCGGCCCCATTGCTTCTTCTTCATGCCGGGCAGGGCCAGCCGCATCGTGTGGAAGGCGGAGCTGAGATTGATCGCCAGGATCGCATCCCACTTCTCGGGCGGGAACTCGTCCACGTTGGCCACGTGCTGGATGCCGGCGTTGTTCACGAGGATGTCGCAGCCGCCGAACTGCTCATCGATGTAGGCCATCATGGCTTCGATCTCGGCCGGCTTGCTCATGTCGGCGCCGTGATAACCGACCTTCACGCCCAGCGCCTCGACCTCCGCCTTCGGGCCCGCGTGGTCGCCGAAGCCGTTGAGCACGATGTCCGCGCCCTGGCGGGCCAGGGTCAGGGCAATCCCCAATCCGATGCCGCTCGTCGAGCCGGTGACCAGGGCCGTCTTTCCTTTCAGCATGCCGCGTCCTCTTCAGGGTTGTTAGGATGGGTGCAAAGGATACGAGCGATGTCTGAACCCTTGTTGAAAAAAGTCCAGGCGCTGAGCCCTTGCGGCCTGCACCAGGTCGCGTATTGGGAGTGGGGGCAGGCCGACAACCCGCGGGTGCTGGTCTGCGTGCACGGGCTGTCGCGCCAGGGGCGCGACTTCGACGTGATCGCCAGACGTCTGAGCAATCGCTTCCGCGTGATCTGCCCGGACGTGGTGGGCCGCGGGGAGTCGGAATGGCTGGGCGATCCGCGCAACTATCAGCTGCCGCAATACGTGTCCGACATGGTGACGCTGATGGCCCGCATCGGCGCGCCGCAGGTCGATTGGCTGGGAACCTCGATGGGCGGGCTGATCGGCCTGGCGCTGGCGGCGATGCCGTCCAGCCCGATCAAGCGCCTGATCCTCAACGACGTGGGCCCGACCATCGAGTTCGTCGCGCTGCAGCGCATCGCCAGCTACCTGGGCCGGGCGCCGCAGTTCGAGAACTGCCAGCAGGGCGCCGACTACCTGCGCGGCATTTCGGAGGGCTTCGGCCCGCATACCGACGAGCAATGGCTGGCGCTGTCGCGCGCGATGTTCAAGCCGGACGGCGACCGCTGCCGGCTGCATTACGACCCGCGCATCGGCCAGGGCCTGGCCGGCCTGACGCCGGAGCTGGCCAAGGCCGGCGAGGCCCAGCTCTGGGCCGCCTACGACGCGGTCCGCTGTCCGACGCTGCTGCTGCGCGGGGCCGAATCCGACCTGCTCACGCGGGCGACGGCCGAGCTGATGACGCAGCGCGGCCCGCGCGCCGAGCTGCACGAGTTCCCGGGCGTCGGCCATGCGCCGACGCTGGTGCAAGAACAACAGATCCAGGTGGTGGAGCGATTCCTCGACCGCGGATGACGTCCCGGCGGCGGATCGCGCCGCGCGGACACGGATGAACGACGAATGAAGACGGAATTGGGGCTGCGGCAGGACCAGGCGGCGCCCATCGTGGCCCTGCTGGACGGGGACCTGCCTCATCGCTTGCCGGCCGCGCCGCCGCGCGCCGAGGAAACCGCGGACCCGGTGCGCCGGGCCCGCGCGTTCGCGGAGCCGCTGCTGGCGGACCATCGCCTGGGCACCGGTGAACCGGCGCTCGACCATGCCGACGGCGTGGCGGCGATCCTGGCCGGCGTCGGCGCGGCGCCGTCGATGCAGGCCGCCTCCTACTTGGTCTACGCCGGCGACTACCTGAACAAGCCCGAGGAGATCGTCGCCAAGGCCTTCGGTGAGAGCGACGCGAGCCTGGTGGCGCACACGCGTCGCCTGGTGCAGATCCAGCGCGCGGCGCGCGAGGCGCGCGTCGAGGAGCAGCGCCGCCAGGAGCAGACCGAGCTGGTGCGCAAGATGCTGCTGGCGTTCTCGCGCGACCTGCGCGTGGTGCTGCTGCGGTTGGCGTCGCGGCTGCAGTCGCTGCGCTGGTACGCGGCGACGAAGACGCCGTGTCCGCGCGAACTGGCGGCCGAGTCGCTGCAGGTCTTCGCGCCGCTGGCCAACCGGCTGGGCATCTGGCAGATCAAGTGGGAGCTGGAGGACCTGGCCTTCCGCTTCCTGGAGCCCGAGCACTACCACCAGCTCGCCAAGGGCCTGCACGAGAAGCGGGTCGAGCGCGAGCAGTCGGTGGAGTCGGTGCGCGCCGCGCTGGAGCGCGAGCTGCAGGCCCATGGCATCGAGGCGCAGGTGCAGGGGCGGCCCAAGCACCTGTACAGCATCTGGAAGAAGATGCGCGGCAAGGGGCTGACGCTCGAGCGCGTCTTCGACCTGCGCGCGCTGCGCGTGGTGGTGCCGGAGGTGGCGGATTGCTACGCGGTGCTGGCCAGGCTGCATGAACGCTACAAACCGGTCGATGGCGAATTCGACGACTACATCGCCCGGCCCAAGCCCAATGGCTACCAGTCGCTGCACACGGTGGTGATCGCGGCGGATGGCCGGCCGATGGAAGTGCAGATCCGCACCCGGGCGATGCATGAGCATGCCGAGCATGGTGTCGCCGCGCACTGGGCCTACAAGGAAGCCGGCACCAAGGGGTATGCCGGCGTCAGCGCCGCCGGCGAATTCGAGGAGCAGGTCGCGCAGGCGCGCAAGGCCGTGCTGCGGCAGCTGCTGGCCTGGGAGCGCGATTACGTCGCGGAAAGCGGCCCCAGCTTCGATGACCGCATCTATGTGTTCACGCCGCAGGCCAACGTGGTCGAGCTGTGCGCGGGCGCGACCGCGGTGGATTTCGCCTACGCGGTGCACACCGACCTCGGCCACCGCTGCCGCGGCGCCAAGGTCGACGGCCAGATGGTGCCGTTGAACACGCCGCTGCAGAGCGGGCAGACGGTGGAGATCGTCGCGCTGAAGGAGGGCGGTCCGTCGCTGGACTGGCTCAATGCGGAGCTGGGTTATCTGCAGAGCCAGCGCAGCAAGGCCAAGGTCCGTGCCTGGTTCAACGCGCAGGTGCAGTCGCAGACGATCGCCAAGGGCCGCGAGCTGGTCGAGAAACTGCTCCAGCGCGAGGGCAAGACGGCGATCAAGCTGGACGACCTGGCCGGGCGGCTGGGCTTCAAGAGCGCGGACGCGCTGTTCGAGGTCGTCGGCAAGGACGAGTACTCGCTGCGCAACATCGAGACCCTGCTACGTCCGCCGGTGCCGGAGGCGGACGAGGAGGAACTGCTCGTCCAGAAGCACACCAAGGGCGCCGTCGGCGAAGGGCGCACGCCCAAGGGCGGGGTGCTGGTGGTGGGGGTGGACTCGCTGCTGACCAGCCTGGCGCGCTGCTGCCGGCCGGCGCCGCCGGATCCGATCACCGGGTATGTGACGCGCGGCAAGGGCGTGGCGATCCACCGCGCCGACTGCGCGAACCTGCGGCAGATGGCGCAGTCCGCGCCGGAGCGCGTCATCGCGGTGGCCTGGGGCGAGCCCGCGCCGGACCGTGCGGGCAAGGGCGCGCTCTATCCGGTGGACCTGGTCGTCGAGGCGGCGGACCGGCCGGGGCTGCTGCGGGACGTGCTGGAGCTGTTCGCCAAGGACAAGCTGAACGTGATCTCGGTGAACCAGCAGAGCGGCAAGGGCAAGCCGGCGCGCAGCGACCTGTCGCGGATGAATTTCACTGTCGAGGTCAGCGACGCGCAGCGGCTGCAGCAGACGCTGGTCGCCCTGTCGCAGGTGAGCGGCGTGCGCAGCGCGCGGCGGCGCTGAAGCCTGGAGTGGCCGCGGTCCGGCGAGGGGATGCGGCCGTTCAGCCCGTGTTCATCGGGGTTGTGGGCGATCGGTGGGTGTCGCGACCGGCGAGCGCTGCGTGGTTCCAAGCGGGCGCTGTTCCTTTTTTCTTGCGGCTTCCTGGACGGACGCAAAAATCCGGCATATACTGCGAGGCTCTTCAGGCGCGTAGCTCAGTTGGTTAGAGCACCACCTTGACATGGTGGGGGTCGTTGGTTCGAATCCAATCGCGCCTACCAGAATTGGTAGGCAAGTCCTTCGGGACACCTCAGCAGATCGCCCGCTCAAACGGGCGATTTGTTTTGCGGACCAGTGGATTGACCACCGCTGGCCGAGTATTTCAGGCGCGTAGCTCAGTTGGTTAGAGCACCACCTTGACATGGTGGGGGTCGTTGGTTCGAATCCAATCGCGCCTACCAAAGCACACCCCGGTGAGTCGGAAGACTCTCCGGGGTTTTTGTTTTGGTACCGCGCGACCAATGCGCAGCGACATTCGTCGCAGGCCTTCCACGGTCGCGCGCCGGCGCTCGTGCAGAATGCGCGCTCTGCTCGACCGCCGCCGTCCCGGCGCTGCCTGTCCGACGATGAAGTTCCCGTTGCGCCGTTTCCGTTCCCCCTGGCTGCTGCTGCTCGTGCTGGCATGCAGCCTGCTGGGTCGGCCGCTGCACGAGGCTTGGCACGTCGCGCATCCGTTCGGCGAAACCGCCGGCATCGCAGCGGCCGGGCGCATCGATGCGTCGCCGGTCGTCGGCGGTGCCGCAGCTGCGACGGCCGCTGCTGCCGCGACAGCGGACGATCCGGTGTCCGGTCAGGAGGACGCCCCGGGCGCGAAATCGGACAGCTGCGCGTGGTGCCTGTTCCACGCGCAAGCCGTCGCGCCTGGCGGCACGCCGCAGGCACTGCTGGCCCACGCCGAGGCGAGCCCGCCGCCAGCGGCCTTGCCTTGCGGACGGGTCTGCTCCCGCGACTGGACCGTCGCGAAGCCGAGAGGCCCGCCGGCCGCCTGAACCGCCCGCGCGCGCCAGGCGCGCTTTCGCTCATCCGGTTCACCACGCACGGGCGGCGTCGACGCGTCGTCACGCCCGCCCGGCGGCCATTCCTCGCTTTGTCATGTCCTTTTCTTCCGTCCTGCGCGCCGACGGCGCGCGCCTGTCTTCGTCCGTCCCGCTGCAATCCCTCCTCATCCTGGAACTGGCACTGGCCGCGTCCAGCCTCCGGGCGCAGGACGCGCCTACAACGCCCGCACTCCCCACACCGCCCACCATGCCGGCGGCCGATGCCGCCCTCGACGCGGTCACCGTGGACGGCGCCCGCCAGCCGTATCGCACGCTCGTCGTCACCGGCGCGATGAAGACCGACACGCCGGCGCGCGACCTGCCGCAGAGCGTGCGCGTGCTGTCCGGCGCCCTGCTGGCCGACGCCGGCGTCACCCGCCTCGACCAGGCGCTGGACCTGGCGAGCGGCATCGCCCGCCAGAGCAACCTCGGCGGCCTGTGGGACAGCTACGCGATGCGCGGCTTCACCGGCGATCCGAACTTCGGCTCGGACTACATGGTCAATGGCTTCACCTCCAGCCGCGGCTACAACGGCCTGCGCGACACGGTGAACACCGCGTCGGTGGAGGTCCTCAAGGGGCCGGCCTCGGCGCTGTACGGCCGGGGCGAGCCGGGTGGCACGGTCAACATCACGACGAAGAAACCCTCGTTCACGCCCGCCTATGCGCTGCAGTTCTCCGCCGGCAGCCACGACCTGTGGCGCGCCAGCGCCGAGGCGACCGGCCCGCTCGGCGAGCGCGTGGCCTACCGGCTCGGCGTCGCGCGGGAGGGCGGCGCCAGCGATCGCGACCACGTCGAGGCGCGTCGGACCGCGATCTCGCCGTCCTTCCTGTGGATGCTAGGCAACGACACGACGGTCAGCTACGAGCTCGAGGTCGCGCGGCAGAAGGCGACCTTCGATCGCGGTGTTGTCGCGATCGGCGGCCAGTTGGGCCGGGTTCCGCGCCATGCGTTCTACGGCGAGCCGGACGACGGCCCGATCGCGACCGAGAGCGTCGGCCACCAGCTCTTCGTCCAGCACCAGTTCAACGACGACTGGTCGCTGCAGACCGGCCTGAGCTATCGCGAGAGCTCGCTGGCCGGCATCGCGACCGAAGCCCGCTTCGTCCAGCCGGACCAGCGCACGCTGGTGCGCCAGCGCCGCGCGCGGGACTTCTCCGCGAACGATCTGTCGGGCCGCTTCGAGGTGCTCGGCACGGTGCGGGCCGCGGGCCTGCGGCACCACCTGCTGGCCGGCGTCGACGCGTACCGCTTCGTCGACCGGCGCCAGCAGCAGCGCGTGGCCACCTCCACGCCGATCGACCTCTTCGAGCCCGTGTACGGCGCCACGCCGCCGCCGATGGCGCTCAGCGCCTGGACCCGCGAGGCGCAGAAGGCGCATGCCGTCTACGCGCAGGACCAGATCGACCTCGGCGAGCGCTGGAAGCTGCTGCTCGGCCTGCGCCATGACCGCTACGACCAGACGGTGCTCAACCGCCGCAGCGGCATCGCGACCGACCAGTCGCTGGGCGCGACCTCGCCGCGCGCCGGCGTGGTCTACCAGCCCAGCGGGACGGTCTCGCTGTATGCGACCGCCTCGCGGAGCTTCCGCCCCAACAGCGGCGTGAGCCGCGACTACACGTCCTTCCCGGCGGAGCAGGGCCGCTCGCGGGAGGTCGGCGCGAAGTACGACGCCGCCGGCGGCCTGTCCGCCACGCTGGCGCTGTACCGCATCGAGAAGAACAACGTGCTGACGCCGGACCCGCTCGCGCCCAACGAGTTCTCGGTCGCCGCCGGCGAGGTGCGCAGCCAGGGCGTCGAACTCGACATCGGCGGCGAGCTGGCGCGCGACCTGCGCCTGTCCTTCGCCTATGCGTTCACCGACGCCCGGGTGACCGAGGACAACAACGCCTTCCTCGTCGGCCGCCAGCTCGCGAACGTGCCCCGGCACAGCGCGAGCCTGCTGCTGGTGCAGGGCTTCGCGATCGGCGGGCAGCGCGCGACGGCCGGCATCGGCCTGAACGTCGCCGGACGGCGCGAGGGCGCGGTCGCGCCGCTGGCCGCCGCCGACGACTTCGCCCTGCCGGGCTACGCGACGGTGAAGCTGCTGGGCAGCTACCGCGTCGACCGGCACTGGCTGCTGTCCGTGGACGTCGACAACCTGTTCGACCGGACCTGGTATGCCAGTTCGTACAGCCAGGTCTGGGTCGCGCCGGGGCAGGGGCGGCGGGTGGTCGCCACGGTCCGCTACGGCTTCTGAGGCGGGCGTTGATGACCCCGTTGACCCCGATGACCTCGCCGACTCCCGCATCCGCGCCGCGCCCGGCGCGCATCGCCTCGATCGATGCGCTGCGCGGCCTGGTGATGATCGTGATGCTGCTGGATCACGTCCGCGAGACCTTCTACCTGCACCTGCAGGTGAGCGACCCCATGGCGGTGCCGGGCACCCCGCCGGAGCTCTTCTTCTCGCGCCTGGCGGCGCACCTGTGCGCGCCGGTGTTCGTGTTCCTGACCGGGCTGTCGGCCTGGCTCTATGCGAACCCCGATGGCGCACCGCGCCGCGACGTGCGCGCCTTCCTGCTCAAGCGCGGGCTGCTGCTGGTCGGCCTGGAACTCACGCTGGTGACCTTCGCCTGGAGCGGGCATTTCCGGGTGATCTATCTCCAGGTGATCTGGGCGATCGGCTTCAGCATGCTGGCGCTGGCCCTGCTGTCGCCGCTGCCGCGCTGGCTGCTGGTGGCGATCGGCCTGGCGATTGTCGGCGGCCACAACGCGCTGGCCGGCGTCGTGGTGCCGCCCGACAGTCCGTGGCACGCGCCGTGGACGCTGATGCTGCATCGCGACTGGCTGGTCCCGGAAGGTCTCGTGCGGGTGCGGGTGAGCTATCCGGCGCTGCCTTGGGTGGGCGTGATCCTGCTCGGCTACGCGATGGGGCCGCTGTTCGCGCGGGCGGTGGACGGAGGCCGGAGACGCTGCGCGCTGCTGGCGATCTCGGCGGCCTGCCTGTCGCTGCTGGCCGTGCTGCGCGGTTTCAACCTCTACGGCGAGAACGCCCCGTGGGTCCGCGGCGCTTCGGCGCTGGAGACGGCGATGTCGTGGCTCAACTTCACGAAGTACCCGCCGTCGCTGGACTTCCTGCTGCTGACTCTGGGGATCGGACTGGCGCTGCTGGCCGTGCTCGAACGCGCGCGCGGCGCCTTCACCCGGGTGTGCGCGGTCTTCGGCGGCGCGCCGATGTTCTATTACCTGCTCCACCTGTACCTGCTGCTGATCGGGTACCGCGTGGCGCTGGCGCTGCTCGGTCCCAACCAGGGCACGCGGCTGGGCGTCGACGAGGGCTGGTTCGCGCTGATCTGGCTGATCTGGCTGGCGCTGATCCCGCTGCTGTACCCGCCGGTGAAGGCCTTCGCGGCCTACAAGCGACGCACCCGCCGGGCCTGGGTGAAGTACTTCTGAGGCGCCGGCGCGCCCCTATGATCGGCGCCCATATGGCAGAGACCGAGCGCTTCCCCCGTCCCCGTCGTCGCAAGGGCAGTGGTGCCGTCACGCTGCGCGACGTCGCGCAACTGGCGGGCGTGGCCCCGATCACCGCGTCCCGCGCGCTCAACACGCCGTCCCAGGTCTCGCCCGAGGTGCTGGGACGCGTCACCGAGGCGGTCCGCCAGACCGGCTACGTGCCCAACCTGCTCGCGGGCGCGCTGTCGTCGATGAAGAGCCGCATGGTCGGCGTCGCGGTCCCCACGATCGCCGGCCCGGTTTTCCTCGACACCGTGCAGAGCCTGACCGAGGCGCTGTTCGAGGCCGGCTACCAGGTGCTGCTCGGCCAGACCGGCTACGACAACGCCCGCGAGGACGCCTGGCTGGACGCGATGATCGGCCGCCGGCCCGATGGCCTGGTGCTCACCGGCACCAGCCATTCGGAGCAGGCGCGCACGCGGCTGCGCGCCGCCGGCGTGCCAGTGGTCGAGACCTGGGACCAGAGCGACGATCCGATCGACATGCTGGTGGGCTTCTCCCATGTGGAGGTCGGCCGCAAGGTGGCCACCTACCTGCACGAGCGCGGCTACCGCCGGCTGGCCGGCGTGGCGGGCAGCGACGAACGCGCGATGCGCCGTTTCCGCGCCTTCCAGGAGCAGGCGAGGGCGCTGGGCGTCGCCGACGTGCCGGTCGCCACCGTCGCCACGCCGACCACGCTGGGCAGCGGTCGCCGCGGCCTGGCGGAACTGCTGGCGCATCCCGACGGCATCGACGCGGTGTTCTGCAGCTCCGATTCGCTGGCGCTGGGCGTGCTCATCGAGGCGCAGGCCCGCGGGCTGCGCGTGCCGCAGGACCTGGCCATCGTCGGCTTCGGCGACCTCGCGCTGGCCCGGGACCTCGAACCCGCGCTGACCACGGTGCGCATCGATGGTTTCGCCATCGGGCGGCAGGCGGCGCGATTCATCCTCGATCGCGCCGATGGCCCGGTCGAGCGCCGCGCGATCGACATCGGCTTCGAGCTGGTCCAGCGCGCCAGCGGCTGATCCGCGGGCGCCCGCGCAGGCGTCCGACCCGGTGAAATCCCTCATGAACGCGACCTTGACGTTCGTGACGGTACCGATACCATCGTCGCCATCAAGAAGATGGTATCGGTACCAATCCGAGGTCGGCGAGGCCCGTGCCGTCATGGATGGAGACAAGCGAGATGACTCTGGTGAATCGCAGCCGCGTGCGGCTGCTGGGCGCCGCGGCGGCGATGGCGCTCGGCGCGACGATCACGATGACCCCGGCGCTCGCCGCCGATGCCACGAACTGGCCGACGCAACCGGTCAAGCTGATCGTGCCGTTCGCGCCCGGCGGCACCTCCGACGTGCTGGCGCGGGAGATCGCCGCGCGGCTGCAGGTGACGCTCAAGCAGACGGTCGTCGTCGACAACAAGGCCGGCGCGGGCGGCGTGCTGGGCGCGGACAGCGTGGCCAAGGCGGCGCCTGACGGCTACACCGTGCTGCTGGGCACGATCGCCACGCATGCGATCAACCCGGCGCTGATGCCCAAGATGCCCTACAAGGCCGACCGCGACTTCGCGCCGGTGATCCTGCTGGGCAAGATCTCCAACGTGCTGCTGATCGGCCCGGGCGCGCAGGCCCGGACGGTCAAGGACATCGTCGCCGCCGCCAAGGCCAAGCCGGGCGACATCACCTTCGCCTCGGCGGGGCAGGGCACCTCGCAACATTTGTCGGGCGAGGTGTTCCGCCTGATGACGGGCGCCGACCTGACGCATGTCCCCTACAAGGGGAGTGCGCCGGCGATCCAGGACGTCATGGGCGGTCAGGTGCCGATGAGCTTCGAGACCGTGACCGTGGCGCTGCCGCAGATCAAGGCGGGCAAGGTCAAGGCGGTGGCGGTGACCTCGGCCAAGCGCAGCGCGCAGCTGCCCGACGTGCCGACGCTGGCCGAGTCCGGCGTGCCCGGCTTCGACGTGTCGAGCTGGCAGGCGCTGTACCTGCCGACGGGCACGCCGGCGGCGATCGTCGCCAAGCTCAATGCCGAGGTGCAGAAGATCGTCGCTCAGCCCGAGGTGAAGGCCAAGATGGAATCGCTGGGCCTGGAGTACGCGCCCAACACGCCGGCCCAGTTCACCGAGTTCCAGAAGGCCGAGCAGGCCCGGTGGGCCAAGGTGATCAAGGACGGGAACGTCAAGCCCGACTGATCGTCAAGCGCCCCCTCGTCGGGTCGATGCGTCCCCCGCACAGCAAGGGAAAGCACCCGGCGGGGTGCTTGCCGGGCCCCTCCTAGAATGGGCCGCAGACCCTCAGAGGAGACAGCATGGTGACGGCCCGACGCGGCAAGACGGCAACCGGCGGCGAGGACCCCACGCAACCCAAGGGGCCGCGGGTGCTGAAGAAGTACCCCAACCGGCGGCTCTACGACACCCAGACCAGCAGCTACATCACCTTGGCGGACGTCAAGAAGATGGTGCTCGAGGGCGAGGTCTTCGAGGTCCGCGACGCCAAGTCGGGCGAGGAACTGACGCGCTCCATCCTGCTGCAGATCATCCTGGAGGAGGAGATGGGCGGGATGCCGATGTTCTCGACGCCGCTGCTGGCGCAGATCATCCGCTTCTACGGCCATGCGATGCAGGGGCTGATGGGCGCCTACCTCGAGAAGAATCTGCAGGCCTTCGGCGAGATGCAGGCGCGCTTTGCCGAGCAGAGCAAGGGCGCGGGCTTCGACCCGCAGTTGTGGTCGCAGTTCATGAGCGGCCAGGCGCCGATGATGCAGGGCCTGATGGGCAACTACCTGGAACAGTCCAAGAACCTGTTCCTGCAGATGCAGGAGCAGTTCCAGAGCGCCGGCAACATCTTCCCCGGCATGCCGGGCTTCCCCCCGCAGCCCCCCAAGAAGTAGGGCACGACCGGCGGCGGCCGCGGCGGTCTCGGCGGCGCTACAGCCCGTGCCGCCGATGCCAGTCGGCCAGCGATTCGTCGGGGAAATGGTCGAAGCGCTGGTCGCCCGGCCGGCCCTCGACCTCCACCCAGGCGGCCTTCGAGTCGAGCAGGCCATGCACGTTCTCCGGCGGCGTGGGCAGCGGCGTGTCGATGGCGCTGGCGTGCGGGTGGATCAGGTCGGGCCAGTTGTCGTCGTACATCCAGAGCGCGGTGCCGCAGCGGCCGCAGAAGTGGCGCTGGCCGGAGCTTTCCTTGCCGTCGATCACCGCGCGGTAGACCCGCAGCTCGCGCTTGCCCTTGAGGAGCTTGAAGGTCCGGTGGTCGGCGCCGATGTTGATCGCGTAGCCGCCGGTGCCGGCGGTCTTGCGGCAGATCGAGCAATAGCAGCGCAGATAGGGACAGGGCTCGGTCGATTCGACCGAAAAGCGGACGCGGCCGCAGTGGCAGGAGCCTTCGAGGTGCATGGGTGGCCTCCATTCCGATCGATGTTGGCAGCAAGCGGCATGCCCCGTTGGAATGTGAGGGATGCATCCTTGCGTCGCGGCGCTGTGCTGACCTAGTGGCGGCACGGGAGTACCGAATCCTGAGACTCGCGGACCGTGGCGTGCAAGTGGAGGTGGGACGCGAGTCTCGGAACCCAACCTAACATCCTTGGCTTCGCACGGTGGGAGCAGTCGGAGTGCAGACATCGAGGACACATTGGGAGTCGTTCAAGGACTCCGTCGTGCATCTGCTCTATGTCACCGGCTACTTCAGCGTGATCGCGCTCGTGGCCGTGGCGTTCGACCTGATCGGTCACCAAGTGCTGCCGTGGATCGGCGTAACATCTTTCGTCGGCACTGGCTTCATCTGGGCCTCCGAGGCGTTGTTCGCGGTCGACCTGATCCTGTTGGGTGTCTACGTGTCCCGTTCGATGTGGGAAAAGTTGAAAGGCCACTGATGACGTTGAAGCTGAACTTCAGCCGGATCGCCAAAGAATCCGCCATCGATTTCTTCGCCCCGCTGACCGGCATGTACAAGGTGTTGATTTCGGATCTGGCGACGGCTCGCGGCCAGGTGCGCCCGGATGGCGATGGCCCCGCGATCAGGGCGAAGGTTCTTGGTCGGCGCGCCGCGCGGCCGGCGGCCAATCGGTCTCTGGCGACTTCCGCAGTGCCCAGGGTGCAAGCAAAGGGCTGAAGGGCAGCGCGACTTCGCGGTGGCCACGCTTCTGAACGGACCGACTCCGGGATGCGCCCTCGCGGCGCGTGACCAATTCGAGGCGCAGCGGCTGGGAGATGCCGGTCGGAAGGCCGGAGGCGGGCGCTTCCTCTACAATGCCGCCCCAGCTCCCAGCCAGGCCCACCGGCGGAATTCAAATGGAATCAACGACTTACGACCTCCCCGCCGACAAGAAGGCTGCCGCTCCGAAGATCGGCTTCGTTTCCCTGGGCTGCCCCAAGGCGCTCACCGATTCCGAACTGATCCTCACGCAGCTGCGCGCCGAGGGCTACGAGACCTCCAAGACCTTCGCCGGCGCTGACCTCGTCATCGTCAATACCTGCGGCTTCATCGACGATGCCGTGAAGGAGTCGCTGGACACCATCGGCGAGGCCCTGGCCGAGAACGGCAAGGTCATCGTCACCGGCTGCCTCGGCGCCAAGGCCGGCGCGAGCTCCGACAACATGGTCCGCGAGGTGCATCCCAGCGTCCTCGCCGTCACCGGCCCGCACGCGACGCAGGAAGTGATGGACGCTGTCCACACCCACGTCCCCAAGCCGCACGACCCCTTCATCGACCTCGTCCCCGAGGCCCGCGGCGTGGCCGGCATCAAGCTCACGCCCAAGCACTACGCCTACCTGAAGATCTCCGAGGGCTGCAACCACCGCTGCAGCTTCTGCATCATCCCGAGCATGCGCGGCGACCTGGTCTCGCGCCCCATCGGCGACGTGCTCGCCGAGGCCAAGGCGCTGTTCGAGTCCGGCGTCAAGGAACTGCTGGTCATCAGCCAGGACACCAGCGCCTACGGCGTCGACATCAAATACCGCACCGGCTTCTGGGACGGCAAGCCGGTCAAGACCCGCATGTTCGACCTCGTCGCCCAGCTCGGCGAGATCGCGAAGCCCTACGGCGCCTGGGTGCGCCTGCACTACGTCTATCCGTACCCGCACGTCGACGAGGTGCTGCCGATGATGGCCGAGGGCCTCATCCTCCCGTATCTCGACGTCCCGTTCCAGCACGCGCATCCGGATGTGCTCAAGCGCATGAAGCGCCCGGCCAACGGCGAGAAGAACCTCGAGCGCATCCAGCGCTGGCGCGAGATCTGCCCCGAACTGGTGATCCGTTCCACCTTCATCGCCGGCTTCCCCGGCGAGACCGAAGCCGAGTTCCAGTACCTGCTGGACTTCATGCGCGAAGCGCAGATCGACCGCGCCGGCTGCTTCGCCTACTCGCCGATCGAGGGCGCGCCGGCCAACGCGCTGGAAGGCGCGCTGCCCGACGAAGTCCGCGAGGAGCGCCGCGCCCGCTTCATGGCGGTGGCCGAGGAGGTGTCCATCGCCAAGCTGCAGCGCCGCATCGGCGCGACGATGCAGGTGCTGGTGGACTCGGCGCCGGCGCTGGGCCGCAAGGGCGGCGTCGGCCGCTCGTATGCCGATGCGCCCGAGATCGACGGCACCGTCCGCCTGCTGCCGCCGGAGAAGGCCAGCAAGCAGCTCCGCGTGGGCGAGTTCACCCGCGCCCGCATCGTCGGCGCCGAGGGGCACGACCTGATCGCGCTGCCGATCTGATCGGCGACGCGCCTGCCGGGCCCGCGCATCGCGGGCGCCTCCGCCGCTCACCCGCCACGCCGGCCTCGTGCCGGCGTTTTCATTGCCGGCTCGTGCTGGCGTTGTCATTGCTGGCGCACGGCCGTCGCGGCTGCCGCAGAATGGTCGTCCCGTTCCCAGCGCCAGGAGACTTCGTGAGCAAACGCGGCCCGTCCACCGAGCAGATCCACCACCCGTTCCGCGCGCCAGACGGCTGGGACGCCGTCGCGGTGCCCGTGGCCAAGGCCTCGACGGTGCTCTTCAAGGACACCGCCGAACTGCATCGGCCGCGCGCGCAGGACGGCATCAGCTACCGCTACGGCCTGCCGGGCACGCCCACCACCTACACGCTGGCCGCGCGCATCGCGACGCTGGAGCACGCGCAGCATTGCGTGCTGACGCCCAGCGGCCTGGCCGCGATCACGCTGACCAGCCTGGCCTTCCTCCAGCCCGGCGACGAGGTGCTGGTGCCGGACAACGTCTATGGTCAGAACCGGCACATCACCACCGGCTTGCTGACGCGGCTCGGCATCACGCACCGCTTTTACGATCCGCTGGACGTGCCGGCGTTCGAGGCGATGCTGTCACTCCGCACGAAGCTGGTGTGGTTGGAGGCCGCTGGGTCGATCACGCTGGAGTTCCCCGATCTCATCGGCCTGTTGAGCGCCTGCCGTGCCCGCGGCGTGCTGACCGCGCTCGACAACACCTGGGGCGCGGGGCTTGCCTTCAATGCGTTCGAGGTGGCGCCGGGCCTCGGCGCCGACCTCAGCATGCAGGCGCTGACCAAGTTCCCGTCCGGCGGCGCGGACCTGCTGATGGGCGCCGTCTGCACGCGGGACGCGGCGCTGCATCGGCAACTGGTGGCGATGCACGAGTACCTCGGCCATGGCGTCGGGCAGAACGATGTCGAGGCGGTGCTGCGCGGCCTGCCGAGCATCGTGCTGCGCTACCGCGCGCAGGACGCCGCGACTCGCGACCTGGCCCGTTGGATGGCTGCGCGGCCGGAGATCGCGCGCGTGCTGCATCCGGCGCTGCCTGATTCGCCGGGTCATGCGCACTGGCGACAGGTGAGCCCCGATGCGGCGGGCTGCCTGTTCTCGGCGGTGTTCCGGCCGGACTACGACGCACGGCGCGTCGACGCCTTCGTCGACGCGCTGCGCTGCTTCGGGATCGGTTATTCCTGGGCCGGGCCGATGAGCCTGGCGGTGCCCTACGACCTGAGCCGGAGCCGCTCGCTCGGGCTGCCGTGGACGGCGCAGGAGGGCGGCACGCTGGTGCGTTTCGCCATCGGGCTGGAGGACGTGGAGGACCTGCGCGCCGACCTGGCGCAGGCGTTCGAGGTGCTGAAGGGTTGAACGGCTGAAGGGCAGAGCGGCCGAGCCGCCGAAGAAGCGACGGGCCCGGGCCGACGGAGCGGCCAGGGCCGCGGCCGCTCAATCCTTGGCCGGGCCCGACACCTTGTGGCGCATCAGGCGGCCCTTCTCGCGCTCCCAGTCGCGCTTCTTCTCGGTCTCGCGCTTGTCGTGCTGGGCCTTGCCCTTGGCCAGCGCGATCTGCGCCTTCACGCGGCCGTTCTTGTAATGCAGGTCCAGCGGAATCAGCGTGAAGCCGCGCTGCTCGACCTTGCCGATCAGCCGGCGGATGTCGGCCCGGCTCATCAGCAGCTTCTTGGTCCGGTCGGCCTGCGGATGCACATGGGTGGACGCGGTGCGCAGCGGATTGATGCGGCAGCCGATCAGGAAGAGCTCGCCCTCGCGGATGAGGACGTAGCCGTCCGGCAATTGGACCTGGCCGGCGCGGATCGCCTTGACTTCCCAGCCTTCCAGGACGATGCCGGCCTCGTACTGCTCCTCGATGTGGTACTCGAATCGGGCGCGGCGGTTTTCTGCGATGGACATAGGCGGGGGTGTTCTTCTCGTGCGGCGCACGGCGGGCGTGACAGCCGGATGGCGGCCAGATGGGGGCGATCGGGCCGCCTACAATCCCGCCATTCTAAGAACCGCCATGAAGCACGTCCGGAAGACAGTCCTCCTTTGGTACTCGCCGCGCGAGATGTACGAGCTGGTGACCCAGGTCGAGCGCTATCCGGAGTTCCTGCCGTGGTGCTCGGCGGCCGACATCCTCGAGCGTGACGACCACGGCATGACCGCCCGGCTGTCGCTGCACTATGCCGGCCTGCGCCACGCCTTCACCACCCGCAACACGCACGAGACCGACCAGCGCGTGCGCATGGAACTGGTCGACGGACCGTTCTCCAAGCTCGACGGCGACTGGCGCTTCCTGCCGCTGAACCGCCCCGGCACGCCGCCGGGCAGCGAGCCCAAGGCCTGCAAGGTCGAGTTCGAACTGCGCTACGCGTTCTCGAGCTTCGCGCTCGAGGCGGTCGTCAGCCCGGTGTTCGATCGCATCGCCAACACCTTCGTCGACAGCTTCGTGAAGCGCGCCGAGCAGGTCCATGGACCCCGCTGAACTGTCGGTCGACCTCTTCTGGAGTTCCGTTCGCGGGGAGCTTCGTGAACAGCAACTGCGTCTGCCCGCGGGCAGCACGCTGCGGGATGCCTTGCTGGGTAGCCGGTGGTTCGAGCCGGACCGGATCGAGGCGTTGACAGCCGGCATCTGGGGCCGGACCGTGCCGCTGGACACGCCGCTGCGCGAGCGCGACCGCATCGAGGTCTACCGCCCGCTGACCGTTGACCCGAAGGAGGCGCGCCGCCAGCGCTATCAAGCGGCGGGCAGCCGCATCGTGACGCGGCATCGACCGCTGGGCCGCAAGGCCTGACGGAGAGCGGGGAAGCGCCAAGGAGTGCCAAGGAGTGCCGGGAGGCGCGCAGCAAAAAGGCCGCGTGAGCGGCCTTTCGTCTTACCGGCGGTCACCGGACTTACGTCCGGCTTGCCGCCCGGTGTTGTTTCCCGGACGCGTTCCGGGCCTTATTTGCAGTTCGCGGCGATCACCGTCTGCATCTGGCGGATCTCGTCCTGGCGCATCTGCTCGGTCATCGGCTGCGATTCGCCACCGGCCGTGCCCTTGCGCAGGCGCACGCCGGACTCGAGCATGCGCTGGCGGTTCTGCGCCTGGCGGCAGTTCTCGGCCATCGCCTCGGTGCGGGCCTTGTCCTCCTGCGCCTTGCGCTCACGCTCGACCTTCTCGCGTGAAGACGGCTCGCTGGCGGCCCGGCCCGGCGCGGAGGCTCCGGAGGCCGCCGCCGAAGCCGGCACGCCCGGCGCCGGGGCCACGCGCACGGCATTGGTGGGGCGCTGCAGGATGTCCTTCTCGGCCACGCTCGGCGGCGGCGGACGGTCGCTGTATTGCGTGCGGCCATCGGCATCGCGCCACTTCCATTGGGCGTGCGCGATCGAGGTCAGCGCCATCAGCGCCAGCGCGCACATCACGCCCAGCGGGCGTCGCGGGAGTCGGGGATTCATCATGGGCGTGGAGTGTACTGCCGGGCTTCTCTATAATGCGCCTTTGCGTCTGGAGCTTCCCTCATGCGCCTACTCGGAAAAGCGCTCACCTTCGACGATGTGTTGCTGGTGCCGGCGTTCTCCCAGGTGTTGCCGCGCGACACCAGTCTGGCCACGCAGTTCACGCGTGGCATCCGCCTGAATCTTCCCCTCGTGTCCGCCGCGATGGACACCGTGACCGAAGCGCGACTGGCGATCGCCATCGCCCAGGAAGGCGGCATCGGCATCGTCCACAAGAACCTGACCCCGCAGCAGCAGGCGGCCGAAGTGGCCCGCGTCAAGCGCTACGAGTCCGGCGTGCTCCGCGACCCCATCACGATCACCCCCCAGACCACCGTCCGCCAGGTCAAGCAGCTCAGCGAGCAGCACGGCATCTCCGGTTTCCCGGTGCTGGAGGGCAAGAAGGTCGTCGGCATCGTCACCGGCCGCGACCTGCGCTTCGAGACCCGCATGGACGCCCCGGTCAGCGAGATCATGACCCCGGCCGAACGCCTGATCACCGTCCGGGAGGGCGCCTCGCTCAACGACGGCAAGGCGCTGATGCACAAGCACAAGCTGGAGCGGGTGCTGGTCATCAACGACAGCTTCGAGCTGCGCGGCCTGATGACCGTCAAGGACATCACCAAGCAGACCAACTTCCCCAATGCCGCCCGTGACGACCACGGCAAGCTGCGCGTCGGTGCCGCCGTCGGCGTGGGCGAGGGCACCGAGGAGCGCGTCGAACTGCTGGTGAAGGCTGGCGTCGACGCGATCGTCGTCGACACCGCGCACGGCCACAGCAGCGGCGTGATCGAGCGCGTGCGCTGGGTCAAGAAGAACTACCCGCAGGTGCAGGTCATCGGCGGCAACATCGCCACCGGCGCCGCGGCGCTGGCGCTGGTGGAAGCCGGCGCGGACGCGGTCAAGGTCGGCATCGGCCCGGGCTCGATCTGCACCACCCGCATCGTGGCGGGCGTCGGCGTGCCGCAGATCGCGGCGATCGACTTCGTCGCCACCGCGCTCAAGGGCACCGGCGTGCCGCTGATCGCGGACGGCGGAATCCGCTACTCGGGCGACATCGCCAAGGCCATCGCCGCCGGCGCCAGCACGGTGATGATGGGCGGCATGTTCGCCGGCACCGAGGAGGCCCCGGGCGAAGTGATCCTGTACCAGGGCCGCAGCTACAAGAGCTACCGCGGCATGGGCTCGATCGGCGCGATGAAGGCCGGCTCGGCGGACCGCTACTTCCAGGAAAACGACGAGACGACCAATCCCAACGCGGACAAGCTGGTGCCGGAAGGCATCGAAGGCCGCGTCCCGTACAAGGGCTCGATGGTCGCGATCGTGCACCAGATGGGCGGCGGGCTGCGGGCCTCGATGGGCTACTGCGGCTGCGCCAGCATCGCCGACATGCACGAGAAGGCCGAGTTCGTCGAGATCACCTCGGCGGGCATCCGTGAGAGCCACGTCCACGACGTGCAGATCACCAAGGAAGCGCCCAACTACCGTCTGGAGTGACGCCCTTGTCCGACCCGGCGCAGCGCGACGGCCCCGATGCCGTCGCGGCCTCGACCACGCATGGCGGCCGCAAGGCCGCCATGTCGTTCATCCTGATCGCGGTGCTGATCGACATGGTGTCGATCGGCCTGATCATCCCGGTGCTGCCGCCGCTGGTCGGAACCTTCACCCAGAACGAGACCCAGCACGCGCTCGCCCAGCTGGCGGTGGCCTTCGCCTTCGGTCTCGCGAATTTCTTCGGTTCGCCCATCCTGGGCGGGCTCTCCGACCGCTTCGGCCGCCGCAAGGTGATGCTGGTCGGCTTCAGCGGGCTGGCGCTGAGCTTCTTCGTGACGGCCATGGCGCAGGCGCTGTGGATGCTGGTCGTGGTGCGGCTGTTCTCCGGCGCGATGCAGGCCAACGCGGCCGTCGCCAACGCCTATGTCGCCGACATCACCCCGCCCGCCGATCGCGCCAAGCGCTTCGGGATGCTGGGCGCGGCCTTCGGCATGGGTTTCATCCTGGGGCCGGTGATGGGCGGGCTGCTCGGCGCGATCGACCTGCACCTGCCGTTCTATGTGGCCGGCACGCTGGCGCTGATGAACTGGCTGTATGGCTTCTTCGTGCTGCCGGAATCGCTGGCGCCGGAGCACCGCCGGTCCTTCGACTGGCGCAAGGCCAACCCGTTCGCCGCGCTCGGCCGGCTGCGCAAGCTGCACGGGGTCGGGCCGCTGATCTACGTCATCGCCTGCTCGGGCTTGGCGCAACTGGTGATCCAGACCAGCTGGGTGCTCTACAACCAGCACAAATTCGGCTGGGGCCCGAAGGAGAACGGCCTGTCGCTGTTCGTCGTCGGCCTGGTGGCGGTGCTGGTGCAGGGCGTGCTGCTGCAACCGCTGCTGAGATGGCTGGGGCCGCGCCGGCTGGTGCTGATCGGCCTGACGACCTCGATCGCGACCAACCTGATCTGGGGCCTCTCGACCGAGGCCTGGATGATGGTCGCTGCGATCTTCCTGAACGTCTGCGGCGTGGCCGCCGGTCCGGCGATGCAGGGGGTGATCTCCAATGCCGCCGACGCGCGTACGCAAGGCGAGACCATGGGCGCGGTGGCCGCGATCAACAGCCTGATGGCGGTGATCTCGCCAATCGCTGGCCTGGGCCTGATGGCGCTGGTGGCCGAGCTGCCCAAGACCGACTGGCGCATCGGCGCCCCGTTCTACCTGTGCGCGCTGCTGCAACTGGCCTCGCTGGCCTTCGCCTGGCGCCACTTCACCGCGGAGCCGCCGGCGCAGGCCGCCGCGGCCAAGGCGTGAGCGCCGCCGCTCCGTCCGCAATCGAATTCCCAAGCATCGCTAGAAGCTGACCATGCACGACAAAGTCCTCATCCTCGACTTCGGCTCCCAGGTGACCCAGCTGATCGCGCGCCGCGTGCGCGAAGCCCACGTCTACTGCGAGATCCATCCCAACGACGTCAGCGACGATTTCATCCGCTCGTTCGCCCCCAAGGCGATCATCCTCTCGGGCAGCCACGCGTCGACCTACGAGGACCACGAACTGCGCGCGCCGCAGGCGGTGTGGGACCTGGGCGTGCCGGTGCTGGGCATCTGCTACGGCATGCAGACGATGGCGGTGCAGCTCGGCGGCAAGGTCGAGTGGAGCGACCACCGCGAGTTCGGCTACGCCGAGGTCCGCGCGCATGGCCACACCAAGCTGCTGGCTGGCGTCCAGGACTTCTCGACGCCCGAGGGCCACGGGATGCTGAAGGTCTGGATGAGCCACGGCGACAAGGTCACCGCGCTGCCGCCGGGCTTCGTGCTGATGGCCTCGACGCCGAGCTGCCCGATCGCTGGCATGGCGAACGAGGAGAAGGGCTACTACGCGTTCCAGTTCCACCCGGAAGTGACGCACACGGTGCAGGGCGCCGCGATGATCACGCGCTTCGTGCGCGACATCGGCGGCTGCCGCGGCGACTGGATCATGGGCGACTACATCGAGGAAGCCGTCCAGAAGATCCGCGAGCAGGTGGGTGACGAGGAAGTCATCCTGGGCCTGTCTGGCGGCGTGGACTCGTCGGTGGCGGCGGCGCTGATCCACCGCGCGATCGGCGACCAGCTGACCTGCGTGTTCGTCGATCACGGCCTGCTGCGCCTGAACGAAGGCGACATGGTCATGGACATGTTCGCGGGCAAGCTGCATGCGAAGGTGATCCGTGTCGACGCGAGCGAGCTGTTCCTCGGCCAACTGGCCGGCGTGACCGACCCGGAGCGCAAGCGCAAGATCATCGGCGGCCTGTTCGTCGACGTGTTCAAGGCCGAGGCGGAGAAGCTCAAGGCCAGCGGCCAAGGGCACAAGGGCGCGACCTTCCTGGCGCAGGGCACGATCTATCCGGACGTGGTGGAGAGCGGCGGCACCAAGACCAAGAAGGCCACGACGATCAAGAGCCACCACAACGTGGGCGGCCTGCCGGAGCAACTGGGCCTGAAGCTGCTGGAGCCGCTGCGGGAGCTGTTCAAGGACGAGGTCCGCGAGCTGGGCGTCGCGCTGGGCCTGCCGCCGGAGATGGTCTATCGCCATCCGTTCCCAGGCCCGGGCCTGGGCGTGCGGATCCTGGGCGAGGTGAAGAAGGAATACGCCGACCTGCTGCGCCGCGCCGACGCGATCTTCATCGAGGAGCTGCGCAACACCCGTGACGAGGCGACGGGCAAGACCTGGTACGAGTTGACCAGCCAGGCCTTCACGGTGTTCCTGCCGGTGAAGAGCGTGGGCGTGATGGGCGACGGCCGGACCTATGACTACGTCGTCGCGCTGCGCGCGGTGCAGACCAGCGACTTCATGACGGCGGATTGGGCGGAGCTGCCCTACAGCCTGCTCAAGCGCTGCTCGGGACGCATCATCAACGAGGTGCGCGGCATCAACCGCGTGACCTACGACGTGTCGAGCAAGCCGCCGGCGACGATCGAGTGGGAATGATCCAAGATCGGGCCGTAGCGTTTCAAGGCATGGCGCGATCCGCGAAATTTCCTGGTTGCATCAGGGGCTTATCGTCAGCTGCCGCGGTGCCGATCAAGGATCGCCCAGCACTACAACCCTCGGCGCTCCCATTCCAGCTTGAAGTCGGCATCGCCGTAGTGGCGCCCCGTTAACAACTCGAAGTAGCGCTTGATGCGGCCGAAATCGCGATCCCGCACGCTGAAGTAATAGCCCTGCGCGTTGGGGCGTGTGGCTCTGAAGCAAAGCATGGTGCCATCGGCCTCCTGCCATCCCTTGGCGAGCATCTCCGCGCCCTGCATGCCATCCCAGACCCAGGTGGCGTTGTCTGGCTGCGGATGCAATTCCCAGGAGTGGTACGGTAACGCGTGGCTACGCCGGAAGGCTTCAGTGGCAATGCCGAATAGGAAGTCAATGTCCAGAGGCTTGGCCGCGTCCGCGAAGTACTTCAAATCACGCGCCGTGTGCCCCTCGGGGTAGAGGAGTTCAACGTACATCCCGTCACGCACGATCGCTTCCAGCAAGGGGGAGAAGTCCTGGTCGCCCGACAAGAAGGTCAAGCGCTGCATGTTCTTGCGATGAGTGTGCGTCAGCATGTCCACGGCGATAAGGATGTCGACCTCCTTTTGCTCCTGACGTTCCTTCTTGCGGTGTCTGGCTAGTCCCTCGCTCACATGCCACCCCGCCAACGAGCGTAGCCTGTCGAAGAACGAGCGCTTCTCCGCGAGCTTGCGCTCGTACACAGCCTCATCGGCCGACGCGCGCTTGGCGGGAAGACAGTCGTAATAGAAGACTTTCTGACAGCTCCCTTGCAACCTCGTGTAGTCGATCTCGATAGGCTTGCCGAACCACTCGGTCCCGACCTCGTCCAGTGTCCGGCGCAGTTGCTCTCCGTCAATGAACATGTAGTGGACCTCGAGTGTTCCCCCGTACCCCTGTGATATCGCGCTCATGGTTCCTCACTGATTGGCGACGAATCGTAGTCGCACGCCCACAGACCTCTCGCTCAGGCGCCTTGAGCGGTTCATTTTCCGACGCGCCGTGGCGCAGAGGGCAATGTGAGGCCCATCGCCGTCACCACGTCCGTCTGCGCAGGGGCGAATAGACCGTGCGACCAAACTTGGCGTTCAGGTTCGTGGACGCTACGCAGTGCTCTTCTTTGACTTTTGATTGACCGCCGACCGCACTTTGGTTGGCTCACCCGTTCGACCACCGGGAGAACGTCCTGTGGATGTGCAAGTGAGACTGGAAGACGCGGCTCCGGGCTTCATCGTGGATGGGGCGGAAGCCGTCGAGCTTCTTCATCCAGTCGCGCTCCCCCCAATTGCACCAGACGAGCACTTGACGCGTTTCGTCCAAGTACCGCTGCAGCAGATCCGCACGGATGTACAGCAGCTTGTGCTGGTTACCCGTGAGCCCTTCGCCCGCTTCTCGGTAGAGCGTGGCAGGGCGGCCTGCGTTGTCGTGGAAGTCGATCTCACGATTGCGGCAGGAGAGACCAAGGCGCTGTATGAGGCTCGGGGCCGGCATGTCGAAGCCGGAGAAGGTGTTGTGCACCGAGTGGTACGACTCCCATCCGAACTGGACCGAAGGCAGTTCGACGCGCACGCCAGGAATATGTCTTGTCACCGGCATGTCGATCTCCAAGACATTGGTCTCATCCATCGCCGAGTCCTCCAGTTCGCCTGGTACAACCTTGATGGACAAGGAGACCTTCTTTGCCGCGCTGTAGTCGGACTCGTACCGATCAAACGTCTCGGTCACTTGTGGTCGATAGACCCCGTCGGCTCTGAGCAGCCTTCGAACGAAGTTGCGACGGTGTCCGGCCTCTCCTGCGAAGAGGTAATGCTCAGTTACTCCTTCCGGGATCTTGTGGTTGCCCGGGTATTCGATGGACATGAACTCCGAGCTCAGTGCCGCTACGTCCTTCTCAGAGACGAGCAAACCACGAAGGAAGGCGAAAAGATCTCGATCGTTCTCGCTGTCGGATCCCTGAACGAAACCCTCAACCAGCACCCAGGGCCCGGGAGATCCATTGATCGTCTGGACCGTCAGCAGCGAGGCCCAGTCGGGCGTGAAGCCACCGCGGACCCAGGCTTCGGTCGACTCGGCGGGAGGCCCGAAGAGATCGGGCATGGGCGGCGTCCACGCGGGCGGGCGTTTGGGGAACGTCGGGTCCACGCCGCAGTCGGCCGGCCTGTTGCCTTGTCGCCAGTCGGGAAGCTTTCGGCGGGCGTCTCGCTCGCCCCACATCTCGAAGTACGCGATCCACGAGTACTTCTTCCCATACCGATCGATCTTGGCCTCGTCGCGCGCGTTCCACGAACTCCTACCGATCTCGGCATCGCATTGCTTGAAGCGTTCGGCGCTGTAGCCAAGGTCGCGGATGCGTCGCTCAATTTTTGCGCGAACGCGCACGTACTCCGGATGCTTGGCGTCGTAATTGGATCGGTGAGGGATCAAGCCGCCGATCGTGTAGTTGCCGAAGTCCATCTGGATCGCGTGACCGATCGCCTCTCGCACCTTCTCGTCGGGCTTGCCGTTGCCGGCAAAGGGCGACGGCGTGTTGGCGTAGGGGCGGCTCATGTGCGTCGCCGCTGTCTTCGGCAGCGAGACGCACCCCGCTTGCTGGGCGACCTCGATGACGCCAAGCGCAAAGTCGCGCATCAAGGTGTGGTGCGTGGCGAAGCGAGCGCCGGGCGCGAACAGTCTTCGGTACAGCGTCGCAGCCAAGTCTCCAAGCTGTGGACGGAAAGAGTCCCGAACGGCAGAGTCCACGAGCGACAGGGTTACTCCGTATGCGGCCGCCAAGACGCGTTCGGGCACATAGGGATCGTTGAAATCCAGGCAGGTCACCGCATGCGAGAACAGCACCTTCGGGTACTTCTCGCCGATGAGCACGAGCGCCTTGGTCGCCAAATCGCGGTCTCGCCGGACAACCGTCGTCAGAATCAGCGAGAACAGCGCCGCGAGTTCCCTGGCGACGGCATCGGTCATGCTCACAGTTTCGAGCTTCTCTGCCCAGGTGAGCAAGCGCTGAACGGTCGGCGATGCGTACCGCCGACGTAGATACTCGGACCACATGAGATCGCGATCGGCCATGGGGAAGCGGCGCAAGTACGCAAAGAGGCGCTGCGCGTGATATGGGTGCTGGGGTTTGGTGGCGACAGCCGCCAAGGCATCGATCACTCGTTCCCATGCTTGCGATCCGGCCCCAAGACAACGGCGAACGATCGCGTCCGTGCCTGCGGTGAATGACGAAGGATTTCGCCAGAACAAGCCTTCGACAAACGGCTCGAAGTACGCATTTAGATCTCGAGCACCCGCCGGTAGTGCGAAGAACAGCTCTCGCTGTCTCGGGGGCAACTTCCTTCCCACCCGTTCTGGAAACTCCGTGATGAGTGCCTGCGCCCAGCCAGGTTCCGCGTACTGACCGTAGTTCTGATCGGTCAGCTCGAAGATGCGAGCCAGCGGGGAGTTGCCCGTGAAGCTTCGCCGGATGGCTCGCGGCGAAGAGACATCCAGGTACGCCCTCAAGAGATGCCGCGCAATCAGGTGGTCGCTGAAGCGTTGGTACGGCAGCCGATAGACAACTCGCGACTTGTGCTGGCCTGTCTTGGTGGAGTACCAGATCGCATCCTCCTCGATCAGTCCATTGGTGCGCAGCGTCTCCAGCAGCTCTAGCCGGCGGCCTCTCGTCAGCGCTGGATAGCTCGCCGCTACGATTCGATCCGCCTCGCGGCGCAGCACCCAGCCGCGGCCGCTCGCTGCCATGCATGGCGCAAAGCCGGCCAGGCGTTGGTTCGGCATCTTGTCGGCGCCCTTGAGCAAGACCCAGCAGGCCTTGGCGGGGAGCGCGAACTCCTGCTCGACGGAGACTCCGACACGATTGACGAACGACTCCAGGACATATGTCATGCCACGCTGGCCGGAGGCGATGCCGGCGAAGCCCTTCGCCAGCTTGTTGCCGGCGAGGTTCTGCAGCGACTGGCAGATCAGCTTGAGCGTCAACGGGCGAGAGAACTCGCGGTCAAGCAGTGGGACTTCGGGGAGGGGCAACTGGTAGTAGTGGAAGAACGAGGCTTGCGCGTCAAACTCTTGATCATCGAACCCGTGGTGCTGAAGTCGATGGAGTCGAGAGAGGTCGGCTGCGTCGATTGCCATCGACTCGAACGGCGTGCGACAACTGATGATCAGACCAACGTCGCGATGCTTCGAGATCAGCGACATCAGATTCGCCATCGCCTTGCGCCAGTCGAGACGCCTCCCCTCATTGACGCCGTCGACGATGATCAGAGTGCGGCCCGTCACGCCTTGGCCGGCCTCATCGAGCTGCGTGAACAGCTCGCCGATCGGAACGTCCGTCTCGATTTGCGAGAAGATGTCCTCAAGCACGTCGCCCTGAAAGTTCTTTGCCAGGACGAGCAAAGTGGGCGCGTCGGCCGCAAGGCGCTCGGCCGTGATGTCGCAAAGAAGATGAGTCTTGCCTGTGCCCCACTCGCCGCCGATCAGAAGCAGGGGATCGGATAGCAGCTGGAAGGACGCGCCCGTCGTGTACTCGAGCTCGTCTCGCAGTACGCTCAAGCAGCGACCCAGCCCATTGATATGGCCTCGGATCGTGTTGCGCGCGGATGAGTAGCTCCCATCGTCCTGATCAAGTTCCGCTTCCTTGCTGCGCCAGTGGAGCGCATCCTCCAGCAGTTTGGACTCGACCACGGAGACCCGCTCCGCCCACTCCTTGCCTGCGGACGCATCTCGCGCACGCAGGCGCCCCAGCACTTCGGGCACGCAGTCGGCGAGGGCCGCGCGCAGCGTATCAATCTCGTCGGGGTGCTGGCTGCTGTGCTTGGCGGCGACCCAGCTTTCGGTGAACTCGTCGATGACAGAGCGGAACCTGGCCTGCGCGGCCGCTCCGCACGCGGCGTTGTCGATGGCAGTGGTCAACGCGGCAATCTTCAGATTCGGAGCGGCGGGATCAACACCCGGGGTGTATCGCTGCCCCGCTTGATGAACCTGGGCCTTGCTCAGGCTGATGAGGGCGCTGCGAAGTGAGGACTGTGCTGAGAACATGGGCGGGCAATGGATGGGTGCCAGTGCATTTTCCGCACCTGCGTCCGCTTCGTTCAAGTGTTGTTGGCAGAACGGCCTGGTGGAGAGCTTCAACGGCAAGCTGCGCGACGAGCTGCTCAACCGGGAATGGTTCCGCACGCTGGCCGAGGTCAGGGGGCTGATCGAGGCTTGGCGAGAGTTCTACAACGAGCGCCGGCCGCACAGCGCATTGGGCTGCCGACCACTAGTCAGGGTTCTACGCGAGTGGTCCGACACCGACACCATAGCCCTGAGACTCGCCGCAAGAATGGCTACAAGTTCCGGAGGTAGGTCAACCTGTCCGCAGTGTCAACGGGATGCGTGTCGTGCAGCCTTGCTAGGCAGCGAAGGCAGCCGTTCATGGCCCCATCTTTGACAGTATGTCGGACGGTAAGCTTGATCTAGAAGCCCTCGACTTAGCCCTATTTGTAGAGGATGCAAACTTCAGTTGACGCTTGAGTGGGAATGAGCGCTCGACGCTGATGCACAAGGGCCCTTCGGGGCCCTTGTTCGCTATTGCCTCGTCCCAGTCAATGGGGGTGATCGAACTGGTCCGAGGTCGGCCAGCGTTCCCAAGGACTGAACGCCGGAATCGAGTTCTCGCTGGCCCTGGTGAGTTTTGGATAGAACCGAACCGCCGGCAGGCCCTTGAAGTGCGCGTCGCAGGTCACGACTTCGGCACCAAACTTCTGCGCGGTGGCGTAGATGATGGCATCCGCCAGAGCGAGCTTGTGTTCGACGTTCGCGGAAGCGGCCATGAACGCGGTTCCGCTATCGAGCGCCTCGACGTGGCACTTCTGCGTCAATCGGACAAGCCGAAGGTGTTGATCGTCAGGGAGTTCGCGCAAGGCCCACTTGGCAAGTTCCATCTGCACGATCGTCGGGACGATGCAGCGCTCGGGCTGGCTGAGGGCCGCATCCACCAGGCGGCCGATGTCCGAGTCGACGAACCACTCGATCCAAGCCGATGTGTCGACGACCAACTTCGGCCCTGTTGCTGCTGCGGGTGGGTCAGTAGCGGTCGTTGCGATCACGACATCCCTCCGTGTTCGCGCCCTTGGCGAAGCCCCGTAGCTGCTCGAACGTCACCTCGGGACAAATGAAGACGCCGTCGTGGCGTCGGATCAGCATGAGCTTCTGACCGGGCTTCCATTTCAATTCCTCGCGAAGCTCCTTGGGAAGTTCGATGCGGTGGCGGGGGGACAGTTCGGCGATCGGTGCGGGCATGTGGCCTCCATGGCGTCCAGCAGAACGAAGAATGAACGATTCTTCGCCTTCCGCTCGACGGCAGCCACGACCTGGACCTATGTGAATCGACCTCTGCTTGCCGAGAACCAGTGACGGGCCCACTTGCATGTGTGGTTGAACGTCGCGGCGACGGCGGGACGCTATTGCAGCGCTATTGCCGCGTCGTTGCCGTGCTATTGCGCCGTTGGCGCCAGCTGCTTCGCCGTTGGCCAGCGATCCCATCGTCCGGTCGGCTCGGACCCTGAAGCGGCACTGCCTGCTGCACTTCCCTTGGCGAACAGCCTGACCAGCGGAAGGTCCCGGAAATGCGCATCGCAGGTGAGAACTTCCGCGCCAAGCCGCAGTGCAGTGGCGTAGATGACCGCATCCGCAGTGGCGAGCTTGTGCTGCACATTGGCCTGCGCCGCGAGCGCTGCGGTTTCGGAATCGAGCAGCTCGACTTGGCAGTCCTCCAGCGACTGTTCCAGCCGCTCCCGTTCTGCTTCGGTCAGTTCGCGCAGGGCCCATTTGGAGAGCTCCAGCTGCACGCTTGTTGGAACGATGCAGTGAGCCTTGGCCGGGAGCACAGCGGCAATTCGCTGCCCCAGGGCGGTCTGGGAGAAGCACTCGATCCAGACCGATGTATCGACCACGATCGGACTGCATGTGCCCTCGGGATGGGCGCTAGTAGCGGTCATTGCGATCACGGTATCCCTCCGTGTTGGCGCCCTTTGCAATCCCGAAGAGTTCCTGCGGCGTGACGTGTGGGCAAATGAAGATGCCGTTGCCTCGGCGGATGAACATCAGCTTCTGCCCCGACTTCCATTTCAAGGAGTCGCGAAGCTCTTTGGGCAGCTCGATGCGGTGGCGAGGAGAAAGTTCTCCGGTGGGTGCGGGCATGTGTCCTCCATGACGATCAGTGAAGCGGGAAGCGGCCGATTCTTCGCTCACGGGCCTCTGAGGACTACGACCTTGACGAGTGGTGGCCACCCCGTGACTACCGAAGGTCGAGGTGCTGTCGACGTTGATGAGCAGTTGACGTTCGCCATCGCCATGAACCCATGGAGCGCCGGCCGTTGCTGACACGCGGTGACAGGGCGTCTCCCCAGAATCGCACGATCACTTCGACGCCCACGACCCAGGAGGTCCACCATGTCCGACGCCCATCCCGTCTTCGAGTTGCGCCAGTACAAGATCGTCAAGGGCGAGCGCGACCGCTTCATGCGGCTGTTCGACGAGGCGTTCGTCGACTCGCAGGAAGCGGTCGGGATGCGGCTGTACGGCCAGTTCGCCGACCTGGACGACCCCGGCCGCTTCGTCTGGATCCGCGGCTTCGACGACATGGCGGCGCGCGAGCGCGCGCTCCACGCGTTCTATTCCGGCCCAGTCTGGCAGGCTCGCCGCGACGAGGCCAACCCGCTGCTCGACGACAACGACAACGTCCTGCTGCTGCGGCCGACGCCAGGCGGGGCGGTGCCGGCGCGCATCGATGTGGCACGTGACGCGGGCCGAGCGGGCAGGGCGGGCAGGGCGGGCGGCGCGCTCGGCGCGGGCCGCGACGGCGGCACCGGACTCGTGCTGCTCCACCTGTGCTACCTCTGGAAGGATCCCGCCGATCCGGAGGACGGTTTCGCCCGCTTCTTCGAGCACGAAGTCGCGCCGGTGATCGAGGCCGCGGGACTGCCGGTGATCGGCAGCTTCATCCCGGAACGCTCGCCCAACAACTTCCCGCGACTGCCGGTGCGCGAGGGCGAGAAGGTCTTCGTCTGGATGACACGTGCCGCCGATGCGGACGATTGGGCCCTGCGCTGGAGCGCGTGCCGGCATGCGCCGGCCTGGCGCGCGCTGGCACCGCGCTGGCTGGACGCGCAGGAACGGGCACCGCAGATCCTGCGCCTGCGACCGAGCGTCGGCTCGGCCCTGCGCTGAGCCGGATCGACGCACCGCGCCGCGCCCGCTTGGCTATGCTGCCCGCCATTGCCTCGATTTCCGGATCTCCCCATGCGCAGCGCTCTGTCCATCCTGGCCGTCGTGATCGTGCTCAGCATCATCATGCTCACCGCGAAGAAGCAGATGGAAACCATGAAGCCCCGCCCGCCCGCGGCGTCCGCCGCGTCTCCGGGCGCGACCGCGCCGTCGGACCTGCCTCAGCCCGAGGCCGTCGGGCGCCAGGTGCAGGACCTCATGAAGCAGGGCGAGCGGCGCGCCTCGGAGGCTGACGCGCGATGACCGTGCATGCGCTCTTCTTCTGCCTGCGGCCCGATCCGGCCACCGCGGCGAGGCTGAGCGCCGTGTCGGTCGACATCGCCCGGCGCTTCGGGCTGCGCGTTCGACCGCCCCGCACCGAGCGCCTGCATGTGACGCTCCACCACCTCGGCTGGTATGACGATGAGACCGACCAGGCCGAAGCGATGGCCGAAGTCCGGCAACTCGCCGAGGACGCCGCCGCGGCGCTGCGGCACGGGCCGGTCCGGGTCGACTTCGACCAGTTGCTGAGCTTCACCCGCAAGCCGCGCAACCTGCCGCTGGTGCTGAGCGGCGGCGCCTGCCTGGACGGCGTGCGCGCGATGCGGGCCGCGCTCGGCGACCGGCTCCATGCGGCGGGCCTGCGGACCGATCCGCGCTTCACGCCGCATCTCACGCTCTTCTACGACGATGTCGCCGTCGAGCCGCAGCCCTTCATCGTGCCCGGCTGGACTGCCTCCGAGTTCCTGCTGCCGGACAGCCTGCAGGGACAGTCCACGCACGTGGACCTGGCCCGCTGGCCGCTGGACTGAGCCCGGACCGCGTCAGCGGGCCTCGTCGATCGACGGCTCAACCCGCCCGTGGAGCTCGCCCCGCTCAGGCCGGGTCGACGATCTCCCGCGCCAGCGCGCGCAGGCTCAGCGGGGCGGAGCCCTCGGCATGGTTGGAGATCGTCACGTAGCAGGGCTGGCCGGCTTCGGCGGTGGCGCGCACGACTTTCGCCAGCACGGCTCGGGTCTCAGGATCGGGATCCATGACCTCGGCGTACTCGCCGTACTTCTTCTCCGCGTCCTCGTAGCCGAACGGGCCATGGACGCGGTGCAGGTTCCACCGGCAGACCAGCGGCCCGGGCCACATCGCGCGCAGCAGCGGCAGCTGGTCCTGGATCGGGGGCAGCTTCGGATGCTGCCCGAGGCAGTAGCGCGCGCCGGTGTCCTTGAGCACGGCGACGAAGTCCGGCGTGAGCCATTCGGGATCGCGGACCTCCACCGCCACCACCGCCTCCGGCGCCACGTCGCGCAGCGAGGGCAGGGCGGCCAGCATCGCGTGCAGCCGGTCGAGCTGCTCCGGCATCCGGCCCAGCATGGCCAGGGGCAGCGGGCTGAGCTGGAACACCAGCGCGCCGATGCGCGCGCCCAGCCCTTGCATTGCGGGTTCGAGGAATTCCTGGATCGCCAGCCGCGGATCGAGGAAGGCCGTGTTGGACTGGCGGCCGCGGCCGTCCTCGGTCCGCACCTGCGCGTCGGTCACCACGCTCGGCGCCTTGACCGTGAAGCGGAAGTCCTCGGGCACCTGCTGCGCGTAGCGCTCGTACTGGCTGGCCGTCAGCGATTGGTAGAACCCGCGGTCGATGCTGACCGCGCGATGCAGCGGCTGCTGCGCATAGGCGCTCAGGCCGTTGCGCGACAGGGTGGATTCGCCATGCCGGCCGGCCCAGACGATGCCCTGCCAGCCCGGATAGCTCCACGACGAGGTGCCCAGCCGGATCCGCGGCGACAGCGCGGCGGCGAGGGCGGCCTGCGATTCGTCCACCGGCTGCGGCTGGACGCCGGCGCGGCGGCGTTTCGGCGGCCCGTCGGTGGCGGGCGAGGGCGCGCCTGCGGTGGTTGCGCCGCTGGTGTCGTCCGGATCGTCTGCATCGCCGGCATCGCCCGCGTCGGCGCGGTCGACGCCGCGCGCCTGCCGCCCGGTCGTCGCGGGCCGCGCGCCGGGGGCGGGCGCTGGCGCCAGCAGCTCGCCGAAGAGATCGTCCTGATGGCCGGGGAACTCCTGTTGCATGGGCCGGCAGCATAGCGGGCACGGCTACACTGCCGCGCGAGCTTCGCCATGTCCATCGAGCCCTCCTCCCTCCTCCCCGCCGACGAGTACGCGATGCGGCTCGCCCTCGACCAGGCGCAGAACGCCTGGCTGGTGGGCGAGGTGCCCGTGGGCGCCGTCATCATGCGCGCCGGCCAGGTGATCGCGACCGGCTACAACCGCCCGATCACCACCCACGACCCGACCGCGCATGCCGAGATCGTCGCGCTGCGCCACGCCGCGCAGCTGCTGGGCAACTACCGCCTGCCCGAGTGCGAGCTCTACGTGACGCTCGAGCCCTGCGCGATGTGCGCGATGGCGATGATGCATGCGCGGCTCAAGCGCGTGGTCTACGCCGCGCCGGATCCCAAGACCGGCGTGGCCGGCTCGGTGCTGGACCTGTTCGGGCAGAAGCAGCTCAACCACCACACCGCGTTGCAGGGCGGCGTGCTGGCCGAGGCCTCCGCCAAGCTGTTGCGCGAGTTCTTCGCCGAGCGCCGCGAGGCCGCGCGCCAACTGCGCGAGACGCGTCGCCAGGCGGCCGCCGAGCGCGCCATCGAGGCCGGCGCCGCCGTGGATGCCGACGGCCTGCCCGCCTTGACCGCGTTGCCCGAGGTGCAGGAGTTCCCGGTGATCCCGGTGGGCGACGCGCAATACCTTTCCCCGAATTCCGATCCTCCGCAGGACGACCCGCAGCGATGAGCTCCCTGATCCTCTACACCCCCTCCGGCGTCTTGGCGCAGGCGCAGCCGCTCAAGCGCGCGGCCAAGCGGCTGGCGGCGCTCGGCTTCGACGTGAGCATCGACGAGGCCGCGCTGGCGAAGCACCAGCGCTTCGCCGGCGACGACGACACGCGCCTGGCCGCGCTGCACCGCGTCGCCGAGGCGGCGCCGTCGGTGGCGCTGGCCACGCGCGGCGGCTACGGCCTGACGCGGCTGCTCGACCGCATCGACTGGGCGTTGATGGCGCGCAGCGTGGAGCGCGGCACCCGCTGGGTCGGCCTCAGCGACGTCACCGCGCTGCAGCTGGCGCTGCTGGCCCACACCAAGCAGACGAGCTGGGCCGGTCCGATCGCCTGCGACGACTTCGGCCGCGCCGAGGCCGATGGCGGCGTCGACGAGATCACCCGCGACTGCTTCCTCGAGGCGATGGACGGCTCGCTCGAGGCCATCGGCTTCCGCACCGAGGCGGGCCTGGACGGCGTCGAGGCGCGCGGCACGCTGTGGGGCGGCAACCTGGCGGTGCTGTGCTCGCTGCTGGGCACGCCGCACTTCCCGAAGATCAAGGGCGGCATCCTCTTCCTGGAGGACGTCAACGAGCACCCCTACCGCGTCGAGCGCATGCTGCTGCAACTCTGGCAGGCGGGCGTGCTGGACGCGCAGAAGGCGGTGATCCTGGGCAGCTTCAGCGGCTGGAAGAAGTCGCCGCTGGATCGCGGCTACTCGATGAAGAGCTGCGTGCAGGCGCTGCGCGAGCGCGTCAGGGTGCCTGTCCTCACCGGACTGCCCTTCGGCCACGTGCCGACCAAGGTGTGCCTGCCCGTGGGCGCGAAGGCCGAGATGATGGTCGAGGGCCGCGACGTGATCGTGGCCTGGGGCCATGTCGGCCACGGACACGCTCATCACGACGCCCACGATCACGCCCACGATCACCACGGCCACGGTCACGACCACCCCGGTCACGAGCACTGACCGACGTCACGGGCGCCGCGCGAGCGGGGCCGCTATGATCCGCCCCGGCAGCGGCCGGCCTCCAAGAGGGGCGCGGCCTTGGCAACAATCTGGCAATGCCGCATCCCCAGGATGCGGCGTTTGCTTTTGGGAAGGATGACGATGTCGTCGGGGCTGTGGAACGCGTCGCTGCACGCGGCTGAGGGCTGGCGTGCGGCGTGGGCCCGGTTCGTGGCGATCCGCCGCCTAAGCGGGGCGGGGGCGATGGCGGCGGCGGTGTGTGCCGCGTCGCTGCTGGCCGCCTGCAACAACAGCCCCTATCCGGCCGGCGCGGCCAAGGACAACACGCTCTACCTGTCCTTCGACGAGCGCTCGCCGCGCTACCTGGATCCGACCGCGTCCTACACCGCGCCTGAGTCGGTCTACACCTACCAGATCACCGAGCCGCTCTACGGCTACCACTACCTGAAGCGGCCCTACACGCTGATCCCGCGCGTCGCGGCGGCGGTGGTCAAGCCGTACTACCTGGATGCGCAGGGCCGGCGCCTGCCCGAGGACGCGCCCGCCGACCAGATCGCGCAGAGCGTCTACGACGTGCCCATCCGCCCCGGCGTCCTGTACGCGCCCAGCCCCGCATTCGCCAAGGACGAGCAGGGCCACTACCGCTACCACCACCTCACGGCGAAAGAGCTCGGCGACAAGCGCTCGCCCTGGCAGTTCGAGCACCAGGGCACGCGGGAGCTCGAGGCCGCGGACTTCGTCTACGCGCTCAAGCGCCACGCGACCACCCGTATCGAGGCGCCGATCTTCGGCCTGTTCTCCGAGCACGTGCTCGGCCTGAAGGCCTACGGCGCGCTGATCCGCGAGGAGAACGCGAAGCTGCTCAAGGGCCTGCCGGAGAGCACGCCCGACAAGCCCTTCCTGGACTTCCGCAAGTGGCCGCTGGAAGGCGCCGAGGCGGTGGACAAGCACCTGCTGCGCGTGCGCATCAAGGGCAAGTACCCGCAGTGGTCCTACTGGATGTCGACGACCTTCATGGCGCCGATCCCGTGGGAGGCGGACCTGTTCTACGCCCAGCCCGGCATGGCCGAGCACGGCCTGTCCTGGAACCAGTGGCCGGTGGGCACCGGGCCTTACATGATGACGACCTACGAGCAGGATCGCCGTCATGTGATGTCGCGCAATCCGAACTACCGCAAGGACGATCTCTACCCCTGCGAGGGCATGCCCGACGACGGTCCCGCGGGGCGCCTGGCCGACTGCGGCAAGCCCATGCCCTTCATCGACAAGATCGTCGCCACGCTGATCAAGGAGCGGGTGCCGCGCAAGGAGATGTTCAAGCAGGGCTACCTGGACCTCCCCGACCTGGAACGCGGTGACTGGGGGGTTGAGTTCTACGCCGATGCCAGCGACTCCGCCGAGACCGACGCCTTCTTCCGCCAGCGCGGCTTCGCCTTCCCGCGCTCGACCGATCCCAACAACTGGTACCTGGGCTTCAACATGCTCGATCCGGTGATCGGCAAGGGTAGGACGCCGGAGGAAGAGGAGCGCCACCGCAAGCTGCGCCAGGCCTTGTCCATCGCGATCGACTGGGAGGAGGGCTACGGCCGCATCTTCAAGAACCGCGGCGGCGTGACGGCCTACGGACCGGTGCCGCCGGGCGTGTTCGGCTCGCGCGAGGCGCAGCCGGGCTTCTTCAATCCGGTCACGCACCGGCTGGTCAATGGCAAGGTCGAGCGCCGTCCGCTCGAGGACGCGAAGCAGCTGCTGGCCGAGGCCGGCTACCCCGACGGCCGCGACGCGAAGACCGGCCAGCCGCTGGTGCTCAACTACGACTTCATGCGCACCGTCACGCCCGAGGTGAAGGCCGAGAACGACTGGCTGGTGAAGCAGTTCGCCAAGCTGGGCGTGCAGCTCGACGTGCGCGCCACCGACTACAACCAGTTCCAGGAGAAGGTCCGCCAGGGCAAGCACCAGGTCTTCTGGTGGGGCTGGTTCGCGGACTACCCGGACGCCGAGAATTTCCTATTCCTGCTCTACGGGCCCAACAGCAAGTCGCTGCATGAAGGCGAAAACTCGGCCAACTACGAGAGCGCCGAATTCGACCGGCTGTTCAAGCAGGTGCAGGTGCTCGACGACGGCCCGCAGAAGCAGCAGGTGATCGACCGCATGGTGCAGATCGCCCAGCAGGACGCGCCCTGGGCCTTCGGCTACTGGGCCTGGACCGGGCAGGCGTACCAGCACTGGGTCTACAACGGCAAACCCAGCATCGTGATCCGCGATCCGGTGCGCTACTACCGCATCGATCCGCAGGAGCGCGCCCAGCGCCAGGGCGAATGGAACCGGCCGGTCTGGTGGCCGCTGCTGGTGCTGGTGGTGGGCTTCGCCGCCATCGTCTGGATGACGCGCCGCAGCTTCCGCAAGCGCGAAACCGCGACCGCGCGCGGCACCGCCGCGCCGCTGGCCGCCAACGACGCCCTGAGCGCCCCCCGGGGAGCCGACTGATGTTCAAGTACCTGACTCGTCGCCTGGCCTACGGGCTGGCCATCCTGGTGGGCGTCAACCTGCTGACCTTCTTCCTGTTCTTCACCGTCAACACGCCGGACGACATGGCGCGGCTGAACATCGGCGGCAAGCGCGTCTCGCAGGAACAGATCGACAAGTGGAAGGCCGAGCGCGGCTACGACAAGCCGCTGTACTGGGACGCGTCGCGCGAGGGCGCCCAGCGGCTCACCCACACGGTGTTCTGGGAGCGCTCGGTGTCGCTGATGCTGCTGGAGTTCGGCCGCTCCGACGCGCGCCAGGCCGTCGACATCGGCCATGAGATCAAGACCCGCATGGGCGTGAGCCTGCAGCTGGCGGTGCCGATCTTCGTGCTGCAGCTGATCGTGAGCGTGGCCTTCGCGCTGCTGCTGACCTTCTTCCGCAACTCGCGCATCGACTTCTGGGGCGTCGTGCTGTGCGTGCTGATGCTGTCGATCTCCAGCCTCTTCTACATCATCGTCGGGCAGTTCTTCTTCTCGCGGGTGCTGCGCCTGGTGCCGATCAACGGCTACGAGCCGGGCCTGGACGCGCTCAAGTTCCTGGCGCTGCCGATCGCGCTGTCGCTGCTGTCGCGGCTGGGCGGCGAGGCCCGCCTGTACCGCGCGATGCTGCTCGAGGAGGTCGGCAAGGACTATGTCCGCACCGCCCGCGCCAAGGGCTTGTCCGAGCCCGTGGTGCTGATGCGCCATGTGCTGCGCAACGCGCTGATCCCGATCATCACCAGCGCCGGCGCCTATCTGCCCTACGTGTTCCTGGGCAGCCTGGTGTTCGAGAGCTTCTTCGGCATCCCGGGCCTGGGCGCCTTCGTCATCGACGCGATCACCGGCCAGGACTTCGCCATCGTGCGCACCATGGTGTTCCTCGGCGCGCTGCTCTACATCGCGAGCAACGCGCTGATCGACGTGGTCTACACCTGGGTCGACCCGCGCGTGCGGCTGACCTGACGCGGCCTCGCGCCGATCCGACAAGAGATTCGACATGGGATTCAAGGTCGTCATCCTCTGGACCGACGTGGCGCTGTGGGCAATGTTCGCGGCGCTGGTGTTCTACATCGCGCGGCTGATCCGGCGCCCGCATCTGCGCGCGAACTGGCAGCGCGTGCTGCGCGATCCGGCCGCGCTCAGCGCCGGCGTGGTGCTGGCGCTGTTCCTGGGCCTCACGGCGCTGGACAGCCTGCACTTCCGGCGCGCGCTGGCCGACAGCCCGGCCGGCCAGCAGTTCTACGAGACCCGCACCGAATCGGTCCTGGACCTGCTGCTGGCGCGCCAGATCGAGATGCGCGAGACCAGCTACTCGGCGCCGCTGGCCTACCAGGGCTTCACGCTGGACAGCGTCGCCCACGGCAGCGAGATCGTGCGCGAGTTCCCGCGACTGGCCTTCGGCGGCGCGCATTTGAAGGATCCGGCGCGCGACTGGTCCGGCGACGTGACGCGGCGCGCGCTGACCGGCCTGGCGCTGGGCGCGCTGGCATCAGTGCTGATCGCAATGGCGATGGCGGCGGCGCTGGCGCCGCATCATGGCGGCCTCCGCCAGGGCCTGAAGGACCTGCTGGCCGACCGCACGCACTACCCGTGGCGCGCGGCACTCGGGACGCTGTCGGTCATCGCGCTGCTGGCGGGACCGACGATCGCGCTGATGGGCCACTACCACGTCTTCGGCACCGACCAGACCGGCAACGACGTGCTCTACCAGGCGCTCAAAAGCATCCGCACCGCCTTCGTGATCGGCGCGCTGTCGACGCTGGCGACGCTGCCCTTCGCGCTGGTGCTGGGCATCCTGGCCGGCTACTTGAAGGGCTGGGTGGACGAGGCGATCCAGTACTTCTACACGGTGCTGACCTCGGTCCCGAATGTGCTGCTGATCGCGGCCTGCGTGCTGATGGTGCAGGTCTTCCTGGACAAGCATCCGGAGGCCTTCGAGACCGGCGCCGAACGCGCCGACCTCAAGATCTTCCTGCTCTGCGTGATCCTGGGCGTGACCGGCTGGGCGACGCTGTGCCGGCTGGTGCGCGGCGAGACGCTCAAGCTGCGCGAGGCCGACTTCGTGCAGGCCGCGACCGCCTTCGGCGTGCGCGATACGACGATCATGGTCCGCCACATCGTGCCCAACGTGATGCACCTGGTGCTGATCTCGCTGGTGCTCAACTTCTCCGACCTCATCCTCTACGAGGCGGTGCTGACCTACGTCGGCGTGGGCGTGGACCCGGGCATGAACAGCTTCGGCGGCATGATCAACCTGGCGCGCTCGGAGATGAGCCGCGACCCGGTGGTGTGGTGGAGCTTCGTCGCGGCCTTCGGCTTCATGGTGAGCCTGGTGCTGGCCGCCAACCTGTTCGCCGATGGCGTGCGCGATGCCTTCGACCCGCGCGCCCGGAAGCTGCGGCCGCAGGTGCTGTCGCTTAAGAAGAAGAACGCCCAGGCCTGAGGAACGCCAGATGCTGAAGATCGACGACCTCCACGTCCACCTGGACGCCGACGCCGGCCTGGTGCGCGCCATCGATGGCATGCGGCTGACGCTGGCGCAAGGCCAGACCTTCGCGCTGGTGGGCGAGTCCGGCTGCGGCAAGAGCATGACGGCGCTGGCGCTGATGCGGCTGCTGCCGGACAACGGCCGCATCGCCGGCGGCCGGCTCGAGCTCGATGGCCAGGACCTGTTCGACCTGAGCGAAGCCCGCATGCGCGACGTGCGCGGCGGACGCATCGGGATGATCTTCCAGGAGCCGGGAACCAGCCTGAATCCGGTGATGAAGGTCGGCGACCAGATCGTCGAGGCGATCGAGGCCCACACGCCGTTGCGCGGCGCGGCCGCGCGCCAGAAGGCGGTGGACTGGCTGCGCCGCGTGGGCATCCCCGAACCCGAGCGCCGCATCGACGAGTACCCGTTCCGGCTGTCCGGCGGCCAGAAGCAGCGGATCATGATCGCGATGACGCTGGCGGCCGAGCCGGACTTCCTCATCGCCGACGAGCCGACCACCGCGCTTGACGTCACCATCCAGGCGCAGATCCTGGACCTGCTCAAGGACCTGCAGCGCGAGCGCGGGCTGGGCCTGCTGCTGATCACCCACGATCTCGGCGTGGTGTCGGGGATGGCGCACCAGGTGGCGCTGATGTACGCCGGGCAGATCGTCGAGGTGGCGTCGGCTGCGGAGTTCTTTGCGGCACCCAGACATCCTTATGCACGCCTGCTGCTGCGCGCGCTGCCGGACGCGCAGCGCCGCGGGGAGCCGCTGGCCGCCATCCCAGGGACCGTGCCGCCGTTGTGGCAGACCTTCTCAGGCTGCCGCTTCGCGCCGCGCTGCGATCGCGCCATGGCCCATTGCGCGTCGACCCAGCCGGTGCTCGCCGGACTGGGTGATGGGGCTGTGGGGCATGAAGTGAGATGTCTGCTTTATGCCGATGCCACGGGGGGCGTGGCGGGAGGATCTGGCGACGTGGCGAGAGGATCTGGGGACGTGGCAGATCGGGAGATCGCCGTCGGCACCGGTGCCCCTCTCCGCTCAGACGCCTCCGCACGCTCGGCATTCGCTCCGAGGGGCACCGGTGCCGACGGCTTCGCGCAGTCGCCATCGCAGTCCCCCATGCAGTCGACCGAGCAGTCGACCGTGCAGTCGCCTCGGTTGCTGCTCGAGGTGAAGGACTTGACCGTGCGGTATCCGATGGGGCGCGGGTTCTTTGGGGGGACGAAGCGCTGGTTTGACGCCGTCGGCGGGGTCTCCTACTCGATCGAGGCCGGCAAAACCCTGGCCCTCGTCGGCGAGTCCGGCTGCGGCAAGACCACCTCCGGCAAGGCGATCGTCCAGCTGCTTCGGCGCGTGGCGGTGATCGGGGGGCAGGCCCTGCTGCACACGCCGGTTGACGCCGCAGGGCAGGGCGGGGCGCCCCAGGACCTGTTCCAGCTCGACGGCGACGCACTCCGGGAGGCGCGCCGGCAGGTGCAGATCATCTTCCAGGATCCGTTCGCGTCGTTGAATCCGCGGCTGCGCGTGCAGGAAGTGCTCGAGGAAGGCCTGCTGGCGCTGCGGCCCGAACTCGATGCGCAGGCACGCCTGACGCTGCTCCACGAGCTGCTGGACCAGGTCGGCCTGCGCCGCGACGCGCTGGCCCGCTTCCCGCACGAGTTCTCCGGCGGCCAGCGCCAACGCATCGCCATCGCCCGAGCGCTGGCCGTGGAGCCGCGCCTGATCGTCTGCGACGAACCCACCTCGGCGCTGGACGTGTCGGTCCAGGCGCAGATCCTGAACCTGCTGCGCGAACTCCAGCGCAGTCGCGGACTCTCCTACCTGTTCATCACCCACAACATCGGCGTCGTCGAGTACATCGCCGACGAGGTCGCGGTGATGCAGGCCGGCCGCATCGTGGAATCGGGCAGCTGCGACACGGTGCTCGGGCAGCCGCGCGAGGGGTACACCCGGACGCTGCTCGCGGCGGTGCCGCGCGTCATTGCCCGATCGCTGGCTTGAGCCTGCACCGTTCCGGTGCCGAACGGGGTTCCGTTTGGGTTCATCAGGCGTCAGCACCTTCATGCAACATTGAAAGTCGCTGAAATCCGCCCGCTTCAAAGGCGGATGGGCGAAGCACGCTCGGCATCGTGATTGATTTGCACCGTTATGGTGCAAATCATGCCGTTTGGCACCCCTTGGCGAGGTGTTTCGGGCGCTCCCCGCGCGTCGCGCGGCTGCAACGTCGGTTGCAGAGCGCCCTTCGGTGTTTACCCGCGTTTTCCTACCAGAAACAGGCTAGTTAAAAGCTGCATAGGGAGATTACGGGGGATTCCTTCGCAAAGCGGACAACAAACTGGCGCGGCCCTGACCCGGGAACACCGCTCGGAGGGCGCTGGCCGAACCCCGGCCGCCCGTGTTCCCGGGAACAAGCCAAAAGTGTTTCTGGATAAGGAGTCCTCATGTTCAAACGAAAGAGCGTCAACACCGCCGCGCTGCTTGCCCTCGGCGTGATCGCCGCCCCGGCGATGGCTCAACAGCAACTGGACCGCGTGGAGATCACCGGTACCTCGATCAAGCGGATCGACGCTGAAACGGCGCTGCCGGTGAGCGTCATCTCCAAGGACAACATCGACAAGACCGGCGCGTCCAACGTGCAGGAACTGATCGACCGTCTGAGCTACAACAACGGCGGCGGTATCGCGCTGGGCCAGTCGATCGGCGACTCTTCGGCTACGGGCCAAACCGGCGCCTCGCTGCGCGGCCTCGGACGTGCCCGTACGCTGATCCTGCTGAACGGCCGTCGCATGCCGACCTATCCGTTCTCGGGCCAGGGCGTGGACCTGAACTCGATTCCGCTGGCCGCTATCGAACGGATCGAGGTGCTGCGTGACGGCGCCTCCGCGACCTACGGCTCCGACGCCATTGGCGGTGTGATCAACTTCATTACCCGCAAGGACTGGCAAGGCGGTGAATTGAGCGTGGGCCTGGAAACCCCGCACAAGGTTGGCGACGTGTTCTCGTTCTCCGCCGGTGCCGGCGTGGGCGACCTGACCAAGCAGCGCTTCAATCTGATGGGGACGGTCAACTACCAGAAGTACGACCCCATCCGCGCCATGGACCGCAAGTACGCGTCGACCGGCAACCGACCCGATCTCGGCATCGTGAAGGACTCCGGCAATACCTTCCCGGCCAACGCATTCACCGAGGACGGCGTGTATATCGCCGGCGCCTCGAAGTATCCGACCTGCGCTCCGCCGGATAGCTTCTCCAAGCCCACCAGTTCGGTCTGCCGCTACGACTACACGCACTACATTGACCTGGTGCCGGAGCAGGAACGCTATGGCGCGCTGGCCAAGGGCACGTTCGCCGTGAACAGCGACAACACGTTGTTCGCCGAGGTCTCCTACAGCCGCAACGAGATCACGCTGGGCTCGTCGCAGACGCCATCGACCACCACGGGCAAGCCGGACTACTTCTACCCTGGCGGCGGTAAGTGGTATCCGACGGCGGCGGTCGACGCCGTGGCGCCCGGCTATCGCGGCGACCTGTTCATCAACTGGCGCATCGTCGACGGCGGCCAACGCCGCGACAAAGTCACTAGCGAGACGACACGTACCGTCGTCGGCGCCGAGGGCACGCTCGCCGGCTTCGACTACAAGGCCGCCTTCGTCTACGCAGAAGGCAAGGCCAGGGACGATTTCGTCAGCGGCATCTACTCCGACGCGCGCTTGGTGCAGGCACTGGCGACGGGCCTGATCAACCCCTGGGGGCCGAACGATGCCGCCGGTCTGGCGGCGTTGAAGAGCGCCGAGCTGTCGGGCAACAACCGCAGTTCCAAGACGAGTAACACCGGGTTCGATTTCACGCTGTCGCGTGAGCTGTTCAACGTCGGCGCCGGCAATGCGGGCGTCGCGTTCGGCGGTGAGTTCCGCAAGGAGAAGTACAACGACGGCTATTCGGACATCGCCGGCTCCGGCGACATCGTGGGTGGCTCGGGCAACGCCGGCAAGGTTCAGGGCGAGCGTGACATCAGCGGCCTCTTCGCGGAAATGAACTTCCCGATCTTGAAGACGCTGGAGCTGAACGCCGCTGTGCGGCATGACCGCTACAGCGGCACCAAGGGGGAATCGCGTGACGGTAGCTTCTCGTCGCCGAACCTCTCTTCGACCAGCCCGAAGGTTTCGCTGCGCTTCAACCCGATGTCCGGGCTGTTGCTGCGCGCTTCGGCGGGCAAGGGCTTCCGCGCGCCGGCCCTGGACAACATGTACGCGCCGTCGGCCGGCACCAATACGGGCGGCAACTGGGACGATCCGTACTACAAGACGATCAACACCGGTGTTGATCCCAAGGACGGTCTCACCAAGGACGGTTGCACGCTCAAGTTCAATGCCAACTTCTGCAACACGCAGCTGACGGCAGTGAACAACAGCAATCCGAATCTGAAGCCCGAGAAGTCGAAGACCTTCACCCTGGGTCTGGTGTTCGAGATGATCAAGGACACCACCATCGGTGTGGACTACTTCGACATCCGCATTACCAACGGCATCCGCGCGTTGTCTGGCGACGACATCCTCAAGGATTGGTACAAGAACCAGACTGGCCCGACGACCAGTTCGTCCGCCTACGCCAACCGCTTGGTGCGTGATCCGGCGACCGGTTACCTCTCGTTCGTGAACGCGTCCCAGGAGAACGTCGGCAAGTCGCACGTCGCTGGCTTTGACCTGAGCGCGCGCACCCGCGTCCGTACCGAGTGGGGCAACTTCACCCCCGGTTGGGAGGGTACGGTCCTGACCAAGGCGGAAGAAACCAACGTTGTCACCGGCGACATCATCGACAAGCTCGGCAAGTACGACGTCGGTGGCCCCGTGATCCGCTTCAAGCAGACCTTCACGCTCGATTGGGACAAGGGTCCCTGGGGCGTTGGCGTCCGCTACTATCGCCAGAATGGCTATGAGGACTACGAGGCGGCCGGCAAGGTGAAGGCCTATGGCCTTACCGACTTGCAAGCGCAGTACCGCGGCATCAAGAACATGACCTTCACTGTCGGTCTGCGCAACCTGTTCGACACCAAGCCGCCGGTCACCGTCCAGGAAGATTACTTCCAGGTCGGCTTCGATCCGACATATGCCGATGTGAAGGGTCGTACCTTCTATCTGCGCGGCGCTTACAAGTTCTGATCGGCTGACGTAGATCCGAACCGGCGGGCCCCTCGGGGCCCGCTCTTCATTGAACAGATCGGCTTTCCGAAACGTCATGGATTACATCAATCCTTCGCTCGACTTTGACGCTCTGGGCAGCATATTGCGGATGCAAGGGCGGGTTCAGATTCGCAATTTTTTCGACCCGCAAGTCGCCGCAGCCCTTGAGCGCTCGTTGCAGGCGATCGACTGGGAACTCGTATACCGCGATGCGCAGGGTGATCGGCGCCTCACCGGTGAGCAACTGCGGGCGATGATGCCGCCACAGCGTATGGCGCTGACTGAAGGCATCCATGCCGTTGCACGCGAAGGCTTCCAGTTTTCCTTCTTTTCCGACTCGCTAGTGCACGCTGTGCATCAGGGACGCTCCGACCTGCTGGCCCGCTTCATGCTGTGGATGGCCGGTGACGACTTTCTCTCGCCGATGCGCGAGCTCAGCGGTGACCCCGAAATCAATGGCGTCTTCGCCCAGGCGACGATGTACTCCCGCGGTAACTTCCTCACCACCCACGACGACCATGTCGACCGCGAGGACCGCCGGATCGCCTACGTGATCAACCTCACGCCGCGCTGGCGACCCGACTGGGGCGGGATGCTCCACTTCACCGCGGAGGATGGATCGGTGCTCGACACCTTCTTCCCCCACTTCAATTCACTGTCGCTGTTCACTGTGCCGCAGCGACATTTCGTCTCCTACGTGCCGCCATTCGCCATGGCGGAACGCCAGGCGATCACCGGCTGGCTGATCGCGGCGTAAGCGGCACGCGGATTGCTGGGGGCTAGCGGCTGTTCGTTCCGTAACCTCTTCGCGGGTTAGCCCTAGCACCCCGAGGAAGGTGAGCAGAGGGCATACCAGTAGAATACCAGGGTAGGAGGGGTGACCCTCCGACGACGGCGCCGCTGTAACCGCAGGTGACCCGTGCGATGGGCGATGCCCGCATGCTCGGGCAAACCCCATGGCTGGCGGCTTGCGCATGTCGTTTATGATCAAGGTCGTGAAAGGTAGCCGAAATCTGTAGTTTTCCTACGGTTTTCTGACTGATCCTTGAGACGCCCGCGGCCACAAGCTGACGGGCATTTTTGTTGAGTCGGGTTCGTATCGTGCCCTGGGTTTTCGAGTCTTCGTGTGTCCATCCTGCATTCGGCGGGTCGGCGGTCCGTGGCGCTTCGGCGGCTTGGCACCGTTCGCTTCCGTCGCTCGCACAGCCGGCAAGACAGGCGCTGCTGACCCCAGGTTGCGGCGCGAACGCCTGATCCGACCAGACGCTGTGTTGAGTCGAACTCCCCTTGTAGCTTCGATGAAAGTAATTCGCAGTTTGATGAAGGAGCGCGCATGAACTTTGCGCAGGATAAAGGCGGGTCATCGCGCCTGACGGGCTTCGGCCTCGTTGTCTTGGTCCACGTCCTGATCGTCGGCGCCCTGGCCAGCGGCCTGGCGACGAAGATCAAGGAGGCGGTGAAGGGCCCGATCGACGTCAAGGTCGTCGAGGAAAAGGTCAAGCCGCCGCCGCCGCCTGAAAAGGTCGTGCCGCCGCCCCCGGACATCAAGGCGCCGCCGCCGCCGTTCGTGCCGCCGCCCGAAGTCGTCGTGACGGCCCCGCCGCCGCCGACCCAGACGGTGGCCGTGCAGTCGACGACGCCGCCTCCGGCCCAGGAGTTCCGCCCGGCACCGCCGCCGGCCGCTCCCGCGCCGCCGGCCCCGCCGGCCCCGAAGGTGCGTTCGGCGATCGGCAGCTGCAGCAAGATGGGCAAGCCGGAAATGCCGGCGCTCAACTGGAGCGGCACTGCCAGCTACAAGGCCACGTTCACCGTCAGGGGTGGCAAGGTGGTCGAGATCTCCCTGGCGACCCTGCGTGGCGCCAGCGACCGCAAGGCGGATCGCGCGCTCAAGAACGCGATCACCTCGACGCTGTCGGAGACCTATGAATGCGTGGACGCGGTCCTGGAACAGGAATTCGTGTTCAACATGGAATGATCCGCGGGACCGTCCGACCCGCGATCGACTGAATACGGAGCGCCCGACGCGCTCCGGACCCCTCAACCTGAGTTCAAGACTTTTTGCGTAGGAGCTAACTCCATGATCTCTCGTCTGTCTGCCTTGTTTGCGGCCGTCGCCTGCGCCGCGACCCTGGCCGTCTCCCCGCTGGCCGCCCAAGCGCAGGACCAGGCTGCCTCGGCCGCCGCCTCCGCCGCTGAAGCCACTCCCGCTCCTGCCGACATCGCTCCCGCCGCCGTCGCCGAACCGGCCGCCGCCAAGCCGGTCGACAACCCCTACAGCCTGGGCAACATCGTCGCCCACGGCAACGTGGTCGACCAGGCCGTGCTGGCCATCCTGGCCATCATGTCCATGGGTTCCTGGTACATCCTGTTCACGAAGCTCTGGGACACCTCCAAGATCGCCCGTGAAGCCAAGGAAGTCCGTGCCTCGTTCTTCAAGAAGGCTTCCCTGCAGGAAGGCCTGAAGAGCCTGAGCGAGACCGGCGCGTTCCGCTTCATCGCCCAGACCGGCGTGGAAGCTTCGGAACACCACGAAGGCGCGCTGACCGAGAACATCGACCACAACACCTGGGTCACGATGAACATCGACCGCGCCGTGCAGGAAGTGAACTCGCGCCTGCAAGGCGGCCTGGGCTTCCTGGCCACCGTCGGCTCGACCAGCCCCTTCATCGGCCTGTTCGGTACCGTGTGGGGCATCCTGCAGGCGCTGACCCAGATCGGCGTGGCCGGTCAGGCTTCGATCGACAAGGTCGCCGGCCCCGTGGGCGCCGCGCTGATCATGACCGCCATCGGTCTGGGCGTGGCCGTTCCGGCCGTGCTGGGCTACAACTGGCTGGTCAACCGCAACAAGTCGGTCATGGGCCAGGTCCGTGCCTTCGCTGCTGACCTGCACGGCGTCCTGATGGGCAGCCGCAAGGTCGCCGGCCGCTAATCCACAGCAGTCCCGGAGACGCAATATGGGGATGAACGTAGGTTCGTCCGGTGGCGACGACGAGGTGGTCTCGACCATCAACACCACGCCCCTGGTGGACGTGATGCTGGTGCTCCTGATCATCTTCCTGATCACCGTGCCGGTGGTGACGCAATCGGTGGGGGTGACCCTGCCGAAAGAGACGAACGTCGTCCGCGTCACCAAGCCGGAGAACATCGAAATCGCGGTGACCAAGGATGGCGACATCTACTGGGGCGTGCAGCCGATTCCGGATACGGAAACGCTGGTGGCGCGCCTGAAGAAGGTGGCGGTTCTGAATCCTCAGCCGGAAGTCCACATCCGTGGCGACGAGAAATCGCGCTACGAGAACGTGGGCAAGGTGATGGTCGCGTGCCAGCGCGCGGGCATCATGTCCATCAAGTTCGTCACCGAGCCGCCGGCTCGTGGTGGCTGAAGGAGCTGAAGAATGGGTATGAATGTCGGAAGCTCCGGTGGTGGTGACGATCCCGAAACCATGCTGGACGTCAACACGACGCCGCTGATCGACGTGATGCTGGTGCTGCTGGTGATGCTGATCATCACCATCCCGATCCAGCTGCATTCGGTCAACCTGGACATGCCGCCGCCCAACAACCAGACGCCGCCGACCGAGCCGATCGTCCACGAAGTGGCGATCGACTTCGACGGCACCGTGTTCTGGGACGGCGCGGCCGTGCCGAACCACGCGGCGCTCGAGGCCAAGATGGCTGAGGTCGCCGCGATTCCGGATCAACCGGAAGTGCACATCAAGCCGAACAAGCTGGCCGAGTACGGTTATGTCGCCAACGTGATGGCGTCGGCGCAGCGCCTGGGCGTCAAGAAGATGGCGATGGTCGGGAACGAGCAGTTCCTGAACTGAGACCGGATGCCTGTCTGATTGGTGTCTGACCAGAACGCGCTGCCCGCGAGGGTGGCGCGTTTTTCTTCGTAGGAGAGCAAGCGAATGAAACTCAAACTGCTGGCAACCGCCGCCGTGGGCGCCGCCGCGCTGGTGCTGGGCACGACGCCCGAAGGCAGCCTGAGCGTCCTGTCCCAGGCCGCCGCGCAGGTGCGCCCGCAAGTCGGCGGCGCGCTCAAGGCCGCGTCCGACCTGCTCAAGGCGGGCAAGGCGCAGGAAGCGATGGCCAAGATCCGCGAGGCCGAAGCCGTTCCCGGCCGCAACGCCGACGAGAACGCGACGCTGGAAGGCCTGCGCCTGTCCGCCGCCTCGCGCCTGGGCGATGCCGACGGCATGGCCAAGGCCTATGACGCGCTGAGCGCCGCCGGCAAGATGCCCGCGGCCAACAAGCTGCTGACGATGGAAGCCATCGCCGGCACCTACCTCCGCGCGGGCAATGGCGCCAAGGCGCTGGAGTGGGTCAACAAGTACAACGCCGCCGGGGGCAACAGCCCGACGATGAAGCAGATCCAGAGCGCCGCGCAGCTGCGTTCCGGTGACGTGACGACGGTGCTGAAGGACACGCTGGCCGAGATCGCCGCCGACGAGAAGGCCGGTCGCACGCCGTCGCAGGACAAGCTCAACACCGCGCTGTGGGCCGCCAACAAGAAGGGCGACGGCGCCACCGAGTCGGCGCTGATCCAGAAGCTGCTGAACTACTACCCGACGCAGAAGCTGTGGGCGCAGTCGCTGGGCACGCTGCAGAGCAAGAAGGGCTTCGCCGCCGGCCGCTACCAGGTCGACGTGCTGCGCCTGCGCCTGGTGACCGACAACATGCAGGGCGCCAACGACTACATGGAGCTGGCCCAGCTGGCGGGCGCGGCGGGTTATCCGGACGAAGGCAAGAAGGTGCTGGACAAGGGCTTCGCCGCCGGCGTCCTGAAGCCGACCGACGACAACGGCCGTCCGAAGCGCCTGGCCGACCTGCTGGACAAGCGGATCGCCGAAGCCAAGGCCGGTGCGGCTGCCGCCGAGACGGCCGCCCGCGGCGCCCGTGAAGGCGACGAGCTGGTGAAGGTCGGTTTCGCGCAGGTGCAGCGCGGCCAGGCCGCCGCCGGCATCAAGCTGATGGAGGAAGGCATCGCCAAGGGCAACCTGAAGCGGCCGGACGATGCCAAGCTCTACCTGGGCCTGGCGCAGTTCCTGGCCGGCGACAAGGCCAAGGCGCAAGCGACCTGGCGCACCGTCAAGGGCACCGACGGCTCGGCCGACCTGGCCGGCCTGTGGTCGGTGTACGCGCGCAGCGCGAAGCACTGATCGCGACAGACTGCCCGGCGCTCCTCGCGACGCCGGTCAAACGACAAGAAGCGCCGACGGCAACGTCGGCGCTTTTTTCATGGACGCTCGCCCGCCCGGAGTGATCAGGACGATCGCGCGTCCTTGCCGGCGGGAGGGGCAGGGGGCGCGCCGGCGGGGGCGTAGGCCCTGAGGAAGACGTCCACCGCGCGTCGCGCGGCCCGCTTGATCTGGAGCCGGCTCGGCGGCGGAAGATCGCGGTGGAACCACCGGTGGTAGTGCTCCGCGTTGACCAGCGCGCCGAAGTACTGGGCCAGGAGCCCCGGGTCCTCGCGGCGCAGCTCGCCCAGTTCCACCGCTTGCCGGAACATCTCCGTCATGACCGCCATGCCCCGCTGCGGGCCGACCTCGTAGAACATGCGGCCGATGTCCGAATGGCCCGCCGCGCCCAGCACCATGCGATGTGCCGACACCGATTCGTCGCTGGTCAGGAACGCCGTCAGCTTCTCGGCGAAGCGGGTGAGCCTGGCCTCGAGGTCGCCGCCGCGGTACTCCGCGATCTCCGCCAGCGCCGTGGCCATGTGCCGGTCGCCGGCCGCCTCGGTCACCGCGAGGAACAGCTCCTCCTTCGACGCGAAGTAGCCATAGATCGTCGACTTCGATCCGCCGATGCGCTTGACGATCTCGGCCATCGACGCGCGCTCGTAGCCGAACTCCAGGAAGACCTGCGAGGCCACTTCGAGGATGGCCTCGCGGCGCGCTTCAGTGCGGACTTTCACGACATCTCCTTAACCGTACCAATCGGTCCATTTTTTCTTGACACCCGGGAACTGTCAATCCAATAATCCGCGCCAATACCGAACCGTTCGGTACGTTTTAGAAATGACCAAGACTGCTCGACCCGGAGGTCCGCCATGAGCATCCGCCACGATCCCTTCCTGCCCACGGCGCTGCTGGCCGCTGTCGCGGCACTGGCCCTCGCTGCCTGCGGCGAGCCGCCGCATCCGCCCAACATGGGCGGCAACGGCACGCCGCAGGTCGCTGTCACGACTGTGAAGCCGCAGCGCCTGGCGCTGACGACCGAGTTGCCGGGTCGGGTCACGGCGGCGCTCGTCGCCGAGGTGCGACCGCAGGTCGGCGGGCTGGTGCAGGAGCGCCGCTTCAAGGAGGGCAGCGAGGTCAAGGCCGGCGAACTGCTGTACCAGATCGATCCGGCGACCTATCGCGCCAGCGTCGACAACGCGCAGGCCACGCTCGCCAAGGCCGAGGCGACGCTGGTGTCGGCGCGGCTGAAGGCCGGCCGCTACCACGAGCTGTCCGCGATCAAGGCCGTGAGCCAGCAGGAGGCCGACGATGCCGCCGCCAGCCTGCTGCAGGCCGAGGCCGACGTCGGCGCCGCGCGCGCCACGCTGCAGACGCAGCGCATCAACCTGGCCTACACCCGCATCACCGCGCCGATCAGCGGGCGCATCGGCCGCTCCACGGTGACGCCGGGCGCGCTGGTCACCGCCAACCAGGCCGCCGCGATGGCGACGGTGCAGCAGCTCGATCCCATCTACGTCGACGTGACGCAATCCAGCGGCACGCTGCTGGCGCTCAAGCGCTCGCTGGAGAACGGCCGGCTCAAGAGCGGCACGGCCGCCGTGCGGCTGGTGCTCGAGGACGGCAGCGTCTATCCGCAGGCCGGCAAGCTGCAGTTCTCCGAGGTGACGGTGGACCAGAACACCAGCGCCGTGACGCTGCGGGCCGAGTTCCCGAATCCGCGCGGCGACCTGCTGCCCGGCATGTACGCGAAGGCGGTGATCGAGGAGGGCGTGATCGACCAGGCCGTGCTGGTGCCGCAGCCGGCGGTCAGTCGCGACAGCACCGGCAAGCCGGTGGCCTTCGTCGTGGACGGCGACGGCAAGCTCGCGCAGCGCGCGCTGACGACGGAGCGGGCCATCGGTGACCAGTGGCTGGTCGGCAGCGGCCTGAAGGCGGGCGACCGGCTCGTCGTCGAGGGCCAGCAGAAGGCGCGACCGGGACAGCCGGTCGAGGTCAAGGCGGCGGCCGCGCCGTCCGTGCCCGCCGCCGTGAAGACCGCCGCGGCCAGCGCCGCGACCGCGCATTGAGCATCGGACGGAGACCCTCATGGCTCGCTTCTTCATCGACCGTCCGATCTTCGCCTGGGTCCTGGCCATCATCACGATGCTGGCCGGCACCGTCGCGGTGCTGACCCTGCCGATCGCGCAATACCCCACCATCGCCCCGCCCGCCATCGCCATCACGGCGAACTATCCCGGCGCCTCCTCCAAAACCCTGGAGGACACCGTCACGCAGGTCATCGAGCAGAAGATGAAGGGGCTGGACCGGCTCTCTTACATCGCCTCGACCAGCGAATCGACCGGCAGCGTGACCATCACGCTGACCTTCGAGACGGGCACCAATCCCGACACCGCGCAGGTGCAGGTCCAGAACAAGCTGGCGCTGGCGACCCCGCTGCTGCCGCAGGAGGTCCAGCAGCAGGGCGTTCAGGTCGCCAAGTCGGCCAACAACTTCCTGAATGTGCTGGCCTTCATCTCGGAGGACGGCCGGCTCAACGGGTCCGACCTGTCGGACTACGTCGCGGCCAACGTGCAGGACCCGATCAGCCGCGTGGAAGGCGTGGGTGACACGACGCTGTTCGGCTCGCAATATGCGATGCGCATCTGGCTGGACCCGGGCAAGCTCAACAGCTTCAAGCTGACGCCGCTGGATGTGAAGGCCGCGGTGCAGGCGCAGAACGCGCAGGTCTCGGCCGGCCAGCTCGGCGGCCTGCCGGCGGTGCCGAGCCAGCAGCTCAACGCCACCATCACCGCGCAGACGCGGCTGAAGACGGCTGAGGAGTTCGAGGCCATCCTGCTGCGCACGCAGGCGGACGGCTCGGCGGTGCGGCTGCGCGACGTGGCGCGCGTCGAGCTGGGCAGCGAGAGCTACGCCACGGTCGCGCACTTCAACGGCAAGCCGGCGGCGGGCCTGGCGATCAAGCTGGCGACCGGCGCGAACGCGCTCGACACGGTCAAGGGCATCGATGCGAAGCTCGACGAGCTCAGCAAGTTCTTCCCGCCCGGCGTCAAGGTGATCAAACCCTACGACACGACGCCGTTCGTGCGCATCTCCATCGAGGAGGTGATCAAGACGCTGATCGAGGCCGTGGTGCTGGTCTTCCTGGTCATGTACCTGTTCCTGCAGAACTTCCGCGCCACGCTGATCCCGACGATCGCGGTGCCGGTGGTGCTGATGGGCACCTTCGGTGTGCTGGCGGTGTTCGGCTACTCGCTCAACACGCTGACGATGCTGGCGATGGTGCTGGCCATCGGCCTGCTGGTCGACGACGCGATCGTCGTCGTCGAGAACGTCGAGCGCGTGATGAGCGAGGAAGGCCTGTCGCCGCTGGAGGCGACGCGCAAGTCGATGGGGCAGATCACCGGCGCGCTGGTCGGCGTGGCGCTGGTGCTGGCGGCGGTCTTCGTGCCGATGGCCTTCTTCGGCGGCTCGACCGGCGTGATCTACCGCCAGTTCACCGTGACCATCGTGTCGGCGATGACACTGTCGGTGCTGGTGGCGATGATCCTGACGCCGGCGCTGTGCGCGACGCTGCTCAAGCCGGTGGCCAAGGGCCATGCGCTGGCGACGACCGGCTTCTTCGGCGCGTTCAACCGCGCCTTCGACCGTGGCAACCGCCGCTACCAGGGCATCGTGCAGCACATGCTGGGCCGCGGCTGGCGCTACATGGCCGGCTACGCGGTGCTGGTGGCGGTGGTTGGATTCGTCTTCAGCAAGATCCCCGCCGGCTTCCTGCCGGAAGAGGATCAGAGCACGCTGTTCACGCTGGTGCAACTGCCGCCCGGCGCCACGCAGGCCAGGACGCAGGAGGTGCTCCAGCAGGTCGACCATCACTTCCTGGTCGAGCAGAAAGACGCGGTGGACGCCATCTTCTCCGTGGCGGGCTTCAGCTTCGCGGGCAGCGGCCAGAACGCCGGCTTCGCCTTCGTGAAGCTCAAGCCCTGGGGCGACCGCGTCCGGCCGGAGCTGAAGGCCGCGGCGGTGGCCGGACGGGCGATGGAGACGCTGTCGAAGATCCGCAACGCGACGGTCTTCGCGATCGTGCCGCCCGCGGTGTCGGAGCTGGGCAATGCAAGCGGCTTCGACCTGATGCTGCAAGACCGCGCCAACCTCGGCCATGCCGCGCTGATGCAGGCCCGCAACCAGCTGCTGGGCGCACTGATGAAGGAGCCGGGCCTGGTCGCCGTGCGGCCCAACGGCATGGAGGACACGCCCGACTTCCGGCTCGACATCGACGAGCACAAGGTCGGCGCGCTGGGCCTGTCGATGAGCGACGTGAACGCGACCTTCTCGACCGCCTGGGGCAGCAACTACGTCAACGACTTCATCGATCGTGGCCGGGTGAAGAAGGTCTTCCTGCAGTCGGATGCGCCGTTCCGGATGCTGCCGGGCGACATCGACCATTGGTTCGTCCGCAATGCCGCCGGGACCATGGTGCCCTTCAGCGCCTTCGCCACCGCCAGCTGGACCCTGGGCTCCCCGCGCCTGGAGCGTTACAACGGCGTGCCGTCGGTGGAGATCCTGGGCATGGCGCTGCCGGGCGCGCTGTCCAGCGGCCAGGCGCTGGACCTGGTGGAGCGCCACGCGGCCGCGCTGCCGCCGGGCATCGGCTACGAGTGGACCGGCGTCTCGCGCCAGGAGCGCGAGGCCGGCGGCCAGGCGGGCCTGCTGTACGCGGTGTCCATCCTGGTGGTGTTCCTGTGCCTGGCGGCGCTGTACGAGAGCTGGTCCATCCCGTTCTCGGTGGTGCTGGTGGTGCCGCTGGGCGTGCTGGGCACGCTGGTCGGCGCGGTGCTGACCTGGAAGATGAACGACGTCTACTTCCAGGTGGGCCTGCTGACCACGGTGGGCCTGGCCTCGAAGAACGCGATCCTGATCGTCGAGTTCGCGAAGGAGCTGCATGCGAAAGGCATGTCGACCCTCGAGGCCGCGATCGCCGCGGCGCGCATGCGCCTGCGGCCGATCCTGATGACCTCGCTGGCCTTCATCCTGGGCGTGCTGCCGCTGATGGTCAGCAAGGGCGCCGGCGCCGGCGCGCAGAACGCGCTCGGCACGGCCGTCGTCGGCGGCATGGTGTCCGGCACGGTGCTGGCGATCTTCTTCGTGCCGCTGTTCTTCGTCGTCGTGCAGGGACTGTTCGGGCGCAACAAGCCCGCGGCGGCCGAGTCCGCCGGGGCCCCCGCCGCCGATGCCTCCCCCCTGTTGAACGAGGGCCACTGACATGACCCGATTGATCTCCCTGGTCCCTTCGCCGACCTGGCCCGGCCTGACGGCGCTGGCGGCGGCCCTGCTGCTGAGCGGCTGCGTCAACCTGGCGCCGCGCTACGAGCGTCCCGCCGCGCCGGTGCCCGCGCACTACCCGGACGCCCCGGCGGACGCTGGATCGAACGGCGCCGCGAACGCGGACGTCGGCTGGCGGACCTTCTTCGCCGACGCGAAGCTGCGGGGCCTGATCGAGCTGGCGCTCGACAACAACCGCGACCTGCGCGTGGCGGTGCTCAACATCGCGCAGGCCCGCGCGCAGTACCGGATCCAGGACGCGGCCACCTTGCCGACGCTGAGCGCCAGCGGCAGCGGCACCGCGACCCGCACGCCGGCCAGCCTCTCGGCGACCGGCGAGGCGCTGACCAGCCACCAGTACAGCGCGACGCTGGGCGTCAGCGCCTATGAGCTGGACCTGTTCGGCCGCGTGCGTAACCTGAGCGCGCAGGCGCTGGAGCAATACCTCTCCACCGAGGAGGCGAGGCGCAGCACCCAGATTTCGCTGGTGGCCGAGGTGGCCACGGCCTACCTGACCTGGGCCGCGGACCTGGAGCGCCTGGCGCTGGCGCGCGAGACGCTGCGCAGCCAGTCCGACACCTACACGCTGACCCAGCGCAGCTTCGAGCTGGGCAGCGCCTCGGCGCTGACGCTGCGGCAGGTGCAGACCAGCGTCGACAGCGCGCGCGTGGACGTGGCGCGCTACACCGGCCAGATCGCGCAGGACCGCAATGCGCTGGCGCTGCTGCTGGGCGCGCCGGTGCCGGGCGAACTGGCGCCGGGCGCGCTGGGCGACGGGCCCGGCGCGCTGCCCGAGCTGCCGGCCGGACTGCCGTCCGAGCTGATGCTGCGCCGGCCCGATCTGCTGCAGTCGGAGCACAAGCTCAAGGCCGCCACGGCCAACATCGGCGCGGCGCGCGCGGCCTTCTATCCGCGCATCAGCCTGACGGCCTCGGCGGGCAGCGGCAGCGCGGACCTGTCGGGCCTGTTCAAGGGCGGTTCGGGATCCTGGACCTTCCTGCCGCAGATCAGCCTGCCGATCTTCGATGGCGGCAGCAACCGGGCCTCGCTCGACAGCGCCATCGCCGGGCGCGACATCGCCGTGGCGCAGTACGAGCAGGCGATCCAGTCCGCCTTCCGCGAGGTGGCGGATGCGCTGGCGCAGCGCGAGGCGCTGAGCGGTCAGCTGCAGGCGCAGCAGTCGCTGGTCGAGGCGAGCGGCGATGCGCTGAAGCTGTCCGATGCCCGCTTCGCGCGTGGCGTCGATAGCTACCTGGACGTGCTGGATGCGCAGCGCTCCTGGTACGGCGCGCAGCAGACGCTGATCGGCATGCGGCTCTCGCGGCTCACCAACGGGGTGACGCTCTACAAGGCGCTGGGCGGTGGCTGGAACGGCTGAGCGCCGGTCGCGGCCGCGGCCGTGGTTGCGGTCGCGGTCGCGGTCGCGAGGGGCAGTGTTGAGCACCAGGAGGGCATCCATGGACCAGGAAGGCGACATGAAACCAGCGGGCCCGGCGCCCGCGCCGCGGGGCCGGCCGTCGCGGCGGTCGATGCTGCTGTCGACGGCGATCCGCGTGCTGCAGGAGCGCGGCATCCGCAACATGACGCTGGAGGAGGTGTGCGCGGCGTCGGGGGTGTCGCGGGGCGCGGTGTACTGGCACTTCCGGTCGAAGGAGCGCCTGGTGGAGGAGTCGCTCGCGGCGACGACGCTGCCGCTGGAGCAATTGCGACAGCAGGCCTGGGAGGATCCTTGCACGACGCTGGCACGGGCGGTGATGGCCTGCGTGACCCAGGAGCGCCTGCGCGGGCTCTGCGTGACGCTGCTGTTCAACGCGTCGGAGGCGGCGGCGCGGGCGCGGATGGCTCGGGTGCGGGTGGCGGTCACCTGGTTCCTGGCGCGGCATTGCGTGGCCCGGCGCGACGTGCTCGGCCGCGTGGCGCGGCGGCACCGGGTGCAGCTCGCGCACGCGATGGTGATGGGCTCGCTCATCGAGTTCATGGCCTTCATGCCCAGGGACATCGCCGGCGAGCATGCGCTCGCGCAGGCGCTGCGCCGGCTGGTCGGCGCCGGGCCGGCGCAGGAGCGGCTCCAGCCGGTGTGAGGGCTGCGTCGCCGGGGTCGCCGCGACGGGGCCCGATCACAACCGTCCCACTTGATTCGCGAGGACTTGTCACCGATGAAAAAAGAAATGCGTCCGGCACACAGGAACGTCGGGCTTGCGCAACTGCCGGCCTACATGGCCAGGTTCCCGTCCACCGCCTGGGTGTCGCTGCTGCATCGCGTCAGCGGCCTGCTCCTGGTCCTGGCGCTGCCGCTGGTCATCGCGACCCTCGAGGCCGCGCTCGCCTCCGCGGGCTCCTACGAACGGCTGACGGCGGTGTTCTCGACCGGTTGGGGCGGCCTGCCGGGCTGGCTCATGAAGCTGCTGTCGCTGGTCCTGCTGTGGGCCTTCCTGCACCACCTGGCCGCGGGACTCCGGTTCGTGCTGCTCGACATGAGTCACCGCGCGGTGGAGAAGCACCGGGCATCGCGTTCCGCGCGGTGGGTGCTGATCTCGAGCCTGACGCTGACGGTGGCGGTGGGCGCCAAGGCCTTCGCGCTCCTATGAGCGCCCGATGGGCGCGGCGGGCCCCCTTGCTGGTCGCATCGATCGCCCGCCTTCTCAAGGAAGTCCCATGACAAAGCTCGTACGTTGCATCCAGGCGCTGGTCGTCCTCATGTGCCTGGTGCCGCTCGTCGGCCACGGCCAGGAGCCTCCGCCTCCGGTCCCGCTTCCGGTGCCGCTCCTGCCACCACCACCATTGCCACCACTGCCGCCGCCGCCACTGCCACCGCCGCCATTGCCACCGCCGCCATTGCCGCTGCTTCCACCCCCACACGTCACCGTGTCGGCGATCGTGCTCGACCAGGCGCCACCGCCTCCGATGGTCGAGCGCATCCCGCCCGCGCCCTTCGAAGGCGCCCTGTGGGTAGGTGGTTACTGGGACTGGACGGGGGATCGATACCAATGGATCGGGGGGGCGATGGGAAACCGCGCGCCGCGGATACAGCTACCGCGCTCCTGGCTGGGTTCGTGAAGGCGCGCTGTGGCGGCTGGACCTTGGCGGTTGGGTCGCGCGCTGATCGCTGCGCTCCGCTTGCGGTGAGGTCGCGCTTCCACCGCCAGGATCTGCCTCGCTCGCGATTGGACGGAGTATGAGATGCTCCGCGCCCGATGCGGTCGGCGGCTCGTCGCCGGCCGCATCTCGTCAGGAAGTCAGCCCTTGAAGGGGATGTGCGTGGGAATTGGAAGACGTCTCGGAATGCTGGTGCTGGCGGCGACGCTGGCCGGTTGCTCGACCTATCGGCCCTGGATCAATGGCGGCCTCGCGGCGGGCGCGGATGGCGCACCCGCCGCGGCGCCGGTCGCCCCGCGCCGCACGCCGCCGGCGGTCGTGGCCGCCGTCACGCTGTCCGGTGGGGGCGCGCGGGCGGCCGCGTTCGGCCTGGGCGTGCTGCGCGAGATGAAGGCCACGCCGTTCAGTCTCGAGGGCCAACCCACGACGCTGCTGGACCAGGTCGCGCTGGTCAGCGGGGTGTCCGGCGGCAGCATCCTGGCCGCGCACTTCGCGGCCTTCGGCGACGAGACGCTGACGCGCTTCGAGCCCGACTTCCTGATGGTGCCCTTCGAGGCCGGCCTGATCCGCCAGGCCTTCGCGCCGACGCGCCTGTATCACCTGACCTCGCCGTGGTACGGCCGCAGCCACATCCTGGCGCAGCGGCTCGACGAGCTCTATCGCGGCCTGACCTTCGGCGACCTGAAGTCACGCCCCCATGCGCCGGACCTGATGGTGACCGCCACCGACCTCACCACCGGCGCCCCCTTCGATTTCACGCCCGAGCAGTTCGGCCTGATCTGCTCGGACCTGGACCGCACGCCGCTGTCGTTCGCGGTCGCGGCCTCGTCGGCGGTGCCCATCCTGCTGTCGCCGATGACCCTGAAGAACCACGCCGGCGAATGTGCCCCCCCGGCGGCGGCGGCGCGCGGCCCGGCGACGTCCGACGACTACCGCACCCGCCTGCTGGCGCTGAGCGCGCAAAGCTACCGCGACGCCAAGGAGCGGCCGTACATCCACCTCGTGGACGGCGGGGTCTCCGACAACACCGGCGCGCGGCTGATGCTGGACCGGCTGCTGGCCGGCGGCTCGATCGCCTCGTCCTTCCCGGACGCGCCGCCCGGCTCGATCCACCGGATGGTCCTGATCACGGTGAACTCGGAGCGCGACCTGGCCGAGCGCATCGACGCCAGCGACCAGGTGCCGTCGACGGGGCAGGTCATCGAGACCCTGGTCTTCGGCGCCGGCGCGCGCGAGACGCAGGTGACGCTGGCCATGCTCAACGACGACCACCGTCGCTGGCAGGCGGAACTGATGCGCACGCGCGGCACGCCGGGGAGTCCGTTCGCGGCGGACGCCGAGCTCCACATCGTCAGCGTGAGCCTGCATGACGTGCCGGACGACAAGATCCGCCACAGCCTGCTGCGCGTGCCGACGGCCTTCACCATCGAGGGCCGCGACGTGCAGGAGCTGCAGAAGGCCGGTGCCGAGGCGCTGCGTTCGGCCCCCGCGTTCATCCGCTTGAGGGAAAGCCTGGGCCGGCTGAAGTGAGGCGCGGCGGGCGCCGCAGCGTCCGCCCGGCGCGCCCCTCGATGCTCACTTCGGCGCCATCCGGATCGCGCCGTCCAGGCGGATCACCTCGCCGTTGAGCATGTCGTTGGTGACGATCTGGTGGACCAGCTTGGCGTAGTCCTCCGGGCGACCCAGGCGGGACGGGAAGGGCACGCTCGCGGCCAGCGCGTCCTGCACCTCCTGCGGCATGCCGAACAGCATCGGCGTGCCGAAGATGCCGGGGGCGATCGTCATGTTGCGGATGCCGTTGCGGGCCAGGTCGCGCGCGATCGGCAGCGTCATGCCGACGACGCCGCCCTTGGAGGCCGCATAGGCCGCCTGGCCCATCTGACCGTCATAGGCGGCGACCGAGGCGGTCGAGATCAGGACGCCGCGCTCGCCGGTGGGCTCGGGCTCGTTTTTGCTCATCGCCTCGGCGGCCACGCGGATCATGTTGAAGCTGCCGATGAGGTTGACGGTGATCACCTTCGAGAAGGTGGCCAGCGGATGCGCGCCATCCTTGCCGACGGTCTTGGCCGCAGGCGCAATGCCTGCGCAGTTCACCAGGCCCATCAGCTTGCCCAGCGAAACCGCCACGGCCACTGCCGCCTCCGCGTCGGCCTCCTGGCTGACGTCGCACTTGATGAAGGTGCCGCCCAGCTCCTTGGCCAGGGCTTTGCCGCGCTCGACCTGCAGGTCGGCGATGACGACGGTCGCGCCTTCGCGCGCCAGCATGCGGGCCGTGCCCTCGCCGAGTCCCGACGCGCCGCCGGTGACGATGAAGACCTTGTTCGCGATGTCCATGGGATGTCTCCTTCCAGGGGGTTCCTGTGACCGGGCGGCGGCGGGGCGGCCGCGCGGTGGCTGGTTGCCGTTGACGTAAACGTCAATTGTCGGCGGAAAAATGGCGACCTCGTGGGCCGCCATCGTTGCTGTCGCGACGCGCGCGTCGCGGATCGTCGGGTCTCAGCCCAGCGCGGCGAGGGCGCGGCCGGTGATCTCGTCGACCGTGCCGATGCCCTCGATGCGGCGGTACTGCGGCGCCTGCGCGTCACCGCTGGCGGCCCAGGTCGAGTAGTAGTCCACCAGCGGGCGGGTCTGCGCCTGGTACACCTCGAGCCGCTTCTTGACGGTCTCTTCCTTGTCGTCGTCGCGCTGGATCAGGTCCTCGCCGGTGACGTCGTCCTTGCCGGCGACCTTGGGCGGGTTGAACTTGGTGTGATAGGTACGACCCGAGCCGACGTGCACGCGGCGGCCGCTCATGCGCTCGATGATGGCGGCGTCAGGGACGTCGATCTCGAGCACGAAATCCAGCTTCACGCCGGCGGCCTTCATCGCGTCGGCCTGCGGGATGGTGCGGGGGAAGCCGTCGAACAGGAAACCCTTGGCGCAGTCCGGCTGCGCGATGCGCTCCTTGACCAGGCCGATGATGATGTCGTCGCTGACGAGGCCGCCGGCGTCCATCACCTTCTTGGCCGCGACGCCGAGCTCGGTGCCCGCCTTGACGGCGGCGCGCAGCATGTCTCCGGTGGAGATCTGCGGGATACCGAACTTTTGGCAGATGAAAGCCGCCTGGGTGCCTTTACCGGCGCCAGGGGCGCCCAGAAGAATCAGTCGCATGGGTCTCCTCGATATGGGGAGAGGGCGCGCCGCACGGGTCGACGCGCCCTCGAAAACTGCGGGCGAGGATAGCACGGGCCTGCCTACGCCCCGCTGACGCGACCGTCGAATGACAGGGGCCGTCACCCGGTCGGGCCAGGGCCGCGATTCAGCTGGCCATCAACTGTCTGACGCGTTCCAGGTCCTCGGGCGTGTCCACGCCGGGACCGGGCCGCTCGTCGCTGACATGCACCGCGATGCGCTCGCCGTGCCACAGCACGCGCAGTTGCTCGAGGGCCTCGATCTGCTCCAGCGGCGAGACGGTCAGCGTCGGGAAGCGGCGCAGGAAACCGGCGCGATAGGCATACAGGCCGACGTGGCGCAGGACCGCCCCCGGCTTGATGCGGGCGCCGCCGCCTGGCGCGTCGCGCCACCAGGGGATGGGCGCGCGGGAGAAATACAGCGCCAGGCCTTGCGCGTCGGTCACCAGCTTCACCACGTTCGGATTCGCGAACTCGGCGTCGTCGTCGATCGCGTGCGCGACCGTCGCCATCGCGCACTGCGGCCGCGCGGCCAGCAGCTCGGCGCAGGCGCGGATCATCGCCGGCGCGATCAGCGGCTCGTCGCCCTGGACGTTCACCACCAGCGCGTCGTCCGGCAGGGCCAGCAGCTCGCAGGCCTCGGCCAGGCGGTCGCTGCCGCTGGCGTGGTCGGCCCGGGTCATCAGCGCGCGGATGCCGTGGGCCTCGCAGGCCTGGCGCACCTCGGCCGCGTCCGTGGCCACCACGACCTGGGCCGCGCCGGCCAGCGCGGCCCGGCGCGCGACCTGCACGATCATCGGCGCGCCGGCGATGTCCGCCAGCGGCTTGTTCGGCAACCGCGTCGAGGCCAGGCGGGCCGGAATGACGATGTGGAAGGGCGTGCTCACGCCGCGTCGCCTTCGGCGTCGGTGGAGCGGGCCTCGTTGGCCAGCATCACCGGGATGCCGTCGCGGATCGGGAAGGCCAGGCGGTCGGCGGGGCAGACCAGCTCGCGGTCCGGCAGGCCGGTCGCCGCGGCGTTGCGGCGGTCTTCCAGCGGGCCCTTGCAGACGGGGCACACCAGCATCTCAATCAGTCGATGGTCCATGGGGGAGCAGCCGCCGCAACTCGCGCTGCAGCGCCTCTTCAAAAGCGGGTTCGGGGCGGAAGTCTAGCGCCACCACCCAGATGCGGCAGCCCTGTAGCGCCTCGGGGCGCAGCTTGACGGCGTCCTTCTCGGTGATGACGACCTCGTCGGTGCGCGCCCAGGGCAGCGGGTCCAGCGCGGCATGATCGGGCAGGGCCAGCGCGCGGAAGTTCAGGCCCTGCTCGCCGAGCATGTCGAAAAAGCGCTGCGGCCGCGCCAAGCCCGCGGCCGCCAGCAGCGGCTTGCCGCGCAGCGCGTGCAGGCGCTCGAGCCGGGCCGGCTCGCCGCGCCACCAGTCCGCCAGCGCGACCGCGCCCGCCAGTTGCCGGGTGCCGACGTAGCCGGGCAGGGCGGTGCTGGGGCGGCCGGTGCTGTAGAGCACCAGGGTGTCCGCGCAGGAGCCCGGCGGCGGCGGCAGGGCGCGTGACTGGCGCAGCGGCCCCGCCGGGAGCAGCCGGCCGTTGCCCAGGCCGCGCTCGTCGAAGACGAGGAGGCTCAGCTGCCGCGGCAGCCGCCAGTGCTGCAGGCCGTCGTCGGAGACCAGCAGCTGGATGTCGGGGTTGGCCTGGAGCAGCGCGCGCGCCGCCGCTATGCGGTCGCGGCCGACGGCCACCGGCACGCCGGCGCGCAGCTTGATCAGCAGGGGTTCGTCGCCGACGTCCTCGGCGCGGTCGCCGTCGGCGATGACGCGGACCTGCGCCTCGTCGGCGCGGCCGTAGCCGCGCGAGATGACGCCGGCGCGCAGGTTCAGGCGCTGGAGCGTGTCCAGCAGCGCGAGGGTGGTGGGGGTCTTGCCGGCGCCGCCGACCACCCAGTTGCCGACGACGATGACCGGCACCGGCAGCGGCTCGCTGCGCTTGAGGCCGAGCCGGTAGAGCAGCACCCGCAGCCGGATCACCGCGCCGTGTAGCGCGGCCAGCGGGCGGAGCAGGTGGGCCAGGCGGTCGTCGTCGCGCCAGGCGCGCTGCAGCCGGTCTTCAAGTGCCGGCCGGGTCATGCGCGGGCCCGGCCGACCGCGGCGCCCACGGCGGTCATTGCGGCTTGTTGGCGGCGAAGGTCAGTCGCGTCAGGTTGGCGCGACGCGCCGCGTCCATCGCGTTGACCACCGCCTGGTGCGGCGTCGCCGCGTCGGCGGAGACGATGACCACCGGTTCCTGCTTGCCTTGCGCCGCCTGCAGCAGCGCGGCGGTCAGCAGGTCGACGCTGCGACCTTCGACCGCGTTGCGGTCGATCGCGTAGCGGCCGTCCGCCGAGATGGCCACGATGATCTCGGCCGGCCGGTCCTTCAGCTGCTGGGCGTCCGCCGTCGGCAGCGTCAGCTGCAGCTCGGTGAACTTGGAATACGTGGTCGACAGCATCAGGAAGATCAGCACGACCAGCAGCACGTCGATGAACGGGATCAGGTTGATCTCCGGTTCCTCGCTCTGGCGACGGCGGAACTTCATGCCTTGGCCTTGCCTGGCGCGGGCGTGGCGACCGGCGGCGGCACGGTCACCGGACCGGTGTTGGCCGCATGGGCGCCGGCGGGCATCGCGCGGTTCACCAGGTGCGTCAGCAGACGCTCGCTGGCTTGTTCCATGTCCACCACGTAGGCCTCGATGCGGCCGCGGAAGTAGCGGTAGAACATCAGCGACGGGATCGCCACGATCAGGCCGAACGCGGTGTTGTAGAGCGCGATCGAGATGCCGTGCGCCAGCAGGCCGGGGTTGTTGCCGGTGGGGCTCTGGCTGCCGAAGATCTCGATCATGCCCACCACCGTGCCGAGCAGGCCCAGCAGCGGGGCGGCCGCGGCGATGGTGCCCAGCGTGTTGAGGTAGCGCTCCATCTGGTGGATCGCGTGGCGGCCGGCCAGCTCGAAGACCTGGCGCAGGCGGGCTTCGCCGGCGCGCGGATCGGCCTGCGAGGCGCGCAGCCCGGCGGCCAGCACCTGGCCCAGCAGCGAGTTCTCGGCCAGCTTGCCGACGACCTCACCGCTCGGGATCTGCAGCTGGGTCACGCCCAGCACTTCCTCGATCAGGCTGGGCGGCGCCACCCGGGCGGCGCGCAGGCTCACGACGCGCTCGATGATCAGCGCCAGGGCCACCACGGAACACAGCAGCAGCGGCCAGATCGGCCAACCGGCGGCTTGTATGATCGAAAACAAGGCTTTCCCTCCGTTCGGGCATCTCCGGCCCGGCGGCGCATTATGGCGCCACGCCGCCCGCGCTTCGACCACCGCGGCCCCTCATCACAAGCCCTTACAAACATCCACCGAACCTGTGGATAACTTTGTGGGCAACTGGTCGCGGAACCGCGCCAGGGCCCGTCAGCAAACGGCAAGGATTAGCCTGCTTCAAAAATGAGCAGGAAAAAGCTTTTGAAAAACAAGCGCTTATCGATATGTGACGCGGGCATGACGGGCAATATGGCCTGCGGAGCCAGCATTGGCGCGGCTGTGGAGTTCCCGACCCGCGCCATTGCTGGGCTTGCGCATGATTGACGCCCCACAACCCGCATCGCCACGGATGGTCTGGGGTGTCGCGGCCCTGTTGACGGCCCTTTCCGACGCATTGCAGGCCAGATTCCCCGTCGTGACGGTGCAAGGCGAGCTGTCGGGTTTCACCCGCGCGGCCAGCGGCCACTGCTACTTCAGCCTGAAGGATGCCGACGGCCAACCGGCGATGCTGCGCTGCGCGATGTTCCGGCGCGCCGCCTCGATGGTCGACTTCGCGCCGCGCGACGGCATGACCGTCGAGTTGAGAGGCCGCCTCGACCTCTACGGGCCGCGCGGCGAGCTGCAATTCATCGTCGAGGCGATGCGGCGCTCCGGCGAGGGCGCGCTGTACGAGCAGTTCCTGCGCCTGAAGGCGCGACTGGAGGCGCAGGGCTGGTTCGATCCCGACCGCAAGCGCCGCCCGCCGCCCTACGCGCGCCGGATCGGCGTGATCACCTCGACCGGCGGCGCGGCCCTGCATGACGTGCTCACGGCGCTGCGCCGGCGTGCGCCGCATGCCCGGGTGTTCATCTACCCGACGCTGGTGCAGGGCAGCGAGGCCCCGCCGGCGATCGTTCGCGCGCTGGCCGCGGCGAACGCCCGTGCCGACGCCGAGGTGCTGCTGCTCGTGCGCGGTGGCGGTTCGCTCGAGGACCTCTGGGCCTTCAACGACGAGCGCGTCGTGCAGGCGGTGGGCGAATCGGCGCTGCCGGTGATCTGCGGTGTCGGGCACGAGACCGACATCACCCTCGCCGACCTGGCGGCCGACCTGCGGGCGCCGACGCCGACCGCCGCCGCGGAGCTGGCGACCGTGGCCCGCCAGCAATGCCTGGACAGCCTGGACGCGCTGGAGCGGCAGCTGCGGCGCCGAGTCGAGCAGCGACTGGACGCGGCGGCGCAGCGGCTGGACCGGCTCGCGCTGCGGCTGGCGCGGCCGGGCGACGCGCTGGCGCGACAGCGCCGGCGGCTCGATCTGCTGTCGCAGCGGCTGGGGCAGGTCGCGCCGCGGACCGTGTCGATGGAGACGCAGCGCCTGCGCCACCTCGCGCAGCGCCTGGCCCAGGTCGCGCCCCGCGCCGCCGCCCTGGAACAGCAGCGGCTGCGGCACCTGGCGCAGCGGCTGGACCGCGCGCTGCCGCAACAGGCGCAGCGCGGCGCCCAGCGGCTGGAGGGGCTGGCGGCGCGCCTTCAGGCGCTCGACCCGCGCCAGGTGCTGGCGCGCGGTTATGCCTGGCTGGACGATGGCCAGGGGTGGGCGCTCGTTTCGGTGGACCAGCTCCACGAGGGCCAGGACTTGCGCGCCGTGCTGGCCGACGGCGAGGCCGACCTGCGGGTCGGGCGCATCGCCCGCCGGGAGCGCTGAGGGGCGGCCTGCGCCCCGGGGCGGCGGGGTACGCGTGCTCCCGGCAGGGGCTTGATTTCGCTGCCTACAATCGCCCGCGACATCCGTCCCACCACCAACCGATTAGGAGTCCCTCATGGAACACGTCCTGCCCGAGCTGCCGTACGACAAGAAGGCGCTGGAACCGCACATCAGCGCCGAGACCTTCGAGTACCACCACGGCAAGCATCACAAGGCCTACGTGGACAACCTGAACAACCTGCAGAAGGGCACCGAGTTCGAAAGCAAGACGCTGGAAGAGATCGTCAAGACCTCGAGCGGTCCGATCTACAACAACGCCGCCCAGATCTGGAACCACACCTTCTTCTGGTCCTGCATGAAGCCCAACGGCGGCGGCGCGCCGACCGGCAAGCTGCTTGACGCGATCAATGCCAAGTGGGGCAGCGTCGATGCCTTCAAGGAAGCCTTCCAGAAGAGCGCCGTCGGCAACTTCGGTTCCGGCTGGACCTGGCTGGTGAAGAAGGCCGACGGCAGCGTCGACATCGTCAACACGGGCGCCGCCGGCACCCCGCTGACCACCGCCGACACCGCGCTGCTGACGATCGACGTGTGGGAACACGCCTACTACATCGACTACCGCAACGCGCGTCCGAAGTTCGTCGAGACCTTCCTGAAGAGCCTGGTCAACTGGGACTTCGCGCAAGCCAACTTCGGCAACTGACGCCGCGGCGCCTGCGCGAGCGGGCGCCAGATGGACCAACGGCCCGGGATCGCTCCCGGGCCGTTGTCGTTTCAGGCGGCCGTGACCTCGCGGCTTCGCTTCACTTGGGCCAGGGGCCGCCGCGCAGCTTGGAGCCGGCCTTCAGGCCGCGCTTGTCGAACCAGCCCTTGTTCATTTCCAGCACGTAACGCACCGGCTTGGCGGAGCAGTGCGAGACGTCGGACAGCGGCTGCATCTCGACGATGTTGACGATGGTGCCGTCGTCGGCGACGAACGCGGCCGACAGCGGGATCAGCGTGTTGCGCATCCAGAAGCATTGCTGCGCGGGCTGTTCGAACACGAAGATCATGCCGGCGTTGGGCGCCATCTCCTTGCGGGCCATCAGGCCGATGGCGCGCTGCTCGTCGGTGCGGGCGACCTCGGCATGGATCAGATGCATGCCCGCGCCGAGCTCGACGACCGGCAGGCCGGTCTGCGGGATCTGCTGGGCCACGGCGGGCGTGGCGGCCGACAGCGCGGTGATCAACAGGGCGGTCGACAGGGCGGCGGACGATGCGGCGCGTTTGATATTGAGCATGACGTGACCTCGAGGATGGGCGGATTATCGCGGCCATGTTGCCCGCCCCCGCCGCCTCGGCCGATGCCGGCGCCCGGGGCGCCGACATCCCGCCCGCCAATCGCCCCCGCCGCGACACGCCGCTGACGCGGGCGGCGTCCTCGGCGCCCGATGGGCTCGACGAAGCGCTGCGCCCCGTCACGCAATGGCACGCGGCAACGGGCGGCGAGCGCATCGCGCGCACGCGCTTGCGGCTCTCGGGCATGCATTGCGCCGCCTGCGCCGGGCTGATCGAAACCACGCTGCAGGCGCGCTGCGGGGTTCACGCGGCGCAGGTGAACGCCTCCACCCAGACCTTGTTGCTGGACTGGTTGCCGGCGGACGTCCCGTTCGAGGAGCTGCGGCAATCGCTGAGGGCCGCCGGCTACGACCTCGCCCCTGACCTCGCCGGGCCCGCGCGCGAACTGCGCCGGCGCGAGCACCGGCAGGCCGTCTGGCGGCTGTTCGTGGCGAGCTTCCTGATGATGCAGGTGATGATGCTGGCGTGGCCGTCCTACGTGGCCGCGCCCGGCGAGATGGCGTCGGACCAGGCGGCCCTGCTGCGCTGGGGCCAATGGGTGCTGACGCTGCCGGTCATGCTGCTGGCGGCGGGACCGTTCTTCCAGGCCGCGGCCTCGCAGCTGCGCCAGCGCCGCATCGGCATGGACGTGCCCGTGGCCCTGGGACTGGCGGTCGCCTTCGTCGCCGGCAGCGGCGCGACGCTCGATCCGGGCGGGCTCTTCGGGCACGAGGTCTACTTCGACTCGATCACCATGTTCGTGGCCTTCCTGCTGGGCGCGCGATACCTGGAACTCCGCGCGCGGCACCGCGCTGCGCAAGCGCTTGAGCAGGCGGCCGGCGAACTGCCGGAGCGGGTCGAGCGCCAGAAGCCGGACGGCAGTGTCGAAACGGTGCCCGTGGCGCAGCTGGCGCCGGGTGACCTCGTGCGCGTGTCAGCCGGGCAACGCATTCCCGCCGATGCCACGGTGGACGCCGGTGCTGGCGCGGTGGACGAGTCGCTGCTCACCGGCGAGTCCAGACCGGTCGCGAAGGCGCCTGGCGACGAGGTGCTCGCCGGCAGCCTGAACCTCCAGGGCGTGCTGATGCTGCGGGTGCGGCAGGTGGGCGAGCAGACCCGGCTGGCCGGCATCCGCCAGCTGATGACGCAGGCCTTCCAGGACCGCCCGGCGACGCTGCGCATGGCCGACCGCGTGGCGGGAGGGTTCCTGGCGGCGGTGCTCGTGCTGGCCGGCCTGGCCGCGCTCGCGTGGCAGCTGATCGATCCCTCGCGGGCGGTGGCCGTGGCGGTGTCCGTGCTGATCGTGACCTGTCCCTGCGCGCTGTCGCTGGCGGCGCCGGCGGCCTGGGTGGCCGCCGCGGGCGCCTTGGCGCGACGCGGGCTGCTGCTGTCGCGGCTCGATGCGATCGAGACGCTGGCCGACGTCGACGTCCTCGTCCTCGACAAGACCGGCACGCTGACCGATCCATCGCCGCGGCCAAGACGCCAATGGCCCGACGCGCTCGACGCCGACGCGCGGTCGGCGGCGCTCGCGCTGGCCAGCGCGTCGCACCATCCGCTGGCGCGCTCGCTCGCGCGAGCGTTGGAATCCGAACTCGACGCTCCGCCCCCGTCGCCGTCGGCGAAGCAGTGGGTGATCGAAGAGTTCAGCGGTCGTGGCCTGGAAGCGCTGGCCGACGATGGACGGCGATGGCGGCTCGGCGCGCCACGCTGGGCGCTGACGCACCTCGAGCCGCAGGAGCGGCGAACCGGCGTGGCCGATGCGCAGGTCGTGCTCGCCTGTGACGGCATCACACGGGCCGCCTGGCTGTTCGACGAGGCGCTGCGCGACGATGGGCGGACGGCGGTGAGCGCCTGGCGCGAGCGCGGGCTGGAGGTGCACCTGCTGTCCGGCGATGCACCCGAGCGCGTGGCCGCGATCGCGGACCAGGTCGGCCCGGTGCGATGGCGCGGCGGCGCGAGCCCCGAGGACAAGCTGGCCCATGTGGCGGCCTTGCAGGCCTGCGGCCATCGCGTGCTGATGATCGGCGACGGCATCAACGACGCGCCGGTGCTCGCGCGTGCGCAGGTCTCGGTGGCGATGGGACAGGGCGCCGACCTCGCCAAGTCGCGCGCCGACGCGCTGCTGGTGTCGGACCGGCTCGGCGCGATCACCACCGCGCTCGGCCTGGCCCGGCGAACGCGCCACGTGGCGCGCCAGAACCTGGCCTGGTCGGCGCTCTACAACGCGGCGTGCGTGCCGATGGCGCTGGTGGGCTGGCTGCCGCCGTGGGCAGCGGGCCTGGGCATGGCGACGAGTTCGCTGCTGGTGGTGGCCAACGCCGCACGCCTCGGACGCGACACGACCTTCCGTCGGTGAGGCCGCCCCCGACGCCTCGACATCGTTCCGGAACCCGCACATGGACATCCTCTACCTGCTGATCCCGTTCTCGGTCGTGCTGGTCCTGCTGGTGCTGATGGTGTTCGGCTGGGCCGTGCAGGACGGACAGCTCGAGTCGCTGGACCGGGAAGGTCAACGAATCCTCGAGGACGACGCCGGAGCTTGACCGTCATCAACACGCTGGCGAACCAGGCGCCGAACAATCGCCGCCAATCGCGCGAAGAGCGCCTCGAGGAGCCAGCATGGCAAGCAAATCAGAGTCAACGGGAGCACGCTCAGGCGCGCCCAGCTACGAGGACGGCGTGGTCCGCGCCTTCGCGCTGGCGGCGGTGCTGTGGGGCGTGGTGGGAATGCTGGTCGGCGTGGTCATCGCCGCGCAGCTCGCCTGGCCGGAGTTGAACTTCGGCATTCCCTGGCTCAGCTACGGCCGGCTCCGGCCGCTGCACACCAACGCGGTGATCTTCGCCTTCGGCGGCTGCGTGCTGATGGCCACCGCCTTCCACGTCGTCCAGCGCACCAGCCATGTGAAGCTGTTCGCCCCCGCGCTGGCGTGGTTCACCTTCTGGGGCTGGCAGGTCGTCATCGTGCTCGCCGCGATCACCCTGCCGCTGGGCCTGACCACCGGCAAGGAATACGCCGAACTCGAATGGCCCATCGACCTCCTGATCGCCGTGGTCTGGGTCGCCTACGCGATCGTCTTCTTCGGCACGATCGGCGTTCGACGCGTGCGCCACATCTACGTGGCCAACTGGTTCTTCGGCGCCTTCATCATCGCGGTGGCGCTGCTGCACATCGTCAACAGCGCCGAGATCCCGGTCTCGCTGACCAAGAGCTACTCCGCCTATGCCGGCGTCCAGGACGCCATGGTGCAGTGGTGGTACGGCCACAACGCGGTCGGCTTCTTCCTGACGGCCGGCTTCCTCGGCCTGATGTACTACTACATCCCCAAGCAGGCGAACCGGCCGGTCTACAGCTACCGGCTGTCGATCGTCCACTTCTGGGCGCTGATCTTCACCTACATGTGGGCGGGCCCCCACCACCTGCACTACACCGCGCTGCCGGACTGGGCGCAGAGCGTCGGCATGCTGTTCTCGCTGGTGCTGCTGGCGCCGAGCTGGGGCGGCATGATCAACGGCGTCATGACGCTCAGCGGCGCGTGGCACAAGCTGCGCGACGACCCGATCCTGAAGTTCCTCATCGTGGCGCTGTCGTTCTACGGCATGTCGACCTTCGAGGGGCCGATGATGTCGATCAAGACCGTCAACGCGCTCTCCCACTACACCGACTGGACCGTCGGCCACGTGCACAGCGGCGCGCTGGGCTGGGTGGGCTTCATCTCGATGGGGGCGCTGTATCACCTCATCCCCCGCATGTACGGCCGCGTGGAGATGTATTCCAAGCGCGCCATCGAACTGCACTTCTGGATCGCCACGCTGGGCATCGTGCTCTACATCGCCGCGATGTGGATCGCCGGCGTCATGCAGGGCCTGATGTGGCGCGCGGTGAATCCGGACGGCACGTTGACCTGGACCTTCGCCGAGAGCGTCAAGGCGACCTACCCGTTCTACGTGGTGCGGCTGCTGGGCGGCCTGCTGTACCTGAGCGGGATGTGCCTGATGGCCTGGAACGTCGTGATGACGGTCCGAGTCGGCCGCCCGGCCCGCCATCCCATTCCCGGCGCCGCGTTCGCGGCCGCCGCCTGAACGCCCGGACCCCCAAGGAGCACGTCATGGCCAATGCCCATGCCCCCGCCACCGGTCACGAGCGCATCGAGACCAGCAACTTCCTGATGATCGTGCTGGTGCTGCTGACGGTGATCGTCGGCGGCATCGTCGAGATCGTCCCGCTGTTCTTCCAGCGCTCGACCACGCAGGCCGTCGAGCATCTGAAGCCGTATTCGCCGCTGCAGCTCGCCGGCCGCGATGTCTACATCCGTGAGGGTTGCTACAACTGCCACTCCCAGATGATCCGCCCGCTGCGCGCCGAGACGCTGCGCTACGGGCATTACTCGGTCGCCGGCGAGTTCGTCTACGACCACCCCTTCCAGTGGGGCAGCAAGCGGACCGGCCCCGACCTGGCCCGGGTCGGCGGCAAGTACAGCGACGAGTGGCACCGCCTGCACCTGACCAATCCGCGGGACCTGGTGCCCGAGTCCAACATGCCGGCCTACGCCTGGCTGTCAGGCGCGGCGCTCGATCCGAAGGACCTCGCGCCCAAGATGCGCGCGCTGCGGACTGTCGGTGTGCCCTACACGGACGAGCAGATCGCCCAGGCCGGCGCCGAAGTCCAGGGCAAGACCGAAATGGATGCCGTCGTCGCCTACCTGCAGGTGCTGGGCACCGCGCTGAAGCCCTGATCGGAGCGCCGTCATGCCTGACATCGATGTGAATGTGCTGCGCTGCGCGGTGACCGTGCTGTCGCTGCTGGTGTTCGCCGGCATCGTGGGGTGGGCCTATGCCCGCCGCAACCGGGAACGATTCGAAGACCAGGGGGCGCTCGTCCTGTCGGACGAGGACGTGGCGCTCCAAGGAGGTCGTCATGAGTGATTTCGTTTCGAACGGCTGGTCGCTGTTCGTGGCCGCTGCCACCGTGCTGGGCCTGGCCCTGTGCCTGGCCCTGCTGATCATCGCCAGCCGCCGCAAGGTGATGGCCGCCGACAACTCCACCGGCCACGTCTGGGACGAGGACATCCGGGAGCTCAACAACCCGCTGCCTCGCTGGTGGATGGTGCTGTTCGTGCTGACGGTGGTCTTCTCGGTGCTCTATCTGGCGCTGTATCCGGGTCTGGGCGGCTACGCCGGTCGGCTGGGCTGGTCGAGCACCGGCCAATTCGAGGCCGAGCAGGCCAAGGCCCGCGAGGCCATGCGGGCGATCTACGCCAGGTTCGACGGGCTGCCGGTGGAAACCGTGGCCAGGGATCCGCAGGCGATGGGCATCGGCGAACGCCTGTTCGCCAACAACTGCGCCACCTGCCATGGCTCCGACGCCAAGGGATCCAAGGGCTTCCCGAACCTGACCGACAACGACTGGCTGTATGGCGGCAGCGGCGAGACCCTCATCGAGACGATCACGCGTGGCCGGGAAGGCACGATGCCACCGATGGCGGCGGCGGTCGGCAACGGCGAGGATGTGCGCAACCTGGCGCATTACGTGCTGAGCCTGTCGGGCAGTCCGCACAACTCGGTGGCGGCCGCGCTGGGCAAATCCAGATTCACCGCCTGCGCCGCCTGCCACGGCATGGACGGCCGCGGCAATCAGGCGCTGGGCGCTCCCAACCTCACCGACAAGGTCTGGCTGCACGGTTGGGGCGAGCCTGCGATCGTCGCGATGATCAACAACGGCAAACACAGCCACATGCCGGAGCACGGCTCCCGGCTCAGCCCCGAGCAGATCCGCGTGCTGGCGGCCTATATCTGGGGGCTGTCTCATGAGCGCCCCTGAGCTCAAGACGATCTCGCTGTATGCCTCCGAGGCGAAGGTCTATCCCCGCGCGGTGCATGGGTGGTTTGCCTTCTGGCGCTGGGCGCTGGTGTGGGCGACGCAGCTGCTGTTCTATGGGCTGCCCTGGCTGAGCTGGAACGGCCGCCAGGCCGTCCTGTTCGACCTGGACGCGCGGCGCTTCCTGATCTTCGACCTGATCCTGTACCCGCAGGACTTCATCTACCTGACCGCCTTGCTGGTCGTGTCGGCCTTCGGGCTGTTCTTCTTCACCGCAGTGGCGGGCCGGCTGTGGTGCGGCTACGCCTGCCCGCAGACGGTCTACACCGAGATCTTCCTGTGGATCGAGCGGCACACCGAGGGCGACCGCGCGGCGCGCATCCGTCTCGACAAGGCGGGCTGGTCGTTTGGCAAGCTGGGGCGCAAGACGGCGAAACACGCCGCGTGGCTGGCCGTGTCGCTCTGGACCGGTTTCACCTTCGTCGGCTACTTCGAACCGATCCGCGTGCTGGGCGAGAACGCCATGCAGGCGGCGCTCGGCGGATGGGAAGTCTTCTGGATCCTGTTCTATGGATTGGCGACCTATGGCAATGCGGGCTACCTGCGGGAACAGGTCTGCAAGTACATGTGTCCCTATGCCCGCTTCCAGAGCGCGATGCTGGATCGGGACACGCTGATCATCAGCTACGACGCCGAGCGCGGCGATCCGCGCGGCCCGCGCTCGAAGAAGGCGGACCTGTCGACGATCGGACTCGGCGCCTGTGTCGATTGCCAGCAGTGCGTCCACGTGTGTCCCACCGGCATCGACATCCGCAAGGGCCTGCAACACGAGTGCATCGGATGCGCCGCCTGCATCGACGTCTGCAACGACGTGATGGACAAGTTCGGCTATCCGCGCGGCCTGATCCGATACGCGACGCAGAACGGCATGCAGCATCGTTGGGGCGCCGCGCGCCAATGGCGACGTGTGTTGCGGCCCCGCGTGCTGATCTACGGCGGGATCCTGCTGGCGGTGTCGGCTGCGCTGGTCTGGAGCCTGGCGGTGCGGATGCCCTTCAAGGTGGATGTGGTGCGCGATCGCGCCGCGCTGGCGCGGGAGGTCGAGGACGGGGTCGTGGAGAACGTCTATCGCCTGCAATTGATGAACGCCGCCGAATCGACGCAGGGGTTCGTGCTGGATGTCGATGGCATCCCCGGCCTGCGGGTCGCCGCACCGACCGGGCGATTGACGCTGGCGCCCGCCGAGGCGCGCTGGGTCACCGTCTCGCTGCGCCTGCCCGCGGAGCAGGCGCGGCGGCTGGGACCGGGCGTGCATCCGATGCGGTTCTCGATCCGCCGGGTGGAGGCGGGCGGCCCGTCGGGGGCCGGCGATGCACGCGAACTGTTCGAGAAATCCACTTTCATGGTGCCGCGATGAGCGCGGCATCCGATCCGGCGCCTCGTCGGCGCCCAGGCCTTCAGCGGGAGCTTCCATGACGACGACACGAATCAACGACCTGGACACGCCGGGCAGCGGTCCCTGGTGGCGGCATCCAATGATGTGGCTGGTGGTCGGCGGGCCCGGCATGGTCGTGGTGGCGGGCGTGGCCACCCTGGTACTCGCGCTGACGCATCCCGACCCCGTCGTCCCTTCGTCGGGCGGCGTCGATCGGAGCGGTGTCGCAGCGGAGGCGGGCGCCGACGCCGCGATGGCGCCCGCGATGAAGGCGCGCAACCACGCGGCGACGGGCGGGCAGACTCCCTGATCGACCTCGGGGTCCGGGCTCGTGCCTACACGGCGCGGCGGACCAGTTGCAGCAGCCGGCGCGGCTTGAGGACGCGCAACTCACGCGCCCGCACCTCCAGCACGCCGTCTTCCTGCATGCGTGAGAAAGTGCGGCTGACCGTCTCCAGCGTGAGCCCCAGATGGCTGCCGATCTCGTCGCGCGTCATGCGCAGCACGACGCTGGAGGACGAGAAGCCGCGTGCGCGCAGCCGACGCATCAGGTTGATCAGGAACGCGGCGACGCGCTGTTCCGCCCGCATCGAGCCGAGCAGCACCATCATGGCCTGGTCCCGCACGAGTTCCCGGCTCATCAGCCGATGGAACTGGCGCTGCAGGCGGTCGAACTCGCGGGTGAGGTCCTCCAGCCGACCGTAGGGAACGACGCACACCTGCGAGTCCTCCAGCGCGACCGCCTGGCTCGCGTGCGCGCCGTCATAGATGCCGTCCAGGCCCAGCAGCTCGCCGGCCATGTGGAAGCCGGTGACCTGATCGCGGCCGTCCTGCGCCGACGCCGAGGTCTTGAAGAAGCCGGTGCGGACGATGTAGATCGCCTCGAAGACGTCGCCGGTCTTGAACAGCACCGCTCCGCGCGCGACCGCGCGCCGATCGCTCACCATGCGTTCGAGCTGCAGCACCTCCGCGGCGGGCAGGCCGGTCGGCAGGCAGATCTGGCGCAGCGCGCAGGTCGAGCAGCTGATCTTGAAGAGGTCGTGCGGCGCGGCAGGGGGCAGGGAAAGTCGGAGGCGGCTCGACATGAGGCGGTCAGGCATGCGAGGAAGCGGCGGATTCTTTGTCGGGGCCCCGGCGCCGGCAATGACATCAATCAATGACGATTTGGCAGCAAAGGGTGAGGATCGCCGCCCATGAACCCTGATCCGACCCCGTGGGACCGCAGCATTCCCGATGCCGACCTGCTGCGCCGGTTCGACATCGCCGGACCGCGCTACACCTCCTATCCGACGGCCGACCGCTTTCATGCAGGCATCGATGCCGAACGTCATGGAGAGACGCTGGCGCTGCGCGCGTTCGGCCCCGCGGCGACGCAGCCGCTGTCGGTCTATGTCCACATCCCGTTCTGCGAGTCGGTCTGCTACTACTGCGCCTGCAACAAGGTGGTCACCCGCCACCACGAGCGTGCGGCGGTCTATGTCGACGCGCTGGAGGCGGAAATGGCGCTGGTGCACCGGCGGCTCGGCGCGCGCGCGCTGGTGTCGCAGCTGCATTTCGGCGGTGGCACGCCGACCTTCCTGGCCGACCGCGAGCTGTCGATGCTGATGGCCTTGCTGCATCGCCACTTCCGCCTCGCGGCCGATGCCGAGATCTCCATCGAGGTCGATCCGCGGACGATCGACGTCGCGCGGCTGCGCCACCTGCGCACGCTGGGGTTCAACCGGCTGAGCTTCGGCGTGCAGGACTTCGATCCCGACGTGCAGCGGGCCGTGCATCGCGAGCAGAGCCTGGAGAGCGTCACGGCGCTGATGGGCGCCGCGCGCGACCTGGGCTTCCGCTCGATCAACGTCGACCTGATCCACGGCCTGCCGCGCCAGACGCCCACCTCCTTCGCGCGGACGATCGACCAGGTCGCCGCCTTGCGGCCCGACCGCATCGCGCTCTACGGGTACGCCCACCTGCCGCACCGCTTCAAGCCGCAGCGCCGCATCGACACCGCCGCGCTGCCGCCGGCCCCGGACAAGCTGCGGATGCTGGCCGGCGCCATTGCCGGGTTCATCGCCCGTGGCTACAGCTACATCGGCATGGACCACTTCGCGCTGGCGGACGATCCGCTCGCCGTCGCCAAGCGGGAAGGGCGCCTGCATCGCAACTTCCAGGGCTACAGCACCCAGCCGGACTGCGACCTGGTGGCGCTGGGCGTGTCGGCGATCTCCAAGGTCGGCGCCTCCTTCGCGCAGAACGTCAAGACGCTGCCCGAGTATTACGCCGCCCTTCGCGAGGGACGCCTGCCCGTCGAGCGCGGGCTGACGCTCGACCAGGACGACCTGGTGCGGCGCGACGCGATCATGGCGCTGATGTGCCAGGGCCGGCTCGAGTTCGATCCGATCGAGCGCTCGCACGGGATCGTCGTCGCGGATTACTTCGCGCCGGAGCTCGAGCGCCTGCGACAGTTCGCGGCGGACGGCCTGGTGACGGTCAATGCGCGCGGCGTGCAGGTCACGCCGATGGGCTGGTTCTTCGTCCGGGCGGTGGCGATGGTGTTCGACCGCTACCTGAAGGCGGTGGATCGCGACACGCCCCCGATGGCGATGGCTGGCGAGCAAGCATCCGTCGCCGCGGCCGAGGCGCCGGTGCGCTTCTCCCGCATCCTCTGAGGCGCCGCCAGAGGCCGGGATGCTGACACTGGCGCTGGCGGGCTCCGCCTTTCTCATGGGAATCGTGGGCTGCGTCCATTGCGCGGCCATGTGCGTCGCGCCATGCGCGGTGGTCTCTGGTGGGCGGCGCGCCGGTGTCGCCGCCTTCCATGGCGGCCGGCTCCTGGGCTACGCGGCGGGCGGGGCCGTCGCCGCGGCCAGCGTGGGCGGACTGCTGCGCTGGGAGATCGCTTCCGGCGCGCTGCGCCCGCTGTGGCTCGCGGTCCAGCTCGCCGCGCTGATGTTCGGCCTGCTCCTCGCCTGGCGGGCGGAGCTGCCGGGGTGGGCGGTGTGGCGCTGGACAGGACGAACGCCAGCGCGCTTGAGCGTCCCCGCCGGCGCGTTGACCGGGGGCGGCGTCGCGTTCACGCCCGCGCGGACGGCCAGCGCGGGCCTGGCCGGCGTGGCGTGGCTGGCCTGGCCTTGCGGGCTCCTGCAATCGGCGCTGACGGTGGCCGCCCTGGCCGACGGCCCCTGGCAGGGCGCGGCGGTGATGGCGGCCTTCGCGCTTGGCTCCTCGCCGGGCCTGGTCGCCGGCCCCTGGCTGCTGGCGCGCCTGGGCGCCGAGCGGGGTGTCGCCAGTGGCGGGTCGGGTGTGCGAATCGCGACCCGGTTCTCCGGCGTCATGCTCGCCGCCGGCGCCCTGTGGGCGCTCGGTCACGGCCTGTGGGCGCAGATCCGCGCGTACTGCGGGTGAAGCCTCCAGGACCCCGGCCGGGGCATCAGCCGATTGAAAGTTTCGCTGTCATAGAATCGGCGCTTCCGTTTGTCCCACCCACCCACGCGATTCGCGGAGACGACTCCATGTACCAGCACATCAAGGTGCCCGAGGGCGGCCAGAAGATCACGGTCAATGCCGACTTCTCGCTCAACGTTCCGAACAACCCGATCATTCCTTACATCGAGGGCGACGGCACCGGCTTCGACATCACCCCGGTGATGATCAAGGTGGTGGACGCGGCTGTGGCGAAGGCCTACGGCGGCGCCAAGAAGATCCACTGGATGGAGATCTACGCCGGCGAGAAGTCGACGAAGGTCTACGGCCCCGACGTGTGGCTGCCGGAGGAGACGCTGCAGGTCCTGAAGGACTACGTCGTCTCGATCAAGGGCCCGCTGACGACGCCCGTGGGCGGCGGCATCCGCTCGCTGAACGTGGCGCTGCGCCAGGAACTGGACCTGTACGTCTGCCTGCGCCCGGTGCGCTGGTTCAAGGGCGTGCCCTCGCCGGTCAAGGAACCCGAGAAGACCGACATGGTCATCTTCCGCGAGAACTCGGAAGACATCTACGCCGGCATCGAGTTCGAAGCCCAGAGCGACAAGGCCAAGAAGCTGATCAAGTTCCTGCAGGAGGAATTCGGCGTCAAGAAGATCCGCTTCCCGGAAACCTCGGGCATCGGCGTCAAGCCGGTGTCGAAGGAAGGCACGGAGCGCCTGGTCCGCAAGGCCATCCAGTACGCGATCGACAACGACAAGCCCAGCGTCACGATCGTGCACAAGGGCAACATCATGAAGTTCACCGAAGGTGGCTTCCGTGACTGGGCTTACGCCCTGGCCCAGAAGGAATTCGGCGCCGAGCTGATCGACGGCGGCCCGTGGTGCAAGTTCAAGAACCCGAAGACCGGCAAGGACATCGTGGTCAAGGACAGCATCGCCGACGCGTTCCTGCAGCAGATCCTGCTGCGCCCGGCCGAGTACTCGGTCGTCGCGACGCTGAACCTGAACGGCGACTACATCTCCGACGCGCTGGCTGCCCAGGTCGGCGGCATCGGCATCGCCCCGGGCGCGAATCTGAGCGACTCCGTCGCCATGTTCGAAGCGACCCACGGCACCGCGCCGAAGTACGCGGGCAAGGACTACGTGAACCCCGGTTCCGAGATCCTGTCGGCTGAAATGATGCTGCGCCACATGGGCTGGACCGAAGCGGCCGACCTGATCATCTCGTCGATCGAGAAGTCGATCCTGTCGAAGAAGGTCACGTACGACTTCGCCCGCCTGCTGGACGGCGCGACGCAAGTGTCGTGCTCCGGATTCGGCCAGGTCATGATTGACAACATGTGAGTCCAGGCCGGCGTGAGCCGGTCCCGACCCGCGACCCCGGCCTGACCCGCCGGGGTTTTCTTTTTTGGGAATCGGCGAACGGCGGCCCGGCGGCGGCCGGCGGTTATCCCAATGCAGAAGGCCCGCTCGCGCGGGCCTTGCTGTGGGCGGTGGATCAGCGCAGGCGGGTCACGCCGCGGCCTGCTGTTGCCCGGCCAGGTTGTCCGCCATCAGCGGGATGCCCAGGGGCGCCTCCATCGCATCGCCGCCGTCCAGCGGGCGGATGTTCTGGGCCAGCTGGCCCTTGGGGCCCTGGACCAATTCATAGCTCACCTTGGAGCCCTGCTTCAGCGTCCGGAAGCCGTCCATCTGAATGGCCGAGAAATGGGCGAAAACGTCCCCTCCGCCTTGTTCGGGTTCAATAAAGCCAAACCCCTTGGCATCGTTGAACCACTTGACCGTGCCTGTTGCCATCGTTCTTCTCCATCCCGGTGTCTTTTTCGCACCGGGGCGGATTCTCAAATCCGTGTCAAGCCAGTGTCAATTGAGGAACTCCCCGGGGTGTGGCGCCGCGAAGGTGACAAACTCGGGGCATTGACAGGCGTTGGCCCGTCCCCATGTAGGGTGCTCCCGCTGTTTATAGAATCGGCTCATGCCTTTGTTTGCTCAACAGTTCCCCCCGGCGGGTCCCCCTGGCGGCGCGCCGCCGCCGGGCACGGAGGAGGGTGGGAATTCCACCACGCTGGAGCGTGTCGCTCAGAAGACGGAGCCTCCGCGCCTGTATCAGGTGCTGATGCTCAATGACGACTTCACGCCGATGGAGTTTGTGGTGATGGTCTTGCAGGAGTATTTCCGCCATGACCTGGATACGGCCACCCAGATCATGTTGAAGATCCATCACGAAGGCCGCGGCGTCTGCGGTGTATTCACCAAGGACGTAGCGGCCACCAAGGTCGAAATGGTGTCGGCGGCCGCACGGCGCGCCGGTCACCCCCTGCAGTGCATTATGGAGGCCGCATGATTGCGCAAGAGCTTGAAGTCAGCCTGCACATGGCGTTTGTCGAGGCACGCCAGCAGCGCCACGAGTTCATCACCGTGGAACACCTGCTGATGGCGCTGCTGGACAACCCGTCCGCGGCCGAGGTGCTGCGCGCCTGCGCAGCGAATATCGAGGACCTGCGCAAGTCGCTTGCGCAGTTCATCAAGGAAAACACCCCCACCGTCGGTGGCACGGACGAGGTCGACACGCAGCCCACGCTGGGATTCCAGCGCGTGATCCAGCGCGCGATCATGCATGTCCAGTCCACCGGCAACGGCAAGAAGGAAGTGACCGGCGCCAACGTGCTGGTCGCGATCTTCGGCGAGAAGGACTCCCACGCGGTCTACTACCTGCACCAGCAGGGCGTCACCCGCCTGGACGTCGTCAACTTCATCGCCCACGGCATCAAGAAGAGCGAGCCGCCCGAGCCCCCGAAGGGCCCGGAAGGCAACGGTGCCGAGTCCGAACGCGAGGAAGGCGAAGGCCAGGGCCAGGGCGGCGGCAAGGGCAGCCCGCTCGAGCAGTTCACCCAGAACCTCAACCAGCACGCCCGCGACGGCAAGATCGATCCGCTGATCGGCCGCGAGCTCGAGGTCGAGCGCGTGGTGCAGGTGCTGTGCCGCCGCCGCAAGAACAACCCGCTGCTGGTGGGCGAAGCCGGCGTGGGCAAGACCGCGATCGCCGAAGGCCTGGCCTGGCGCATCACCGAGGGGCAGGTGCCCGACGTGCTGGCCGAGGCGGTGGTCTATTCGCTGGACATGGGCGCGCTGCTGGCGGGCACCAAGTACCGCGGCGACTTCGAGCAGCGCCTCAAGGCGGTGATCAAGCAGCTCAAGGACCAGCCCGGCGCGATCCTGTTCATCGACGAGATCCACACGCTGATCGGCGCCGGCGCGGCCTCGGGCGGCACGCTGGACGCGAGCAACCTGCTCAAGCCGGCGCTGTCCTCGGGCCAGCTCAAGTGCATCGGCGCGACCACCTTCAGCGAGTACCGCGGCATCTTCGAGAAGGACGCGGCGCTGTCACGGCGCTTCCAGAAGATCGACGTGGTCGAGCCGACCGTGGACCAGACTGTCGAGATCCTCAAGGGCCTGAAGTCGCGCTTCGAGGAGCACCACAGCGTCAAGTACGCGCTCGGCGCGCTGCAGGCCGCGGCGGAGCTGTCGGCCAAGTACATCAATGACCGTCACCTGCCCGACAAGGCGATCGACGTCATCGACGAGGCTGGCGCCGCGCAGCGCGTGCTGCCCAAGAGCAAGCAGAAGAAGACCATCACTCGCGCCGAGGTCGAGGACATCGTCGCCAAGATCGCGCGCATTCCGCCGGCCTCGGTGTCGTCGGACGACCGCGGCAAGCTCAAGAGCCTGGACCGCGACCTGAAGAGCGTGGTCTTCGGCCAGGATCCGTCCATCGATGCGCTGTCCGCGGCCATCAAGATGGCGCGCTCGGGCCTGGGCAAGCCGGACAAGCCGATCGGCTCCTTCCTGTTCAGCGGTCCGACGGGCGTGGGCAAGACCGAGGTCGCCAAGCAGCTCGCCTACATCCTGGGCATCGAGCTGATCCGCTTCGACATGTCCGAGTACATGGAGCGCCACGCCGTCAGCCGCCTGATCGGCGCGCCTCCGGGTTATGTCGGCTTCGACCAGGGCGGCCTGCTGACCGAGGCGATCACCAAGAAGCCGCACGCGGTGCTGCTGCTCGACGAAATCGAGAAGGCGCATCCGGACGTCTTCAGCGTGCTGCTGCAGGTGATGGACCAT
>Ga0157319_1000012_pt1 | contig 165761 bp, 122 predicted proteins | sample MCvi2old240510_FD_105326 | JGI IMG/M metagenome (GOLD analysis project Ga0157319, IMG submission 105326) | Arabidopsis rhizosphere microbial communities from North Carolina - M.Cvi.2.old.240510 | ecosystem: Host-associated > Plants > Roots > Rhizosphere | place: USA: North Carolina | collected... | reverse complement strand
GTGCAGCGCGGCAACCCCGAGATCCAGCGCCGCGCGCAGGAAGTCATCAACCATTGCTGGGGCCTGGCCGAGCGCAACCCCATCCTGGCGGTCCATGACGTCGGCGCGGGCGGCATCTCCAACGCCTTCCCGGAACTGGTCAACGATGCCGGCCGCGGCGCCATCTTCGACCTGCGCAAGGTCCCGCTCGAGGAAAGCGGCCTGGCGCCCAAGGAGATCTGGTGCAACGAGAGCCAGGAGCGCTACGTCCTCGTGATCGCGCCGGAAAGCCTGCCGCTCTTCACCGCCATGTGCGAGCGCGAACGCTGCCCCTTCGCCGTTGTCGGCGTCACCACCGAGCAGCGCGAGCTGGTGCTGGAGGACGGCCCGCAAGGCGAGCGCGCCATCGACATGCCGATGGACGTCCTGCTGGGCAAGCCGCCCAAGATGCACCGCGACGTGACGCGCGTGGCGCGCTCGGGCGGCGCGCTCTCGCTGGACGGCGTCGACCTGGCCACGGCCGCGCGCACCGTGCTGCGCCACCCCACGGTAGCCAGCAAGCGCTTCCTGGTCACCATCGGCGACCGCACCGTCGGCGGCCTGAACCACCGCGACCAGATGGTCGGCCCCTGGCAGGTGCCGGTGGCGGACTGCGCGGTCACGCTCTCCGACTTCAAGGGCTTCAGCGGCGAGGCGATGAGCATGGGCGAGCGCACCCCGCTGGCCGCCGTCGATGCGCCCGCGTCCGGCCGCGTCGCGGTCGCCGAGGCCATCCTCAACCTGCTGGCCGCGCCGATCGAGCTGCCGCGGGTGAAGCTCTCGGCCAACTGGATGGCGGCCTGCGGCGAGCCCGGCGAGGACGCCGCGCTCTACGACACCGTCAAGGCTGTCGGCATGGACCTGTGCCCCGCGCTGGGCATCTCCATCCCGGTGGGCAAGGACTCCTTGTCGATGCGCACCCGCTGGTCCGAGGACGGCGTCACCAAACAGGTCACCGCGCCGGTCTCGCTCATCGTCACGGCCTTCGCCTCGCTGGCCGACGTGCGGGGCACGCTCACGCCGCAACTGCGGGACGGCGACACCACGCTGGTGCTGGTCGACCTCGGCCAGGGCCGCATGCGCATGGGCGGCTCGATCCTGGCGCAGACCCTGAACCAGTTCGGCCCCGAGGTGCCCGACCTCGATGAGCCCGCGCTGCTCAAGGCGCTGGTGGCCGCGGTCAACGAGCTGCGCGGCCAGGGCCGCCTGCTGGCCTACCACGACCGCAGCGACGGCGGCCTCTTCGCCGCGGCGCTGGAGATGGGCTTTGCCGGCCAGCGCGGCGTCAGCCTCAATGTCGACATGCTGGTCACCGAGGGCGACGGCATCAGCGACAGCCGCGCCGAGATGGGCGACTCCAAGAACTGGGCCTCGCAGGTCAGCGCGCGCCGCGAGGAACTGACGCTCAAGGCCCTGTTCAACGAGGAACTGGGCGTCCTGCTGCAGGTCCCCACCGCCGACCGCGACGCCGTCCTGCAGACGCTGCGCGCGCACGGCCTGTCGAAGATCTCGCACGTCGTCGGCAAGACCAACGACACGAAGCAGGCCGAGGTCTGGCGCGACGCCAAGAAGGTCTTCGCCGCGCCGCTCAACGAGCTGCAGCAGGAATGGGACCAGGTGTCCTGGCGCATCGCCCGCGATCGCGACAACCCGGCCTGCGCGGACCAGGAGCATGCGCTGGCCGGCACGCCCGGCAAGGGCCTGCACTGGCTGCCGACCTTCGACGTCAAGGAGGACGTCGCCGCTCCCTTCATCGCCAGCGGCGCGCGCCCCAAGGTCGCGATCCTGCGCGAGCAGGGCGTCAACTCGCATGTCGAGATGGCCTACGCCATGGCGCAGGCCGGCTTCGACGCCTATGACGTGCACATGAGCGACCTGCAGGCCGGCGCGGTCGACCTGAAGGACTTCAAGGGCTTCGTCGCCTGCGGTGGTTTCAGCTACGGCGACACGCTGGGCGCCGGCGAGGGCTGGGCGCGCTCCATCCTCTTCAACCCGGTGCTGAAGGCCGCGTTCGAGGCCTTCTTCGCCCGTCCGGACAGCTTCGCGCTGGGCGTCTGCAATGGCTGCCAGATGCTGGCGGCGCTGTCGCCGATGATCCCGGGCGCCGAACACTGGCCCAAGTTCGTCCGCAACCGCAGCGAGCAGTTCGAGGCCCGCCTGGCGCAGGTCGAGATCGTCGACTCGCCGAGCATCTTCTTCACCGGCATGGCGGGCAGCCGCCTGCCGATCGCGGTCGCGCACGGCGAGGGCTTCGCGGACTTCTCGCAGCGCGGCAATCCCGACCAGGTGCTGCGCGCGATGCGTTATGTCGATGGTGACGGCCAGCCGACCGAGCAATACCCGCTCAACCCCAACGGCAGTCCGCAGGGCCTGACCGCGGTCACCACGGCGGATGGTCGTTTCACTGCGCTGATGCCGCACCCGGAGCGTGTCTTCCGCAACATCCAGATGAGCTGGACCGGTGGCGACGCTGGCGAGTTCAGCCCTTGGATGCGGATGTTCCGCAACGCCCGCAAGTGGGTGGGCTGACCGCGCCCCCCTGACCTCCACGCGCCAAACGACGCATCAATCGACGCATCAATCGACGCATCAATCGACGCATCAATCGACGCGCAAGACAAAGGGCCACGCTCACGCGTGGCCCTTTTCATTGGCTGCTCCGACCTGCGCGTCACGCCTTCCGGGCTCTCCCGCACGCCCCTACCGCCAAACCGTGGAAGTAGGCTGATGTGTCGGTGTATGGGGGAAGGGTTTTCGCGGCGGAGCCGGGAAAATCTTTCCCCCATGCGGACCCAGAGAGAGGGCAGGCGGAGAGCGTCCTCTCACCCCGCCACCACCCCCGCCAGCAGCTCATAAGACCGCCTGCGCGCCGCCGCATCGTGGACCGCGCAAGCCACGATGAACTCGTCCGCCCCCGTGCGTTCGAGCGTCGCCGCGAGTCCTTCACGCACTGTCCGCGGCGACCCGACGATGGATTCCGACAGCATGCGTTCCACCGCCAGCTGCTCGCCCGCGGTCCACAGGTCGGCCATCTGGTCGACTGGCCGCGGCAGTGGTCCGCGCTGCCCGCGCTGCATGCCGAGGAAGCGCTGCTGCAGCGAGGTGAACAGGCGCTGCGCCTGGGCATCGGTATCGGCCACGATGACGTTCAGCCCGACCGCTGCGTAGGGCTGGGGATGCCGGGCGCTGGGCCGGTACTGTGCCCGGTACATTTCGAGCGCCTGCATGAGCATCGCCGGCGCGAAGTGCGACGCGAACGCGAACGGCAGGCCGAGGTAGGCCGCGAGCTGCGCGCCGTAAAGGCTCGATCCCAGCAGCCAGATCGGCACTTCGGTGCCCTGACCCGGGATCGCGCGCACGACCTGGCCCTCCTGCTCGGGCGCGAGGTAGGCGGTCAGTTCCAGCACGTCCTCGGGGAAGCGGTCTTCGTGCGCCGTCGACAGGTGACGGCGCAGCGCGCGCATCGTCGGACCATCGGTGCCGGGCGCGCGGCCCAGCCCCAGGTCGATGCGGCCGGGGAAGAGCGTCGCCAGCGTGCCGAACTGCTCAGCGATGGTCAGCGGTGCGTGGTTGGGCAGCATGATCCCGCCCGAGCCGACCCGGATCGTCGAGGTCGCCGCCGCGATCTGGCCGATCAGCACCGCGGTGGCCGAGGACGCGACGCCGTCCATGTTGTGATGTTCAGCGACCCAGTAGCGGGTGTAGCCGAGCCGCTCGGCGTGCTGAGCGAGCGCGATGCTGTCGTGGAGCGCCTGGGCGGCGGTGCCGCCCTCGACGATGGGGGCGAGGTCGAGGATCGAAAGACGGGGATGCATGGCCGCGGAGTCTAGGCGCGGGTCCGGGACCGGGGCGGCGGCAGGGTTATCGCCGGATGCGGTAGGGGCGGTGGCCCCGTCAGTCGCTGCCGAGCTCCGCCTGCACCTGCCGCGTCTTGCCGCCGTTCCACACCGTCAGCGTGACCTTGTCGCCGACGCGGCGCTCCTCGAGCTCGCTGAGCAGCTCGTCGAGATCGGCCACCGGCTTGCCGTTCACCGCGGTGATGACGTCGCCACCGACGATGCGCCCGTCGCGCCCCCGCATGAAGGGCTGCAAGCCCGCCCGCTGCGCGCCACCGCCGGCCTGCAGGCCGATCAGCACCACGCCCTTGGGCAGGCGCAGCACCTGGCGCAATTGCTCGGTGCCCGCGGTCAGCCCGAGCGCCGGGCGGATCACGCGGCCATGCTGGATCAGCTGCGGCACGACGCGGTTCACCTCGTCGGCGGGAATCGCGAAGCCGATGCCATTGCTGCCGCCGCTGGGGCTGAAGATCGACGTGTTCACGCCGATCAACCGGCCCGCCGAATCGAGCAGCGGCCCGCCCGAGTTACCGGGGTTGATCGCCGCATCGGTCTGGATCGCGCCGCGGATCGTGCGCTGCGTCATCGACTCGATCTCGCGATTCAGCGCCGAGACGATGCCGCGCGTGAGCGTCTGGTCCAGGCCGAACGGGTTGCCGATCGCGTACACCGTCTGGCCCACCTGCAGCTCGCGGCTGCTGCCCATCGGCACCGGCTGCAGTTTCTCCCGCGGCGCGGCGATGCGCAGCACGGCCAGGTCGCGGTCAGGATCGACACCGACCAGCGTCGCGTCATACGCGGTCTGGTCCGACAGCGTGACCTTCGCCGCCGAGGCGCCGCGGATCACATGGAAGTTGGTGACGATGTGACCACGCTCGTCCCACAGGAAGCCCGAGCCGGTGCCGCTGGGCACCTCGGTCACGTTGCGCGAGAAGAAGTCGCGCTGCTGCGCCAGCGTCGTGATGTGCACCACCGACGGCGACACCTTGCGGAACACCGCGATGTTGTTCTGCTCCTGGGCGTCGAGCGGGCCGCGCGGCGTCACCGGGCGCGGTTGTTGGGCGAAGGCCCCGGTGGCGAGGAAGAGGGTGGCAAGCAGGAGGATGGTCGTGCGGCGCATGGCGCGGGATTATGGAGCGCTGGCGCGTTTGCGGGACGCTCCCGTCCTGCGGAGGCCCGGGCGTTGGCCGCCGATGCATGGGGCACCGGCGGCAAGCGCCGGTACCCCACGCATCACCGTCCCCGATCACCGAGATTCTTCGACGACATGCGATGGCGGACTGCGGTGGGGGACTGCGGTGGGGGACTGCGGTGGGGCGGACTGCGGTGGGCGACGTCGGGTCATTCGGGCGCGGCCATCGTCGATTCGATCCAGTCCTGCTTGCGGCGCAGCGTCTCGTCGTCGTCGGCGAAACGGCGCGCGATGTCCTGGAACTCGTCCTGGATGCGCAGGAAGGCGTCGACGACCTCCGGATCGAAATGGCTGCCGCGGCCCTCGACGATGATCGCGGCCGCGTCGCCATGCGGCATCGCGTCCTTGTAGACGCGGCGGCTGATCAGCGCGTCGTAGACGTCGGCCAGCGCCATCAGCCGCGCCGACAGCGGGATGGCCTCGCCGCGCAGGCCCTCCGGATAACCGGAGCCGTCCCATTTCTCCTGGTGGCCGTAGGCGATGTCCTTGGCCGTGGACAGGAAGGCGACCGGCGTGCCGAGCTGGGCCTCGGCCTGCGCGATCGCGTCGCGGCCCAGCGCCGGGTGGGACTTCATGATCTCGAATTCGTCCGGCGTGAAGCGTCCCGGCTTGAGCAGGATGCGGTCGGGGATGCCCACCTTGCCGATGTCGTGCAGCGGCGCCGACTTGAACAGCGTGGCGATGTACTCCGGCGTGAGCAGCGCCTGCCAGCGTGGATGCCCGCGCAGCGCCTGCGCCAGCGCCTTGACGTAATGCTGGGTGCGCCGGATGTGGTTGCCGGTGTCGCTGTCCCGCGTCTCGGCCAGCGAGGCCATCGCCAGAATGGTCACGTCCTGGATCGCCGCCAGCTCCTCGGTGCGGCGCGCGACCTCGGCCTCCAGGTAGGCCGCCTTGTCGCGCAGGAAGTCCGCGCTGGCCTTGAGCCGCAGGTGCGTGCGCACGCGCGCCATCACGATCGGCGGGCTGATCGGCTTGGTGATGTAGTCGACCGCGCCCAGCGCCAGTCCGCGCGTCTCGTCGGCCACGTCGGAGCGGGCGGTGAGGAAGATGACCGGCACGTCGCGTGTGACCGGGTCGGCCTTGAGCCGCTCGCAGACCTCGTGGCCGTCCATGCCCGGCATCATCACGTCGAGCAGGATCAGGTCGGGCCGCGGCTCGGCGCCGGCGATGCGCAGCGCCTTCTCGCCGTTGTTGGCGATCTTGACGCGGTAGCGGTCGCGCAGCAGCTCGCTCATCAGCGCGAGGTTGTCGGGCGTGTCGTCGACGACCAGCACGGTGGCGCCGTCGGTCGGGTCGGAGGGCGGCGCGGGGTGCGAGGTCATGCGGGGCTCCCGGACGACGTGGGATCGGTGTCGGCCTGGCTCGCGGGACCGCGACGGCCGGTGGCATCGGCGCGGACCAGCACGAGCGCGCCGTCGAAGTCGAAGCGTTGCGCGGCGTCGGCCGCACGGCGCAGGGTCCGCAGCCGGGCGGTCGGCAGCGGCAGGCGGTCGAGCAGGGCGCCCAGTTCCTGCCCCGCGTCGGCGGCGCCGGAATCGCTGTCCTCCAGCAGGGCCTCGAGCCGCGCCAGCAGCGCGTCGAGCCCGGCCAGCGCCGCCGCGTCGAGCACCGCCGGCGCCGCGTTCGATGGGGCGGCCGAGGGGGCGGCCTGCAGCATCGCCTCGCGCGCCAGGTGGCGACCCAGCGAGACCAGCAGCGCGGCCAGCAGCGATTGCGCGCGGATGAGCAGCGGGTCGCGTTCGGCCGCGGGCTGGCGCTGCGCGCAGGCCTGCTCGAGCGCGCCGGCCGCCGCCGCCAGCGGCCGCGCGCCCAGCGTGCCGGCGGCGCCGCGCAGGGAATGCGCCAGTCGCGTCATCGTCGTGTGGTCGCCGGCCGAGGCCGCCTCGGCGAAGCGCGCGGCGAAGTCGGTCTGCGAGTCGTGGAAGGTGCGCAGCAGCTTGCGGTAGAGCGTGAGGTGACCGCCGGCGGTCGCCAGTCCCGCCTGCACGTCGAGTCCGGCGATCTGCGGCAGGCCGTCGGCTCGCCCGGCGACCGTGGCGGCAGCGGCGTTGGGCGAAGCGGCGGCGGTAGCGGCGGAGGTTGAGGCGGAGGTTGAGGCGGTGGACGAGGAGGCCGCGGACGTGGCGCCGGACGTGGCGGCGGATGTGGCGCCCGCATCGCGGCCCGCCGGGCGATCGTTGCCGCGATGGTCCCGTGAGCCGTCCGGCGCGGCCTGGCCGCCCTGGCCTTCCTGGTCAGTTCCCAGCGTCTGGCTGAGCGCCCGCCGCGTGTCGATGCGCCGGCCCGCGCCGGAGCGGGTGTCCATCGGCAGGTCCGAGGCCGGCATGGCCGGGCGGACCCAGCGCGCCAGGACCTCGAACAGCAGGTCGACATTGAGCGGCTTGGGGATGTGGTCGTTCATGCCGGCGGCCAGGACCTTCTCGCGGTCGCCGCTCATCGCGTTGGCCGTCATCGCGATGACCGGCAGCGTGCGCCAGCGCGGATCGGCCCGCAACGCGCGCGTGGCGGCGTAGCCGTCCAGCACCGGCATCTGGCAGTCCATCAGCACGCCGTCGAAGCCGTCGGGCGTCGCGGCCAGCAGGTCCAGCGCGACGCGTCCGTTGGCGGCCAGGGTGACATGCAGCCCCGCGTCCTCGAGCAGCGCGGCCGCGAGTTCCTGGTTGAGCTCGTTGTCCTCGGCCACCAGCACGCGCGCGCCGGCGAGCCGGCGCATCGCCTCGCGGGCGGTGTCGCGGCGGCGCTGCGCCGCGGGCGCGGGCAGGTCGGCATGGCCCAGGGCCTCTCCGATCGCGCTGAGCATCGACGAGGCGGTGACCGGCTTGGTCAGCAGCACCGGCCGGCGCTGCGTGCCGGCCCCGGCCAGCGCCGCGGTCAGCGAGTCGTCGCGGCCGAAGGAGGTCACCAGCACCACCGCCGGCGGCGCCTGCAGCCGGCCGTCGCCGAGCTGGCGCGTCGCCTCCAGGCCGTCCACCACCGGCATCTGCCAGTCCATCAGCACCAGCGCGAAGGGCTGGCCCTCGGCCTGGGCCTGTTCGGCGTCGCGCACGGCCTCCGCGCCGTCGGCGGCGGTGGTGACATCCAGGCCGAAGCTCGCGCCCAGCGTGGACAGGATCTCGCGCGCGGCGCGGTTGTCGTCGACCACCAGGGTGCGCAGCCGCGCCAGCTCGTGCGCCATCAGCGCGCGCCGCGCCGGCAGGTCCGAGCCTTCGGGCTGGAGTGCGAAGCGCGCGGTGAAGTGGAAGGTCGAGCCCTGGCCCGGCGCGGACTCGACCCAGATGCGGCCACCCATCATCTCGACGAGCTGCTTGCAGATCGCCAGCCCCAGGCCGCTGCCGCCGTAGCGGCGGGTGGTGGAGCTGTCGGCCTGGCTGAAGCTCTGGAACAGCCGCGCCTGCTGCTCGGGCGTCATGCCGATACCGGTGTCGCGGACGCGGAAGTGCAGCTCGACCTCCGGCGTGGCGAGGGCGTCCAGCGCCGCCGCGTCGCGCGCGCCGAGCGCGACCGACTCGATGCCGACGATGATCTCGCCGCGGTCGGTGAACTTGGCGGCGTTGTTGCCCAGGTTGACCAGCACCTGGCCCAGCCGCAGCGGATCGCCGATCAGCGCGGTCGGCAGGTCCGGCGGCACGTTCAGCAGCAGCTCCAGCCCCTTGTCCTCGACGCGGAAACCGATCAGGTTGACCAGGTGGTCCAGCACGTCCTCCATGCGGAAGGGCACCTCCTCGAGGCTGAGCTTGCCGGCCTCGATGCGGCTGAAGTCCAGGATGTCGTCGATGACGCCCAGCAGGTTCTCGGCCGACCGGTGCACCTTCTCGATGTAGTTGCGCTGGCGCGCGTCCAGCCCGGTCTGCAGCGCCAGGTGGGACATGCCGATGATCGCGTTCATCGGCGTGCGGATCTCGTGGCTCATGTTGGCCAGGAAGTCCGACTTGGCCCGGGTGGCCTCCTCGGCATCCTCCTTGGCCTGGCGCAGCGCGTCCTGGGCGCGTTCGCGGTCCTCCAGCAGGGCCTCGAGCTGGCGGTGGTGCGCCTGCAGCTCGAGGTCCTTGCGGTCGCGCGCCGCGCCGTGGGCCAGGCTGCGCAGCGAGGCCGCCAGCAGCCCGAAGGCCAGCAGCGCCACCAGCGCCGCGATGCCGACCCGCGTGGCGGTCGGCTCCAGCGCGTCGAGGTCGCCCAGGAGCACCAGCCGCCAGGGGCCGGCGGGGTCGTTCCAGGCGACCTCGGCCTGGGCGGTGGCGTGGCGGGCGCCGCCGACGGCCACCGTGGGCGCGCGCGGCTCGAAGGGCAGGCTGTGCGCGCGCGCCGGATCCTCGAAGAGCTTGCCGTACTGGCCGCTGGCGGTCAGCGTCTTCGAGCGCTCCGCCGTGGCGGCGCCGTCCAGGCTCATGCGCCATTCCGGCCGGCTGGCGGCGAGCACCACGCCCTGCGGCGAGACCAGCAGCGCGCCGGCATAGCTGCGAGTGTCGAGGAAGCGGTCGAGCGTGTCGGCGTACTGGCGGGCGGCGATCACGCCGATGATCTCGCCGCTCTGGCCGGGCTGGCGATAGACCGGCGCGGCCAGCCAGAAGGCGCGCTGGCCGGTGGTGATGCTGATGCCGGCGAAGACGTTGGGCTGGCCGCGCATCGCCTGGCGGTAGTACTGGCGGAAGGCCACGTCCAGGCCGATCGGGGACACGCCCTCGTCGTCCCAGGCCGCGATGATGCGGCCGTGCGTGTTGACGACGTAGGCCAGCTGCGCGCCGACGCTGGTGCCGATGACCTCCAGCGTCTCGAAGGCCGGGCGGGTGCGGCGGGCGGCGTCGGTGTCGGTGAGCGCGGCGGCGTTCTTGAGGTCGGGATTGAGCTGGCCGGCCAGCACGACCGCGCCCATGCCCTTGCCGGTCAGGGTCAGGCCCTGCAGGGCGAGCGCCTCGCGCTGGGCGGCATTGGCCAGGGCGTGCCGGAAGTCGTGTTCCAGCGAGCGCCGGTGCGTCTCGCTCGCGGCGATGCCGAGCGCGAGCGCCACGACGGCCGCCAGCAGCCACGCGGTCCGGCGATGTCCCAGCAGCCAGTCGGACACACGACCCATCCCTTTCCCTCCCTGGAAGGCCCGGTCGGAGGCCGCCGGGCCGTGATGGATGAACGCCGGGGCAGTGTAGGGGAGGCGGCGCGGGGCGCAAGCCCTGAACTGGCGCGGGAAGGCCGGGCTTTCACCGACGTACGGCGCAGGACGCAGCGCCGCGCGCGGATGGCGGGCGGGGGATGGCCGTCGGGCCGGACGCGGGCTCGTCCTACAGCGGCCGGCGCCGGTCCTGGCTAGCATCGGCCGACATGGGCCTGCCATCCAGCATCGAAGCGACCGGCGACGGGTCGGGGCAGGGCGACCTGGTGGTCGCCCGCCCCGAGGGGCTCTACTGCCCGCCCGGGGACTTCTACATCGACCCGTGGCGGCCGGTGGACCGCGCCGTGATCACCCACGGCCACAGCGACCACGCGCGCTGGGGCCATGCCCATTACCTGGCCCACCACGACAGCGCCGCCATCCTGCGGCGCCGGCTCGGCGAGGACATCACCCTGCAGACCCTGGCCTACGGCGAGGCCGTGGTGCACCACGGCGTGCGGCTGTCGCTGCATCCGGCCGGCCATGTGCTGGGCTCGGCGCAGGTGCGGCTGGAACATGGCGGCCGGGTCTGGGTGGCCTCGGGCGACTACAAGCTGGAGGCGGACGGCACCTGCGCGCCCTTCGAGCCGGTGCGCTGCGACACCTTCATCACCGAGTCCACCTTCGGCCTGCCGATCTATCGCTGGCCGTCGCAGGCGGCGCTGTTCGCGGAGATCGACGCCTGGTGGCGGCGCAATGCCGCGGCGGGGCGTGCGTCGGTGCTCTACGCCTATGCGCTGGGCAAGGCGCAGCGGCTGCTGCATGGCGTGGATGCCTCGATCGGGCCGATCGTCAGCCATGGCGCGGTCGAGCCGCTGAATGCCGTCTACCGCGCCGCCGGCGTGCCCCTGCCGCCGACTTTCCATGCGGCCGATCCGGCGCTCGACAAGGCGGCGCTGTCGCGCGCGCTGGTGATCGCGCCACCGTCGGCCGCGCGCTCGCCGTGGATGAAGCGCTTTGGCGCGGATCCGGCGGACGCCTTCGCCAGCGGCTGGATGCAGCTGCGCGGCACGCGCCGGCGGCGCGGCGTGGACCGCGGCTTCGTCGTCTCCGACCATGCCGACTGGCCGGGCCTGATGGCCGCGATCCGCGGCACCGGCGCCGAGCGCGTCTTCGTCACCCACGGCAGCGTGCCGGTGCTGGTGCGATGGCTCAACGAGCAGGGCCTGCAGGCGCAGGCCTTCGCGACCGAATACGGCCAGGAGGACGATGCCGTCGCCGACACCGCCGACACCGCCGACACCGCCGACACCGCCGACACCGCCGGCACTGCCGGCACCGCCGAGTCCGCGGAGCCCGCCGAGCCCGCCGACGGAGCCCCGCCGCCATGAAGGCCTTCGCCGCGCTGTACCGCGAGCTGGATGCCTCGACGTCCAGCCTGGCCAAGCAGGCCGCGCTGCAGGCCTACCTGCGCGAGGCGCCGCCAGCGGATGCAGCCTGGGCGGTGTACTTCCTGGCCGGTGGCAAGCCGCGGCAGCTGGTGCCGACCCGCTTGCTGCGCGAGCAGGCGCGGCTGGCGGCCGGCCTGCCGGAGTGGCTGTTCGACGAGAGCTACGAGGCCGTCGGCGACCTGGCCGAGACGATCGCGCTGCTGCTGCCCGAGCCGACGGACGTGGTCGAGCGCCCGCTGTCCGTCTGGATGACCGAGCACCTGCTGCCGCTGCGCGGCCAGCCGCCCGAGGCGCTCGCGCTGGCGCTGCAGAGCCAGTGGGCCTCGCTGGCGGTCGAGCAGCGCTTCGTCTACTTCAAGCTGATCACCGGCGCCTTCCGCGTCGGCGTGTCGAAGCTGCAGGTGACGCAGGCGCTGGCGGCGGTCGGCGGCGTGGATGCCAAGCTGGTCGCGCAGCGGCTGATGGGCTACACGCATGTCGGCGCGCGGCCGACCGCGGCGGACCATGCCGCGCTGGTCGCGCCGGCGCAGGCCACGGCCGGCGAGGGCGGCGCGCGCGGCCTGCAGCCGTATCCGTTCTTCCTCGCGCATCCGCTGGCCCTGCCGGTCGAGCAGTTCGACGCGGCGATCGGGCCGGCCGCGGACTGGCTGGTCGAGTGGAAGTGGGACGGCATCCGCGCGCAGCTGGTGCGGCGCGGCGGCGAGGTCGCGATCTGGTCGCGCGGCGAGGAGCTCGTCACCGAGCGCTTCCCCGAACTCGCCGCGATGGGCGCGGCGCTGCCGGAGGGCCTGGTGCTCGACGGCGAGATCCTCGTCTGGCGCGACGGCCGCGCCATGCCCTTCGCGGAGCTGCAGCGGCGCATCGGCCGCAAGACGCTGGGCGCCAAGCTGCTGCGCGAGCTGCCGGTGGCGCTGTGCGTGTACGACCTGCTCGAGCAGGACGGCCAGGACCTGCGCGACCTGCCGCAGCATGAGCGCCGCGCGCGGCTGGAGCGCCTGGTGGCCGCGCATCCGCTGCCGGGGCTCGAGCTCAGCCCGCTCGTGAGCGGCGCGGACTGGGCGGCGCTGGCGCGCCAGCGCGAGCAGGCGAGGGCGCTGGGCGTCGAAGGGATGATGCTCAAGCGGCGCGACGCGCGCTATGGCGTCGGCCGCACCAAGGACGTCGGCGTGTGGTGGAAGTGGAAGATCGATCCGCTGTCGGTGGATGCGGTGCTGATCTACGCGCAGCGCGGCCATGGCCGGCGCGCGAGCCTCTACACCGACTACACCTTCGCCGTCTGGAACGGCCCGCAGGAGGATCCGGCGCGCCAGCTGGTGCCGTTCGCGAAAGCCTATTCGGGCCTCACCGACGCGGAGATCCAGGCGGTCGACGCGGCGATCCGCCGCACCACGATCGAGAGCTTCGGCCCGGTGCGCAGCGTCACGCCGACGATGGTGTTCGAGCTCGGCTTCGAGGGCATCGCCCGCAGCGGCCGGCACAAGAGCGGCATCGCGGTGCGCTTCCCGCGCATGCTGCGCCGGCGCGAGGACAAGCCGGTCGAGGAGGCGGACACCTTGCAGACGCTGCAGGCGCTGCTGCCCGCCGGCGGCGGCGACGCGGCCATCGTCCGCGCGGCGCCGCGGACGCCGCCGGCAACGGGCGCAACGCCGGAGCAGGGCTTGCTCGAAGACGCCGATGAGGCCGCACCGTGAGCGCGATGAAGGCCGGGGGCGACGCGGAAGCCGCGAGCAACACGAAAGCCAGAAGGAACGCGAAGGCCGCGACCGACGTGGCTACCGTGAGCAACGCGGACACCGCGAGCGACGCCGGCGTCGTCAGCGAGGGCATGTCGATCGACGCCTGGCTCGCCGCGCAAGGTTGGCGTTCTTTCCCGTTCCAGCGCCAGGTCTGGGACGAGATCGCGCGAGGCCGCAGCGGGCTGCTGCATTCGAGCACCGGCAGCGGCAAGACGCTGGCGATCTGGCTGGGCGCGCTGGCCACGCTGCGCGAGGCCATCGGCGGCGAAGCGCGCCAGCACGGCGGCAAGGCCGTCGCGCCGCCGCTGACGGTGCTGTGGATCACGCCGATGCGCGCGCTCGCCGCCGACACGCTGCGGGCGCTGACGCGACCGATGGCGGCCTTCTGCCCGGGCTGGACGATCGGACTGCGCAGCGGCGACACCAGCTCAGCGCAGCGCGCCGCGCAGGACCGGCGCCTGCCTACCGTGCTGGTGACGACGCCGGAGAGTTTGTCGTTGCTGCTGTCGCGGGCCGACGCGCGGGAGCAACTCGGCCAGGTGCGGCTGGCGGTGGTCGACGAATGGCATGAGCTGATGGGCAACAAGCGCGGCGTGCAGACGCAGCTGGCGCTGGCGCGCCTGCGTCGCTTCCGGGCCGAGCGTGGGGCCGGAAGCGACGCGGCCCTGATGACCTGGGGCCTGTCCGCGACGCTGGGCAACCTCGACGAGGCGCTGCGGACGCTGCTCGGCACGGCCGCCAAGGGCGCCGAGGGCGCCGCCACGGACGCCGTGCTGGTCCACGGCGAGACCGACAAGACCCTGGTCATCGACACGCTGCTGCCCGCCACCGCCGAGCGCTTCGCCTGGGCGGGCCACATGGGGCTGCGCATGCTGCCGCAGGTGGTCGAGGCGATCGAGGCCAGCGCCAGCTGCCTGGTCTTCACCAACATGCGCTCGCAGGCCGAGCGCTGGTACCGCGCGCTGCTGGAGGCGCGCCCCGACTGGGCCGGCGTGCTGGCGTTGCACCACGGCTCGCTGGACCGCGAGGTGCGCGAGTGGGTGGAGCTCGGCCTCAAGGAGGGCCGCGTCAAGGCCGCCGTGTGTACCTCCAGCCTGGACCTGGGCGTGGACTTCCTGCCGGTCGACCGCGTGCTGCAGATCGGTTCGGCCAAGGGCGTGGCCCGGCTGGTGCAGCGCGCGGGGCGCTCCGGCCACGCGCCGGGCCGGCCGTCGCGGATCACGCTGGTGCCCACGCACAGCCTCGAGCTGGTCGAGGCCGCCGCCGCGCGCGCGGCGGTGCGCGCCGGCCGCATCGAGGCCCGGCACAGTCCGCGCGAGCCGCTGGACGTGCTGGTGCAGCACCTGGTCACGGTGGCGCTGGGTGGCGGCTTCGAACCGGACGCGCTGCTGGCGGAGGTCCGCGGCACGGTCGCCTACGAGGCACTCGACGACGCGAACTGGCGCTGGGCGCTGGACTTCGTGCGCCAGGGCGGGGCCTCGCTGACCGCCTACCCGGACTACCACCGCGTCGTGCCTGACGAGCACGGCGTCTGGCGCGTGCCGGACGCGCGGCTGGCGCGACGCCACCGCGTCAACATCGGGACCATCGTCAGCGACGCGTCCATCAGCGTGCAGTACCTGGGCGGCGGCAAGCTGGGCAGCGTCGAGGAAAGCTTCATCGCGCGGCTGCGCCCGGGCGATGCCTTCATGTTCAGCGGCCGCCTGCTGGAGCTGGTGCGGGTCGAGCAGATGACGGCGCTGGTGCGGCGCGCCACCGCTGGACGGGCCGCGCTGCCGCGCTGGAACGGCGGCCGCATGCCCCTGTCCAGCACGCTGGCCGACGCGGTGCTGCGCGAGCTGGCCGAGGCCGACGCGGGCCGCTTCGATTCGCCCGAGATGGCCTGCGTGCGCCCGCTGATCGACATCCAGCGGCGCTGGTCCGGCGTGCCCGCGCCCGACGTGCTGGTGGCGGAGACGCTGAAGTCGCGCGAGGGCTGGCACCTCTTCCTCTACCCCTTCGCCGGCCGGCAGGTGCACCTTGGCCTGGCCGGCCTGATCGCCTGGCGCGCGGCGCAGCCGGAGACCGGCACCTTCTCGATCGCGCTGAACGACTATGGCATCGAGCTGCTCAGCGCCAAGCCCATCGACTGGGCCGAGCGGCTGCCGGGACTGCTCAGCGTGCCGCCGCTGGAGACGCTGCTGCACGAGGTGCTGGCCAGCCTGAACGCGACCGAACTGGCGCGCCGCCGCTTCCGCGAGATCGCGCGCATCGCCGGGTTGATCTTCCAGAGCCACCCCGGCGAGCGCCGCAGCAATCGGCAGCTGCAGGCCTCCGCCACGCTGTTCTTCGAGGTCTTCCAGCAGCACGACCCCGGCAACCTGTTGCTGGCGCAGGCCGAGCGCGAGCTGCTGACGCAGGAGCTCGACGTGCGCCGCCTGGCCGAGGCGCTGGGCCGGATGGCGGGGCAGACGCTGCAGGTGCATGCGCTGCGCAAGCCCACGCCGCTGGCGTTTCCGCTGATGGTCGAGCGCTTCCGCGAGAAGCTCAGCAACGAGTCGCTGGGGGATCGCATCGCGCGGATGGTCTCGGAGCTCGAGCGCAGCGCCGGCGGGGAGGCGGTCGGCACCGCGCGCGAGCCGGCCGAGCGCGCGCTGGCGGTGTTCGCGAAGCAGGATTCGCCGCAGTTCGCGATCGCGACGGTGCAGGAGTCGCTCGCGCTGGAGACGCGGGGTGAGGCGCCGCCGGCGCGTCGGCGGCCGCGCGGCGAGCGGGCGAGGCGAGGGCGATGACGCCGGACATCGATGCGCCAGCGGGGGCGCTCGCGATGACGCTGGCCGGCGAGCGCGTCTGGTTGCTGCCCGAGCGCGCGCTCTGGTGGCCGGCGGCGCGCACCGTCTTCGTCGCCGACGTGCATCTGGGCAAGGCCGCGAGCTTTCGCGCGCTCGGCCAGCCGGTGCCCGCGGGCACCACGCGCGACAACCTCGATCGGCTGAGCACGCTGGTCGACGGCGTGCGGGCCGCCCGGCTGGTGGTGCTGGGCGACTTCCTCCACGCGGCGGCCGCGCGGCAGGCCGGGGTGCTGGATCCGGCGCACCGCTGGCGCGAACGCCATGCGGGGCTCGACTGCCTGCTGATCCGCGGCAACCACGACAGCCATGCGGGGGATCCGCCGGCGACGCTGCGATTCGAGCTCGCGGATGAGCCGCATCGCCTCGGGCCCTTCGCGGCCTGTCATCACCCGCGGCGGGTGGCGCAGGCCTATGTGCTCGCGGGTCACCTGCATCCCGCGATGACGCTGCATGGCCGCGCGCATGAACGTCAGCGGCTGCCGTGCTTCTGCGAGGTGGAGGGGCTCATGATCCTGCCGGCGTTCGGCGCGTTCACCGGGACCACCGTGGAGGGGCTGCCGCCTGGGGCCAGGTGTCATGCCGTCGGGGGGGGCGCGGTGTGGGCCGACCCTCACCCCTGACCCTCTCCCGCAAGCGGGAGAGGGAGCCTTCAGCGGCGCGGCGCGCGCGAGGCGGATGACGCCCGGGGTGGCGAGGGGGTGATGAGGGGGTGATGAGGCAGGCGACGTGGCGTGTCAGGGCTGGAAGCCGCCGACGTCGGTGTGGAAGTCGCCGATCTCGGTCCATTCCTGCAGGTTGGCTGGCACGGCGAAACGCTCGGCCAGCGCTTTCGCGGCTTCCTCCGCCGTCGCGAAGGAATCCCCCCACGGCATGCTGTCGTGCTTCACTCGCCAACGCCGTGACAGCCGCGGCTTGATCGTGAATGTGCCCTCCAGACTCTGGAAGACGTATGAGACGGTATCGAGGTCCATGCTGAGCTCCGGAGCGCCTCCGACCCGGCGACCCTAACCCACCGGGCGGCAACTGTCATTCCCGAGTCGCGGATGCGGGGGACGGTCCGGCACTCGCACGGGCGCAGGGCGGCGTGCCGGCGGCGGCATGTCGCTTGCCGCATCCTGCGCACCCATGACACACCCCTGGCGATTCTTCCGGGCGGGCGGCGCCGATCAGGCACGCATCGATACCGCCGACGACCTCCTCCATCTCCGTGACCTCGACCAGAAGCGCTGGGTCGCGCTGGCCTGTCCCACGCGCGGCCTCGAATTCGACGAACGCACCCTCGACCTGATCGACCTCGATCGCGATGGCCGCATCCGCGCGCCGGAACTGATCGCCGCCTGCGAATGGGTCGGCGCGCGGCTCAAGGACTGGCAGCCGCTGCTGCGCGGCGAATCGCGGCTGGCGGCAGCGTCGTTGTCCGACACCGAGGAGGGACGGGCGCTCGCCGAGGAGCTGCGACGCACGTTGACGTTGGCGGGACAGGCCGCGCCGGCCGAGCGGTCCGACATCGGCCTGGACGAGATCCGCGAGCGCCAGTCGCACCTCGTCGCGGAGCGGCACAACGGCGACGGCATCGTGCCGGTCGCGGCCTTCGAGGATGCGAGCGACCGCGCGCTGGCGCAGGCCATCGCCGACGCGCTGGGCGCGGTCGCCGATGCCGGCGGCGAGCCCGGGATCGACGAGACGCGCATCCAGGCCTTCTTCGACCAAGCCGCCGCGGTGCAGGCCTGGCATGCCGAGGGCGAGGCTGACTGCGCGCCGGCCGACGCGCCGCGGCCATGGCGGTGCAGGCGGTCCACGACAAGGTGGAGGACTTCTTCGCCCGCTGCCGGCTGGCGAGCTACGACGCCAGCGTCGCCGCGACGCTCAACGCCACCGAACCCGAGCAGCTCAAGCAGCATGCGGCCGGCCTGCTGTCGCTGGAGTCGGGACCGCTGAAGCAGCTGCCGGCGGCGCCGGTCGCGGCGGGCGCGGCGCTGCCGCTCGACGCGCGCGCGAATCCCGCCTGGCGTGCGGCGCTGGCGGCCTTGCGCGAGCAGGCGGTGCGGCCCTTGCTCGGACGCGATGCCGACGAACTCGTCGAAGCGGACTGGCGCGCGCTGAAGGACCAGGTCCAGGCCTGCCGCGAATGGCTCAAGCGCCAGCCCACCGGGCCGGTGGCCGCGCTCGGCGTGGAGGCGCTGACCGCGCTGGCGGGCGCTCAGCCGGAGGCGGCCCGCGCCCGGCTGCTGGCGCAGGTGGCCGAGGATCGCGCGGCCGCGCCGCGGCACGCGGCGCTCAACGACCTCGAGAAGTTGCTGCTGCTCCAGCGCGGTCTGCTGCGGCTGGCGCGCAACTTCGTCTCCTTCGAGGACTTCTACGAAGGGCGCGGCGCGGTCTTCCAGGCCGGCACGCTGTTCATCGACGGTCGCGCGTGCGAACTCGCCGTGGAGGTCGTGGATCCCGCGCGGCACGCGCCCATCGCGGGCTTGGCCAAGGCCTACCTCGCGTACTGCGAGTGCGTGCGGCTCAACCAGAAGCGCACCATCGTCGCGGTGGTCAGCGCGGGCGATGTCGACTTCCTCTTCGTTGGCCGCAACGGGCTGTTCTACGACCGCGAGGGCCACGACTGGGACGCGCGCATCGTCAAGGTGATCGAGAACCCGATCAGCGTCGGCCAGGCCTTCCTGTCGCCCTACAAGAAGCTGGTGCGGCTGGTCGAGGAGCAGGTGGCCAAGCGCGCCGCCGCCAGCGATTCGACGCAGCAGGGGCGCCTGGGCCAGTGGGCCGGGCGCATCGCCACGGTGGACCAGCCCGCGGCCGCGCCGGCGACGACCGGCGCGGCGGGCGCCCCGCCGGCCGGACTGCCGGTGCCGGGGCGGCGGGTGGACGTCGGCACCGTCGCCGCGATCGGCGTCGCGCTGGGCAGCATCAGCACGGTGATCGTCGGCATCTTCGGCCGCTTCGTCGACCTGGGCTGGTGGATCCCGCTCGCGGTGCTGGGCATCGTGCTGTCGATCTCGGGGCCGAGCATGCTGATCGCCTGGCTCAAGCTGCGCCAGCGCAGCCTCGGGCCCATCCTGGATGCCAGCGGCTGGGCCATCAACAACCGCATGAAGCTGAGCACGCGCCTGGGCGGTTCGCTGACGAAGCGGCCGCAGCCGGTGCCGCACGCGGTGAAGCTGCCGGAGATGCGGCGCACCGAACGTGATGGCGGGCCGCGAGCGGGCGCGCCAGCGGCAGCGGTGTCGGAACCCTCGTTGTAACGCCAGCCGCCGCGTCCCCGGTCCGTGGCGACGATCAGTCGTCACGCGGCGACGCGCGCCGGTCGTCGCCGCGCGCGTCTTCGCGACGCCCACCGTCATCGCGGGGATACGGCCGGGTGAACAGCGGCAGCACGGCCAGGATCAGCAGCGCCAGCAGCATGCTGAACACCGCGGTGGCCTCGCGCCCGAGGCCGCAGGCGATGCCGATGGCGGCCGTCATCCAGATGCTGGCGGCGGTGGTCAGGCCATGGACCTGTTCCTCGTCCTTGAGCTTGAGGATGGCCCCCGCGCCCAGGAAACCGATGCCCGCGATGACGCCTTGGAGCACGCGGCTCATGTCGGGCATCGGCATGCCGCCCTGTTGCGGCACCAGCACGAACAGCGCCGCGCCGAGCGAGACCAGCATGTGCGTGCGGATGCCCGCAGCCTTGCCGTGGTGCTCGCGCTCGTAGCCGAGGATGCCGCCCAGCAGCGCGGCCAGCAGCAGCCGCACGGCGATGCGGGTGATCTGCGCGGCATCGGGCAGGTCCGAGAACTCGGACCGCAGCGTGTCGACGATCTCGGTCCAGGTGTCGGCGCTCATGGCGGCTCCTTGGCGCACGGCGCCGAGGCGGGCCGCGTCGCGGTCACGGCGTCCGACGCGGGCGCGGCGACCGGGGCCGCGGCCTGGGCAGTCTGCGCGGCCTGAGCGGCTGCGGCCTCGGCCTCGGCTTCAGCGGCATCGAAGTCGTAGCCCTCGGCCGCGTGCAGCTGCCAGGCGCCGCCGCCGGTCAGGCGCAGCACGTGCGTGTGATGCCGCAGCACGCCGTGGCGGTGGGCGATGCTGACCAGCGTGACGCCGTCGCGGCACAGCCGCTCGTAGAGGCGGCGCTCGTTGCCGCTGTCCAGCGCGCTGGTCGCCTCGTCGAGGATCACCATCCGCGGCCGCCGCACCAGCACGCGGGCGAAGGCGAGCCGCTGCTGCTCGCCCATGGACAGCAGCTTGTCCCAGTCCTGCGTGGCGTCCAGGCCGCCGACGCGCTCGGCGAGCTCCGGCAGGCCGACCTCGTCGAGGATCGCGCGCAGCGCGTCGTCGTCCAGCCCGGTCGCCGTGTCGGGATAGATCATCTGGCTGCGCAGCGTGCCCGGCTGCAGGTAGGGGCGCTGCGGCAGGAAGAAGACCTCCTCCAGCGGCGGATGCTCGATGGTGCCCTCGCCGCAGCGCCACAGGCCGGCGATCGCGCGCAGCAGCGAGCTCTTGCCGCAGCCGCTGACGCCGGTGATCAGCAGGCTCTCACCGGGCTGCAGCGCGACGTTGAGCTTCTCGACCAGCAGCCGGTCGAACTGCGGCGTGTACAGCGTCAGGTCGCGCAGCGCGAGCTGGTCCGCGTGGCTCGTCACGATGCGTTCGCGCTGGCGCTCCGCCCGGGGCTTGCGCTGATGCATCACGTCCGACAGCGCATGCAGCCGGTCGATGCCCGCGACGAAGCGGCTCAGGCTCTCGAAGTTGTCGACGATCAGGGACACCGCCGTCAGCACCGCCGCGAAGGCGCCGGCGGCCTGGACGGCGGCGCCCACCTCCAGGTCGCCCGACAGCACGCGCTCGGCCAGGATCACGCTGGGCACGACCAGCGTCAGCTGGCTGAAGCCGCGCTGGAAGAGGTTGAGCGAGCGCTGCTTGCGGATCAGCTTCCAGTAGTTCTGGTAGACGGACTCGAAGCGGCCTTCGATGTGGGCGCGCTCCTGCGGCTCGCCGCGGTAGAAGGCGATGGATTCGGCGTTCTCGCGCAGCCGCATCAGGCCGAAGCGGAAGTCGGCCTCGCGGCGCAGCTGCCAGAAGTTCAGCTGGATCAGCGGCGAGCCGAAGACATACAGCGCCAGGAAGGTGCCCACCGTCGCATACACCGCGAGGAAGGCCACCAGCACCTTGGACAGCGACCACAGCACCGCGCAGAAGGCCACCAGCTGCATCGCCGAGCCCAGCATCAGCAGCAGGAAGTGGGTGGAGCGGCCGGTGAAGGTGTTGATGTCCTCGGAGATGCGCTGGTCGGGGTTGTCGATGTCGCCGGCGGCGCCGGTGCCGATCTCGTAGTACTTGCGACCGTCGAGGTAGCCGTCGAGGAAACGGCCGGTGAGCCAGCGGCGCCAGTGGTTGGAGAAGGCGTCCCGCATGTAGTAGTAGAAGGCGTACACCGGCACGGCGAAGGCCAGGACGATGAGGCTGTCGCGCACCGCGGTCCAGAAGCGGGAGTGGTTGCGTTCGGCCAGGGCCGAGGTCAGCTCGCCGGTCTTGGCGTTGAGCAGCACCGCGAGCTGGGTCTCGCACAGCATCAGCACGATCAGGAGCAGCAGCAGTCCCCAGGCGGCCTTGCGCTGGTCGCCGAGCCAGTAGGGCTTGGCGATCTGCAGGAACTGGCGCCAGGCGGCCGCGGAGAGACGCGGGGGCCGACGGCGCCGGCGCTTGGGCGCCGCAGTGGTGGAGGGCGCGGGAGCGGTCGTCGCGGAGGCGGTCGCCGCGGAAGGTGAACGGGCGCTCGAAGCACCCGGAGGGCCGGACGGCGGCAGGTCCGTCGCGGGAGTGGAGGGAGACACCATGAGGTCGGAACCCGGTCTGCCGAGATGGCTAGACGGTAGCTCCGACGGGTCATGGGGCGGGTAGGACGAAGCCTACTGGCGGTGACGGAGGAGGGCGCGTGGCGTTGGGCCGCGGGCGGGCTCACGAGAGCATCCGGGAGACGATGATCGCCAAGCCCGAGGAGCTGGCCGCCGAGCCGGCGAACCACTTCAGCAGGCGCGCGTCCGACGCGAGCCCGGCGTTGTTGACGCGCTCGTTCAGCGTGTTGAAGCGCTCGCAGAGCGGAGCCACCGCAGCGGTCACGCAGGAGTGGACCGTGCTGACGATCTCGGCACGCAGCTCCTGGAGGCTCTGCTGTGTTTCCCTGCGGAAGGCGTCGAGTTGCTGCTGCGACTCCCTGCGGAAGGTCTCGAGTTGCTGCTGCGAGTCCTTGCGGAACGTGTCGAACTGCTGCTGCGAGTCCTTGCGGAACGTGTCGAGTTGCTGCTGCGAGTCCTTGCGGAAGGTCTCTAGTTGCTGCTGCGAATCCTTGCGGAAGGTCTCGAGTTGCTGCTGTGAGTCCTTGCGCAGCGCATCCACCTGGTCGCGCGATTCGATGCGCACGGCATCGATCGAGGTCTTGAGCTCACGGACGTCGCCGCGCAGTTCGTGGATGTGGACGGAGTGCTCATCCAGGCGATGCATGAGCAGCGGGAAGTCAGGATGCCAAGAGGGCTGTGGCTTGGCGGTCGGATGGGGAGAGCGGTGATGCATGCGCGGGTTCCTGTTGAGAGGGGAGGAACCAGCGATGCTAGGTCGGCGTCGGTACGGCCCGGTGTGGCGGCGAGGTCAAAGGTCCGAGGTCCTTGATCGACCTCAACGCATCGCGTCACGAGCGCGTTTCGTGGGAATGCCCGCGGCGCGGCTCAGGCGAACAGAGCGGCCAAGCGCGCGACGGCGGCCTCGCTCATCGCGCGATCGATGCTGCGGTCCGGGTTGTTGAAGTCGTGCTCGCCCTGGGCCTGGACCAGCAGGCCGTCGCGCCGCGGCACGACCATCAGGTTGTGCCCGCGCCAGGCGACCATGTAGTCCACCTCCGGTTGCGGCACCAGCCGCGCGATCTGGCCGCGCACCGGGATCAGCGTGTCGTCGCGGAACAGCGCCCGCGCACCGTAGCCGGTGCAGTTGACGATCGTGCGCTCGGGCAGGCCGGCCAGTTCGCGCGCATCGTTGAAGTCGCGGGTGACGATCTCGCCGCCTTCGCGGAAGAAGTCTTCCATCAGCAGCCGCTGGTAGGGGCGGATGTTGAAGGTCATCTGGGTGAAGCGGCGCGCATGGGGCACCGGGAACGGGTGCTGCGCCGGGCTCAGCGGCGCGGAGCGCGGGTGCAGGTCGGGGATGAGGTCCAGCAGCTCGGGATAGTCGGGTTCGGCCGGGCCGCCGTGGCCCCCCTGTCCGGCGGGCAGCGGCTGGTCGAAGGGCAGGTCGGACAGCACATAACCGTCGCGCCATTCGACCGGCGCGCCGGGCAGCCCCAGTTGGTCCTGCCAGGCCCGGAAACTGTGGCGGGCCATGCGTTCCCACATCGCGTTGAAGGCCGGCGTCGCATGCTCGGCCGTGACCACGCGCGAGTCGGGCGACCACATGCCGGTGGCGAAGGTGGAGGCCACCTCGGGCGGGCGCTCGCGGCAGTAGATGCGCACCCGCAGTCCGGCGCGCTGCGCCACGCGCGCGGTGGTCAGGCCCACCGCGCCGCAGCCGATCACGGCGATGCGCCGCTCCCCCGTGCGGCGGATCAGCGGCAGTGCGCCCAGGGTCGCCGAGCCCCAGGAGAGCGACCAGCCCGCGCCGCCGTGGCCGTAATGGTGGATGACGGTCTTGCCGTGCAGTCGCTGCGCCTCGATGCGCGGCCCCTGGGCCCGGAACGGGCGGGTGCAGACGGTGATGTCGATGATGCGGTCCGCCGACACCCGCATGCGCGCGGGCCTTGGCGGCTCGGCGAAGGGCAGGCGATCGGCGGGCGGCGGCGCGCCCGCTTGCGCGGCGAGCGGCCATGCGGCGGCCCAGGCGCTGGCGGCGCCGAGCCAGTGGCGGCGATTCATGGGGAACTCCTTGTATCGCCGGTCCCAGCCGGCGGAGGCGATCGAATGCGGCGGTGACCGGCTGGTCCGTGCGTCCGCAGGGACGCGGCCTCGTCAGACCGCGGCGATCTTGGCGAGCGACTTGCGGATCGCGGCGGCGTCGCGCAGGCGCTGCGCGGAGCCGTCCGCGTCGAGCAGCACGACGGTGATGGTCTGGCCGCCGCTCTTCATGCGCATCGCCAGGCAGCGGCCGGCTTCTTCGGTGTAGCCGGTCTTGGACAGGCGGATGTCCCAGCCCTTGGCGCCGACCAGGTGGTTGGTGTTGCGCAGCTCGCGCGGCCGGCCGTTGACCTCGACCTCGCTGGACTTGTCGCTGCTGATGCGCGCGATCACCGGGTAGCGGGCCGCGGCGGCGGCGATGCGGGCGACCTCGGCGGCCGTCGAGGTGTTGTGGGGTGACAGGCCGGTCGGATCGGCCAGCGCCGTGTGCGACAGGCCCAGCGCCCGGATCTTGGCGGCGACCGCCGCCTCGTAGGCCGGCAGCCCGCCGGGGAAGTGGCGCGCCAACGCCGAAGCCGCGCGGTTCTCGGACGAGATCAGCGCCAGCTCCAGCGCCGCCTCCCGGCTCATGGTCGCGCCCACGCGCACTCGCGAGCGGCTGTGCTTGAGGCGGTCGACGTCGGCGTCGTCGATGCGGATCTCCTCGTTCATGTCCTGCTTGGCGTCCAGCACCACCATGGCCGTCATCAGCTTGGTCAGCGAGGCGATGGGCACGACGGTGTCGGCATCCTTGGCCATCAGCACGCGGCCGCTGTCGTCGATCACCAGCATGTGGCGGGCGTTGACCGGCAGCTTCATCAGCGGTTCGTCGACCGGCGTGGCGGGCGACACCGGAGCCGCGGCGGTCTGCGGTGCCTGGCCGGCCGACGGCGCCGAGGCCGTCGGTGCCGGCACCGCGGGCGTCACGACGCCGGTCGGTCCGATCGCGGCCGAGGTGGGCGCGGTCGTGGGGACGACGACCTCGGGGTCGTCGCTGGCGGCCTGCACGATCAGACTGCCGCAGGTCAGGGCCAGGGCCGGCAGCGCGAGGCGCCAGTTGGTGTGGGCGAGGGTGCGGAGGACGGTGTGGCGGATCGACACGGCGGTGGGCGGCAGGCGTGACAGGCGGGCAGGGCCGGGGAGGGCGTCGGGGTCAGGCATTGACCGGCGGGAAGTTTAAGTGCTGCGCGCCGGGCGTCCATCGGCGCGTGCCGTAACGTGCGTTACGCGTGCGCTGCGCTTTTCGTCCTGCGACGCACCAGCCGCTCGCGGGCGCCCAGGAGGTCCCGCCAGTAGAAGCGCTCCAAGAACGAAAGCCAGAGGCGTTGAAGCCAGGCCCGTCGGCGCCTGTGCTTGAACATCGCGCTGGAGGGCACCATGAATGGAGATCGATGCAGGCCGGCATACCGTCGGAGGGTGTCCGGCTCGATCAAGGTCTTCAGGACCTCGTCGATGCGCAGCACCTGGCTGCTGACGGCCCGGTGCAGATGGCTGACGCCGAGGAACGCATCGGCGGCGTGCCAGAGTTCGCGTCCCTGCTCGTCGTACATCGCGAGCACATGGCGCTTGAGCCAGACGTCGGTGCCCAGGTCCGGATGCAGCCGGTGCTGCTCCTCCTCGAAAAGCAGGAAACGTGCGCCCTTGTGGACCACCTCGAACTGGCTGGGACTGGCCACGGCTCCGGGGGCAGGCTGGATGGGCGACTGCACGAGGCGCCAGTCCAAGGCCCGGGCGGCGGTGAGGTCGTGCAGCGTGGCGACAAGGGCCAATGAGAGATCTTCCATTCGCATGATCATGTCCAGTTCAGGTCAAGTGACACTTGGTTGAGATCGACTTCCGCGGTGCAGAGCGCGCCGAACGCCGCCGTCAGCTCGCGCCCGCGCGGGGCTGTTCCGGTCCCCACGGCATGGGCGGCAAGCGCCAGGGCCCGCATGGCGCCGTGCACCGAACGTTGCGTGCGCCGCGGCGCGACGGGCAGCGCATGGCCGAGCAGTGCTCCGGCCGCGGCCAGCGTGCGTTGAACGCCGACGGCCGGGAGCGGCGCCGTGCCGAGCATGTCCTCCAGCAATTGGCGCTGCAGGCGCAGGTCATCGACCAGTTGAGGCAGACGTGCCCGTGTCCGGAACGACAAGCGCACGTTCCGCACCTGCCACCACACGCCGACCGTCATCGCGAAGCTGATCAGCCCGGCAAGCGTGTTGATGTCCTGGATCCATGACGGGATCAGGCTGGGTGGGCACGCGGTCGAAAAGACCGCGGCTGCGGCGGCGAGGGGGTACGGCATGCCGCCATGCTAGGAGCGCGTCGGCAGGGCGACGTCGAGCCAGTGGCCTGCGCGCGACGTCGCCGACCGGGGGCGCACCGATGAGGGATTGCAACCCCCACGAGGAGGAACTCAGTCCCAGACCTTGCGCAGCCTCGCCGCGACGTCCATCGCGGGCTTGACCAGCTCCGGCAGCGCCGCCTGCGTCTGGTTGGCCGGCCCCAGCTTGTCGAAGTGGCGCACCACCTTGCCGGGCAGGAAGCGCGACACGCTCGCGTAGAGGTGGCGGTCGCCGTGCCGCGTCTGCTGCGTGACGTAGAAGCGCTGCGGCACCATCACCGCCAGGTGCTCCTTCGCCCGCGTCATCGCGACGTACAGCAGCCGCCGTTCCTCCTCGATCTGCGCCTGGGCGCCGGTGCTCAGGTCCGACGGCAGGCAGCCGTCCACGCAGTTCAGCAGGTAGACCGCGTTCCACTCCTGCCCCTTGGCCGAGTGGATGGTCGACAGGATCAGGTAGTCCTCGTCCTTCAGCGGGACGCCGGATTCGTCGCTGCTCGCCTCGGGCGGGTCCAGCGTCAGCTCGGTCAGGAAGCGCTCCCGCGAGCCGTAGCCCTGCGCGATGCGCGTGACCTGCTCCAGGTCGGCCAGGCGCACCGGCGCGTCGTCGTGCAGCCGCTCCAGGTGGGGCGCGTACCACTCCACCACCGACTCCAGGTCCATCGGCCACTGCGGATCGGCGATGAGCCCGGCCAGCAGGTCGCGCAGCGCCGACCATGCCGCGGCCGCGGCGCGGGGCGGCTCGAATGCGCGCAGCGCCTGGACCGGGTCCGCCGCGGGCGACATCGCGTCGATCAGCCGACGCGCGCTCGCCGGCCCGAAGCCGGGCAGCAGCTGCGCGACGCGGAATCCCGCCAGCCGACCGCGCGGGTTCTCGGCCCAGCGCAGCACGCTCAGCACGTCCTTCACATGCGTGCTCTCTAGGAATTTCAGGCCCCCGAACTTGACGAACGGGATGTTGCGCCGCGTCAGCTCCAGCTCCAGCGGCGCGGCGTGGCTCGAGGTCCGGAACAGCACCGCCTGGCGCTTCAGCCGCAGGCCCTGCTCGCGCCGCTCGAGCACCTTGTCGGCGACCCATTGGGCTTGGCGCGCCTCGTCGTCGACCGTCACCAGCTGCGGCCGCTCGGTCGAGGCCTTGTCGGTCCACAGCCGCTTCTCGTGCCGCTCGCGGGCCATCGCGATGACCGCGTTGGACGCGTCCAGGATCGGCTGCGTGGAGCGGTAGTTGCGCTCCAGCGCGATCACCCGCGCGGGCGGGTCGAACTGGACCGGGAACTCGAGGATGTTGCGCACCTCGGCCGCGCGGAACGAGTAGATCGCCTGCGCGTCGTCGCCCACCACCGTCAGGTGCTCGCCGCGTGGCTTGAGCCGGCGCAGGATCGTCGCCTGCAACCGGTTGGTGTCCTGGTACTCGTCGACCAGCACATGCTGGAAGCGCTCCCCGAGCTCGGCGGCCAGGCCGTCGTCGCTCATCAGCTCGGCCCAGTAGAGCAGCAGGTCGTCGTAGTCCAGCAGCTGCTGGCGCTGCTTGTCCTCGACGTAGGCCTTGAACAGGCGCTTGAGCCCGTCATGCACCGGGAAGCACCAGGGGAAGTGGTCCTGCAGCACCTGGTCCAGCCGTGCCTCGCTGTTGACGACGCGCGAATAGATCGTCAGGCAGGTGGCCTTGAGCGGGAAACGCTCGGTGGTCTCGGCCAGGCCGAGGGTCTGGCGCTGCAGGCCCATCAGGTCCTCGGCGTCGGCGCGGTCGAGGATGGTGAAGTTGGGCGCAAGGCCGATGCGATGGGCGTATTCGCGCAGCAGACGCGCGCCCACGCTGTGGAAGGTGCCGGCCCAGGGGAAGCGCGGTGGCGCCTGCGTGGCGCCAAGGCCGAGCGCGCGATGCAGCACGCGGCCGGCGCGGCGTTCCATCTCGCCGGCGGCGCGGCGGGAGAAGGTCAGCAGCAGCAGGCGCTGCGGGTCCGCGCCCGACTGGATCAGGCGCGCGACGCGCGCGGCCAGGGTCTTGGTCTTGCCCGAACCGGCGCCGGCGATCACCAGCAGCGGGCCGTGCCCGGGAACGCCGTGTTCATCGAGGCCGTGCTCGACCGCCGAGCGCTGCTCGGGATTCAGGTCGGCGAAGACGTCGGCCGCGCGGGGCGGGGCGTCGGCAAGGGCGGAACACATGGGGCGGCATCATAGCTGTATGCAAAAACAGTGAATGGCCGGGCCACGTGGTCCCGGGGGTACGCGCATTGCCCGAGCGGAGCAAACTCCCCGCCTACTGTCATGCATCAAGTGCTTGTCCTCCTCGCCGCCCTGTCCATGCCCCTTGTGGCCTGGGCCTCGCAGCGCGGCGTCTTCGGCCCCGACAACGGCACGATCTCGGATCGTTACCCGACCCTGCTCGTCGCCGACGGCTACGCCTTCTCCATCTGGGGCGTGATCTTCCTGCTCGACCTCGTCGCCACGGCCTGGCTGCTGCGCGGCCAGCCGGTGCCCGACCGGGAAGGGCACCGCGATTCCCATCGCTGCCACTGGCTGGTGGTCGCCGGCTTCGCGCTCACCGCGAGCTGGATGATCGTGTTCTCCCAGCAATGGTTCTGGCTGGCGCTGGCCATCATCTGGCTGGCGCTGATCAGCCTGCTGTGGGCGCTGATGCTGCTGGCGCGGGCGGTGCCGCGCGGCGCGCCCTCATGGCTCGCGGTGCTGCCGCTGGCGCTGCATGCCGGATGGCTGTCGCTGGCGGCGTTCCTGAACACCGCGCAGGTGATCGTCGCGCAGCAGTTGCTGCCCACCGTCGATCAGCTGCCGTGGACGCTGGTGCTGTGGGCGCTCGCCGCCTTGCTGCTGCTGGTGGCGAATGCGCGGCTGCATGCGCCCGGCACCGGACCGGCGGCGCTGGCCTTCGCCGTCGCGGCGGTCTGGGGCCTGGTCGGGGTCTACCTGAAGCAGCGGGCCTCGCCGATGGCGGGTGCGGGTACTTCCGCCTGGGTCGCGCTGGGGCTCGCCGCGGCGCTGGTGGCGCAGACGGTCTGGCTGCGCCTGCGGCCGTCGGGTCCGAACAGCCCGAGCCGCTCCGGCGGCACTAACGATCCGAACGCCCGGACGACCCGAGCGGCCTGAACGACCCGAGCGGCGTGAACGACCGGCCGGACGGTCCGATCACACCAGGCGGCGCTCGTCCTTCGCGTCGAACAGGTGCGCCGACTCCGCCGCCCATTGCAGCCGCACCGCATCACCGACATTGAGGTGAGGATTGCCCGCCACGCGGGCGGTCATCGGGCCGGTCGGGGTGTCGACCAGCAGGTAGGTTTCCGGGCCGGTGGGCTCGCTCATCTTCAGCACGCCGGGCAGGCCGCCGTCGTTGCCGTCGGCGAGCCGGATGTGTTCCGGTCGCACGCCGTAGAGCACCTCGCCGGTAGCGCCGATCGCCGCCTGCTGCGCCGCGTTCACCGGCATGGCCTGGCCGCTGGCCGCCAGACCGGCGGCGCCGCGCTGCGCGCTGACGAAGTTCATCGTCGGAGAGCCGATGAACTCGGCCACGAAGCGGTTGGCCGGCCGCGTGTAGATCTCCTCCGGTGTGCCGAACTGCTGCACCAGGCCGTCGCGCATCACCGCGATCCGGTCGCCCAGCGTCATCGCCTCGACCTGGTCGTGGGTGACGTAGACGGTGGTGGTCTTCGTGCGCTGGTGCAGCAGCTTGATCTCGGCCCGCATCTCGATGCGCAGCTTCGCGTCCAGGTTGGACAGCGGTTCATCGAACAGGAAGAGCTTGGGATCGCGCGCCAGCGCCCGGCCCATCGCCACGCGCTGGCGCTGGCCCCCGGACAGCTGCCCCGGCTTGCGGTCCAGCAGATGGCCGATCTGCAGCATCTTGGCCACGCGCTGCACCGTCTCGTCGCGCTGCGCCTTGGGCACCTTGCGCATCTCCAGGCCGAAGGCGATGTTCTGCGCGACGTTCATGTTGGGATAGAGCGCATAGCTCTGGAACACCATCGCGATGTCGCGGTCCTTGCTCGGCGCATAGGTGACGTCGCGGTCGCCGATGTGGATCGAGCCCGAGGTCGGATGCTCCAGCCCGGCGATCATCGCCAGCAGCGTGGACTTGCCGCAGCCCGAGGGGCCGACCAGGATCAGGAATTCGCCGGCCTCGATCGACAGATCGATGCCCTTGAGGATGTCGGCCGAGCCGTAGCTCTTGCGGACCTGAGAAATGGCGAGCGCGCCCATGCGTTGACTCCTCTTAACCCTTGACGGCGCCGGCGGTGAGCCCGCGCACGAAATACTTGCCCGCGACGATGTAGACCACGAGCGTCGGCAGCGCGGCGATCAACGCCGCGGCCATGTCCACGTTGTATTCCTTGACCGAGCTGGACGTGTTGGCCAGGTTGTTCAGCCCGACCGTGATCGGCTTGCTGTCCGCGCCGGAGAACACCACCCCGTACAGGAAGTCGTTCCAGATCGAGGTGAACTGCCAGATCAGCGTCACCACGAGGATGGGCGTGGACAGCGGCACGACGATGCGCCAGAAGATCTGCCAGAACGAGGCGCCGTCCAGCGTCGCCGCCTTGATCAGCTCGTCGGGCAGGCCGGCGTAGTAGTTGCGGAAGAACAGCGTGGTCGAGGGCATGCCGGCCAGGATGTGGACCAGGATCAGGCCCCACACGGAGCTCGCGATGCCCAAGGCGCCCAGCACCTGGCTCATCGGCAGCAGCACCACCTGCATCGGCATGAACACGCCGAACAGCAGCAGCCCGAACAGCAGCTCGCTGCCGCGGAAGCGCCACTTGGTGAGCACGTAGCCATTGATCGCGCCGAGCGCCGTCGAGATCAGCACGGCCGGCACCACCATCAGCACCGAGTTCATGAAGAAGGGCTTGAGCCCGCCGCAGTCGGTGCCGGTGCAGGCGCTGTGCCAGGCCTTGGACCAGGCGTCCAGCGAGGGGCTCAGCGGCACCGAGAGCAGCGTGCCGCTCCGCACCTCGTCCATGCTCTTGAGCGAGGTGCTGACCATCACGTACAGCGGCAGCAGGAAGAAGAAGGCGAAGACCAGCAGCACGGCCCACAGCAGCAGGCGCTGCGCGGTCAGGTGCCGGGATCCGGCCGGGGAGGGGGAAAGGGTGTGGCTCATGTCGCGTCGCTCGTCCCGTGCGGGATCACTGCTTCGAGCGGAGCTCGGAATAGAGGTAGGGAACGACGATGGCCGCGATCGTGGCCAGCATCACCGTGGCGCTGGCCGCGCCCAGGCCGATCTGGCCGCGCGAGAAGGCCATCGTGTACATGAAGGTCGCCGGCAGGTCGGTGGCGTAGCCGGGGCCGCCCGCGGTCAGCGCCATCACCAGGTCGAAGCTCTTGATCGCGATGTGCGCCACGACCATCAGCGTCGAGAAGAACACCGGACGCAGCGTCGGGATGATGATGCGCCAGTAGATGCGCGGCAGCGACGCGCCGTCGACCTGCGCGGCCTTGATGATCGAGTCGTCGATGCCGCGCAGCCCCGCCAGGAATAGCGCCATCACGAAACCCGCCGACTGCCACACGCCCGCGATGACCACGCAGTAGATGGCCATGTCCGGGTCGACCAGCCAGCCGAAGCTGAAGGACTCGAAGCCCCACTGCTGCATCAGGTGCTCGATGCCCAGGCCCGGGTTGAGGATCCACTTCCACGCGGTGCCGGTGACGATGAAGGACAGCGCCATCGGGTACAGGTAGACCGTGCGCAGCACGCCTTCGCCGCGGATCTTCTGGTCCAGCAGGATGGCCAGCAGCAGGCCCACGGCCATCGCGCCGCCGATGAACAGCGCGCCGAAGAGGCCCAGGTTGGTCAGCGCGAGCCACCAGCGCTCGTTGTCGAACAGCGCGCGGTACTGGTCCAGGCCGACGAACTCGTAGTTCGGCAGCAGCCGCGACGCGGACAACGACAGGTAGCCGTTCCACGCCATCAGGCCGTAGATGAAGAGGAAGGAGATCAGGAAGGTCGGCGCGACCACCAGCTTGGGAAGCCAGGGACTGCGGGGGGCTCGGGAGGCGGACATGCGGTGCGGACCTGCAGGGCGCCGGCGTGGCGCGTGGGAAGGATGGAAGGCAAACGGCCAAAGATCAAGGACCTGGGCCCAAGGCCCAAGGCCCAAGGCCCGACGAGCGGAGCCGGAAGACTCCCTCTCCCGCTTGCGGGAGAGGGCAGGGGTGAGGGTCTTCGCGGCCCCCCGGCTTACTTGGTCTTCGCCGCCGCGGCCAGGCGCGCCTGCGCGTCCTTGGCCGTCATCTTGTCGCTGTTCCAGAACTGGCTGACGACGTCCTTCATCGCGCCCTCGGCGGCCGCGGGGACCGCCATGCCGTGCGCGATCGACGGCACCAGGGTGCCGGACTTGGCATCGGCGGCGAAGTCCGTGGCCGACTGCTTGGCGCAGTCGTCGAACTTGTCCATCTTCATGCCGGTGCGCACCGGGATCGAGCCCTTGTTCAGGTTGAACAGCTCCTGGAACTCCGGCGACATGATCGCGGTGGCCAGGTCCTGCTGAGCCTTCTCGTTGGCGGCGTTCTTCAGCTTGAACAGCGCGAAGGAGTCGATGTTGAAGGTGAAGGCCTTCTGCGTGCCGGGGGCGGCGGTGCAGGTGAAGTCCTTGCCCGGCGCCTTGCCTGCGGCGATGAACTCGCCCTTGGCCCAGTCGCCCATCAGCTGCATGCCGGCCTCGCCCTTGATCACCATCGCGGTGGCCAGGTTCCAGTCACGGCCGGGGGCGTTCTTGTCGGTGTAGTCCTTGATGCGCTTGAAGGTGGTCAGCACCTTCTCCATCTGCGGCCCCGTCAGCGTGGCCGGATCGAGCTGCACCAGCGCCTTCTTGTAGAAGTCCACGCCGCCGACGCCCAGCGCCACCGATTCGAAGACGGTGAAGTCCTGCCAGTTCTGGCCGCCATGCGCCACCGGGATGATGCCGGCCTTCTTCAGCGCCTCGGCGGTGACGAAGAACTCGTCCCAGGTGGTGGGCAGCTTGGCGCCGGCCTTCTTCAGCGCCTCGGGGTTGGCCCACAGCCAGTTCACGCGGTGCACGTTGACCGGCGCGGCGATGTAGTGGCCCTTGTACTTCATGATGTTGGCCACCACCGGCGGGATCACCTCGTCCCACTTGCCGGCCGCGGCGACGGCGTCGACGTTGGTCAGCACGCCTTCGGCCGCCCATTCCTGCAGCGACGGGCCCTTGATCTGCGCGGCCGCCGGCGCGTTGCCGGACACCACCCGCGACTTCAGCACCGTCATGGCCGAGTCGCCGCCGCCGCCGGCCACTGCGAAGTCCTTCCAGGTGTGGCCCTGCTTCTGCAGCGTGGCCTTGAGCGCGGTGGCGGCCTTGGCCTCGCCGCCGCTGGTCCACCAGTGCAGGACCTCGACCTCGCCGGCATGCGCCGCGCCGGCGGCCATCAGCGCGCACAGCGCCGCGGCCTGGGAAAGTTGCTTGAGCTGGGTCATTCTGTTGTCTCCGTGTCGTCGGGAAGTTGGAGCGAATGTTGTCATGCCAGGCCGGGAGCGGGCTGCCGCCCCCGGGCGCGTCATCGGTGGGGCGTCAGAACCAGACTTCGACCTGCGCGCCGAAGCTGGTGCCGGAGGTCTCGCCGTCGTAGCCGGCCACGCCGGTCACGTTGCCGGCGGCCTTGTTCCACTTGGCGTGGGTGACATAGAGGCGGAACTCGGGGCGATCCATCAGCGCCGGGCCGGTGGACAGCGTCGGCGCGAAGGTCACCTTGGTGAGGCGCGCGCGCTGGCCGCCGTCGGGCTTGTACTGCGACACGCCGGCTTCGGTGAGCAGCTTGAAGTTGCGGGTGACCCCGTAAGACACGCGACCGCCGATGGAGGTGGACACCGTCGCCTTGCCGGCGTTGTCCTTCTCGTTGGCCCACAGCAGCATGCCCATGCCGCCCCAGGCGCCCTGCTGGAAGTTGACCGACTCGACGACGCGGAACTTCTTCGCGGCGGAGGTGTCGGTCTGGTTGCCGAAGTTGGAGTTCAGCCCGGTCGAGCCCTGCGCGTACTGCACCCACAGCACGTTGTTCAGCGAGGTGCCGAACAGCTTGCTCTGCACATGCTTGGCGGCCAGGCCCCAGCCGTTGGTGCCGCCGGCGAACTGCGACTTGGTGGCCGTGCCGAAGAAGGCCAGCGTGCCATCGGTGTTGGTCGGGATGTCGACGTACTCGACGTTGCCGCGATGGCCGGGGCGCTGGTTGGTGTCCTTGTCGTTGGTGTAGTAGGCGACGCCGAGCTTGCCCGGGCCGACCGGGATGCCCTTCATGCCGGCGCCGATGCCGGCCATCTCGGTGAAGTAGGTGTCGACGATGTGGACGTCGCCGCGGCGGCCGCGTTCCTTGCCGGCCCAGACGGTGGCCTCGGGCAGGAAGTCGAAGCCCTTGGCCTCGACATACATCTGCGCCAGGCGCAGGTGCTTGGCGTCGTCGGCGTCGGAATGCGGGTTCCAGTAGTCGGTCATCAGCACGACCTTGTAGTCGATGCCGTCCTTCTTGAAGCCTTGCGCGAGTTGGAACTCGCCGTAGATGTCGCACTCGTTGCCCAGGCGGTACTTCATGCCGCTGGTGCCGCCATTGAGGGCGTAGCAGGCGCGGCTGGCGCCGCCGTCGGTGGTGCCGCCCGGGCCGGCGCGCAGGTAGCCGGTGTAGTCCAGGGCGTGGGCGGAGCCCGCGGCCAGCAGCAGGCCGGCGGCGGTGGAGAGCGTGGCGCGAACGCCAGGGATGCGCGCGGCGCGCGGGGTGCAGGTCATGTTCAGTCTCCGGTGTGGGTCCGAGGAACGGCGCTCCGGGCGTGCTCCGTTAATCGGACGTTTATCTTTCTTGCATGCGGGCTGAACTTTAATTTTCCATTAATGAAACTATATTGGTGCTTACCACTAGCGCCGTGGTGCGTGAAATCCGTGTAGGCGGGCGAACAGCGCTCGGCGGGGCCGGGCTGGTGCGTGGGGGCGGATGGCGGTGCGGCCGAGGCGCCTGAGACGCCTGAGGCGGTCGCAGTGGCTGCCGTGGCCGTCAGGCCGCGATCGGCAGCTGGATCGAGACGCGCAGTCCGCGCGGTCGGGCGGTGGACAGCCCGATGCGGCCGCCGTGGCGCTCGACGATCTCCTTGACGATCGCCAGGCCCAGGCCGCAGCCATTGCCCTCGTGGGTGGCGCGGAAGAAGCGCTCGAACACCTGCTCGCGCAGGGCCTCGGGGACGCCCGGGCCGTTGTCGGTGACGACGAGTTCCGCGTGATCGCCCGCCTCGTGCACCTGCACCGTCACCCGCGCGCCGCGGCCGGCGTAGCGCAGCGCGTTGTCGATCAGGTTGACCAGCGCCTCGCGCAGCAGCAGCGGGATGCCGACGACGGCCACCGGCCGCCCGGGCGCGCCGTCGGCGTCGTCGGTCTCCGACCCCGCGCCATGCCGATCGTCGAGCTGCGACGGAGAGGTGCACTCCGGATCGCTGTCCGGCCCGTCGTAGCCCAGGTCGACGTTCTGCTGCAGCGCGCGCGGCACCAGCTCGGCGGTGACCTCGCGGGCCAGGCGGCCGAGGTCGAAGCGCACCGGCGTCTGGCGCTGCAGCGACTCCGGCTCGGTGCGCGCGAGCGCGAGCAGCTGGTTCACGAGATGCGCGCTGCGGGAGGCGCCTTCATGCACGCGCGCCAGCCGCATCGTCAGCGGACCGGGCGGCGCCTCGGCGAGCGCGAGTTCGCTCTGGCTCTTGAGGCCCGCCAGCGGCGTGCGCAGCTGATGGGCGGCGTCGCTGATGAAGCGGCGCTGGGCCTCGACGTTGTGGCTGACGGCCTCGAGCAGGTCGTTGATGGCCTGCGCCAGCGAGCGCAACTCCTGCGGCGCGGCATCGAGCTCGATGGGCCGCAGGTCGTTGGGCTTGCGGCCCTCGACCAGCCGGCGCAGCCGCGCGATCGGCGCCAGGCCCGCTCCGACGCCGGCCCACACGATCATGCTCATCAGCACGATCAGGACCGACAGCGGCAGCATCGTGTCGATCAGCAGCCGGCGCGCGAGCAGCTCGCGGTTGGCGCTGGAGCGCGCCACCTGCACCAGCATGGTCTGCTGGGCGCGGGGGTTTTCGCCGAACTGCAGGTACAGCGCGGCCACCCGCACCGGCGAGACGGCGCGGGCGCCGTCGGATTCGATCTCGCCGTCGTAGAACTGGGCCTGGCCCAGCGGCGGGCTGGCCGGCATCGCCGGCGGACTGGGCAGGTTGCGGTTGCCCAGGATGAACTGGCCCGGCGGCGAGCTGACGGTGTAGAGCAGCTTGTCGCTCGGGTCGGCCTCGAGCACGTCCTGCGCGGCGCGCGGGAAGTCGATCAGCAGCCCGTTGCCCATCGGCTTGACCTGGCGCGCGAGCGAGCGCGTGGCCTGCAGCAGCGTCGCGTCGACGGCCTCGTTGGCGTAGCGGCCGGCGAGCCGGTAGCTGAAGACCGCACCGGCCAGCCACAGCACCACCTGCGGCAGCAGCAGCCACAGCAGCAGCTGGCGCTTGAGCGAGAACCGCGAGGGGCTCATGGCGCGCGGGCCGTGGGGGAGCGCGGGCGAGGCACGGGGCAGGGCGGGGCGGGACCTCAGGCCCGCTCCAGCTCCAGCAGGTAGCCGAGCCCGCGCACGGTGCGGATCGCCACCTGCGCGCCCTCGAGCTTGCGGCGCAGGCGATGGATGTAGACCTCCACCGCGTTGGTCGCCGCGCCGTCGCTCGCGCTGGGCGCGGCGCGGTCGCCCGACCAGGCCTGGTTGATCTGCTCCTTCGTGATCACGCGGCCCTGGTGGGTCAGCAGCAGGTCCAGCAGGTCGAACTCGCGCGGGCTCAACTCCAGCATCTCGCCGCGCACCTGGGCGCTGCGGGTCTCGCGCTGCATGCTGAGCTGGCCCAGCTCGGTGCTGGCCTTGAGCGCGCGGCTGCGGCGCAGCAGCGCGCGCAGCCGGGCTTCCAGCTCGGGGAAGTCGAAGGGCTTGGTCAGGTAGTCGTCGGCGCCGGCGTTGAGGCCGGCGACCCGGTCCTCCAGGCTGTCCAGCGCCGTCAGGATCAGCACCGGCAGCGACGCGTCGGTCTGGCGCAGCTGGCGCAGCACGTCGATGCCGCTGACCATCGGCAGGCCCAGGTCCAGCACCACCACGTCGAACTGCTGCTTGGCCAGCAGGTATTGGGCGACGGCGCCATTGGGCGCGTGCTCCACGGTGAAGCCGCTGGCGCGCATCTGTTCGCACAGGGCGTCGGCCAGGATCGCATCGTCTTCGGCGAGCAGCAGGTTCATGAATGGCAGATTAACAGCCCGCGCGGACGCACTGCCCTGGGGCAAGCCCGGGGCGCCACTTCCGCACGCCGCGCCCCGTTGTCGGGCGATTGTCGGGCGATTGCCGACAGGCGCTGGCGGCGATGGCCTCTGCCGCGGCGGCGGGCGGTGCCGGAATACTGCGCGCCATGAATGCCAGCGACCTCAAGCAGACGCTCTGGCGCGTCGTCTACACGAAGAACGCGAACCTGCAGAGCAGCGGGAGCGCGGCGGGGCCCTGGCATCCGGACCGCCGCCACATCGAGCGCTGCGCCCAGGCCATGCGGGCGATGGCGCAGGAGGTCGGCATCCAGAGCAACGCGGAGGCGGCGAAGACGGCCTGCACCTGGTTGAGCAGCTCGGCCTGAGCGCCGCATAAGCACAGACGAATTTCTCGCTTCGGTCCGCACGGCCGGACGGGAACACTCGGCGCCATCGCGCTAGCCGCGCCCCGAGTGCCCCGATGACCGCTCCCGTGCTCCGTCGTCCCGACGACCTTCCCCCGACCGCCGCCACCGCCACGACCGTCCCCGCCGCGGCCTCGCTCGCCCAGGTGCTGGGTCCGGGCCTGGATCAAGTGGTGCAGCAGCTCGCCGCCACGGCGGTGCGACGCGACCGCGAAGGCGGCCACGCCGCCGAGCAGCGCGAGCTGATCCGCGCCAGCGGCCTGCTCGCGCTGACCATCCTCGAGGTGCACGGCGGCCTGGGCGGCGGCCTTCCCGAGTTCTACGAGGTCGTGCGGCGGCTGGCCCGCGTCGACAGCGCGCTCGCCCATGTGCTGGCCTTCCACCACCTCCAGCTCTATGGCGTGTCGCTGTACGGCGGGCCGGCCGCGACGGCCCACGGCGCGCGCCACCTGCGCGAGACCGCCGAGCAGCGCCTGTTCTGGGGCAACGCGCTGAACCCGGCCGACACGCGGCTGACCGCCGTGCGCGAGGGCGGCGGCTGGCGCCTCCAGGGCGCGAAGGGCTTCTGCTCCGGCGCGCTGGGCTCCGATCGCCTGACCGTGTCGGCGACCACCGCCGACGGCGGCTTCCTGATCGGCATCGTGCCGACGCGGCGCGAGGGCGTGCGGGTCGAGCAGGACTGGGATGCCTTCGGACAGCGCCAGACCGACAGCGGCACGGTGCGCTTCGACGCGGTGCGCCTGGACGACGAGGAACTGCTGCAGGTCCCGGGCCAGGGGCCGACGCCGCGCGCCACGCTGCGCTCCCAGATCGCGCAGCTGATCATGGCGCAGCTCTACCTGGGCCTGGCGGAAGGCGCCTTCGACGAGGCGCGCCGCTACACCGCGACGCGCGCCCGGCCGTGGTCCGCCTCCGGCGTGGCCCGCGCGGTCGACGATCCGCTGGTGCAGCACCGCTACGGGGACCTGTGGTTGAAGGTCCGCGCGGCGCAGGCCGTCGCGGCCGATGCGGTCGACCTGCTGCGCCGCGCCCTGGAGCGCGGCGAGGCGCTGACGGCGCAGGAGCGGGGCGAGGTCGCACTCGCCGTCGCGGAGGCCAAGGTGCTGGCGCATCGCGCCAGCGTCGAGGTGGGCAGCCAGCTGTTCGAGTTGACCGGCGCGCGCAGCACCGCCGCCGAGTTCGGCCTCGACCGCTTCTGGCGCAACGCGCGGGTGCACACGCTGCACGACCCGGTCGACTACAAGCTGCGCGACCTCGGCCGCTTCTTCCTCGACGGCCGGATCCCCGATCCGACGGCCTACTCCTGATCGAGATGCCCATGAGCGAGCCGCTGATCCGCCTCGACGGCGTGTCCAAGTCCTTCGCGTTGCCGGACGGCCGGCGCTTCGAGGCCGTGCGCGAGGCCAGCCTGTCGGTGCACGCCGGCGAGGTCCTCGGCCTGATCGGCCGCAGCGGTGCCGGCAAGTCGACGCTGCTGCGCCTGATCAACCTGCTCGAGCGTCCCGACACCGGGCGGGTGCATCTGGGCGGCCGCGAGCTGACGGCCCTGAAGCCGGCGGAGCTGCGGCGCGAGCGCCAGCGGCTGGGGATGATCTTCCAGCACTTCAACCTGCTGCAGAACGCGACCGCGGCGGAGAACGTCGCCTTCCCGCTGCGGCTGCACGCGGGGCACTCGCGCCGCGAGATCGATGCGCGCGTGGCCGAGAGCCTCGCGCTGGTCGGGCTGGCCGACAAGGCCGACCACTACCCGGCGCAGCTGAGCGGCGGGCAGAAGCAGCGGGTCGCGATCGCGCGGGCGCTGGCGCCCCGACCCGACGTGCTGCTGTGCGACGAGCCGACGTCGGCGCTCGACGCGGCGACGACCGGCGAGCTGCTTGCCACGCTGCGCGACATCAACACGCGGCTGGGCGTGACGATCGTGATCGTCACCCACGAGCTGGAGGTGGTGCAGGCGCTGTGCCAGCGCGCCGCGGTGATCGCGGACGGACGCCTGGTCGAGCAGTTCGACGTGGCCGACGCGTCGCGCCACGCGGCCTCGCCGCTCGGGCTCGAACTGGTGCGGCTGCAGTGGCGCGAGGCCAGGCTGGCCGCGCTGGACCAGTCGGCGCTCGAGACCTCCGCGGTGATCGCCGCCCTCGGGCGCCGGGAGGTCCGCCATGCTTGAGAACCTCGTCGGCCTGCTGCCCGAGATCGGGATCGCGCTCGGGCAGACCGCGCTGATGCTGGCGATCGGCCTGAGCGCGGCGGTGCTGCTCGGCGGGCCGCTGGGCGTGCTGCTCTTCCTGCTGAGCCCGGGCCAGTCGCTGTCCGGCCATCGCGGCGCGGCGATCGTGCACCGGATCGTCAACGCGCTGGTGAACACCGTGCGCAGCTTCCCGTTCATCATCCTGCTGGTCGCGCTGGTGCCGATCACGCGCGTCATCGCCGGCACCTCGATCGGTCCGCTGGCGGCGGCGGTGCCGCTGTCCTTCGCCGCGATCCCGTACTTCGCGCGCCTGGTCGAGCAGTGTCTGCGCGAGGTGCCGCGCGGCGTCATCGAGGCGGCCCAGGCGATGGGCGCCTCGGAGAGCCAGATCGTGCTGCGCGTGCTGGTGCGCGAGGCCCGCGCCGGCCTGGTGGGCGCGCTGACGGTGCTGGCGATCAGCTTCCTGTCCTACTCGGCGGTGGCCGGCGTGGTCGGCGGCGGCGGCATCGGCGACCTCGCGATCCGCTACGGCTACTACCGCTTCCAGACCGACGTCATGGTGCTGACCGTGGCCATCCTCGTCGCGCTCGTGCAGCTGATCCAGTTCACTGGCCACCGCGTCGCGCGGCGGCTCGACAAGCGCTGAGCCCGCCGGCACCTGGGCGCGGCCGTTTCCATCCCCATCCCCATTCCCTTCACGTCCACTTGCAAGGAATCCCGATGACCGTTGCCCGCCGCACGCTGCTGGCCCTCGCGCTGAGCGCCTCCGCGCTGTCCACGCCCCTCGTCCACGCCCAGGACAAGAAGGAACTGACGATCGGCGCCACCGCCGGCTCCAACATCGAGGTGCTGCGCCAGGGCATCAAGCCGCTGCTGGAGAAGCGCGGCTACACCGTCAAGCTGGTCGAGTTCAACGACTACGTGCAGCCCAACATCGCGCTGGCCCAGGGCGCGCTGGACGCCAACTTCTTCCAGCACATCACCTACCTCAACCGCTTCCGCGAAGACCGCGGGCTGGACATCGTGGACGTGGTGCAGGGGCCGATGGCGCCGTTCGGCATCTATTCGAAGAAGCGCAAGAGCCTGGCCGAGGTGAAGCCGGGCGACCGCATCACGCTGGCCAACGACCCGGCCAACCTGGCGCACGGCCTGGCACTGCTGGCCGAGCAGAAGCTGCTGACGCTGAAGCCGGGCGCCGATCCGATCCGGGTGACCGAGAAGGACATCGCCTCCAACCCGCTGCAGCTGAAGCTGCAGCCCATCGAGGCGGCGCAGATCCCGCGCACGCTGGACGACGCGGAGTACGCGATCGTCAACGGCAACTTCGCGATCTCCAGCGGGCTCAAGCTGAGCGACGCGCTGCTGCTGGAGAAGACGCCCGACCACTACATGCTGGTCGTCGCGGTGAAGGGCAAGGACAAGGGCCAGCCCTGGGCGAAGGCGCTGAACGACGCGTTCCGCGCACCGGAGTTCAAGACGGTGCTGTTGCAGAAGTTCCCGGGTTACGCGCGGCCCGCGTTCCTGCAATGAGCGCGCACGCGAAGGGCGCCGCGCCGGACCCTGGCGCGCCCAAGCCGGTGCGCTTCAACGCCTTTGCGATGAACACGGTCGGGCACCAGTCCCCGGGCCTGTGGACGCATCCGCGCGACGAGTCCCATCGCTACACCGATCCGGACTACTGGCTCGAGCTGGCGCGCCTGCTCGAGCGCGGCGGCTTCGACAGCGTCTTCCTGGCCGATGTGCTGGGCGTCTACGACGTCCATGGCGGCACGCCCGACGCGGCGCTGCGCCATGCGGTGCAAGTGCCGCTGAACGATCCGCTGGCGCTGGTGCCGCTGATGGCCTCGGTGACGCGGCGGCTCGGTTTCGGCGTGACGGTCGCGCTCACCTACGAGCCGCCGTACAGCTTCGCGCGGCGCATGTCGACGCTGGACCACCTGACCCGGGGTCGCATCGGCTGGAACATCGTCACCGGCTATCTCGACAGCGCGGCGCGCAACCTCGGGCAGGACGGCCAGCGCGCGCATGACGAGCGCTACGACCTGGCCGACGAGTACCTCGACGTCGTCTACAAGCTCTGGGAACTGAGCTGGGCGGACGACGCGGTGCGGCGCGACAAGTCCGGGCGCGTGTACACCGATCCGTCCAAGGTGCGCGCGATTCACCACCACGGCCCGCACTACCGCGTGCCCGGCGTGCATCTGTGCGAGCCGTCGCCGCAGCGCACGCCGGTGCTGTTCCAGGCCGGCACCTCGAGCCGCGGCCGCGCCTTCGCCGGCCGGCATGCGGAGTGCATCTTCGTCAGCGGCCCCAGCCAGGCGGTGGTGAAGGGCTACGTGGACGGCCTGCGCGAGGCCGTCGTGGCCGCCGGCCGTGCGCCGGGCGACGTGCTGATCTACGGACAGGCGTTGATCATCACCGCGCCGACGGCCGAAGCGGCGCAGGCCAAGCTCAAGGACCTGGAGCGCCATGTCGACATTGAGGCCGCGCTGGCGCTGCTGTCGGGCTGGACCGGCGTCGACTTCAGCCGCTATCCGCTGGACGCGACCATCGACTACCTCGACACGCAGGCGGGTCGCACGGCGCTGGCCTCGTTCAGCAGCGCGGACCCGACGCGGCGCTGGACCGTCGGCGAGGCCGCCGCGTTCATCGGGCTGGGCGGGCGGGGGCCAGTGTTCGTCGGCGATCCGGCGCAGGTCGCCGATCAACTGCTCGACTGGCAGGCGGCCACCGGCCTCGACGGCTTCAACCTGGCCTATGCGCTGGCGCATGAGACCTTCCGCGATGTCGTCGAGCTGGTGGTGCCCGAGCTGCGCCGGCGCGGGCGCTACCCACCCGAGCACGGGCCCGGTGCCGACGACGCCGACGCGACGGCGCCGACGCTGCGAGCCCGACTCTTCGAGCGCGGAGACCGGCTGCCGGCGAATCACGCGGGGCGGCAGGTCCGGATCGGTACGCCGCAGGACGCGCGCTCGACCGCGGGCCACGACGCCGCCCGCCACGCCGCTGCCCCCGCTGTCGATGCGGCCACCGATCTGTCCCTCACTTCCCTGACCATTCCCTTGACGGAGCCTGCCGCATGAGCCGAAGGAACGATTCAAAGCAAGCGCTGCCGCCGACACGGCGCGACGCCCTGGCGCTGGGCGCGGGCCTGGCCGCTGGCCTCGCCGGGCTTACCAGCGTCGGTGCGCGCGCGCAGGGCACCGAGGCGCCGAAGGAGTTGCGGCTCGACTACGCCTACTACTCGCCCACCAGCCTGGTGCTGCGCCGCTTCGGCTGGCTGGAGGAGGACCTGGCCAAGGACGGCACCGCAGTGCGCTGGGTGCTGAGCGCCGGCAGCAACCGCGCGCTCGAGTACCTGAACGCGGGCAGCCTGGACGTCGGCTCCACCGCCGGCCTGGCCGCGCTGCTGGCGCGCGCGAACGGCAATCCGATCCGCACGCCCTACATCTTTTCGCGGCCGGAATGGACGGCACTGGTGGTGCGCGGCGACTCCGGCATCCGGTCCCTCGCCGACCTGAAGGGACGCCGGATCGCGGCGACCAAAGGCACCGATCCCTATCTGTTCCTGCTGCGCGCGCTGCACACCGTCGGCCTCAAGCGCGGCGACATCGAGCATGTCGCCCTCCAGCATGCCGACGGCCGCGCGGCGCTGGAGCAGGGGCGCGTCGACGCCTGGGCCGGACTGGATCCGCTGATGGCGGCGAGCGAGCTCGACGCCGGCTCGAAGCTGCTGTACCGCAACGTCGGTTTCAACACCTATGGCTTCCTCAACGTGCGCGAGGAGTTCCTGGCCCGGCACCCGAAGACGGTGCGCCGCGTGATCGCCGCGTACGAGCGCGCCCGGGCCTGGACGCTGGCGAATCCGTCGGACGCCGCGAAGATCCTGTCGGAGGAGGCCAAGGTCAGCCTGCCGGTGGCGTTGTTGCAGGTGAAGCTGCGCAGCGATTTCTCGCGCCCCCAGCCGTCGGACGAGCATCTGAAGGCGCTGCAGGCGGCGGCGCCGATCCTGACGGCGGAGCAGCTGGTCAAGCCGGGTGTGGACCTGAATCGCACGATCGCCGATCTGGTCGACACGCGCTTCGCCACCGGGCTGGTGAAGGCGTGAGCGGGCGCGAGCGGGCCGCGATGAGCGCCGATTCCGACCTGATCGCGCGGGCGGTGGCCTCGCTCGGACCGGTGTTGCCGGAGCAACCGGCGGCTGCGGCAGTTGCGGCGAATGGGGCGAATGCTGCGGATGCGGCCGCCGGTCCACGTGCCGACGGCCGATGGCCGGCCTGGCTGCTCGGCGCCTTGCCGCCCGTGGCGCTGCTGGTGCTGGCCGAGGCCGCGGTGCGGCTCGGCTGGATCGCGCCGCACCTGCTGCCCGCGCCGAGCGACGTCGGCGCCGCGCTGGCGCAGATGGCGCGCGATGGCCAGCTCGTCCCGCATGTGGTCGCCAGCAGCCTGCGCGTGGCTGGTGGTTTCGCACTGGGCGCGGTCCTCGCGGTGCTGCTGGGCGCGCTGGTGGGCCTGTCGGCCACTGCGGCGGCGGTGCTGACGCCGAGCTTCCAGGCCCTGCGCGCGATCCCGTCGCTGGCCTGGGTGCCGCTGCTGCTGCTCTGGCTGGGCATCGACGAGGCCTCCAAACTCGCGCTGATCGCGATCGGCGCGTTCTTCCCCGTCTACATGGGCGTGTCCGCGGGTTTCCGCGACGTGGACCGCAAGCTCGTCGAAGTCGCCCGGCTGCGCGGGTTCGGCCGAGCGGCGCTGGCGCGACGCGTGCTGCTGCCCGCGGCGCTGCCGTCGCTGCTGACCGGCCTGCGCAACGGGCTCAGCCTGGCGTGGATGTTCATGGTCGCGGCCGAGCTGATCGCGGCGAGCCGTGGCCTGGGCTACCTGCTGACCGATGGTCGCGAGACGGGGCGGGCCGACCTGGTGCTGGCGGCGATCGTGCTGCTGGCCCTGCTGGGCAAGCTCACGGACAGCCTGATGGCCACGGTGGAACAACGCGCGCTGCACTGGCGCGACAGCTTTGGAGGCCCGGCATGAGCGTGCTGGAAGTGCAGGTGAGGGCGAAGCGATTCGCTGGTGCGGCCAGCGCGGTGGGCTCGGCCGGCGCGGTCCGTGGGAAGGGCCAAGGTGGCGTGGCACAGGCCTCGCCGCGCGAAACGCCGGTGCTGGCCGACGTCCGCTTCGCGTTGGCGGCGGGGGAGGTGCTCGCGCTGGTCGGCGCGAGCGGCTGCGGCAAGAGCACGCTGCTGCGCATCGTGGCCGGGCTCGATCCCGATTTCAGCGGCGAGGTCCGGCTCGGCGGGCGGCCGCGGCAGGGGCCGGATCGGGACATCGGGGTCGTCTTCCAGGAACCACGGCTGTTCCCGTGGCTGACCGTGGCGGAGAACGTCGGGTTCGATCTCGGGCAAGGGCATGACGAGGCCTGGGTGAGGCGGCTGCTCGAGGAGGTCGGCCTGGCCGGGTTGGAGGATGCGCTGCCGCGTCAGCTGTCCGGCGGTCAGGCGCAGCGGGCGGCGATCGCGAGGGCGCTCTACACGCGGCCGCGGGTGCTGCTGCTGGATGAGCCGTTCTCGGCGCTGGATGCGTTCACGCGGATGAAGCTGCAGGACCTGGTGCGGGCGGTGGCGCGGGCGCATGGCACCAGCCTGCTGCTGGTGACGCATGACATCGAGGAGGCGGTGCTGCTCGGCGATCGGGTGTTGGTGCTCGGGGCGGCGCCGGGGCGCATCGTGCGGGAGATCCCGGTCGGGGTGCCGCACCCACGGTGGCGAGGGAGCGCCGAACTGGCGGTGCTGCGGGGGCAGGTGTTGTCGGCGTTGGCACCACCGGGGTGATCGGCCCTCACCCCCACCCCTCTCCCGCAAGCGGGCGAGGGGCTTCGGTGCGTCGTGCCTGAGCGTTTGGCGATAGCCGTTTTACGCCTATCCATCGGCGTTCTGCTTCGTTCAGGGAATGACGGCCGATTCGCAGAATGACCCGGTCCCTGCTTCATCCCCCGACCGCCATGTCCGTCCTGCTCATCGCCGCCAGTCCCAGTGTCCACTCGCGCTCCGGCGCCTTGCTGAGCGCCGCGGCGCAGCGCCTGCATCACCACGGGCTCCCGACCCGCACCCTCAAGCTGCGCGATCTGCCCGCGCAGGCGCTGCTTCATGCGGACATCGGGGACGCGACCCTGCGCGAGGCGCTCGCCTCGGTCGCCGAGGCGAAGACCATCGTCATCGCGACCCCCATCTACAAGGCGGCCTACAGCGGGCTGCTGAAGGTCTTCCTCGATCTGCTGCCGCAGGACGGCCTGGCCGGAAAGACGGTCTGGACGCTCGCGACGGGCGGCAGCCTCGCGCATCTGCTGGCGCTCGATTACGGCCTGCTGCCGGTGCTGTCCGCGCTCGGCGCGCGTTCGCACATCGATGGCGTCTATGCCAGCGACGCGCAGATCGCCAAGGATGCCGCCGGCGAGTACCGCGTCGGCGACGACATCGCCCGCCGCCTGCTGGCGGGCGCCTCGCAGGTGATCGATCGCGTGCCCGCGCCCGAGCGCGCGGCGCCCGTCGCGCGTCCCGCCCTGGTCCTCTGAACGTCGGCTCCGGCCGGCGCTCGCCAACAACCTTCCACTCTGCGACCTCCTCATGACGCTCTTCCTCGACCGCCGCGCGGCGCTGATCCGCGCCGCCAGCTTCTCGGCCGCGCTCGCCGCGACGCTGGGCCTGCATGCCGGCGCCGCGCACGCGCAGGCGCCGGCCAATCCCACCGAGCTCCGCATCGGCTTCCAGAAGTACGGCACGCTGACCGTGCTGAAGGCCAAGGGCGACCTGGAGAAGCGCCTGGCGCCGCTGGGCATCACGGTGAAGTGGACCGAGTTCCCCGCCGGCCCGCAGCTGCTCGAGGGGCTGAACGTCGGTTCCATCGACTTCGGCACCGTCGGCGAGGCGCCGCCGATCTTCGCGCAGGCGGCCGGCGCGGACCTGGTCTATGTCGCCAACCAGCCGCCCGCGCCGGCGGCCGAGGCGCTGATCGTGCCCAAGGAGTCGCCGGTGCGCACGCTGGCCGATCTCAAGGGCCGCAAGGTGGTGCTGAACAAGGGCTCCAACGTCCATTACCTGCTGGTCAAGCTGCTGGAGAAGCAGGGCCTGAAGTACAGCGACATCCAGGTCGTCTACCTGCCGCCGGCCGACGCGCGCGCCGCCTTCGAACGCGGCGCCGTCGACGCCTGGGTGATCTGGGATCCCTTCCTCGCCGCGGCCGAACGGCAGCTCGGCGCGCGCGTGATCGCCGACGGCAAGGGCGTGGTCGCGAACCACCAGTTCTACCTGGCCGCGCGCGGCTACGCGGAGAAGCATCCGCAGGTGGTGCAGGCGATCGTCGACGAACTGGCGCGGCTGGACCGCTGGTCCGAGGCCAACACCGCCGCCGTGGCGGCCTTGCTCGCGCCGCAGATCGGCCTGGACGTCGCGACCACCGAGCTCGCCGCCGCGCGCTTCGCCTACGGCATCCAGCCGATCACGCCGGCGATCGCCGCCGAGCAGCAGAAGATCGCCGACGCCTTCCATGCGCTGAAGCTGATCCCCAAGCCCATCCGCATCGCCGACGCGCTGCCGAAGTCGGTCCGCACCGCCGCCAAGTGAGCGGCACGACGAGAGAAGGTCCCCCCATGAAGATCCTCTGGTTCATCCCCACGCACGGCGACTCGCGCTACCTCGGCACCTCCAGGGGCGCCCGCGTCGCGGACTTCGACTACTACCGCCAGGTCGCGATCGCGGCCGACAGCCTCGGCTACGAGGGCGTGCTGCTGCCCACCGGCCGCAGCTGCGAGGACAGCTGGATCGTCGCGGCCAGCCTGATCGAGGCGACGCGGCGCCTGAAGTTCCTCGCCGCGCTGCGGCCGGGGCTGGTGCAGCCGGTGCAGTCGGCGCGCATGGCCGCCACCTTGGACCGGCTCTCCGGCGGGCGATTGTTGGTCAACCTGGTCACCGGCGGCGATCCGGACGAACTGGCCGGCGACGGCCTGTTCCTGCCGCATGAGGAGCGCTACGCGCTGTCCACCGAGTTCCTGACCGTGTGGCGCGAGGTGCTGCGCGCCAGTCACGAGGGCGAGGCCGTCGACTTCGACGGCGACCAGCTGCGGGTGAAGGGCGGCAAGCTGCTGTACCCGCCGGTGAGTCGGCCCTATCCGCCGGTGTTCTTCGGCGGCTCGTCGGGACCGGCGATCGAGCTGGCGGCCGAGCAGGTCGACACCTACCTGACCTGGGGCGAGCCGCCCGCGGCCGTCGCCGAGAAGCTGGGCGAAGTGCGCCAGCGCGCGCAGGCCAAGGGGCGCCGCCTCGAGTACGGCATCCGCCTGCATGTGATCGTCCGCGAGACCGAGGAGGAAGCCTGGGCCGCCGCCGGCGACCTGGTCAAGCACCTCGACGAGGACGTGATCGCGGCGGCGCAGGCCAAGTTCGCCGCGATGGATTCGGTGGGACAGCGCCGCATGGCCGAGCTGCACCAGGGTCGGTTCAACAAGGACGACATCCGCAGCGGGCTGGAGATCTCGCCCAACCTGTGGGCCGGCGTCGGCCTGGTGCGTGGCGGTGCGGGCACGGCGCTGGTCGGCAATCCGCAGCAGGTGGCCGACCGGCTCCAGGAATACGCCGCGCTGGGCCTGGAGTACTTCGTGCTCAGCGGCTATCCGCATCTGGAGGAGGCCTACCGCTTCGCCGAGCTGGTGTTCCCGCTGCTGCCGCTGGCGCTGCGCGAGAAGCTCAGCGCGCCCAAGCTGACGGGCCCCTTCGGCGAGATCGTCGCCAACAGCTACGTCCCCGGTCCGGCCAAGCTGGCCGCTGCGAGCTGAGATGGGAACGGCCGTGATCGAGGCGCCGCGCGCGCCGCGCATCGTGGGGACTGCGACCGGAGGGACCGCCCGCGAGCGGGAGGCGCCACGTCAACCGCAGGCGTGGCGAGCCGCGTCCGCCGCAGCGCTCCGGCGATTGGCCCCATGGCTGGTGCCGCTGGCGGTGCTGGCGCTTTGGCAAGTGAGCGCGCAGGCGGGCTGGCTGTCGACGCGGGTGCTGCCGGCGCCTTCGGCGGTGGCGCGGGCGGCGTGGGAGCTGGCGCTGTCGGGCGAGCTCTGGCGGCACCTGGTGGTGAGCACCGGCCGGGCCTTCCTCGGCTTCGCGATCGGGGGCGGCCTGGGGCTGCTGCTGGGCCTGCTGACCGGCTCGCAGCGCTGGGCCGAGACGGCGCTGGACACGACGCTGCAGATGCTGCGCAACATCCCGCCGCTGGCGCTGATCCCGCTGGTGATCCTGTGGTTCGGCATCGACGAGACGGCCAAGCTGTTCCTGGTGGCGCTGGGCGTGTTCTTCCCGGTCTACCTGAACACCTTCCACGGCATCCGCGGCGTGGACCGCGACCTGATCGAGATGGCGCGCTCCTACGGCCTGCGCGGCGGGGCGCTGTACCGGCGGGTGATCCTGCCCGGGGCGACGGCCTCCATCCTCGTGGGGCTGCGCTTCTCGCTCGGGCTGATGTGGGTGCTGCTGATCGTGGCCGAGACGATCTCGGCCCAGAGCGGCATCGGCTACATGACGATGAACGCGCGCGAGTTCCTGCAGACGGACGTGGTGCTGGTGGGCATCCTGATCTACGCGCTGCTGGGCAAGCTGGCCGACGTCGCGGCGCAGGCGCTGGAGCGCGCCTGGCTGCGCTGGCATCCGGGCTATCAGACATGACGGGCAAGACATGATGAGCGTCACCGAGATCGACATCCTGGCCGATGCGCAGGACTCCCAGCCCGCGGCGCTGCCGGCCGAGGTGGATGCGCCGCTGCCGCCGCTCGCGCGCCGCGGCCTGGCCGGCCCGCGCGACGCCGCGGCCGGTGGCCAGGCGGTGACGCTGGCGGGCCTGGGCAAGTCCTTCGGCGAGCGCCAGGTCTTGCGCGGCGTGGACCTGCGGGTCGAGGCCGGCGAGTTCGTCGCGGTCATCGGCCGCAGCGGCTGCGGCAAGAGCACGCTGCTGCGGCTGCTCGCCGGGCTCGATCAGCCGAGCGCGGGGACGCTCGCGGCCGGCGAGGCGTCGGCCACGCGCTTCATGTTCCAGGAGGCGCGGCTGCTGCCGTGGGCCAAGGTGGTCGACAACGTCGCCCTCGGCCTGGAAGGCGAGGACGCCCGCGAGCGCGCGCTGAAGGCGCTCGCGCAGGTGGGCCTGGCCGACCGCGCCGGCGAATGGCCGGCCCGACTGTCTGGCGGTCAACGCCAGCGCGTGGCGCTGGCCCGGGCGCTGGTGCACGCGCCGAAGCTGCTGCTGCTGGACGAGCCGCTGGGCGCACTGGATGCGCTGACCCGCATCGACATGCAGCGGCTGATCGAGTCGCTGTGGACGCGGCACGGCTTCACCGCGCTGCTGGTGACGCACGACGTGGCCGAGGCGGTCGCGCTGGCGGACCGGGTGCTGCTGATCGAGGACGGCCGGCTGGCGCTGGACCTGCGCATCGACCTGCCGCGACCGCGCCGTCGCGACGCGGCCTTCGCGGCGCTGGAGCAGCGGCTGCTCGATCGCGTGCTGAGCGCGCCGGACCGCGAGCCCGAGACACCGCCCGACCACGCGGCGGTGCCGGTGCCCGCGCCGATGCTGCGCTGGGCGGTGTAGGGCGAGGGCGGGGCAGGGCGAGGCGGTCCTGGCGCTGGCGGCTTGAGGCGCGTTCGGTCCTTGGGGTACCCTGGCCCGATGACACTGCCGCTGCCCATCGCCACGCCACTGCCCAATGCGGAGTGGCCCTACCTCGAGATCCTCCTGCGCCTGGCGCTGGCCCTGTCGCTGGGCCTGCTGCTGGGACTGGAGCGGGAGCGGCGCGGCAAGGAGGCCGGGCTGCGGACCTTCGGCTTCATCGCCTTGCTCGGCGCGCTGGGCGGCTCGCTGGGCGAGCATTACGCGCTGCTGAGCCTGATCCTGGCCGCTGGCCTGGCGATCCCGCTGAACGTGCACACGATGCGCGGCGGCCATGGGCCGGAGCTGACGACCTCCGCCGCGATGCTGGTGACCTGCATGGCGGGCGTGCTGTGCGGGCTCGGCCACACGGTGACGCCGGCGGCGGTGATGGTGAGCACGACCGCGCTGCTGGCCTGGAAGGAGCGGCTCTCGGGCCTGTCGATGGGCCTGACCGAGGGCGAGGTGCGCTCGGCCCTGCTGCTCGCGATCCTGGCCATCGTCATCTACCCGGCGCTGCCGGCCGGCGCGGTCGGTCCGTGGCGGCTGATCGAGCCGCGCGCCGCCTGGGTCACGGTGATCCTGATCGCCAGCATCGGCTTCGTGAACTACATCCTGTGGAAGATGTATGGCTCCAAGGGCGCGGAGCTGTCGGCCTTCTTCGGTGGCCTGGTCAACAGCAACTTCACCGTCGTCGAGATGGCCACGCGGGTCCGCGAGACGGCTGGCCGCTTCGCCGAAGGCGCGTACCGCGCGGTGCTGGTGGCGGTGGCCGCGATGGTGCTGCGCAACGCGGTGCTGCTGCTGATCCTCACGCCGCTGGCCTTCGTCAACGCGGCGGCGGCCTTCGGGATGATGGTGCTATCGGCGGCGGGCTTCGTGGTGCTGAGCCTGCTGCAGCGCAACGGCACGCCGACCGAGGATGTCTCGGACATCAAGCTGGAACTGCCGTTCTCGCTGCCGGTGGCGCTGCGCTACGGGCTGCTGTTCCTGGCGCTGCACATCGTGGGCCGGCTGATGCAGCGCGAGTTCGGCGAGGCCGGCTTCTATGCGGTCACCGTCATCGGCGGGCTGCTGTCCAGCGCCAGCGCGGTGGCCGCCGCGGCGAGCATGGCGGCGCAGGGCGCGATCGGCTTCGACGTCGCGGCCAACGGCGCGGTGCTGGCATCGCTCACCAGCCTGGTGTTCAGCCTGTCCTTCATCGTGCGCACCGGGCATCGGCCCCTGATCGCGCGCCTGGCGATCGCGATGGTGGGCATCGCGCTGGCGGGCGGACTGGGCCTGCTGCTGCGCGAGCTGGTCAAGCCGCTGGTCGAGGCGCTGCTGCCCTACGCCAACGGCAACGGACCCTGAGCAGGGCGGGCCTTATCGGCCGCGTCTTCCGTGGACCGGGCCCGCCCGGTCTTCAATTCCCGAAAGCCCGGCGCAGGCGCTCGCCGGCAAAGGCCTGCGCGTTGCGCGCCTTCTCCACGACCGCGGCGGCGCCGAAGAACTCGTGGGTCACGCCTTCATAGTCGCGGCGCTCGACCAGGACATCGGCCCGCTTGAGCGCGTCCTCCATCTTCGCGCTGTCGGATCGCAGTGGATCCACCCGGGCGCTGATCAGCGTCACCGGCGGCAGGCCAGCGAGCCGGGCGTCGATCAGGTTCAGGCGCCAGTCCTTGAGCTGCGCCTTGTCCTCCAGGAGCTGGTCCAGGAACCACTGGACCATCGCCCGGTTGAGCGGCTGCGCGAGCGCGTTCTCCAGGTAGGACTCGGTGTTGAGGCTGCTCTGCGTCAGCGGATAGATGGCCAGCACATGAGCGGGCTTTTGCAGGCCGGCGTCGCGCGCGGCGATCGCGGTGGCGAGCGCGAGGTTGCCGCCGGCGCTCTCGCCGGCCAGCGCGACGCGGCTGGTGTCGCCCTTGCGATTGGCTGCGTTGGCCAGCGTCCAGCGGTAGGCGACCAGCGCGTCGTCCCAGGCGGCGGGGAACCGGGCCTCCGGCGCGCGGCGGTAATCGACGGAGATGACCAGCGCCTGGGCCTGCTGCGCGATGGCGCGCGCGCTGGCGTCGTAGACCTGCTTGTCGGCGAGGACCCAGCCACCGCCGTGGAAATAGACGACGACCGGGAAGGGCCCGGGCCCGGCCGGCGTGTAGAAGCGCGCCGGCAGCGGACCGGCCGCGCCCTGCACGGTGGCGTCGACGCTGGTGATGCCGGGCGCCAGCTGCGCGGGATCGGTGCTGCGCTGGTTCTGGCGCAGCAGCGCCTGGACCGCATCCGCCACGGTCGGATTCGCGCGGGCGGCGCGGACGTCGAGCTTCTCGATCGCCTTGGGCTTCAGCCCTTCATGCGCCTTCAGCAGCGCCAGCATGTCGCCATCCAGCCGGATCTTGCCCAGGCCCTTGGCGATGGCGGTGCTGACCTTGCCGGGCCGCTCATTGCCAGTGCCCTTGCCGGCGTCGTCATCGGCGCGGGCGGGGGACAGCGCCGTCAGCAGCAGCGCAATCGCGCCGATGGCCCCGACCCTGACGGTGAAGTGCGAGGTGGCAGACATGACAGGCTCCTGGTCGATGAGGCGGCATCCGCTCGGATGCCTGGACAGAGGCGGCATCGTTCCGGCGGCGGTTCAGCGCCGCGCCTTCGCCTCCAGCACGAAGTACGCGATCGCCGCGACCGCCAGCGGCGCGAGGTAGTACAGCGCGCGGTAGGCGATCAGCGCCGCCAGCACCTGGCCGTCGCCGAGCGTGGGTCCGAGGAAGGCGACGAACACGCCTTCCAGCACGCCCAGCCCGGCCGGCACATGGGTGATGACGCCGGCCACCGCCGCGACCAGCAGCACCGCCAGCGTGTGGCCGTAGTCCACGTCCTGCTGCAACAGCACCCACAGCACCGCGCCGATGGTCAGCCAGTTGGCGGAGGCGATCAGCAGCTGCATCAGCGCGATGCGCAGGCTGGGGACGAAGAAGTGGTGGCCGCGCAAGCGGAACTCGCGGCGCGGCGAGAAGGCGCACAAGGCCAGGTAGCCCAGCACGACGGCCCACATCAGCGCGCCCAGCCCGCGCAGCGCGGCTGCGCCGATGCGCCAGTCCGCCGGCGGGGCCAGCCAGCCGAAGAGGAACAGGCCGCCCGCCAGCAGGCCATAACCGAGCCAGTTGGAGGCCATGCTGAGCGCCAGGACCTTGGCCGGGACGGGATGCCTCAAGCCCTCGCGGGCATAGAGACGCAGCCGCATCGCGACGCCGCCGACCAGCGAGCCCAGGTTGAGATTGAACGCATAGCTGATGAAGGTGATCAGCATGACGCGCCGCGCCGGCACCGGGTGCCGCGTCCAGCGCTTGCCGATCAGGTCGTAGCCGCTGTAGATCAGGTGGCTGAGCGCGCACAGCGCGCCGCCCGCGGCCAGCACGCCCACAGGCAGCTGCCGCAGCGCGTCGCCGACCTCGTGCCAGTCGATCTGGCGCGCCGCCCAGGCCAGCAGCGCCACGACGGCGATCGCGAAGGCGGCGCTGAGCCAGCGCCCCCAGCCGCGCCAGCCGCCCAGGCCGCGCCAGCGCCGGCGCGCCGGCGCCGCGTGGCCGCGGCCGTTCCGGCTCACTCCGCGGTTTCCTTGCTCAACTGCTTCGTGGCGTGCCATTGCCAGGCCTCGATCGCCGGTGTCTGCGGCGCGCTGACCACCACCGGCGTTTCCGCCACCGGCAACAGCGGCTGCGTCTGTCGCGGCAGCCGCGCCAGCCAGCGCGGGAAATGCCGCATCACGTGAAAGACCAGCGCGCCCATGCCCAGTCGCCACCACCAACGGTGCGCGTTGGTCTCCTCCAGCTTCAGCAGCCGGCAGTGGCTGCGCATCAGCGGCTGCAGCTTGTCGCGCAGTGCGCGGTTGAAGTCGCGGTCCTCGACGATGAGGTTGGCCTCCAGGTTCAGCGACAGGCTCAGCGGGTCCAGGTTGCTGGAGCCCACCGTCGCCCAGGCGCCGTCCACCAGCGCGACCTTGCCGTGCATCGGCCGCTCGCAGTACTCGTGGATGTGGACGCCGGCGCGCATCAGCTGGTCGTAGACCATGCGCGCGGCCCAGCGCGCCCAGGGGATGTCGGGCTGTCCCTGCAGGACCAGGTGGACCGCCACGCCGCGCCGCGCCGCGCGCTGCATGCTCCGCAGCAGCAGGAAGCCGGGGAAGAAATAGGCGTTGGCGATGATCACCTCGTGCCGCGCCGCATGCAGGGCCATGCGGTACATGCGCTCGATGTCGTCGCGATGGCGATGGTTGTCGCGGGTGACGACGACCGCCTTGGCCGAGCCGGCGCGCAAGGCCTGGTCCCCGAGCGCGGTCGACGCCGTCGCGCGCGGCTCGCGGGCCCGGCCGGGCCACCAGCGTCGCTGCGCGGCGGGGCCAGCCGACGGCGCCGTCGTCGTCTCCGTTGTTGCAGTCTTCGTCGTCGTCGTGCCGAGGATCTCGAGCGTCGCGCGGCGCAGCTGCGTCACCACCGGGCCGTGGACGCGCACCGCGTAGTCCTGCTTGGCCTCGGGGCCGAAATCGATCAGGTGGTCGGCCGAGAAATTGATGCCGCCGATGAAGCCGGTCGTTCCATCGACGACGACGATCTTGCGATGCAGCCGCCGGAACGGCTTCAGGCGGCGCGACAGGCGCGGCGGCGGATCGAAGACGTGCAGCCGCACGCCGGCCTCGGTGAGACCGCGGACGAAGCCTTCGGACAGCTCCGGCGAGCCGAAGCCGTCCACCGTCATGTCCACGCGCACGCCGCGCCGGGCGGCGGCGATCAGCACCTCGCGCAAGGCCAGACCGACCTTGTCCTCGAACAGGATGAAGGTCTCGATCAGCACTTCCTCGCGGGCCGACTCGATCGCGGCGAAGACGGCGGGGAAGTACTCCTCGCCGTTCTCGAGCAGCTCGATGCGGTTGCCTTCGGTCCAGTCCGGACGCTTCATAGGCGGATCTCCGCGGCCAGCGGCGCATGGTCCGACAGGTGCGACCAGGGCCGGCGCGGCAGCACGATCGGATGCTGCACCGAGGCGCCGCGCACATAGATCCGGTCCAGCGGCAGCAGCGGGAAACGCGCCGGGAAGGTGCGCGCGGCCGCGCCGTAGGACTTCACGAAGACCTCGGCCAAGCCCGCGCAGCGGCTCAGCATGCGGTGGGCGCGCTGGCGCCAGTCGTTGAAGTCGCCGGCCACGACCACCGGGTCTTCAGGCGGCAGGCTGTCGATCAACTGGCACAGCCGCTCGACCTGGCGCTGGCGATGCGACTCGCGCAGGCCCAGGTGGACGCAGATCGCATGCAGCTGGCGGCCGCCTTCCAGCTTGAGCACGCTGTGCAGCAGGCCGCGGCGCTCGGGTCCCTCCACCGACACGTCATGGTTGGTGTGATGGGTGATGGCGAACTTCGACAGCAGGGCATTGCCGTGATGCCCCTGCGGATAGACCGCGTTGCGGCCGTAGGCGAAGTCGCTCCAGAGGCTGTCGGCCAGGAACTCGTAGTGGGGCGCCTGGGGCCAGGTCGGGACACGGGCCGCGTGCAGCTCATGTTCGCCGAGCACTTCCTGCAGGAAGACGACGTCGGCGGACACGGCCCGCACCGCTTCCCGCAACTCGTGCAGGATGAAGCGGCGGTTGAAGAAACCGAAACCCTTGTGGAGATTGACGGTGAGGACGGTGAACTTCATGGCCTGCCCAGCGGCAAGCCCTGTGCCCGTCAGGGTTTACTGGTCGTCAGACTGCAGCACCATGGGGCCCACGCACAGGACCCCGAAAGTGAGCGCGAAGGCGCCCACCAGAATCGCGCCGATCAGTTCAAGCATGGGGTGCTCCTGTTGGCGGTTGGCCGCAGCTCGCGGCGGACTCCCGGCTCGGAGCGCGAGGCTCGCGGATGCCGGGTGGGAGCGGCCAATACTAGACCCCTCGCGGCCATCGTCGCAATCGCGCGGCGCGGAGTCCCACCGCTGATTCAGGGGATTCCCCGGGGCCGGTTGCGCGACGCTGCACGCCGTGCTCAGGAACGCGCGGCGCCGATGACGACGCTCGCGCTGGCGAAGTGCCGCTTCAAGTCTTTCGTTCAAGTCATTGAACAGGCATGGCTTTTGCCGCCTGCCCGGGCAGGTGTCGATGCGCCTGGGGGCGCGGCGACCCTGTGGCGTGCGCGCGCAGGCGGCGGTGCGACCTCCGCTGGCCCCCACACCCCAAGCCCCGGATGACGTCGGGGTCATCGCACGGCGGCCGACGGCTCGCGGCGCAAGACCCGGCCTAAACTCGTCGGGCGTTCGGCGACAGGTCACATCAGGGAGACGACAGATGACCGAAGAGACCGCGCAGCCCGTCGTCTTGTTCGTGGACGACGAGCCGTCGATCCTCAGCGCGCTGCGCCGGCTGGTCCGGCCCCAGGGCTATCGCGTGCTGCTCGCGTCCGGTGGGGCGGCCGGGCTGGAGATCCTCGCCCAGGAACCCGTCGATGTCGTGGTGTCGGACATGCGCATGCCGGAGATGGACGGCGCGATGTTCCTCGAGCAGGTGCGGGAGCGCTGGCCCTCGGTCGGCCGCATCCTGCTGACTGGTTACGCGGACATCCAGGCCACGGTCGCCGCCGTCAACCGCGGCCAGATCCAGCGCCACATCGCCAAGCCCTGGGACGATCGCGAGCTGCTCCTGGCGATCGACGACGCGCTGGCGCGCCGCCGGCTCGAACTCGAGAATCGCGCGCTGCTGCAGCTGACCAAGACCCAGAACGCCGAGCTGCAGTCGCTCAACGCCGACCTCTCGCAGCGGGTGCGCGCCCGCACGCAGGAGATCGAGCAGGTCAACGCGATGCTGGAGAAATCCTTCGAGCAGGTGAAGGAGAACTTCCTGCTCTCCATCCAGGTGTTCTCGGGCCTGCTGGAGCTGCGCGAGGGCGGGCTGGCGGGCTACTCGCGCCAGGTGGCCGACCTGGCGCGGCGCACGGCGCGCCGCATGGGCCTGGGACCGCGGGTGGAGGAAGACGTCCACAGCGCCGGCCTGTTGCACGAGATCGGCAAGATCGGCTTCCCCGACGCGCTGCTGCGCAAGCCGGTGTCGACGATGAACGCCGAGGAGATCGCGCGCTACCGCCGCCACACGCTCAATGGCGAGGCCGCGCTGCTGCCGCTGGGCCAGCTGCAGCATGTGGCGCGACTGGTGCGCTCGCAGCATGAGCGCATCGACGGCAAGGGCTTCCCCGACGGCCTGTCGGGCAACGCGGTGGGCCTGGCCTCGCAGGCGCTGAGCGTGGCCAGCGACTACTGCGCCGCGCAGTCGGGCCGCATGGCCGAGCAGCACTTCTCCCCGGCGCAGGCGCTGCAGCTGATCCGCGGCGGCGCGGGCACGCGCTACGAGCCGGAGATCGTGGAGGCCTTCGAGCTCGCCCTGACCGACGAGCCCGAGGACAAGCCGCGCGACCGCCAGGTCAGCCCGCAGGACGTCGAGCCCGGCATGGTGCTCGCGCGCGACCTGCTGACGCCCAAGGGCACGCTGCTGCTGGCGGCGGGGCATGTCTTCGACGCGCGCCTGGTGCGCCAGATCCGCGAGTTCGCCGGCCGAGAGGGCGTGCGGCTCGCGCTCTACATCCGGCTGCCGGATGAGGAGGCCGGGCCGGTGCGCGCGCGGCCGGCCGCCGCGCCGAGCGTGCCGACCGCACCGAATGCGCCTACAGCGCCGACCGCCCCGACCGTCCCGCAAGGAGCCTCCCATGGCTGAACGCATCCTGATCGTGGACGACGAGCCCGGCATCCTCCATGCGCTGCAGCGGTTGCTGCGCCATGGCCTGAGCGCGCCGGACGGCAGCCGCTACCAGGTCGACGAATGCGCCAACGGCGCGCTGGCGCTGGAGCAGGCGCGGCGCCAGGTCTACGCGCTGGCGATCTCCGACTACCGCATGCCCGAGATGAATGGCGTGGACTTCCTGACGGCGCTGCGCACGCTGCAGCCCGACTGCGAGCGCATCATCCTGTCGGGCTACGCCGACCTGAACGCGCTGGTGCGGGCCGTCAACGAGGCCGCCATCGCGCGCTTCATCGCCAAGCCCTGGGCCGACTTCGAACTGCTCAGCGCGGTGCGGCAGGTGCTGCAGGTCCGCGACCTGGTCATCGAGAACCGCCGCCTGGCCGACCTGGTCCGCACCCAGCAGGGCCAGATCAGCGCGCAGGAGGCGGAGCTGCGCCGGCTCGAGCGCCTGGAGCCCGGCATCACCCATGTCAACTGGGCCGACGACGGATCCTTCATCCTGGAGGATCCGGGCGACGTGAAGCTATGAGCGCCGCCATCCCCGCGTCGATGCCCGCGCCGATGGCAGCGCAGCTCGCCGAGCCGGCGGCGGCCGGCGAGCTGCCGGCCGACTTCTCTGCCGAGCTGGCGGCCGCCTGGGAGGCGGTGACCACGCCGGTGCTCGTGCATGACCTGGCGGGCATCGTCCACGCCAACGCGGCGATGCTGCGGCTGCTGGGCTACGACGCGGCCGCGATGGCGGCGATGCCGTTCGAGGGCTGGGCCGCGCCCGAGCAGCGCGAGGCGCTGCGCCACTACGGGCTGCAGGCCATCGCGCAGGACGATCCGCCGCCCGCCATCGAGATCGAGGCGTTGACGGCGAGCGGCTCGACGCGGTCGCTGGAGCTGACCGCGCGACCGGTCAGCCTGCGCGGACGCCGGCTCAACGTGATGACGGTGCAGGACCTGAGCGACATGCGCCATGTGCAGACCAGCCTGCTCGACGTGGGGCGCGTGCTGCACCAGATCATCGAGAACAGTCCGGTCGCGAGCTTCGTGCTCGACGCCGAGCACCGGGTCACGCACTGGAACGCCGCCTGCGCCAAGCTCACCGGCCGCGACCGCTTCGACATGCTGGGGCGGCAGGACGCCTGGTCGGCCTTCTATCCGGACGAGCGCCCGCTGCTGGCCGACCTGATCATCGCCGGCACCATCGAGGCGGAGGGCGTCCCGCTGTACGAGGGCCGCTGCCGCCGCTCGGAGACCGTGGACGACGCCTATGAGGTCGAGTCCTTCTTCCCGCAGATGGACGGCGGCGGGCGCTGGCTGTTTTTCACCGCCGCGCCGCTGCGGGATGCACATGGCAACGTCATCGGCGCGATCGAGACGCTGCAGGACGTCACCCAGCGGCGCCGCGCCGAGGAGGAACTGCGCCGCCATCGCGCCGAGCTCGAGGAGCTGGTCAGCGAGCGCACCGCCGAGCTGCTGCTCACGCACCATGAGTTGGAGGCCTTCCTGGAGAACGCGTCGGTGGGCATCGTCACCACGCTCAACCAGCGCATCGTGCGCGGCAACCGCAAGTTCAACGAGATGTTCGAGCTCGACGGCGCGTCGCCCAGCGGCATCCCGACGCGTTCCTTCTTCGCCAGCGACGAGGACTTCCAGTCGCTGGCGTCGATCGCCTATCCGGTGCTCACCCGCGGCGAGTCGCTGCAGCACGAGATGCCCATGGTCTCCGCGCGCGGCCGGCCGCTGTGGATCCAGATGATCGCCTACGTGGCCAATCCGCATGACCGCCTGGCCCAGACCTGGTGGTTGCTGCAGGACCGCAGCGAGGTGCGGCGCGTGCAGCGCGAGCTTGAGGAAAACTACCAGCGCATCAAGTCGACCAACACCCGCCTGGAAGAGGCGCAGAACCAGCTGCTGCAGTCCGAGAAGATGGCCTCCATCGGCCAGCTCGCGGCCGGCGTGGCGCATGAGATCAACAACCCCATCGGCTTCGTCAGCTCCAACATGAGCACGCTGCGCGGCTACGTGGAGCCGCTGTTCGAGCTGCTCGACACGATGCAGGCGCAGGCGCCCGGCACGCTGCCCGAGGCCGTCGACCGCGCGCTGCGCGAGCTGGACCGGCGCATCGACCTGGCCTTCGTCAAGGAGGACCTGCCGCAGCTGCTCGACGAGAGCGACGACGGCCTGGTGCGGGTCAAGAAGATCGTGCACGACCTCAAGGACTTCTCGCGCGTGGACCATGCCGAGTGGCAGGACGCCGACCTCAACGCCGGCCTCGAGTCGACGCTCAACGTCGTGATGAACGAGGTCAAGTACAAGGCCGACGTGAAGAAGGACTACGGCCAGCTGCCGCCGGTGCGCTGCATCGCGGCGCAACTGAACCAGGTCTTCATGAACCTGATCGTCAACGCGGCCCATGCCATCCCGCAGCGCGGCGAGATCCGCCTGCGCACGCGGGCCGAGGGCGACTGGGTCCGCGTCGAGGTGCAGGACACCGGCACCGGCATGAGCGAGGAGGTGCGGCGCCGCATCTTCGAGCCCTTCTTCACGACCAAGCCGGTGGGCAAGGGCACCGGGCTGGGGCTGTCGCTGTCCTACTCCATCGTGCAGAAGCATGCGGGGCGGATCGAGGTGCGCAGCGTTCCCGGCGAAGGCACGACCTTCGAGGTCTGGATTCCCGTCAAGCCACCGGAAGACGTGGCCGCGCCGGCCTGACCGGCGCGGTCCCTGGACATCGCGCGGGCTTGGGCCTCTAATCGTCGCTGTCCGAGAGGGGCGTCGATCCCCCGGGACCTTCGAGACGCAGGGGGGCTGCGATGTCCGATGCAAACAGGATGACCGCGACGGCGGCGCCTTGGCGCCTGGCCGTCGTGGGCCGCATGGTTGGCCGCGTGGTTGGCCGCATGAGGCGGCTCGCCGCGTGCGCCGTGTGCGTCGCGCTTGCCGCGGCGCTGACCGGCTGTGACCGCGCCGCGGCACCGCCGGCTGACGCGCCGGCCGAGGCGCCGGCCGAGGCGCCGGGCGCGCGCCAGGCCGTGGTGCTCGCGGTGACGCCGTATGCCGGCGCGGCGCCCGCCTTCGTGGCCCATGCGCGGGGCTACTTCGAACGCCAGGGGCTGGCCGTGACCGTGCAGCCGCACGGCTCGGGCAAGGAGGCGCTGGACGCGGTCCTCGACGGCCGGGCCGACGTGGCCACCGTCGCCGAGTTGCCGGTCGCTCTGGCGGTGGTCAAGGGCCATCCGGTCACCATCCTGGCCACCCTGTCCACCCAGAGCGACCATGCCATCGTCGCCCGCACCGATCGGGGCATCTGGTCCGCCGATGCGCTGCGCGGCAAGCGCATCGGCGTCAGCGCCGGCACCAGCGGCGATTTCGTCCTGGACGTGCTGCTGGTGCGCGAGCGCCTGTCGCGGGCCGATGTCCAGGTGGTCGACCGCAAGCCGCGCGAGCTGGCCGACGCGCTCGCCAGCGGCGAGGTCGATGCGATCGCGACCTGGGAGCCCTACGTCGCCGACGCGCGCCGGCGCCTGGGGGACCGCGCGTCGGTCTTTCCGAGCGAGGGCGTCTACGACTCCAGCTTCAACCTGGCCTCGCTGCGCGGTTTCGTGCTCCAGCGCGGCGAGACGGCGCGCCGTCTGCTCGCCGCGCTGCTGCAGGCCGAGGAGCTGCTCAAGCGCGACCGCGCCGCCTGCGAGCCCATCGTCGCGCAGGCGCTGCGCAAGCCGCCGGAGGAGATCCGCGAGCTGCTCGCGCGCAGCCGCTTCTCGATGTCGCTGGAGCAGCACCTGCTGGTGGTGCTGGAGGACGAGGGGCGCTGGGCGATGAAGCACCGCATGGTGGACGCCGGGCGGGCGCCCAACTTCCTCGATGCCGTCTACCTGGACGGCCTGGCCGCGGTCAAGCCGCGCGCGGTCACGATCATCCACTAGGCCATGAAGATCTCGACCCGCCTCGCGATCGTCGGCTCGACCTGCGTGCTGGTCGCGCTGGCCATTGCGGTGTCGCTGGGGCTGTCCGGCCAGCAGGTCGCCGAGGGCGTGCGCAAGAACCGCGCCGCCGCCGACCTGGTCGAGTCGGTGGCCGGCCTGCGCCACCTGACGCTGGAATACGCGCGCCAGCCCGAGGCGCGTGTCGAGGTCCAGTGGCACAGCGCCTACCGCACGCTGGGCGCCGCGCTGGAGCGCGCCCAGGGCTTCGACGCGCGCGACGAGCAGGAGGGCATCGCGCAGATCCGCGCCGCCTACGACAAGTCGCCGGCCGTCTTCGCGGAACTGGTGCGGGCCCAGCGGGCGCGGCAGGCCGGCGACGGCGACCGGCAGGTGCTGGACGAGTGGGCCGGGCGACTGGCCGCCGCCATGGCGCGCAAGACGCTGCTCATGATGAGCGAAGCCTTCCGGCTGCAGGACCTCAGCCGCGAGGAGGTCGCCGCAGCGCAGCGGCGCGCGTTCGCGATCGTGCTGGCGCTGTCGGCGACGCTGGCCGTGGTGGTGGCGGGCAGCATGGTGCTGGTCTTCCGCGACATCGCCCGGCCGCTGGCCCGGCTGCGCGTGGGCATGCTGCGCGTCGGCGCGGGCGACCTGGAGCACGCCGTCGGCGGCACGGGATCGGACGAGATTGCTGAGCTGGCGCGCGAGTTCGACGGTATGAGCGCGCTGCTGCGGACCACCACCGTCTCGCGCGACCGGCTCGCGGAGAGCGAGGCCCGCACGCGGCTCGTCCTCGACGCGGCGCTGGACGCGGTCGTCGGCATCGATGGCGAGGGACGCATCACGCAGTGGAATCCGCAGGCGGAAGCGGTGTTCGGCTGGCCCGCGGCCGAGGCGACCGGCCAGTCGCTGGCCGACCTGATCGTGCCCGAGCGCTTCCGGGAGGCGCACCTCGCGGGCCTGCGGCGCTACCTCGACACCGGCGTGGCGACGGTGCTGGACCGGCGCGTGGAGCTGCGCGCGGTGCGCCGCGATGGCGGGGAGTTCCCGATCGAGCTGGCGATCACCGCGATCCGCGCCAACGGCGTGGTGAGCTTCAACGCCTTCCTGCGCGACATCACCAGCCGCAAGCTTGGCGAGATGCGGCTCAAGGAACAGCTGGCGCGGCTGAACCTGCTCCACCAGATCACGCGGGCGGTCGGCGAGCGCCAGGACCTGCGCAGCATCTTCCAGGCGGTGATCCGCGGCCTGGAGGACGACGCGCCGGTCGACTTCAGCTGCATCTGCCTGCGCGACGCCGCCAGCGACACGCTGCGAGTGACCGGCGTCGGCGTGAAGAGCGCGCCGCTGGCGCTGTCGCTCGCGCTGTCCGAGCAGGCCGACCTGTCGATCGACGGCAACGGCCTGTCGCAGTGCCTGGCCGGCCGGCTGGTCTACGAGCCCGATGCGACGCAGGTGCCGTTTCCCTTCGCGCAGCGGCTGGCGGGGGGCGGGCTGCGCTCGCTGGTGATCGCGCCGCTGCAGTCGGAGAACCGCGTGTTCGGTGTCCTCGTGGCGGCGCGGCGGGACCCGCAGGCCTTCAGCAGCAGCGATTGCGAATTCCTGCAGCAGCTCAGCGAGCACGTCAGCCTGGCCAGCCACCAGGCGCAGCTCCATGGCGCGCTGCAGCAGGCCTACGAGGACCTGCGCCAGACGCAGCAGGCGATCCTGCAGCAGGAGCGGCTGCAGGTGCCGGGGCAGGGCGCCTGCGTGTCGCTGCGCTTCGCGGCGCTGGCGCCGGAGGAGGGCCTCGCCGCGCCGCAGGCCGATCCGGACGAGAAGCCGCCGCCGCTGCGGATCCTGCTGGTCGACGACGACCCGCTGCTGCTGCGCTCGCTGCAGGAGACGCTGGAGGCGGAGGGTCACGCGGTGACGGCGGCCCATGCGGGGCGGGAGGGCATCGAGGCGTTCGAGGCGGCGTTCCACGCGGAGCGGGCGATGGCGCAGGGCGATGCGGTCGATGCCGACGAGGCGGGGGAAGGCGGTCCCTCGGGCCGCGGCTTCCAGGTCGTCGTGACCGACCTGGGCATGCCGCATGTCGACGGTCGCCAGGTCGCGGCGGCGGTGAAGGCCTTGTCGCCGGACACGCCGGTGATCCTGCTCACCGGCTGGGGTCAGCGGCTGGTGGACGACGGCGAGAAGCCGCGGCATGTCGACCAGGTGCTCGGCAAGCCGCCGAAGCTGCGCGAGGTTCGGGCCGCGCTGGCGAGGCTGGTCGAGCGCCCCACCAGTGTTTCAACTGGTAATACCGAAACTTCCTATTGAAGTATTGGTTAGACCAATTCAGACTTGCCGACTGACGCGAGCCAAGGTCGTTCCACTTCGTTCCGCGTCGAGCGGGCGCGCTGGTCCGGGCGCTCATCCGTGCAGAAATCCAAGAGGGGACAACATGGCAACTGGAAAGGGACTGCTGCTGGCAGCGGTCATCGTCGGCGCGCCCGCCTGGGCGCAGAACTGTCAACCGAGCGCGGTCACGCCGTATCTCAACGTCAACGGCACGACGTCCTGGGTGGCGAAGGCCTCCGCCTCGCTGAACGCGGGGGCGAAGGTCGTGCTCGGACCGCAACCGGTGTCCGGCAACTGGTCGTGGAGCGGCTGCGGCGCCTCGGGCACGGCCCGCGAGCAGACGCTCAAGCTCACCGCGACCTGCACCGCCACGGCGACCTACACCAACAGCTGCGGGGCCAAGACCACGCAGGCCTTCAACTTCACGGTATGGCCGGCCCTGGCCGCCAATGCCGGCAAGTTCATCATGGTCGACCAGTTCGGCTATCTGCCCGGCATGAAGAAGGTGGCCGTGCTGCGCCTGCCCAAGGTCGGCTTCGACAGCAACCAGAGCTACTGGCCCCAGCAGCTGCAGGTGGTCGACGCGGCGAGCGGCGCCGTCGTGTACACCGCGTGGCCCCAGGACTGGAACGGGCTCAAGACCGACGAGTCCTCGGGTGACCAGGTGTGGCACTTCGACTTCAGCCAGGTCACCGCGCCTGGCACCTACGAGATCGTCGATCCCACCGCCAACCAGCGCTCGGCGCGTTTCGAGATCGGCGACAACGTCTACCGCAACGTGCTGATCCAGGCGGTGCGGATGTTCTATTACCAACGCGCCGGTCAGGAGAAGACCGTGGCCAACGCCGGCGTGGGCTGGGCCGACGGGGCCAGCCATCTCAAGGGCGGACAGGACCCGCAGGCACGGCGCTTCCTCGATCCCAACAACGCCGGCACGGCGCGCGACCTGCGCGGCGGCTGGTTCGATGCGGGCGATCCCAACAAGTACACCAGCTGGGCCGCCAGCTACATCCAGGACCTGCTGGACGCCTACATCCAGAATCCAACGGTCTGGACCGACGACTTCAATCTGCCCGAGTCCTACAACGGCATTCCCGACCTGCTCGACGAGGTGAAGTGGGGCACGGACTGGCTGGCGCGCATGCAGAACAGCGATGGCTCGGTGCTGTCGATCGTGGGGCTGGCCGATGGCAGCCCGCCGTCGGCGTCCACGGGTCCGAGCTACTACGGCGATGCCAGCACGACCGCCACGCTCGCGGCGGCCGCGGCCTACGCGGAGGCGGCCAAGGTCTTCGGCGGCCTCAACAACACGGCGATGAAGACGTACGCCGCGGACCTGCTCGCGCGCGCCAAGCGGGCCTGGGCCTGGGCGCAGGCGAATCCCAACGTCCTCTTCTACAACAACGATGCCACCCGCGGCACCGGCGGCCTGGGCGCGGGCCAGCAGGAGACCGACGACGCGGGCCGCGCGGAGCTGCGCCTGTTCGCGGCCATCAAGCTGTTCGCCGCCACCGGCGACGCCACCTACCGCAGCTACGTCGACACGCATTACACCGAGGCGCCGATGTTCTCGCAGTGGTACGTGTCGGCCTTCAATGCCGGCAACGCGCGCAACCTGCTGTACTACGCCTCGCTGCCCGGCGCGACGGCGGACGTCGCCACGGCGATCCGCACCCGCTTCCTCGACCTGTGGGGCCGCAGCGACTACGGCGGCTGGGGCGCCATCGACGCGCAGACCGATCCCTACCGCGCCTACATCTCGTCCTACACCTGGGGCAGCAATGGCGTGAAGGCCAACGCCGGCACGCTGTTCACGGAGGAGGGCTACTACGGCATCAGCCGCCACACGCCCGAGCAGGTGGCCACCGCCGCGGCCGACTACCTGCACTACCTGCATGGCGTGAACCCGCTGGGCAAGGCCTACCTGACCAACATGACCAGCTTTGGCGCCGAGAACTCGGTGAACCAGATCTTCCACATGTGGTTCTTCGACGGCAGCGCGAAGTGGGATGACGCCAGGACCTCGACCTATGGGCCGGCGCCCGGCTACCTCGTGGGCGGGCCCAACTACAACCAGTGGGACTGGGACTCGCGTTGCCCCGGGATCTCGTCGGCCTGCGGGTCGAGCCGGCCGACGCCGCCCTACGGTCAACCGCCGCAGAAGTCCTATTTGGACTTCAATGCCGGCTGGCCGTTGAACTCCTGGCCCATCAGCGAGCCTTCCAACGGCTACCAGACCGCCTACATCCGGCTGCTGGCCCGCTTCGTGAAGTAGGGCGAGCGGCGCGGTGCTCGCGGCCACGTGCCCTCAGGCCGTGGCCGCGTTCCTCATCTCGGGAGGCGCTCAGGGCTTCTGCTTCCAGAGCTGGTCGCTGGTGCCCTGGTAGCGGCTGGTCTTCAGCGCGCTGCCCGATTGGGTGCCGATGGCATCCACCGCCTGATCGGGCGCGGTGCGCAGCGTGAAGCGGCCACTCGCGGCGTCGAAGCTGAAGCGCTGGTTGGCGCTGCCGGTGCACTGCGCCACCACGAGGGCGGCGCCGTCGGCATAGCCGCCGCCGTTGTCCAGGCAGAAGTGCGGGTCGAGCATGCTGCGCACCAGGCCCGTGGTGGCGTCGTAGTTCCAGGTCTGGCTGACGCTGCCGCTGCAGCTGGACTGCAGCACGGCGTTGCCGTCCGCGGCCCGCGACTGGTTCAGGTCCATGCACAGGCCCGACTGGACGTTCACCAGGCGCGTGGCCGCGGCCTTGGCGCCGGTGTTCGAGACCACCGGCGCGTATACCGCGCCCAGCTTGTCCACCTCATCGCCATCGCGGCCATGGAAGCCGACGATGGCCCAGCCCGACGGCGCGGTGAAGGTCGTGCAGCTGCCGCTCGTGCTGCCACCGGCCAGCGTGCGGTGCGCGCTGGTGGTGAAGGCGGCCGAGAAGATGCGGGTCTGGCCCTTGTACTGATCGGCGCACAGGCTGGCCGAGGTCAGCACCTCGCCATCGGCCAGCGTGAGCGCCTGCTCGTTGCCGCCGGTACCGCCGTGTCCGAGCGGGAAGCCATTGGACAGCACCACCTCGACCCGGTCCACGCGGCTGCCGCTGCGGATCTTGAGCTGGCGCACCGCCGGGCTGGCGGGCAGCAGGTTCACGTCGTTGAAGCTGGTGCCGTGCGGGCCGCCGACGGTGTCGCTCAGGCGGCGGTTGTCGGCGGTGCTCCACTTCCACTGCGTGGAGACCGGACGATGGTCCGACAGCTCGGTGCCGTTCGCGTCCACGGCATCGGTGCGGACCGCGTAGCCGGACGGCGTGAGCGTGATCAGGCCATTGCCGCGGAACAGCACCTTGTCCACGACCTCGCAGCTGGCGCTGGTGACGGCCGGCTCGCACAGGAGCGCGTCCCCCACCGGCGGCACGCTGCCACCACGCACGCCCTGGATCCAGGCGTCGGTGAAGCCGTGGCGCAGGAACTGGCCCATGTTGTCGCCACTGCGCGTGTAGCGGGTGTTGGTGTCGCCGAACACGATCACCGCGTTGCCGGCCGATTCCGACTCGATGTAGGCGAGCATCTGCTCGACGTTCTTGCGGCGCGCGGCCAGGTCCGCGGTCTCCACCTGGGCCTGCGCGTGCAGGTTGTAGATGTCGACGTAGACGCCTTCGGCCAGGCGCGTGCGTGCCATCGTGAAGCCCTTGGGCGTGAGGCAGTCCACGCCGTTGCAATCGCTCCAGCGCACGCGCGCCAGGTCGTCGAACGGGAAGCGGCTCATCGTGTTGAGGCCGCTGCCGACGCCGGCGCCGCCGCTGGTCGGGGTGCGGAAGGCGTGGTCGTCGCAGGCGTCGTACAGGTCGGCGTGGTAGTTGAAGTCCTCTTCCACGTTGACGATGTCGAAGGCCTTGACGTAGCAGCTGATCTTCCTGGTCGCGGTGGCGCGGTCGCCCGCCGCGCTGGAGGCGCCCTGGGGCAGGCCCGCGACGTTGTAGGCGAGGGTGCTGAAGCTGCCGCTGGCGGCGAAGGCGCCGCCGCAGGCGAGCAGCGAGGCGAGGGCGAGGGGAAGCAGACGAAGGTGCATGGGGAGTCCTTGGTGGATGCTCGGAAAGCCGGCGCATCTTCTTCACGCCAGGTGACGCCCCAGTGGCGGAATCCTCTCCAGGACATCACCGATGCCCGCCGCGTCGCCATGTGGGCAGAGTGGCGGGTCGTCGGCTCTTCGGTCCAGGCGCGAGGCCTTGGCCAACCTGTTCGCGAAGCTCGGGATGGATTCGCTGGCGCAGCTGATACGGCGGTTCGCGTCCATCGCGCAAGCCTGATCCGCGCCTGGGCCGGCGGTTCCGTCGGCTCGCAGTGCCGGATCCTGACGACACCTTGTCCAAAGCATCACCAATGAATCACGCACGATCCGCCGTCGCTGAATGGCCGACAACGATGCCAAGTTCGGGCGCAGGATTGAAGGTTTTCGCGCTTCTTCGTCCATGCGACCCCCGGATTCCTGCAGCCGTTCCGTCAGCCCGGACCCGTCCAAGGCCCCCGCGATGCGCAGGCGCATCGCGGGGTGGGCCCTTGCCGCCCTGGCCGCGGGGCTCGTGCTGGCCGGCGCGGGCGCGCGGGCCGAGCGCATCGTGCTCGAGTCCTACCAGGAAGACCAGGGCCTGACCAACCTCACCTCGCAGTGCCTGGTGCAGGACCCGCGGGCGAGGCTGTGGATCTGCACCGCCAACGGGCTGTTCAGGTTCGACGGTTTCCGCATCCATGCGGAACCGCTGCCGAAGGAGGCGGGAGGGTATTCATACGGGGCTCGCGTGGACGTCAGCGGCCGCCTCTGGCTCCTGACGGAAGGGGGCGTGTTCGTGCGCGACGACGGGCGCAACGACGGGCAGGACGGCCCCGCCTGGACGGAGCTGCTCAAGCCCGACGGCAAGCACCTGCACGTCACCTCCGGCCAGCAACTGGAACTGGATCGGCAGGGCAGGGTCTACGCCATCGATGAAGACCGGCTCCTCTGGACCGCCACCGCCGCGGGTGCGCTGGGCAGCTCGCTGATGGTTCAGCGGATGGCCATTCCCCAGCTGCAGTCCCGCCCCGAGCAACTGCTCCCGATGCGGCAACGCGGCGAGGCGCTCTGGTTCGGCTGCGGCTCGCAGCTGTGCGAGTGGCGCGATGGCCGCGTGCAGCAGTGGGGGCCGGCGCAGGGTCTGCCGCAAGACGTGTGGGGCCAACTCCTCGTGTCGCGCGATGGCAGTCTCTGGGCCCGCAGCAGCCGGCGCCTGGCCCGGCTGGCGCCCGGCTCGACGCGCTTCGCCGTCGTGGCGGCGCCACCGCGGCAGTGGGTGTATGGCGACAACGGCCTGGCCGAGGACGAGCACGGCCTCATCCTCGTCCTGACGACCCGCGGCCTTGCCGCCTGGAACGGTGAACGCTGGCGCGAGTGGACCCAGGACGACGGCCTGCCGGAGACACCGCTGCGCGGGCTGATGTTCGACGCGGAAGGGTCGTTGTGGCTGGGCACCAATGCGCGCGGCGTCCATCGCTGGGTCGGCTACGGCCGGGCGGAGCATTGGACCGGTGCCTCGGGCCTCCCCGCGCCGGCCGTGCTCGACGTGGCGCGCGACGGAAAGGGCCGGCTCTGGGCGGCGACCGCGAACGGCGTGGCCTGGTTCGACGCCGCGGCCCGCAGGTTCCGCAAGGTGAAGCTGCCGACGACCCGGCCGTCCGGCCTGGTCCATCGCCTGGCGGTGGACCAGGCGGGGGACCTGTGGTGGGTGGACGCCGGCCAGGTGATCCGCGTGAAGGCCGGAGAGGACCAGGGGCGCGTCGTTGCCGGCGATACCGGACTGCAGACGATCTCGCAGGGGGCCGGCCGGGTCTACGCGTCCGGCAGCGACGGCCTCGAGCTGATCGAGCTGTCCGAGGGGCGCCTGCGCCGCCACAAGATCGGCGCCGGGCGCTTCGATCCGCGTTATGACATCCGCGTCCTGTCGGACGGCGCGCGGGAGGACTTCGTCGTCAGCGGACGGGATCTCTGGCGGCACCAGCCGGAGGGCTGGACCCCCGTGGCGGACGCGCAGGGCGATTGGATCGACGCACTGCAGGCGATGGTGCTGGACCACACGGTGTGGGCGGGAGGCACGTCGGGACTGGGCATCCACGCGCTGTCGGGGGCCACGGCGCGCCAGTTGCAGTTCCTGCCCAAGTCCGCCTTCGGGGGCGCGGCCGCGGCCAGCCTCCACGCCGACCTCGACGGGCGGCTGTGGATGGGCACCGACCAGGGGGTCTTCATCCGCTCTACCGGGGGCGACTGGTCGCGGCTGGATCGCCGCACCGGCCTGGTCTGGAACGATGTGACGCCGGCTTTCCTGGCCGACGCCGACGGCAGCATCTGGATCGGCACCGGCGCCGGGTTGACGCACCTGCTGCCGGGGAACACGCAAGCGCCATTGCCCGCGCTGCGGCTGGAGGACATGGTGTTCGGCAGCACGAGCACCCGGGTGCCGCCGTTGGAGCCGGTGCCGTGGCGGGACCGCACGCTGCGCATCGCGGTGGGGACGGCCGGCTTCTCCCGGGCGCGTTCGCTGCGGATCGAATACCGCCTTGGCGCGGAGTCGCCCTGGCGGACCTCGCAGAGCGCCGTGATCGACCTGGGCGCGCTCGAGTCCGGCGAGCACACGCTGGAGGTGCGCGCCGGCGGGCTGACGAGCGTGGAAGCACCGGGGCCGGTGATGCGCCTTGCGTTCGACGTGCTTCCTCCCTGGTGGAACTCGCGCGAGGCGCGCGCCGCGGCCGCCGTGTCCTTGATGCTGCTGTGGTGGCTGTCCATCCGGTGGTCGCGCCGGCGCGACCGCGAGCGGCAGCGGCAACTGGAAGCCGCCGTCGCGGAACGCACCGCGGCCCTGGCGGACTCGGAGGCGGCGCTGCTCCGTCTGGGCGAGTACAACGCGCATGCCCTGGAGGAGGAGCGATTGCGCGTCTCCCGCGAGCTGCATGACGAGCTGGGCCAGCAACTGGCCGCGCTGAAGATGGAAGTGTCGGTGGCGAAGATGCGGCAGAACGCCGGCGGTTCGGCGCATTCCCTGGATCCGGACCTGTTGCTGGGTCGTGTCGACCGGCTGGTGAGCACGGTGCGCGGTCTGGTGTCGCAGTTGCGGCCTTCGGCGCTGGATGGTGGTCTCGAAGCGGCGCTGCAATGGCTGGCGGCTGAGTTCACGTCCAACACCGCGTTGCCCTGCAGCCTGCAGGTGGATCCGGACACGCGCGAGATCCCGTTGCCGATGGCCACGATGGTGTTCCGCATCGCCCAGGAGTCGCTCACCAACGTGCGACGCCACGCCCAGGCCAGCCGCGCCTCCCTGCGCTTGGCGCGCGAAGGCGCCGGCTGGCTGTTGAGCATCGGCGACGACGGCATCGGCTTCGATCCGCTCGCCCGCCGGGACGGCTTCGGGGTGCTGGGCATGCAGGAGCGCGCCCGGCTGCTCGGTGGCAGCCTTCAGGTGCAGAGCGAGCCGGGAATGGGGACGCGGGTGGTGCTGGGCTTCGCGGCGGGGACGGTGGTGGGTTGAGCGCACGGGGCAGAGGGCAGAGGCATTGTCGAGTGCGGCGATCCTCGCGGCGTCGAGGCGCGGCGACGGCGAGCGTCGGTTGCCATACACTCCCCCACTTCATGATGCGTCGCCGCCTCCATCGCTTCACCATCGCGTTCATCGCGATGCTGTCGCTGCTGTTCTCACAGCTGGCACTGGCGAACTACGTCTGCCCGCAGGAGGCGGACATGGCCGCGATGACGACCGTCATGGAAGCCGGCATGCCTTGTGACGGCATGGACCAGCAGCAGCCGGCCCTGTGCCATCAGCACGCCGCCGACCCGGGCAAGACCTTCGAAGCGGTGAAGCTGCCGACGGCCTCCCTGCCGATGGTGCTGCAAGTGCTGGAGCTGCCCCTCGTGTTGGAGGCCGAGGTCGCCCGCACGTTGGCAGTGGCTGAAGCGCCAGAGCTGCCACCGCCTCCGGATCCGCTCTTCCTTTCCACCCTCAGACTCCGAGTCTGACCCGCTCCGTCGACTGACAGGCGCTGGTGCGGCACGTCCGCATCCCGGCGGCCCTCCCGTTCGTCCTCGGAGTTTCCATGCCCACCATGTACTTGCGCGCAGCCGCTCTGGCTGCCGCCGCTCTGCCCGTTCTCGGGTCGGCCGAACCGCTTTCCTTCGACCAGGCGTTGAGCCTGGCGGTGCAACGATCGGAAGCCGCCCGGGCGGGCCGCGCGGCCGCTACCAGCGCGAACGAATCCGCTCGGGCCGCGGGGCAGCTTCCCGACCCGACGCTGCGTGCCGGGGTCGACAACCTCCCCGTCACCGGCGCGGACCGCTTCAGCACGACGCGGGACTCGATGACGATGAAGCGCGTCGGCTTCAGTCAGGAGTGGCTGTCGGCCGACAAGCGCGCAGCCCGCGAGAGCGCTGCTCGCGCTATGGCCGACCGCGAGGCCGTCCAGGCCGCCGCGGCCGAGGCGGACGCCCGGCTGCAGGTGGCGCTGAGCTACGTGGACGCCTGGTATGCGGGCGAAGCGCTCAAGCTCACGACCCAGACCGAGCACCATCTGCATGAGGAGTTCGAGGCCGCCCGGGCGCGACTCGCCGCAGCGACTGGCGCAAGTCCCGAGGTGCTGCAACTGGCCGCGGCTGGCGGCCTGGCGCAAGACGAGAGCGACGAAGCGCGGCAGCAGCAGTCCGCCGCCGCAGGGAATCTGCAGCGATGGGTCGGCTTCGCGCCCGATTCACTGAGCACGCCCCCGGTGTTCGTCATTCCGCCGGAAGACGACTTCCTGGCTCGAAGTCCGAGCATCGCGAGCCTACAGCGCGATGTGGAAGTGGCCAGGCGCGCCGTGGCCGTCGCCGCGAAGGAGCGCACACCCAACTGGACCTGGGAAGTCTCCTACGGTCAGCGCAACGGGTACTCGGACATGGTCTCCGTCGGCGTCAGCATTCCCCTGCAGGTGGCGCCGTCCCAGCGCCAGGACCGCGATACGGCCGCCAGGCTGGCCCTTGTCGAGAAGGCAGAAGCGGAACTGGCTGAAGCCACTCGCGCCGTGACGGCGGACTACCGCGCGCTGTCCAGCGACGTCGCCAGACTTCAGCAACGCATCGCGCGCTACCGGACGGCCGTGCTTGAGCCGGCGCAGCAGCGGACCGCCGCGTCGTTGGCGGCCTATCGCTCGAACCAGGCGCCCTTGTCCGCACTCTTCGAGGCTCGCCACGCCGAGGTGCAAGCGCAGCGACGGCTGCTCGCGCTCGAGCGAGACCTTGCCCGCGCGCAGGCGCAACTGACCTTCAAGCCGCTTGCACAAGGAGGCGCCCAATGAATCGCGCCGCACCCGCCATCTTCCTGGTCATCGCTGGCGGCCTGCTGGCCGGCGGCGGCTTCGTTCTGGGCCGGTCCACGGGCCACGCCCTGACGGCCCCCACTGCCGCCGCGCCGGCGGCCAGCTCGGCCGCTGAAGGGGAGCGCCGCGTCCTGTACTGGCACGACCCCATGGTCCCCGGCCCCCGCTTCGACAAGCCGGGCAAGTCGCCGTTCATGGACATGCAGCTCGTGCCCGTGTACGCGGACGAGGCCGGAGATGCCGGTCACTCCGGCGTGAAGGTCAGCCCAGCCATCCAGCAGAACCTGGGCATCCGGACCGCTCGCGTCAAGCGCTCGGACATCAGCGCCTCCTTCGATGCCGTGGGCACGGTTCAGTTCGATGAACGCCTCAACGTCGCCGTGCAGACGCGAGTCGCCGGCTATGTGGAGCGCCTGGCCGTCCGGGCGCCGATGGAGCAGGTGCGCAAGGGCCAAGCGCTCGCCACCGTCTTCGCGCCGGAATGGCTGGCGCCGCAGAACGAGCTCCTGGCGCTCAAGCGGGCCGGCGTGAGCGCCGATCTCATCGCTGCCGCGCGGGACCGCATGCGCGCCATGTCCATCCCGGACGGCCTGATCCGGCAAAGCGAGGAGACCGGCATCGCGCAAGCCCGCTTCACCCTCAGCGCGCCCGCCACTGGCGTGGTCGCGGAGCTCGGTGTTCGAGAAGGCGTGCAGGTGCAGCCCGGCACCACGCTCTTTCGCATCGCGGGCCTGGAGAAGGTCTGGGCCGTCGCGGAGATTCCCGAGACGCAGGTCTCGCGGCTCGCGCGCGGTCAGAAGGTCAAGGCCGTTCTGCAAGCCGACCCCGCGCAGGCCTTCGATGGGGAGCTGAAGGAACTCCTTCCTCAGGTCAGCGCGAACACGCGCACGCTGCAGGCGCGCTTCGAGGTCGACAACAAGGCGGGCAGGTTGACCCCTGGGATGCTGCTGCGTCTGCAGGTCACCGGCGCTCCGGCGTCGCGCCTGGCCGTGCCCTCCGAGGCGGTCATCCGCACCGGGACTCGCGCGGTCGCCATCGTCCGGAACGGCAACGGCGGCTTCTCGCCTCGCGACATCCAGCTGGGTGCCGACCTGGGCGACCAGCTCGAGGTGCTGGAGGGCTTGCGAGACGGTGACGAGGTGGTGGCCAGCGGTCAGTTCCTTATCGACTCGGAAGCGCGGCTCAAATCTGTGCTCGATGCCATGGCGCCTCCACAGCCCAAGGCCTCGGCGGCGTCATCCGCCGGCAGCGACGCTGGCGCAGGCGCCGGTGTTCCGGCAGGCGGCTCCTATTCGGCGGAAGGAAAGGTCGAGGACGTCGAGGCCGACACCCTGACCATCTCTCACGGCCCCATTGCCGCGCTCAAGTGGCCGGCGATGACGATGGGCTTCAGCAAGCCCCGGGCCAAGGCCTTCCCGGAAGTGAAGGCGGGTGACCGGGTGCGCTTCGAGTTCAAGAAGGCCGGTGATGACTACGAGCTCGTCGCGGTCTATCGGATGGGAGATGCCAAGTGATTGCGGCGCTCATTCGCTGGTCCATCGGCAATCGATTCCTGGTGCTCATCGCCACGGTCTTCCTCGTGGCGGCAGCGCTCTTGTCGATCCTGCACACGCCGGTCGATGCGCTGCCCGATGTCGGCGACACGCAAGTGGTTGTGCGCACGACCTATCCGGGCAAGCCGCCTCAAGTGGTCGAGGACCTGGTGACCTATCCGCTGACGACGACCCTGCTCAGCGTGCCGGGCGCCAAGACGGTTCGCGGCTACTCGTTCTTCGGCGATTCGTTCGTCTACATCCTGTTCGACGACAAGACAGACCCCTACTGGGCGAGGTCGCGCGTGGGCGAGTCCCTGACCCAGGCCCAGAGCCGTCTTCCTTCGGGAGCGACGGCCGCCTTGGGGCCGGATGCGACTGGCGTGGGCTGGGTCTACGAGTACGCGCTGGTCGACAGGACTGGGCACACCGACATCAGCCAGCTTCGCGCGCTGAACGACTGGTTTCTGAAGTTCGAGCTCAAGACCGTGCCGGACGTGGCGGAGGTCGCCAGCATCGGCGGCATGGTGCGCCAGTACCAGGTCGTCCTGGATCCGGACCGCATGCGGGCACTCGGCATCACGCAGGCCCTGGTCGTCGATGCGCTGAAGAATGCCAACCAGTCCTCGGGAGGCTCGGTGGTCGAGATGGCGGAGGCCGAGTACATGGTGCGCTCGCGCGGATTCCTGAAGACCCTGGACGATTTCCGGACCATCCCGATCAGCCTGTCAGGGTCGACACCCGTGATGCTGCGGGATGTCGCCACGGTCCAGCTGGGGCCGGAGATGCGCCGCGGGGTCGCCGAACTGGACGGACAGGGCGAAGTCACCGGCGGTGTCGTCGTCATGCGCTCCGGCAAGAACGCGCGCACGACCATTGAAGCGGTGAAGGCCAGGCTCGAGCAGCTCAAGCCCAGCCTGCCCCAGGGCGTGGAAGTCGTGGAGACCTACGACCGCTCCAAGCTCATCGACCGCGCCATCGACAACCTCAAGCTCAAGCTCTCGGAGGAGTTCATCGCCGTCGCGCTGGTGTGCGTGCTCTTCCTGTTCCACCTGCGCTCGGCCCTGGTGGCGGTGCTTGCGCTGCCGATGGCCGTAGGCGTCGCCTTCATCGTGATGCGATGGCAGGGCCTCAACGCCAACATCCTGTCGCTCGCCGGCATCGCGCTGGCATTGGGTGCCGCGCTGGATGGCGTCGTGGTGCTGCTGGAGACCGTCCACAAGCACATCGAGGCCTTCGAGCACGACCGGTCCCGCCCGCCGACGACGCAGGAGCGCTGGGCCCTGGTCGCGGACGCCTGCAGCGAGGTCGGGCCGGCGCTGTTCTTCTCGCTCCTGGTCATCACGCTGTCCTTCCTGCCGGTGTTCACGCTGGAGGCGCAGGAGGGACGCCTCTTCTCTCCCCTGGCCTTCACCAAGACCTACACGATGGCGGCGGCGGCGGCGCTGTCCGTGACCCTCGTGCCGGTGCTGATGGGCTATCTGGTCCGAGGCCGCATTCCCAGGGAGACCGCGAACCCGCTGAATCGACTCCTCATGGCGGCCTACCGGCCCGCCCTGGAGGCGGTGCTTCACTTCCCGAAGGCGACGCTGGCGGTCGCCGGCGTCGTGCTCGCCCTGACCGTCATTCCGCTGATGCGGCTGGGCGGAGAGTTCATGCCGCCACTGGACGAGGGCGACCTGCTCTACATGCCGTCGGCGCTGCCGGGCATTTCGGTTTCCAAGGCGGCGGAGCTGCTCCAGCAGACGGACCGGCTCATCAAGACGGTGCCCGAGGTCGCGACGGTCTTCGGCAAGGCCGGCCGCGCGGACACCGCCACGGACCCGGCGCCGCTGGAGATGTTCGAGACCACCATCCAGTTCAAGCCGCGCGAGCAGTGGCGGGCCGGGCTGACGCCAGACAGGCTGGTCGAGGAACTGGACCGCGCCGTCAAGGTGCCGGGCTTGTCCAACGTCTGGGTGCCGCCCATCCGCAACCGCATCGACATGCTGGCCACGGGCATCAAGTCGCCGGTGGGCATCAAGGTCGCGGGCGCAGACCTGCAGACCATCGACCGCCTGACGACCCGGATCGAGGCCGCGGTCAAGCAGGTGCCCGGCGTTTCATCGGCGCTGGCGGAGCGGCTGACTGGCGGGCGCTACATCGACGTCGATGTCGACCGCGCCGCCGCGGCGCGCTTCGGCCTGTCGGTGGCGGATGTGCAGGCGGTGGTGTCGACGGCGGTGGGCGGCGAGAACGTCGGCGAGGTCATCAGCGGGCGCGAGCGCTTCCCGCTCAACGTCCGCTATCCAAGAGAGGTCCGGGACTCGCTGGAAGGATTGCGCACGCTGCCCTTCGTGACCGGGAAGGGGGCGACCCTGCTGCTGCAGGACGTGGCGCGCATCACCATCGAGGACGGGCCGCCCATGCTGCGCAGCGAGAACGCTCGCCTGTCGGGATGGGTCTACGTCGACGTGCGGGGGCGCGACCTCAGCTCGGTCGTGCGCGACATGCAAGCCGTGGTCGCCAAGGAGGTCGCCCTGCCTGGCGGGTATGCGCTCTCCTGGTCCGGGCAGTTCGAATACCTGGAGCGGGCGGCGGCGCGCATGAAGGTCGTCGTCCCGGCGACGCTGGCGCTCATCTTCGTGCTGCTCTATCTGCTATTCCGGAACGCGACCCATGCGGCGCTGGTCATGGCGGCCGTGCCGTTCTCGCTGGTGGGCGGGTTCTGGCTGATCTGGCTGCTGGGTCACTCCGTGTCGGTCGCGACGGCCGTGGGGTTCATCGCGCTGGCCGGCGTGGCGGCCGAGTTCGGCGTGATCATGCTGGTGTACCTGGAGAACGCCCTGTCTCGACGTTTTGCCGCGGGCGAGGCGGACAACAAGGACACGCTGCTTGCCGCCATCCGGGAAGGCGCCGTGCTTCGTGTGCGGCCCAAGGCCATGACCGTCGCGATCGTGCTGGCGGGCCTCCTCCCGATGCTCTGGGGACAGGGCGCCGGGCACGAGGTGATGGCGCGCATTGCCGCGCCCATGGTCGGCGGCATGGTCACGGCACCGTTGCTGAGCATGCTGGTCATTCCCGCGGCCTGGTACCTCGTTCATCGCCGGCGGCTCGCATCGACGTCCGCTTCCTCACCACCAGGCTCGCCCGCAGGCGCGGCCGTTCACCCTCAACCTCGCTGAAAGAACAACCCATGAAGATGGCTCTCATCCTCTGCGCCGCCCTGGCGCTCGGCACCGGCCTGGTTGCCAACGCCCAAGGCATGGACATGCCCATGAAACCGGCTAGCGGAGCCTCAGCGGCAGGCATGCCACTTGTCGACGGCGAAGTGCGCAAGGTCGACTTGAGCAAGGGGCTCATCGTGCTGCGTCACGGCGACATTCCGAACCTGGCCATGCCGGGCATGACCATGGGTTTCGACGTCGCGGACAAGAAGATGCTCGACGGCCTGAAGGTCGGCGACAAGGTCAAGTTCCAGGCGGAGATGATCAAGGGCAAGGCCACCGTCACGGCGCTGAAGTTGGTGCGCTGAGATAGCGCGCAAGCGCATGATCCTGCGGCTGAGTTGCAGAAAAAGCCGCGACCCTTGCAGGTGGCGGCTTGTTCGAGAGGGCTCGGCGTCTTCCTACAAAGAGCAGGACGCCGGCGCCATCCAGCTTTGCTGATGCGCTTCAAAAACAAAAGGCTGCCGAAATGGCAGCCTCATGAAGCGAGGCCCCAGAGGTTTCCCTCTGAGGCCTGGATGTGTTGGTGGAGAGGAGGAGGATCGAACTCCCGACCTTCGCATTGCGAACGCGACGCTCTCCCAGCTGAGCTACCCCCCCAACGAAGACTCGGACTATAGCAGAGATTCTTGCGCCGACGGCAAGTGGGCGGGGACTGGCGCGGCATTCGCACCGCCGCTGGTTGCGGAGGTCACCACCGGCACCCCTTGTCGCGCGCGGCGTCGCGGACCAGCGGGACGACCGCCAGCAGCCCCTTGTCCGCGTAAGCCTTGCGGCAGTCCTGCTGCCCGGCCTTGCGTATCTCCTCGGCCAGCGGGTCCTTGTCCTCGGGCGGCTTGGGCAGCGCCTGGATCACGCCGGACGGCGACCCGCGCGGCCGCATCGGGCCGCGCGAAGGATTCATGTCGAGGTTCAGCTTGGGAGCGTTCGGCGGCGTCGAGGCGGGCGTCGCCACGTCGTGACCGACGCGCGCGCCAGCGTCTGGCGCGCCGACGCTGGGCTGCGTCGTCGTCGCCGTGGTCGAGCCGTCCAGCGAGACGCGGTTGGCCGGAGTGGGCGACGGCGTCGTCGCCGCTCTTGGCTGTGGAGGCGTCGTCTGGGCCGACGGCGTGGACGTTGCCGCGGGCGCCGGGGTCGGGGTCGGCGTGGGCGTGGGCGTGGGCGGGGCCGTCGGCGTTGGCGCAGTAGTCGGCGGTGCGGTCGCCGTGGGCGTTGCCGCGGCGGCCGGCGCTGGCGTCGGCGGCGGTGCGGGCGCGGGGCTGGGTGCCGGTCGGGGGACCGGCGCTGGCGCGGCGGTCAAGGGCGGCAGTTCGGCAGGTGCCTTCAGTTCCGGCGGGAGCGGCGCGGGGGCCGAGCGCTCGATCGGCGCGCGCTCGATTCGCCGCACCGTGGTCGGCGTCTCGCTGAGGATCGGGGCCGGCCGCTCCGGCAGCTGCAAGGTTGGCGAGGGCGCCTGGAGCGCGTCCGTCGGTGCCGCGGGGCGCAGTGGCGCGGCTTCGCGGGCCGGCGCGATCGGCGTCGGTGCCGCGGTCATCGCCTCGCCGGGCGTCGTGAGCGTGGTGATCGCCGCGGCTGGCTCGGGCGAAGGCGCTGGCGCCGCCGCCGGAGAGGGCGCCGGAGCGGGCGGCGGGGCCGGTGTGGGCGAGGGCGTCGGCACCCGCGCTGGAGCCGGTGCGGGCGTCGTGAGCGTGGGCGGCGGTGGCGCCGGTGTCGGGGCGGGCTTTGGTGTCGGCGTCGGCGTCGGCGCTGCGGGCGGTGCGCTGCGATCCGCAGGGGCCTCCCCCGTCAATTCATCGCCCGGCTGTTGCCGCCACTGGCCCTGGCGAGCGGCGCCTGGGGCTTTCCGCTGCTCGGGCGTCGGCGGCGTCTCCCGGACCGCGCCGCCGGAGCGCGGCTGCTTCGCATCGCCGACCGGGCCCCGCTCGGGCAGCACGACCGCGGGCGCGCCGGAGCCCGGCTCGTAGCGGTCGCCCTGCAGGCGCACGTTCAGCGGGCCCCAGACGCCTTCGCCGGGCTTGGCGGCGCCGCCCGGCGCATTGCCCACGACCAGCAGCACCAGCACGTGCAGCAGCACGGCCAGCAGCAGGGCCTGCCCCATCTGGTCGGGTGCTCGCAGCAGCGGTGTCGAGGCGGGATCGAGGACGGCGGACAAGGTGGATCGCGGCGGTCAGCGCTGGGGCGCAGCATAGCCGGGATCCCAAAGGCGCCGTGTCAGGGCTTGCCTTCGGGGAAGCGTCGTTGGGAAGCGGGCGCAAGAACCGCCGCGACTGCGGCGGGTGCGGGTTCAGGTGCCTGCGTTGGCCTGGTTCAGGTCGGCGCGACGGGCGCCGGTGAAGCGCTTGGCCCAGTAGGCCTCGCGCATGTCCTCGACGCGGACCGCGCCGCCGACGCGCGGCGAGTGGATGAACTTGCCTTCGCCGACATAGATGCCGACATGCGAGAAGGTCGCGCGCATCGTGTTGAAGAAGACCAGGTCGCCCGGCTTCAGGTCTTCCTTCTTGATCGGGACCAGGCTGGACAGCTTGGCCTGCTCGTCGGCGCGGCGCGGCAGCACCAGGCCCACGCTCATCTCGAAGATGTGGCGGGTGAAGCCGCTGCAATCGAAGCCGTTGCTGACCGAGTTGCCGCCGCGCTTGTACGGCACGCCCAGGAAGTTCATCGCCGACAGGACCAGGTCGGAGGCCTTGTCGCGCACCTGGTTCAGCAGGCCTGGCGCGGCCGGATCGGCGCTCGGCGACATCTGCTGCGCCTGCGCGACGATGCCCCGCTGCTGCAGGAAGCGGGCGACCGAGTCGCTGGCATTGGCATTGGCGTTGCCGACCGCGGCGCCCATCAGGGCGGTGGGCGGCAGCGCGGACGCGTTGGTGGTGGCGACGGGGGCAGGCGTTGCCGGTGCGGTGGCAACCAGCGCCGCGGTCGCGCCAGCGACGGCGGTCGTGGCGGCGGCGGTGCCTGCCGGCGTGCGCATCAGGCTCTGGCCGTAGGCGCCCATCATCGTGCCGGCCGGCGGCGCGGCTTCGGCGCGGGCATCGGCCTTGGCGTCCGGCGTTTTCGCCTCGGACCTGGCCGGCGCGGTTTTCTCCGAAGTCTTCTCTGCGGCTTTGTCTGCGGTCTTTTCCGCGACCTTCGCCTCCGGCTTGGCCGCGATGGCCTTGTCCGTGACAGCCTCGGAGGCGGTCGACGCCTTGTCTTCCTCGGCCTTGGCCTTGGGATCCTTGGCGCCGTTCTTCGACGCGACCGGCTTGGCGGCCTTCGTGTCCTTCGAGGCCTTGGCGGCGGTCTTCGCGCTCTTCGCTTCGGGCTTCTTCTTCGCGGCCGGCTTGGCCGGCACGGCCTTGGCTTGCGCCTTGGGCTTGTCGGTGGTGGACGACGTCGACTGTTGCGCCCAGCAACTTCCGCTCGCCAGGACGCAGATCAGCCCCAGTGCGGCCATGGCGCGCTGGAGCGAATTGCGAGAGGGAGCCGAGCGGGAGGGACGAACAGTTCTCATCGTTGTTGGGCGCGGAGACTAGGCACCATCTCCGCACCGGTCAAGCGCGAATGCCCGTGGGGCGGCGCCTGGCTAGGGAAAGTCCGGGCGTGGCCACGAGACCCTTCCCAGGAAAAACCCGGATTGGACCACAGGCCCTCCGCCAAACGTTGTGAACGAAAGTTTCAGCAAAGCTCGCGGTGCGAGGATCCGTGCGGAAGTCGCGCATTCGACATGAGGAGACCCCGATGACCGACAGCTATGCGGCGATGTACCGGCGCTCGATCGACGATCCGGACAGCTTCTGGGCCGAGCAGGCCAGACGCATCGACTGGGAGCGCCCGTTCGACCAGGTCTGCGACACCAGCCATCCGCCGTTCGCGCGTTGGTTCGTCGGCGGGCGGACCAACCTGTGCCACAACGCGGTCGATCGCCATGCCGCCACGCGGCCGGGCGACGCGGCGCTGATCTGGGTCTCCAGCGAGGTCGGTCAGGAGCGCGTCTACACCTTCTCCGAGCTCCAGGCCGAGGTCGAGGTGATGGCCGCGATCCTGGCCGGGCAGGGCGTGCGCGCCGGCGATCGGGTGCTGATCTACCTGCCGATGATTCCCGAGGCGGCGTTCGCGATGCTGGCCTGCGCCCGCCTCGGCGCGGTCCATTCTGTGGTGTTCGGCGGCTTCGCGAGTCATGCGCTGGCCAACCGCATCGACGACGCCGAGCCGGTGCTGATCGTCAGTGCCGACGCCGGCAGCCGCAACGGGCGCATCGTGCCCTACAAGCCGCTGCTGGACGAGGCGATCCGCCTGGCCGCGCACAAGCCGGCGAAGGTGCTGATGATCGACCGCGGCCTGAGCCCGTTCGAGCGCGTCGCGGACCGTGACCTGGATCACGCCGCGCTGCGGCAGCGCCTGTGGGGCACGCGCGTGCCCTGCGAATGGCTGCCGTCGGACGCGATCAGCTACACGCTCTACACCAGCGGCACGACCGGGCGGCCCAAGGGCGTGCAGCGCGATGTCGGCGGCCATGCGGTCGCGCTGGCCACCAGCATGGCGCTGATCTACGACGGCCGCGCGGGCGAGACCTTCTTCTCGACCAGCGACATCGGCTGGGTCGTCGGCCACAGCTACATCGTCTACGGACCGCTGATCGCCGGCATGGCGACGCTGATGTACGAGGGCACGCCGGTCAGCCCCGACGCGGCGGTCTGGTGGCGGCTGGTCGAGCAATACCGGGTGACGGTGATGTTCAGCGCGCCCACCGCGGTGCGGGTGCTCAAGAAGCAGGACCCGGCCTGCCTGACGCGGCACGACCTGTCCTCGCTGCGGGCGCTGTTCCTGGCCGGTGAGCCGCTGGACGAGCCCACCGCGCGCTGGATCGCCGACGCCATCGGCAAGCCCGTCATCGACAACTACTGGCAGACCGAGACCGGCTGGCCGATCCTGACGCTGGCGCGCGGCGTCGAGCCGGCGGCGCCGAAGTTCGGCTCGCCGGGCGTGCCGATGCCCGGCTACCGCGTGCAGCTGCTGGACGAGCAGACCGGCGCGGTGCTGGAGGCGCCGAATCAGAAGGGCCTGCTCGCGATCGCGTATCCGCTGCCGCCGGGCTGCATGCAGACCGTCTGGCGCGACGACGAGCGCTTCGTGCGCACCTACTGGTCGAGCGTGCCCGGCCGGCAGGTCTACTCGACCTTCGACTGGGCGCTGCGCGACGAGGACGGCTACTACTTCATCCTCGGCCGCAGCGACGACGTGATCAATGTCGCGGGCCATCGTCTCGGCACGCGCGAGATCGAGGAGTGCATCGCCGGCCATCCGGCGGTGGCCGAGGTCGCGGTGGTCGGGGTGGCCGATGCGCTCAAGGGTCAGGTCGCGATGGCCTTCGCGGTGCTGAAGGATCCGGCGCGCGCCGCGACGCCGCAGGCAGCGCTGGCCCTCGAGGGCGAGATCCTCAAGCGCGTCGACCAGCAGCTCGGCGCGGTGGCGCGGCCCTCGCGGGTGCGCTTCGTCCAGCTGCTGCCCAAGACCCGCTCGGGCAAGCTGCTGCGGCGCGCGATCCAGGCGGTGTGCGAGCAGCGCGATCCGGGCGACCTCATCACACTGGACGATCCCGCCGCCCTGCAGCAGATCCGCGAGCTGGTCGCGGGCGCCGGCTGACCGCGTCAGCGGCCCAGCAGGGCGCGCCAGTCCTCGCGGATGAAATGCACCACGGCGTCCTCGTGATGCGCACCGATGATGCGGTGGGCGGCCAGCTTCACGTCGTCGCTGGCATTCGAGACCGCGATCGCATGGTGCGCTGATCGCAGCATCGTCAGGTCGTTGACCTGGTCGCCGAAGACCACCAGCTCGCGCTCATGCAGCGCGTAGCGCTGCGCCAGCGACGCGATCGCCTGGTCCTTGCTGGCGCGGCGGTCGTGCACGTTCAGCCAGGGCCAGCCCGGCATGTAGATGTCCTCGGCCAGGTGCGTCGTCACCAGGTCGCCGCAGGTGGCGAGGATCTCGGCCTGCAGCGCCTCCAGCGGCTCCGCGCGGCCGACGACGAGCAGCGTCACCAGCGGGTCCGCCAACTGGTCCTGCAGCCGGTCCACATGGCGCAGCCGCGGGTCGGCGTTGCGCTGGCGCTCGGTGACGAAGCGCTGCTGGCCCTCGTTCTGGACCTCCTGCCAGAACAGCTGGTCGCCCTTGACGCCGTGCGTCGCGATGAACGGCATCAGGCCGTGGCGGCGCACCAGCGCGAAGATCGCCTGGCCGAGCGCCGGCTCCATCGCGTTGACCAGTTCATGGCGGCCGGTGCGCAGGTCGCTGATGTAGGCGCCGTTGGACGAGACGACCGGCAGCGAGATCGGCAGCCCCTCGAGGATGCGGGCGATCGAGACCACGTGCCGCGCGCTGGCGACGGTGAAGGCCAGGCCTTCGGCCAGCAGCTCGGTCAGGCCGGCCCGGGTGGTGTCGGAGAGCCGGGCCTGCGGATCGAGCAGGGTGCCGTCGAGATCGGAAACGTAGAAGCGCATGGGTCGTGGGCGGCCGGATGAGCGCCGCGATAGGCGCACATCCTACGCTGGCCCGGTTCGATACTTGCCGGATGCCGCCCATGCCTCCCACCTCGACGACACCGCTGGACGCGCTCGGCCGACCGGCCCTTGACGACGCCACGCGCCGCTGGCTGCCGTGGGTCGTCGCGCTCGCGTTCTTCATGCAGACGCTGGACACGACCATCCTCAACACCGCGTTGCCCGGCATGGCGCGCGACCTCGGCGAGGACCCGCTGCGGATGCAATCCGCCGTCGTGGCCTACCTGCTGACGGTGGCCTTGCTGATCCCCGCTTCGGGGTGGCTGGCTGACCGCTTCGGGACGAGGACGGTGTTCCTGTGGGCGATCGGGCTGTTCAGCCTGGGCTCGCTGGCCTGCGCGGTGTCGCCCAGCCTGCACGTGCTGGTCGCGGCGCGGGTGGTGCAGGGCATCGGCGGCGCGCTGCTGGTGCCGGTGGGGCGGCTGGTGGTGCTGCGGGCCTTCCCGAAAGGCGAGTTCCTCGCGGTGATGACCTTCATCAGCCTGCCCGGGCTGGTGGGGCCGCTGCTGGGGCCGACGCTGGGCGGCGTGCTGACCCAGTACGCCAGCTGGCACTGGATCTTCCTGATCAACCTGCCGGTCGGCGTGGCGGGCGCCTGGGCCTGCCAGCGCTACATGCCGCAGATCAAGGGGCCCCTGGGCCGGCGCTTCGACTGGGGCGGCTACGGGCTGTTCAGCGTGGGGCTGATGCTGCTGTCGCTGGCGCTACAGGGCTTCGGTGAGCACGTGGTCAGCGTGGCCGTGTGCTTCGTGATGCTGGTGGCGGGCGTGGCCTGCATGATGGCCTACTGGCTGCATGCGACGCGCGCCGACGAGCCGCTGTTCCCGCCCGCGCTCTTCGCCGTGCCGACCTTCCGCATCGGGCTGCTGGGCAATGTGTTCGCGCGGCTGGGCAGCGGTGCGACGCCCTTCCTGACGCCGCTGTTCCTGCAGGTGGGGCTGGGCTTCTCGCCCAGCGAGGCCGGCTTGTCGATGATCCCCTCGGTGCTGGGCGCGATGTTCACCAAGACGCTGGCCATCCGCCTGATCAAGCGCGCCGGCTACCGCCGCGTGCTGATCGTCAACACGCTGCTGCTGGGCGTGCTGATCGCCAGCTTCGCGCTGATCCCGCGCGGCGTGGGGCATGTCTGGCTGGCGATCCACCTGGGCCTGTTCGGCATGGTCAACAGCATGCAGTTCACCGCGATGAACACGCTGACGCTGGGTGACCTCGACGAGCGCACCGCCAGCGCGGGCAACAGCCTGCTGGCGGTGGTGATGCAGCTGTCGATGAGCCTGGGCGTGGCGACCTCCAGCGCCTTCCTGCTGCTGTTCTCTCACGGTCTGGCGCGCACCGAGGGCGCCGCCATCGTGCCGGCCTTCCACGGCACCTACCTGGCGCTGGGCGCGATGGCCGCGATGGCGGCCTTCATCTTCCACCAGCTGCGCCGCGACGAGGGCGCGGCCGAGGAGACCGTGCGGTCCAAGCTCACCCCCGAGGACTGATCGCGCGCCCTCCATCCCCGATTCGCGGGCAAGAAAAAGCCACCCCGAGGGGTGGCTTCGTCGTCATGGGGCAGGGCAAGGCTCAGAGCACCTCGGACGCGAAGTCCGCGAGTCTGGAGCGCTCGCCACGGGCCAGCGTCACATGGCCGCTGTGGGCCCAGCCCTTGAACTTGTCGACCGCGAAGGTCAGGCCGGAGCTGCCTTCGGTGAGGTAGGGCGTGTCGATCTGCGCCAGGTTGCCCAGGCAGACGATCTTGGTGCCCGGACCCGCGCGCGTGATCAGCGTCTTCATCTGCTTGGGCGTCAGGTTCTGGGCCTCGTCGATGATCACGTACTTGTTGAGGAAGGTACGCCCGCGCATGAAGTTCAGGCTCTTGATCTTGATCTTGCTGCGCACCAGGTCGTTGGTGGCCGCGCGACCCCACTCGCCGGCGGTGCTGTCGCCGCGCGCCAGCACTTCCAGGTTGTCGTCGAGCGCGCCCATCCACGGGCCCATCTTTTCCTCTTCCGTGCCCGGCAGGAAGCCGATGTCCTCACCGACCGGCACGGTCACGCGGGTGACGATGATCTCGCTGTAGCGGCGTTCGTCGAGCACCTGCGACAGGCCCGCGGCCAGCGTCATCAGCGTCTTGCCGGTGCCGGCCGAGCCGGTCAGCGTGACGAAGTCGCAGTCCGGATCCATCAGCAGGTTGAGCGCGAAGTTCTGCTCGCGGTTGCGCGCGGTCACGCCCCACACCGAGTGCTTCTGGTGGCCGTAGTCCTTCAGCGTGCGCAGCACCGCGGTCTTGCCGGTGATCTCCTGCACCTTGGCGTACAGCGGCGCGGCGCCGGGCGCCTCCAGGTAGATGAGCTGGTTCACCAGCAGCGTCGGCACCAGCGGGCCGCTGATCCGGTAGAAGGTGGTGCCGCCTTGCTGCCAGCTCTCCATCGTCTTGCCGTGGCGCTCCCAGAAGTCCGCCGGCAGCGCCTGCACGCCGGTGTAGAGCAGGTCGGAGTCCTCGAGCGTCTTGTCGTTGCGGTAGTCCTCCGCCGGCAGGCCCAGCGCGCGGGCCTTGATGCGCATGTTGATGTCCTTGGACACCAGCACCACCTCGCGGCCAGGTTGCTGCGCCTTGAGCGCCTGCACCACGCCCAGGATCTGGTTGTCCGCCTTGCCTTGCGGCAGGCCTTGGGGCAGCGGGGTGTCGAACAGCGTCGTCTGGAAGAAGAGCTTGCCGCCGGCCTCGCGGTGGCCGGTCTGATCCAGCGGCAGGCCCTTGGACATCTCCTCGATCGAGCTCGACTTGAGCGAGGCGGCCAGTGCGTCCAGATCGCGGCTGACCTGGCGCACGTTGCGGGCGACCTCGGTCATGCCCTTCTTATGGCCGTCCAGTTCCTCGAGCGTGATCATCGGCAGGTAGATGTCATGCTCCTCGAAACGGAACAGCGACATCGGGTCGTGCATCAGCACGTTGGTGTCGAGCACGAACAGCTTGGCCTCGCCCGCCGGCTTGCGCGCCTTGGCGCGGCCGGTGGCGGTCTTCCTGGCGGGGGCCTTGGCCGGCGCCGGCGGCACCAGCGCCAGCGACGGAGATCCGCCGCCGCGGGCCTCGACCGGCTCGGCTCGCGAGCGCGCGGCGGCGGGCGGCAGGGCCGGGGCGGCGGCCGGCAGGGCGGTCTCGGCGAGGCTCGCCGCGCTGTGGGCGGCGATGGTGGCGGACGGTTTGGCCTCGAGCGCGGGAGGGCGTTTGCTGGGCGACAGGTCGGTCGCGTAGGCGTCGGAATCTAGGCGGCTGGCGCGCTTGGTCGGAGGCTTGGGCAGTGGCATGTGCGGGGGTGGCGGGCTTGCGTGATGAGCCTGGGTCCACGCGGACCAGGGGTCATGCCCCAGGCCTGACGGGCGGTGGCGATGCCGGAGGTATCGGCGGCATCGGGGGCCTCGAACTCGCCAGCGGGCCCCAGAAGACAAAAAGCCGCACCGGGGGCGGTGCGGCTCGTCCTTGGGGATTCAATCGCTGCGATCAGGCACAGGGGCATGCGGCCGATTATGCACAACTCGCCGCGCGTGCCCATGACGGACAGATGGCGGCGTTGCTGTCAGACGGCGCCTCGCGCGAGTCAGCGCAAACCCGGGATGCGAGGCAGCGGAATCGGTGGTCCGATGCGAGATTCCGCGACCCTGGCCGGATCGCGGCGTCGATCAGGCGGCTTCCTTCTTCAGCGCCTTGACGGCCTTGAGCACTTCGTCGACGTGGCCGGCGACCTTGATGCCGCGCCATTCCTCGCGCAGGATGCCCTGGGCATCGATCAGGAAGGTCGAGCGCTCGATGCCCTTGACCTTCTTGCCGTACATGATCTTGTTCTTCACCACACCGAACATGTGGCAGAGCTTTTCCTCGGTGTCGGCGATCAGTTCGAAGGGCAGTTCCAGGTTCTGCTTGAACTTGTCATGCGAGGCCATGTTGTCGCGGGACACCCCCAGCACGACGGCGCCGGCCTTCACGAAGTCCTTGTGATGGTCGCGGAACTGCATCGCTTCGGTGGTGCAGCCCGGGGTGTTGTCCTTCGGGTAGAAGTACAGCACCACGACCTTGCCCAGAAAGGCTTGGGGTGTGAACTTCACGCCTCCCGTGGCAAGAGCTTCAATGTCCGGGAGGGGTTTGTTGAGCGCTGGCGTCATGTGGCGTTCTTCAGAGAGATGTGCCCGGGCGGGCATAGCCAGCGATTATACGTTGAATGGGTCGTCTCTCTCCCCGGCTGACCTGGACGAGCCAATGCGCTCCCAGAGAGAGGGAGGTCGGACGGGGAGCCGCGGCCGGTCGCGGCCGGCGCGCGCTCAAGGCTCGATGAGCAGCGCGGCCAACACGGCGCGGCCTTCGCTCGCCAGCACGTTGTAGGTGCGGCAGGCGGCGCCGATGTCCATGGTCTCCATGCCGATGCGGGCGTCGATCAGCGCACGATACAGCGCCGGCCGCGCGAAACGGATCTTCGATCCGCTGCCGAAGATCACCAGCTCGGGCTTGCGTTTGAGGATGCGCTCGAAGTGCGCTTCGGTCAGGTCCTCGAAGCGGGTGACGTCCCAGTCCTCGGGCTGCCCTTGCCAGGGCACGAGCACGCTGTGCGCCTGCTCGACACCGTTGACCCACACGTGGTGCAGGTCGTGCTTGGAGATCATGTTGCCGCCCAGCGGCTGGTCGGGTTGAAATTTCATTGAGGCTGATTCTGGCAGCGACGGAGGGTGGCGCCGCGCGGCCGTGCGATTACCCGCGATAACCCTGTGTTTAAATCGACGGTCCCGATTTTCCCCTGTGTATTCCAGGAGCCATCTTGAGAACCGTCACCAAGTCCAGCAAATTGGCCAATGTCTGTTATGACATCCGCGGACCCGTGCTGGACAAGGCCCGGCAGATGGAGGAAGAGGGCCAGAAGATCATCAAGCTGAACATCGGCAATATCGCCGCCTTCGGCCTGATGCCGCCGGACGAAATTGTCCAGGACATGATCCGCAACCTGCCCGACGCGGCCGGCTACACGGATTCCAAGGGCCTGTTCGCGCCGCGCAAGGCGGTGGTCCATTACTGCCAGGAAAAGGGGATTCGCGGCGTCGCGGTCGACGACGTGTACCTGGGCAACGGCGCGTCCGAGCTGATCGTGATGGCGCTCAACGCGATGCTGGACAACGGCGACGAGGTGCTGCTGCCGGCGCCCGACTACCCGCTGTACACCGCCGCGGTCGCGCTCTCGGGCGGCAATCCGGTGCATTACGTCTGCGACGAATCCAGCGACTGGTTCCCCGACATCGCCGACATCAAGTCCAAGATCACGCCGCGCACGAAGGCGATCGTCGTGATCAACCCGAACAACCCGACCGGCGCGCTCTATCCGGAGCCGCTGCTGCGCGAGATCGTCGAGATCGCGCGCCAGCACCAGCTGATCATCCTGGCCGACGAGATCTACGACAAGACGCTGTACGACGGCAACCTGCACACCAGCATCGCGGCGCTGTCCGACGACGTGCTGACGCTGACCTTCAACGGCCTGTCCAAGAACTACCGCAGCTGCGGCTACCGCGCCGGCTGGATGGTGGTCTCCGGCGACAAGCGCCATGCGCTGGACTACATCACCGGCCTGAACATGCTGGCCTCGATGCGGCTGTGCGCCAACACGCCGGGCCAGCTCGCGATCCAGACCGCGCTGGGCGGCTACCAGTCGATCAAGGACCTGGTGGCGCCGGGCGGCCGCCTGGCGCGCCAGCGCGACCTCGCCTACGAGCTGCTGACGCAGATCCCGGGCGTGAGCGTCGTCAAGCCCAAGGCCGCGCTCTACATGTTCCCCCGCCTCGACCCCAAGATCTACCCGATCGAGGACGACCAGCAGTTCGCCTACGAGCTGCTGGCCGAGGAGAAGGTGCTGATCGTCCAGGGGACGGGCTTCAACTGGAAGTCTCCCGATCATTTCCGGCTCGTGTTCCTGCCCAACACCGACGACCTGCGTGAAGCCGTCGGCCGCATCGAGCGCTTCCTGGGCACCTATCGCAAACGCCACGGCCGCTGACCCCTCGACCTCCTGAAAGACACATGACGATGAACCCGATCAAAGTTGGCCTGCTGGGCATTGGTACCGTCGGCGGCGGCACGTTCCAGGTGCTGCGCCGCAACCAGGAAGAGATCCGCGGCCGCGCGGGTCGCGGCATCGAGATCGCGATGGTGGCCGACCTGGACGTCGAGCGCGCCAGGAGCATCGTCGGCGACGCCTGCACTGTGGTGGCGGACGCGCGCGAGGTGATCGCGAATCCGGAGATCGACATCGTCGTCGAGCTGATCGGCGGCTACGGCATCGCGCGCACGCTGGTGCTGGACGCGATCAAGGCCGGCAAGCACGTGGTGACGGCCAACAAGGCGTTGCTGGCGGTGCATGGCAGCGAGATCTTCGCCGCCGCGCGCGAGCAGGGCGTGATGGTCGCCTTCGAGGCCGCGGTGGCCGGCGGCATCCCCATCATCAAGGCGCTGCGCGAGGGCCTGACCGCCAACCGCATCGAGTGGATCGCCGGGATCATCAACGGCACGACCAACTTCATCCTGTCGGAGATGCGCTCCAAGGGCCTGGACTTCGCGACGGTGCTGAAGGAGGCGCAGCGGCTGGGCTATGCCGAGGCCGATCCGACCTTCGACATCGAGGGCGTCGATGCCGCGCACAAGGCCACGATCATGAGCGCGATCGCGTTCGGCATTCCGGTGCAGTTCGAGCAGGCCCATGTCGAAGGCATCACCGCGCTGCAGGCCACCGACATCAAGTACGCCGAGCAGCTCGGCTACCGCATCAAGCTGCTGGGCATCGCGCGCCGGCGTGACCGGGGCATCGAGCTGCGCGTGCATCCGACGCTGATCCCGGCGAACCGCCTGATCGCCAACGTCGAGGGCGCGATGAACGCGGTGCTGGTGCAGGCCGACGCGGTCGGCACCACGCTGTACTACGGCAAGGGCGCGGGCGCGGAGCCGACCGCCTCGGCCGTGATCGCCGACCTGGTCGATATCACGCGCCTGGCCACGGCCGATCCGGACCACCGCGTGCCGCACCTGGCCTTCCAGCCGGACGCGATGAACGACACGCCGATCCTGCCGATGGAGCAGGTGCAGACCGCGTTCTACCTGCGCCTGCGCGTGGCGGACCAGGCGGGCGTGCTGTCGCGCATCACGACCATCCTGGCCGAGCACGAGATCAGCATCGATGCGGTGCTGCAGCGCGAGTCGGCCGAAGGCGAGAGCCAGACCGACCTGATCATCCTGACCCACGACACGCAGGAAGGCCGCATGAGCGAGGCGCTGGCGAAGATGCAGGCGCTGGAGACGGTGCTGGCGCCGATCGTGAAACTGCGCAAGGAAGAGCTGGCGTGAAGTACCTGAGCACTCGCGGCGACCAGGCCGAGCGCCACTTCTGCGACATCCTGCTGGAGGGCCTGGCGCCCGACGGCGGGCTGTACCTGCCGACCGCCTATCCGCGGGTCGACGCCGCGACGCTCGCGCGCTGGCGCGGGCTGTCGTACGCCGACCTGGCCTTCGAGATCCTGTCGCTCTACATCGACGACATCCCGGCCGCGGACCTGAAGGCGATCGTGCATCGCACCTACACCGAGGCCGTCTTCGGCACGCCGCAGATCACGCCGCTGAAGCCGCTGGCGCCAGGGCTGGCGCTGGTCGCGCTGTCCAACGGGCCGACGCTGGCCTTCAAGGACATGGCGATGCAGCTGCTGGGCCAGCTGTTCGAGTACGAACTGGGCCGCCGCGGCGAGACGCTGAACATCCTGGGCGCGACCTCGGGCGACACCGGCAGCGCCGCGGAGTACGCGATGCGCGGCAAGGCCGGCATCCAGGTCTTCATGCTCAGCCCGCACGGGCGCATGAGCCCGTTCCAGCAGGCGCAGATGTTCAGCCTGCAGGAACCCAACATCTACAACATCGCCGTGCAGGGCGTGTTCGACGACTGCCAGGACATCGTCAAGGCGGTCTCGAACGACCTCGCGTTCAAGCGCGGCCATCGCATCGGCACCGTCAACTCGATCAACTGGGCGCGGCTGCTGGCGCAGGTCGTCTACTACTTCGCGGCCTACTTCCAGGCGACGAAGACCGACGCGGAGCGGGTCAGCTTCACCGTGCCCTCGGGCAACTTCGGCAATGTCTGCGCGGGCCACGTGGCGCGCATGATGGGCCTGCCGATCGAGCAACTGGTCGTCGCGACCAACGAGAACGACGTGCTCGACGAGTTCTTCCGCACCGGCGTCTACCGCCCGCGCGGCGCCGAGCACACGCTGGAGACCTCCAGCCCGTCGATGGACATCTCCAAGGCCAGCAACTTCGAGCGCTTCGTGTTCGACCTGCTGGACCGCGACGCGGCGCGCGTGAACCGCCTGTTCGGCGAGGAGCTGGCGGCCAAGGGCTGCTTCGAGATCACCGCCGAGGAGCGCGCGCGCATCGGCGAGCGCTACGGCTTCGTCTCGGGCCGCAGCACCCATGAAGACCGGGTCGCGACGATCCGCCAATGCCATGCGCAGTACGGCGTGATCATCGACACGCACACCGCCGACGGCCTGAAGGTGGCGCTCGACAAGCGCCAGCCCGGCGTGCCGATGCTGGTGCTGGAGACGGCGCTGCCGGCCAAGTTCGCCGCCACCATCGAGGAAGCGCTGGGCCTGGTCCCGCCGCGGCCCGCCGCGCTGGACGACCTCGAGTCGCGCCCCAAGCGCGTGACCGTGCTGCCGGTCTCCGTCGACCAGGTCAAGCAGTTCATCGTCGACCATGTCTGACGCCAAGCCCGCTCCGACCGCTGGCGCCGTGGCGCAGCGCGCGCCGATGCTGCCGATGGAGGACGCGCTGCAGCGTCTGCTGTCGCAGGTGACGCCGCTGGGGCGGACCGAATCGGTGGCGACGCCGCTGGCGCGCGGGCGCGTGCTGGCGCAGGACCTGGTGTCGCCGCTGGACGTGCCGCCCTACGACAACAGCGCGATGGACGGCTACGCGATGCGCGCGGCCGACGTGGCCGCGCTCGGCGGCGAAGGCGCGGTGCTGCCGGTGTCGCAGCGCGTGGCGGCGGGCTCGGTGCCGTCACCGCTGCAGCCCGGCACGGCGGCGCGGATCTTCACCGGCGCGACAGTGCCGGAAGGCGCCGACGCGGTGCTGATGCAGGAGATGTGCGAGGCCTTGCCCGAGAGCGGCGCCGGCCTCGGCCGGGTGCGTATCAACGCGCCACTCGTCGCGGGCCTGCACATCCGCCGCCGTGGCGAGGACCTGCGCGTCGGCCAGCCAGTGCTGGGCGCCGGCATGCGGCTGAATGCCGCCTCGCTGGGCCTGGCCGCGACCGCCGGCGCGGCGGCGCTGACGGTGGCGTCCCGGCCGCGCGTCGCGCTGTTCTCCACCGGCGACGAGCTGGTGCTGCCCGGCGAGCCCCTTGGCCCCGGCCAGATCTACAACTCCAACCGCACGACGCTGCATGCGCTGCTGCTGGCGATGGGTTGCGAGGTGCGCGACCTGGGCATCGTGCCCGACACGCTGGACGCCACGCGCGCCGCGCTGCGCGACGCGGCGAAGGATGCGGACTTGATCCTCAGCTCGGGCGGCGTCTCCGTCGGCGAGGAAGACCACCTCAAGCCCGCGCTGGAGCGCGAAGGCCGGCTGGACCTCTGGCAGATCGCGATCAAGCCGGGCAAGCCGCTGGCCTTCGGCGAGGTGACCAGCCAGGGCGGCCGCACCTGGTTCATGGGCCTGCCCGGCAATCCGGTGTCGAGCTTCGTGACCTTCCTGCTGTTCGTGCGGCCGGTGCTGCTGCGCCTGCAGGGCGCGACGCAGCTGACGCCGCGCGGTTTCCTGCTGCCGGCCGAGTTCACCTGGACCAAGGCGGACAAGCGCCGCGAATTCCTGCGCGCGAAGCTCAGCGACGCGGGCGGGTTGCAGCTGTTCGGCAACCAGAGCTCCGGCGTGATGAGTTCGGCCGCCTGGGCCGACGGTCTGATCGACCTGCCGCCCGGCAGCACCGTCGAGCCTGGACAGCTGCTGCGCTTCCTGCCGTTCAACGAGCTGTTCTGACCGGCCGCGCCGCTGCGGCCGGACCGCGATTTCCTTCGACAAGCTGACCGAGATGACGATCACCGTGCGCTACTTCGCTTCGCTGCGCGAGGCCCTGGGGACCGACGAGCGCATCGCGCATCACGCCGGTGCGACGCTGGGCTCGATCCGCGACGCGCTGATCGCGAGCGACGCGGCGCATGCCGAGGCGCTGGCGCGCGGGCGGGCGATCCGCTGCGCGCTGAACCAGCAGATCCTGCCGGAGGACACGCCGGTGAAGGACGGGTCGGAGGTCGCGTTCTTTCCGCCGGTGACGGGTGGGTGATCCGTGCTCAGCGCGATGCCCTGGCCTGGATCCGCGCCGCCACCGCCTCGCCCTGCGTGAACGCCTCCTCGAACACCGAGTAGCCGGCGAGGTCCGCATGCGCGAACTGCAGCCGGCCCTGTGCCCGCTCGCGCAGCGCGGCCAGCGCGGGTGAGCCGCGCAGGCCCGGATGCGGGATGCTCATCGCGTGGCCATAACGCATCAGCTCGATGCGCTGCAGCCGTTCCGGCAGGTCGGGGTGCAGCGGCGCGAGATCCGCCAGCACGCGACCGGCCCAGGCGCGCCAGTCGTCCTGCAGGAGGTCGCGGCGCTGTGACTCGCGCAGCGCGCGGTAGGCGGTCAGTACCAGCGGTCCGCGGCTGGGGTCCAGGTCCTGCTGGCCGGCATTGACGTAGCCCAGCGCCTCGCCGCCATAAGCGACGTTGTCCCAGGACAGGGGCGCGCCCAGCCGCTCCAGCGGCGGCGCGTCGAGCAGCAGGTTGGCGACCAGCCACGGCGCGTAGCGCATGCCGCGCGCGGCCTCGGTCAGCGCGGCCGGCGGCTGCTCCACCAGCCGCGCGGCGATGAACAGCGGCATCGCCATCACGACCTGGTCGGCCTCCCACCGCTCCGCGCGTCGCGCCGCCTCGTTCCAGGCCAGCACCTGCACGCCATGCCGTTCCTCGCGCACGCGCAGCGCCGTCCGGCCGCCGTGGAAGGCCTCGGCCAGCGGCGCGGCCAGGCGCTCCGACAACCAGCCGTTGCCTTGCGGCCAGGTCAGCACGGCCTCGCGCTCCTCGCCGCTCATGAAGCCATGGCGGCTGCCGAAGTAATGCAGGCCGGCCCAGGCCGACACCTGCGTGGCGTCCGCGCCGTAGTCGTCGCGGCAACAGTAGTCGAGGTACCAGCGCAGCGGCGCCGCGGTCAGCTGGTGCTCGTCGAGCCAGGTGGCGAAGGTCCTGGCATCCAGCGACTGGTGCGCCGCGGTCCACGCGTGATGCGTGCTGGGCATCGCGAAGCCGACCTCGCGCCGCGCCTGCTCGACCAGCTCGCCGAAGCGGCGGTACTGCGCCTGCACCTCGGGCGACTCCGCGGGCGGCAGCAGGCCGTCGACCCATTGGTCCCGCCACCACAGCCGCTCCTGCGGGCTGTGGCACAGCCAGCGCTCCTCATAAACCCAGCGGCCGTGTTCCTCGCGGGCCAGGCCCAGGTCCTCCAGCAGCGCCCGCACCTCGACGGCCTCGGGCCCGGGCGTGGGCAGGTAGTGCGCGCCGAGCGGGCAGCGCAGGCCCTCGCCGAGCGCCGCTCCGGCGCCGATGCGGTGGCCGCGGCTGTTGCCGCCGGGGACGTCCTCCACGTCGAGCAGCGCGACGTCAACGCCGCGCAGTCGCAGCCGCCGCGCGCAGGCCAGGCCGGCGATGCCGGCGCCCAGCACCAGCACCTGCGCGCGCCGGGGCGGCGCGGTGGCGGTCGACCAGTCGGGCAGGGCGCCGCGCAGCCGATGGCCGCGTTCCCAGTTCGCGCCGGTCCAGCCGCCGGGCAGCCCGGCCAGCCGCTCGGCCAGGCGGTCGGCGACGGGGCGCGCATCGCGCCCGCAGGCGGACAGCATCGGCAGCAGCGCGGCCGCCGTCGCGCGCACGAGCAGGTCGCGCCGCTTCAATGCAGCTTGCCCCATTCGCGTTCGAACTCGTGGACCAGCACCTGGTTGGACAGCCGGTTCACCTCCAGGCCCGAGGGGCGCGCCATGTCCGGCGGGAAGCTCATCAGCGCGGGCAGGCTCTCCAGGCTCAGGAAGCGCAGGCCCGGCGGCAGCTGCCGGGGCATGGACCACGGCCGGCGGCTCGCCAGCACATAGCCCCATTCGCCGAAGCTCGGCACATGCGCGTGGTACGGCGTGGCCGTCAGGCCCACCGATTCCACCGTGGTGACCACGGTCCAGTAGGCGCGCGGCGCCACCAGCGGCGACGTCGCCTGGATCACCGCGTAACCGGAGGCCGCCAGGTGCTGGTCCACCAGCCGGTAGAAGCTGGCCGTGTACAGCTTGCCCAGGGCGAAATTGCTGGGGTCGGGGAAGTCGATGACGATGACGTCGAAGCTCGCCTGCGAGGCCTCGAGCCAGCCGAAGGCGTCGGCGTTGACGATCTCCAGCTTGGGGCTGCGCAGCGCGTCCTGGTTGAGCTGGCGCAGCAGCGGCATTGTCGAGAACAGCGTGGTCATGTGCGGGTCCAGTTCGACCAGCGTGACGTGCTCGACGCTCGGGTAGCGCAGGATCTCGCGCACCGCCATGCCGTCGCCGCCGCCCAGCACCAGCACGCGGCGGGGCGCGCCCTGCGCGGCCATCGCGGGATGGACCAGGGCCTCGTGATAGCGGTACTCGTCGCGCGATTGGAACTGCAGGTTGCCGTTGAGGAACAGCCGCGTGCCGCCGGCGCCCTGCGTGACGACGATGCGCTGGTAGCTGCTGCTTTCCTTGAACACGATCTGCTCGCCGTAGAAGCGGTCTTCGGCCCAGGTGCTGAGGCGGTCGGCGCCGGCCATCGCGGCGGCCAGCAGCGCGATGGCCACGGCGCAGGTCAGCGCATGGGACCGCCAGGCGCGCAGCTCGGCGCGGAACAGCCACAGCGCCCACACCGCCACGGCGACGTTGAGCAGCCCGAAGAACAGGCCGGTGCGCACCAGGCCCAGCTGCGGTACCAGCAGCAGCGGGAAGGCGACGGCCACCAGCAGCGCGCCGAGGTAGTCGAAGGTGAGCACCTGCGAGACCAGTTCCTTGAGCGCGTAGCGCTGGCGGAAGTGGCGCTTGAGGATGCGCATGACCAGCGGGATCTCCAGCCCGACCAGCGTGCCCACCAGCAGCACCAGGCCGTAGAGCAGCACGCGGAAGGCCAGCGCCTGCGAGGGCGGCAGCAGGCTGTGCACCGTGAACAGCGCCGCCGGCATCAGGCCGCCGATGACGCCCACCAGCAGCTCCAGGCGCAGGAAGTGCGCGACCAGCTGGCGGTCGATGTAGCGCGACAGCCAGGAGCCCAGGCCCATCGCGAAGAGGTAGGCGCCGATGATGGTGGAGAACTGCAGCACCGAGTCGCCAAGCAGGTAGCTGGCGAGCGCGCCGGCGGCGAGCTCGTAGACCAGCCCGCAGGCGGCGATGACGAAGACGCTGGCCAGCAGCAGGACCTCGGCCATCGAGGCGCGGGCGCGCGTGCTGCCGGGGAACTCGGTGTCGCCGGCGGCGTCCGTCGGGGACGCTGCGTCGACAGTGGGGTCTTGGGACATGGGGCGCGAGGCTATCACGCGCCCGAGGCTCGCCCGGCCCTGGCCCCGGCCCGGGCGTGGAGTGCCGGCCGGCGGGTTCCGAAGGGCCCGCGGGCTCAGGCGGCGGGAGGGATCTCGAAGAGATCGCGCCTCTCGCCGTCGGGGAAGGTGCGTCGCTCGACCAGGCGTCCGCCCAGACGGGCCACCAGGGCGCGGGCGGCGTGGTTGTCGTCGCGCATGTAGGTCTGCACCGAAGGCCACTCCCAGACGCGATGGGCGTGGGCGACGACCAGCCGGGAAGCCTCCAGCGCGAGCCCTTGTCCACGCGCCTCGGGCAGCAGCCACCAGGTGAGCTCGACCGGCCATCCCGGCCCCTGCCAGAAACCGCACATGCCGAGCACCGCGTCCTCGTCGCGGCGGCGGATCGCCCAGACGCCGAAGCCCTGCAGCGTCCAGACGCCGATGTCGAAGGCCAGCCGCGACCAGATGGCCGCCGGCGCCAGCGGGCCGCCGTAGGCGCCCGACGCGTCGGCATCGGCATAGAAGCGCCGGTAGGCGTCCTCGCAGCGGCGGTCCGGGGGCGACAGGACCAGTCGTTCCGATTCGAGGGTGGGAATGTGCATCGTGAGTTTTCTCCTGGTGCTCCGTGGCCGCCGGTGCTCGGGACGGGACAGGGGCGGAAGCGGGGGAGGGAGCGGGCGGAAATGGACGGCGAACGGAGGCGAAAGGGTAACGCCCGTCGTGGATCGACCTACACGAGGTTCATCCGGTGCTGGATGGCGCACCGATCGAGACGCCCGTACAACGGCGATACGGACCCGCCGGCCTGGATCGCCATGCCCGGGGCTCCGCCCCAAAGGACCCCCATGCTCGATCGACGCGCGATTGGAACGACTTCCCCGGCCCGGCTGCGCCGCTGGCTGGTGGCGGGCAACCTGGCGTTGGCGCTGACCCTGAGCGCGGCCGCCTGGCTGAGCCTGCGCAATGCCCGGGAAGGCGACGAAAGCGCGGCGCAGCTGACCGCGGAGAACCTGGCCGCGAGCATGAGCGGCGAGGTCGCCGCCGAGCTGCGCTTGATCGACAACGCGCTGGCCACGATGGCTGAGCGTTATGCGAAGACGGCGCACGCCGCCGACCGGACCCACGTCCTGGCGCAGATGCTCGACGAGCAGCGCGAGCTGCTCAGGCACGTCAGCGCCCTGCGGGTGGCGGATGCGACGGGCGAGGTGCTGGTCCACGACGAGGCGCCGTCCGCGACGCCAATCCGCCTGGGCGACCGCAACTACTTCGACCGGGCGCGCGCCCGGGACGCCACCGTCGTGTCCGAGCCGCTGCGCTGCCGCGTCACCGGCGAGTGGTGCATCGTGGCGGCCCGTCGCCTGATCAACGCGGACGGCCAGTTCGACGGCATCGTGCTGACCGAGCTGACCTCGGCCCACTTCGCCCAGCTTTTCTCCGGCATGGAACTCGGCCGCTCGGGCGCGATGGCGATGCGCACGAACGACAGCTTCCTGCTGGTCGCGCGCCACTCCGTGTCGGAGCCCGGCTCGGTCAAGGGCCTGGGCGAGGCCATCGTCTCCGACGCCCTGCGCGCCAACCTCAAGCGCAATCCCGACCGCGGCTGGTACGTGACGACCACCGCGCTGGATCGCGTCGATCGCATCACCGCCTACCGCCGCGTGCCGGGTTACGCGTTCACGATGTACGCCGGCCTGAGCACCGGGGAGTACCTCGGCGCCTGGTACCGGCAGTGCGCGGAACTCGCCGGGCTGGTCGCGCTGATGGTGGGTCTGATCGGCGGCATCTCGGTGCTGCTCTACCGCGGCCAGAAGCGCGAGCATGACGGCCGGCTGGCCGCCGACCGCACCGCCCGCGAGCAGGCGCTGATGCTGGAGAACGACCTGATCGGCATGGCGCGGCTGAAGGACCGCGTGGTGCTCTGGGACAACCGGGCGCTGGGCCGGATCTTGGGCTATGCGCCGGGCGAGCTGCGCGGCCAGTCGATGCGCGAGCTCTACCTGGACGAGGCCACTTTCGACCACATCGGCCGGGTCGGCTACGCGGCGCTGCGGGCCGGCGGCCGCTTCCGCACGCAGGTGCAGATGCGCCGCAAGGACGGCACGCCGCTGTGGATCGACCTGAGCGGCAGCCTGGTCTCCGAGGACGAGAGCCTGTGGATGCTGGTCGACATCGACGCGCTCAAGCAGAGCGAGGAGAAGGCCTACGGCATGGCCTTCCGCGATGCGCTGACCGGGCTGCCGAACCGGCGGCTCTTCGAGGAGAAGCTGGTGGACGCCCAGGCCGCCGCGCTGCGGGCGGACCGGGGACTGGCGGTCTGCTACCTCGACCTGGACGGCTTCAAGCCGGTCAACGACCGCCATGGGCACGATGCCGGCGACGAGGTGCTCCGGCAGGTGGCCGAGCGGCTGCAGCAGACGCTGCGCGCCAACGACATCGTGGCCCGCCTGGGCGGCGACGAGTTCGCGATCGTGCTGCCCGCCAGCGGCGACGCGGCCGGCGCGCGCGCGGTGCTGCAGCGTTGCCTGGCGGAGATCGAGCGGCCGATCGCGATCGGCGGCGGACACCGGGTGACCATCAGCGCCAGTATCGGCATCGTGCTGGCGCTCGGCACCTGCGACACGGCGGCGGTGATGCGCGGCGCGGACGAGGCGATGTATGCCGCCAAGCGCGCCGGCAAGGGCCGTCTCCATTTCGGCGTGGCCGCAGGGCCGGCGGGCGGGCCCCCGCGCGGCGCGTCGGCATCAGCGCCGGCGCCGGCCGCCCGCGCGCTGTGGGTGGCATAGCGGCTCGTCGACGCGTGACGCGTCAACGCGCCTTCGCGCCGGTCGAGCCCATCGTGAACATCACCCACTCCGGCCGCACGTTGATCCGGATCGGGTAGATGCTCACGCCCAGGCCGCTGGTGATGTAGACCGGCTGCCGGCCGACGTCGACCCAGCCCCGCGTCTTGTCCTTCGGCCACCCGTGGGGCGCGACGACGGAGCCGTAGAACGGCACGCGCACCTGACCCCCGTGCGTGTGGGCCGCCACGGTGAGCCCGGGGAGGGGCGGCAGGTCCAGCGCGCTGGCCGGGTCGTGCATCAGGACCAGGGCCTGCGCGCCGCGCGGCAGGCCGCGCACGGCGCGACGCGGGTCGCTGTGTCCGGACATGCGGTCGCCGACACCCACCACCCACACGGCGGTGCCCGGCAGCGGGACGGCCTCGTTGAGCAGCACCCGGATGCCGACGGCGCGCAGCGCGCGCGTGAAGCGCGGGCCGTCGGTCCACCAGTCGTGGTTGCCGAGCACCGCGTACACGCCATGCCGGGCGCGTAGCCGTCCGAGGATCGCGGCGATCTGCTCGGGCGTGGTGCCGTCCTCGCCGCGGCCATGGATGAAGTCGCCGGGCAGCAGCACGACGTCCGGCGCCGCGGCATTGATCGCGTCGACCACCGACTGGGCGCGCGCCATCGTCATGACGTGGCGGAACTCGTGGGCGATGTGCCAGTCCGAGGCGACGGCGACCTTCAGCCCTGGAGGGCCTTGCCAATCGGGCACCGCGACCCGGACTTCCCGGGCGGCCACCCAGCGGGGTTCGATCAACAGGCCCCAGGCGGCCAGCAGCGCGGCGGCGACAAGCAGGGACAGCAGCAAGGTCAGGAACTGGCGCAGCGCGGACAACAGCATCGAGGGGCCTGGGAGCGGCGGACGGTGGCGAGTATGCGGTGCAAACGACGGAAAGAATCGCAACGCGTCGCAACGCTTGGAACGTCCGCAGGCGCCGCGGCGGACGCCGGCGCGCCCGGGCGTGCCCATGCGGAAGGTCACCCCTTGGCGGTGCCGTCGCGCTGGCGTGCCGGCCGCTGGTGACTTTCGTCGCTTTACCCCCTCGGGGGGCGCTGCCTCTAATGCAGGCCCCACCGAGCACCGCGCGACATGACCGCTTCCCTCCGGCTTGAATCCCCCTTGCCCGACGGCACCTTCCGCGTGCACGAGTGCCACGCCACCGAGGCCTTGAGCGAACTCGGCGAGATCCAGCTCCGCCTGCTCAGCGAGCGGCTGGACATCGCCGCCGGCGACCTGCTGGGCAAGCCAGTGGCCGTGGTCATCGCGCTGCGCGATGCGGCCCCACGCCGGCTGAGCGGGCACGTCGCGCGCTTCGCGCAGGGCGGCTTCGAGGGCCGCCACGCCGTCTACGAGATGACGCTCAGGCCCTGGCCGTGGCTGCTCACGCGCACCGCGGACTGCCGCATCTTCCAGGACATGAGCGTGCCCGACATCGTGGCCGCGGTGTTCCAGGACCATGCGGCAGCGCGCTTCGAATTCAAGCTGATGCGGCCGTACCGCCCCTGGACCTATTGCGTGCAGTACCGCGAGACGGACTTCAACTTCGTCGCGCGGCTGCTGGAGCACGAAGGCATCTACTGGCACGTCGAGCATGACGAGCGCGGCCACAAGCTGGTGCTCTGCGACGCGGCCAGCGCGCACGACAGCGCGCCGGGGTGCGAGTCGCTGCCGTTCTACGGCAACGTGGAGCAGGCGCCGCCGCTGCTGGAGCACATCGGCCGCTGGACCAGCGAGCAGCGCATGCAGCCCGGCAAGGTCGTCCTCACCGACTACGACTTCGAGCGGCCTTCGACCTCGCTGCTGACCGAGCAGTCGCGGGCCCATGCGCACGACCTGGCCGACGGCGAGATCTTCGACTTCCCGGGCGGCTACCTGCAGTCCGCCGACGGCGCGCAGTATGCGGAGGACCGCCTGGACGAGTTGCACAGCGCCTTCAGCCTGCTCGCGGGCAGCACCAATGCGCAGGGCGTGTGCGTCGGCCGGCTGCTGGCGATGACGCGGCATCCGCGCGACGACCAGAACGGCCAGTACCTGATCACGTCGACCCGCCTGACCGTCCGGCAGGCGGCGAGCGAATCGGGCAGCGGCGAAACCGACCTGCGCTGCGAGTTCGCCGCGATCCCGGCGGCGCAGCAGTTCCGGCCGGCGCGCCGCACGCCCAAGCCGATCGTGCCGGGGCCGCAGACCGCCACCGTGACCGGGCCGGGCGGCGAAGAGATCCACACCGATGCCTATGGCCGGGTGAAGGTGCAGTTCCACTGGGACCGGCGCGGCCGCCGCGACGAGCGCAGCTCGTGCTGGATCCGCGTGTCGCAGCCCTGGGCCGGCAAGGGCTGGGGCGGCGTCTCCATCCCGCGCATCGGGCAGGAGGTCGTCGTCGACTTCCTCGAGGGCGACCCGGACCAGCCGCTCATCGTCGGCCGCCTCTACAACGCCGAGCAGATGCCGCCCTACAGCCTGCCCGAGGGCGCGGTGGTCAGCGGCATCAAGTCCAGGACGCACAAGGGCGCCGGCTACAACGAGCTGTCGATGAACGACACCGCCGGGCAGGAGCAGATGACCCTGCATGCGCAGTACGACATGTCCACGACGGTGCTGCACGACCAGACCAACACGGTCAAGAACAACCGCACGACGACCGTGTCGGTCAACGACACCCTGACCGTCAATGCCGACCGCACGATGAGCGTGGTGGGCAAGCTGGCAGAGACGGTGAACGCCGGCCACGAGATGACGGTCACCGCAGGCGGCTACACCCAGACGATCACCGGCGTGACCGCGCGCACCGTGCATGGCGATGTCACCAACACCGTCAACGGCAAGCGCGAGAACACCGTCAACGGCCAGTTCGTCGAGACGGTCACCGCGGGCGAGGAAAAGACGGTGAGCGCGGGCAAGCGCCTGACCGTGACCGGCGGCTACACGCAGTCCGTCACCGGCGGCTACAGCCAGGCCGTCACCGGCCCGCTCGCGGTCCAGGCGAGCGGCCCGCTGACGCAGGGCGCCACCGAGACCATGGCCCTGCATGCGACTGGCGCGGGCAGCTACACCTCGGCCAGCGCGCTGACCCTGGGCGTGGGCTCGTCGACCGTCGTCATCGACGGCGGCAGCATCACGATCAGCGCCGGCGGCTCCGTCATCAAGGTCGACGCCAGTGGCGTGTCGGTCAACGGGACGGAAATCTCCCTGAACTGCTGAAGAAAGGATGGCCATGGCCATCAATCCGGTGCAGCGCCGGCTCGCCGAGTTGCTGCAGCACTGGCAGGCGTTCGTCGACCAGCCCGACAAGCGCCTGCTGCTGTGGCAGGTGCCGGACGGCGGCAGGCGCCTGCTCGACGCCTTCCTCGAGATGCAGCGGCATGCGCCCGCGGGCGACGCCACCGGCGGCGTCGGCGGCGACACCTTCGTCGTCTTCGATGCGCCGTTCGAGCAGTCCATCGCCTATTCGCGCGCGCTCAAGGAAGCGCTGGCCGGCCAGTACGCCGCGAGCCACGACGAGTTGCGCCAGGCCGGGCAGACGCCGGATTGGCGCTTCGAACCGGACGAGGTCCCCGACACCGCCGCGGCCTTCATGCGCGCGCTGGCCGCGCTGGCCGGGCATCACCCGGTGTTCGGGCAGCTCGTCGCCGTGCTCTCGCCCGCGAGCGTGACCGACGACGAGGCCTGGGCCGCCTGGGTGACCCGCGCGCTCGACGCCGGCGTGCCCGATGGCGTGCGCCTCCTGGTGCCCGATGCCGATGGCGCGCCGCGCCTGGAGCGGCTGGCGCGTGAGGATCGTCCTGATGTGCTGGTGCAGCCGCTGGCGCTCGATGCCTGGGCGGTGGCGCAGGAAACCTTCGCGCAGGAGCCCGCGGTGGGGCCGGGCGGCGTGTTCCGCAGCCTGCTCACGGGACTGTTCGCGCTCGCGGAGAAGGGCTCCGCCGACCAGGTGCAGCTCAAGGCACGGGATGCGCTGGCCTTCGCGCGCCAGCAGGGTTGGCCCGACCAGGAGGTGGCGGTGCGGCTGCTCACCGCCGGCGTGATGCTCAAGGAGCGGCGCTGCGACGAGGCCGTCAACCATTACCGCCATGCGCGCTCTGCCGCCGAGGCCGCTCGCGAGGCGGGGCATCCGGCGGGCGGTCAGCTGGTGCTGCAGTCCTGGTTCGGCGAGGCTGCGGCGCTGATCGCGGCCGGCGAGCCGCGCGCGGCGGTGCCGTGCTACCAGGCCGCCGAGCAACTGGCCGCTGCGCTGCCCAATCCCTTGATGCGCCTGGAGGCGCTGCGCATGGGCAGCTTCTGCCTGGCGCGTGCCGGCGATGCTGACGCGGCGCTGGCCTTCGGGCGTCCGGCGCTGGCCGTCGGCGAGGGGCTGCGGCCCGCCTCGCGGCCGATGACGACGCTGCCGCTGCATTGCTTCGAGCTGCTGCGGCTCGTCGATCCGGAGCGCGCTGGCCGCATCGAGGCGATCCGGCGCGACCTCGACCGCGAGCAGCTGAGCCGGCGAGGGCGCCTGGACCAGCAGGCCGCGGCGCTGGAGTCGTCCGCCGACGTGGCCGAGTTGCGCCGGGTCGAGCGCGAGCACCTCGACGAGGAGCAGGCGCTGCAGCATGCGGCGCAGGCAAGGGCGGACGGCGAGGCGGCCGGCGGCAGCGCCGCCTTCCTCGAGCTGTTCGAACGGGCGCGAGGCCTGTTCGGTCCGTCCTGGCCGATCGCGATGCCAGGCGCCATCGGCCCCGCCGCGGCGCCGTCGACCGCCCAAGGACCCGCCGCATGAATCTCTCCGCCAAGCACGGTGACCCGCAGCTGGGCATCGACATCCATCTGTGCACCACGCCGGCCGGCCCGGTGCCGCTGCCCACGCCGCATCTGTCGGTGGTGTTCGATCCCTTCGACTACCTGCCTTTCATCGGCGCGACCGTCAAGGTGATGGGCATGAAGCGCGCGACGGCCGGCACCTCGGCGATCGTGGTGCACATCCCGCCCGGCTTCCCGTTCGCGCCGATGATTCCGGACAAGGACGACGAGCTGTTCATGGGCAGCGCCACCGTGGTGGCCGACGGCGATCCGCTGTCCTACCTCGCGCTGCCGGTGCTGGGCTGCCAGATCGCGGGCATGCCCAGCCCGCCGCGGCCGAAGAAGAAAAAGCTCAAGCTGCCCAACCTGCTGCCCACCAGCTTCAACCTGGCGATCCCCAACACGGTGAAGGTGGGCGGCGCGCCGACGATCTCGATGGCCGGCATGATCGCGCGCGGCGCCTTCGCGGGCCTGGGCAAGCTGGCCAAGTCGCGGCTCGGCAAGGCGATGGGCGCGGGCTTCAAGAAGTTCCGGCAGAAGCTCTTCAAGAACATGGACCCCGGCTTCCTGAAGTGCAAGGTGCTGCGCGCGGAGCCGGTGAACATCCTGACCGGCGAGGTCAGCGTCGAGCAGGTCGACTTCAGCCTGCCCTGGCGCGTCCCGATGGACTGGGTGCGCACCTACGCCTCGGGCCGCGAGCGGGTGGGAGCGTGCGGCGTCGGCTGGGAGAGCCCGGCCGATGCGCGGCTGGAGATCGATGCGGCCGACGGCAGCGTGGTGTTCTTCCATCCCGATGCCGGGCCGGCGCTGTTTCCCGCGCTGCCGGCCGCGCAGGGCGACGCGGCGGCGGTGCTGGAGCTGATGGATGGCGCGCGGCTCAGCGACCACGGTGACGAGTGGCGGGTGCGCACCAAGGGCGATCTGACCTATCACTTCCCGAAGTCGCTGACCGTCCCCGCGGGCGAGCAGCTGCGGGAAGTGCCGCTGGGCCGCGTCAGCGACCTGTGCGGCAACTGGCTGCAGTACGAATGGGTGGAGGGCCGGCTGAGCGCGATCCGTGAATCGGGCGGACGGCACCTGCTGGTCGAGTACGCCGGGCGCTTCATCCGGTCGCTCTCGCTGTACGTGGCCGAGGCCGAGTTCAGCCACACCTTCGTCAGCTATGAGCACGATGCGCAGGGCTGCCTGACGGCGGTCCGCGATGAACTGGACCATCCCTACCGATTCGCCTACGACGGCCGCCACATGGTGCGGCACACCAACCGGACGGGACTGTCCTTCCATTACGAGTACGACAAGCGCGGCGAAGGCGGCGAGGAGTGGCAGGTCGTGCGCGCGTGGGGCGACGGCGGGCTGTACGACTACCAATTCGCTTACTGGCCCGCGATCCGCGAGGTGCGGATCACCGATTCGCTGGGGCATGTGTCCACGGTCCAGTGCGACGAGCACGGCCTGCCGATCCTGGAGATCGACCCGCTGGGCGGTCGCACGATCTTCGAGTACGACGAGGTCGGACGCACGACGGCGGTGGTGGACGCGGCGAATCACCGGACCGAATACGCCTATGACGAGCGCGGCAACCTGCTGAAGCTCACGCGGCCGGACGGCAGCGCGATGTCGATCGAGGTCGACGCGCGCGACAAGCCGGTGGCGATCACCGATCCCAATGGCGCGAGCTGGCGTCAGCGATGGGATGAACGCGGGCTGCTGGCCGAGCAGACGAGCCCGCTCGGCGCGGTGACGGCCTACGAGTACAGCGCGGACGGCTTGCTGCTCAGTGTGAGCGACGCGCTGAAGGCGACGACGCGGCTGGGCTATGACACCGATGGCCAGCTGGTGAGCGTGAGGAATGCGCTGGGACATGTCTCCCGGCTCCAGCGCGACTTGCTGGGCAATGTGCTCGAGCGCTCGGACCCCTCGGGCCGTGCCACGCGTTATCGCTACGACGGCAAGGGGCGGCTCGTCGAGGCGACCTTGCCCACGGGCGCGCGCATCCGCTGCGCCTACGACGCCCAGGGCAACCTGACGCATCACGAGGACGAGAACGGGGCGCGCACGCGCTTCGAGTACTTCGGGCAAGGCCTGATCGCCAAGCGCCATCAGCCTGACGGCCACGTGGTGCAGTACCACTACGACACGGAAGAGCAGCTCATCGGCGTGAGCAACCAGCGCGGTGAGATGTATGAGCTCAGGCGCGATGCGCTCGGGCGCGTGGTCGAGGAAGTGGACTACTGGGGGCAGGCGACGCGGTATGTCTTCGATGTGGCCGGGCATCTGAAGCAGAGCGTCGATCCGCTGGGGCGTGTCATCGACTTCACGACCGACAAGCTCGGCCGGGTCCGGCGCAAGCGCTTCGAGCATCCGTTCGCGGCGGGACGCCAGTTCGAGGAGACCTTCGACTTCGACGCGAATGGCAACCTCACCGGCTGCGCCAACGAGCATGTGACGGTGAAGCGGGTGCTCGATGTCGAGGGACGCTTGATCGAGGAGCAGCAGGGCGACTTCGTCATCAAGAACGGATTCGATCTGCTGGGCCGTCGCATCCGGCGCGAGACCAGCGCCGGCAACACGGTGGCCTACGAGTACGACGCGCTCGGACAGCCCACGGCCATCCGCATCAACGACGAACCGCCGATCACGATCGAGCGGGACGAGAACGGGCAGGTGGTGAAGGAGACGCTGGCACCGGGCCTCGAGCGGCAGTACCAGTACGACGCCGAGGGCCGGCTCACCGGTCAGGGCGTGCGGCGCGAGTCGGAGTGGCTTTTCAGCACGCAGTACGCCTACGACGCCGCCGGCAATCTCACGCACCGCAAGGACAGCCAGTACGGCCTGGACCAGTTCCGCTACGACCCGCTCGGACAGATCGTCGAGCACATCGATCCGCAGGGGAAGCTGAAGAAGTTCTTCCAGGATCCGGCCGGGGATCGGCTGACGACGGGCGTGAAGCGGGACGGCACCTGGCGGCGCGAGGGCTGGTGCGAGGGCGTGCATTACCGCTTCGACGCGGCGGGCAACCTGATCGAGCGCCGCGATGAGCGGCAGTTGGACGGCGAGGAGCCGAAGACGCTGGCGCTGGCGTGGGATGCGAATCAGCGGCTGGTGCGCAGTCGCAGGCGAGCGACCTTCGGTGACGCGGAGCCGGACGAGGCCGAGACCGTCTACGGCTACGACCCGATGGGGCGGAGAGTCTTCAAGCAGACAGCGGGGAAGGCGATCCGATTCGCGTGGGACGACGACGCGTTGCTGGCGGAGACGAGCCTGCCGTCAAAGCGGGAGTTCGTCTACTACCCCGACAGCTTCGAGCCGTTGGCGCTCCTGGACGACGAGGGCAGCTACCGCTACCACAACGACCTCAACGGGTGTCCAACGCGGCTGACGGCCGACGACGGGCGCGTGGTGTGGGCGGCGGCGCATGAGGTCTGGGGGCAGGCCAATGTCCGGGTGGATGTCGTCAGCAATCCGATTCGACTGCAGGGGCAGTACTGCGACCCGGAGACGGGCCTGCACTACAACCTGCACCGCTATTTCGATCCGATCGCTGGGCAGTTCACCGGTCAGGATCCGATCGGACTGTTTGGCGGGATCAATGGCTATGCCTTTGCGCCCAATCCGCTGGGTTGGAGCGACCCGTTGGGGCTCTACCCCTTTCCGCCGGGCACGCGGGCCGACATGAGCCCGGCCCATTCGGTCAACAAGATCAAGAGCAATACTCGATTCGGTGACGGCGGGAAGAAGGTGCTCAAGAGCGTTGCGCTCGGACATACGGACGTCGACGCCGACCTCAGGGAAATCGAAGCGGGCCAAGCGCACGACGTCGGTGGCCATACCCTCAGAGCGTCCTCAGGAAGGACCTATGGGTATCACAACGATAGAATGAAAAATGGCCGTGTGCAGGTATTCCTCAAAGAGGGTCCCGGGGTAATTCGAATCAGTCAGGCTGAATTCAAGATCCTGACCTCCATGATGAAGGATGGAGGAATGAAGGGCGGCACCAGGAAAATGGCGGAGTCCTATCTGCGGGTCGGCAATATCGATCGTGCCGGCGTGAAGCGGCTGCAGCGACTCTTCGACAGCGCTTCGTCATGCGGCGGTTAGCGCGTCACTGCCTCCGACCATGAGCGATTTGCGGGAGTGAAGAATGGAATTATGGGAAATTTCCTTGAGGAAACAGGTTCCTCACGAGAGCCTCAAGTGTGAACTGGCGGCGCACTTTGGCGTGGAAGCCGATCTCGTTGTTTCTTCGGAAGACTTCATCGACTCTCTCATGCGCGACGGCGGGGCGCAATTTGGGCTTTCCGTGAATCACGCGGATGAAGGATATGGAACCCTGTGCGATATTTCTCTCGCGCATGATCGGACCGATCTGGATTGCGTGAACTTCGCCGCTCATCTTGCGTCGGTCTTTGACACCGAGGTCGCAATCGGAGACCCGACAGGCGAAGGCGAATTCTCGGAAGGCCGTTATCTGGTGATACTTCCCGACGGCCATTGGAAATTCGCCGGCGAACTCGCCAACGGAGATGTCTTTGAGCTTGGCTCATATTCCGAGCCGCATGCATTCGATGACCTGAAGGCGCTACTGCAGAAGCAGTGATCGCACGGTGCCAAGGCCATGCCATGAGTGCGAAGCCACGCTGGCCTGCCCGGAGGGACTCGAACCCCCGACCTGCTGCTTAGAAGGCAGCTGCTCTATCCAGTTGAGCTACGGGCAGACGGAAATCGGTAGACCGATCGATGCCTTTGTCCAGAACGGACTTCGGGCCCCGGAGGGCGTTCCCACGCCTCCGAAGGGCCCGGATTGTGCCATGCGAACCGCCGTTACCGACGGCCGGGGAACGGTTCGAAGTCGATCCATGGTCGATCGACTCTCGACAAGCTGAAGATCAGATCAGCACGTTCACGATCGCGTTGCCGATGCCCATCAGCGCCGCGCCCGAGATCAGCCCCGCGCAGATCGGCTCGCAGCCGTCCACCCAGCGCTTCCAGCCCGACGTGCCCGGCGTCTTGTGGACCTTGGCCATCACGAAGAAGATCATCGCGCCGACCCACATCGCGAAGGTCGACTCCGGCGGCAGCACCACGCCCAGGCCGATCGCCACCGACGACAGCGGGAACTTGCCCTTGGTCGCCATCTTGATCAGCTCGATCACCACCGCGCACACCGCCGCGATCGCCATCGTGATCAGCGCCGACGCCGGCAGGCTGTGCAGCCCGTTGGCGATGATCTCCGCCACGCCGCGCCATTGCACCGCCGCCGGCATCGAGAACTGCTCGGAAATGATGGTCGACGTCGAACGCAGGCCCTCGGCGTTCTTCGGCACGAACAGCAGGAAGAACAGCGGCACGCAGAACAACACCCCCGCCACCACTCCGATCACGTGACCGATCGCCTGGTGACGCGGCTTGCCGCCCAGCATGTAGCCCGGCTTGATGTCGCTCAGCAGGTTCGCCGCGTTCGACGAGATCTCCGAGGTCATGCCCGCCGGGATCAGGTTGGACGCCGGATTGGTCCGGTCGATCGCGCCCATCGTGAACTGCGTGATCTTGGACAGCGCGCCCGTCGGCGTCCACGAGGTCAGCGCCATCGAGTTCGTGCAGATCACCGTCAGCACCAGGATCAGCGGCAGCGAGATCAGCGCCATGCCCACCGGCACGCCGAAGAACAGGTGCGCGATGTAGGCCGTCAGCACGCCCATCACCGGCACGCCGACGAAGGAGATCCACAGCGGCACCTCGATGTCCTTGAGCAGGTCGCTGCCGCCGCCGGCCTGGCCTGGCTTGCGGCGGAAGGACTTGAACACCGCCACGAACAGGTCGGGCTTGGCCAGCAGCGTCGTCAGCGAGCCCGCGACCATCATCGCCACGCCCCACCACATCGACCACTGGTTGACGATCTCCGCCCGCGAGATCGGGATCGGCGCGCCGTTGGGCGCCACGCGCTGCACGATGTCGCCGGCCTGGATCATGATCGGCGCCAGCACCACGAAGTTCACGAACGCGCCCAGCAGGCAGCTTGTCGCCACCGCGATGCCCATCAGCCCGCCCACGCCCAGCATGGCCGCGTCGAGCGTCAGGCGCAGCCCCAGCGCGCGGATGTCGGTGCCCAGGATCTTCGGGATCCAGATCTCGGCCTTGGCCGCCATGCCGTAGTAGTACTGGTCCAGCCGCTCATGGAAGGTCCAGGGCTCGGTCATGCCGGCCCACTTGTCCATGCGCAGGAGCTTGAACTGCAGCAGCTTCATCCAGCCATCGCTGATCAGCGCCTGGTAGATCGCGGCGCCCGCCGCCACCTTGGCCAGCAGCTTGGCCTTGTACATGCCTTCGCCGCCCTCGCCGGTGTAGAGCGAGTCCAGCACCACGCCGCAGGCGCGACCCTCGGGGAAGGGGAGCTGGTCCTCGTTGATGAAGCGCCGCTTCATCGGGAACGCCACCAGCACGCCCAGCACCGCGATGACGATCATCCAGATCATCATCTGCCACCACGGCACGATGTGGTCGACGAACAGCATGTACGCCGCCAGCGACGAGAACAGCGGCGAGACCACGTAGCCCGCGGCCGTGGCGATCGACTGGGTGCAGTTGTTCTCCAGGATCGTGTAGTCCTTGGCCCAGCCCAGCGACGCGAAGATGCGGAACATCGCGAAGGCCAGGATCACCGAGGTCAGCCCCACGCCGACGCTGATACCGGTCTTGCCGCCGATGTACAGCGAGGTCGCGGCCAGGATGCCGCCCAGCATGAAGCCGGTGAAGCCCGAACGCAGCGAGAGCTGCGCCATGTCGCCGCGGAAGACGTTCTTGAACCACCACTCGTCCTTCTGCGCGCGCGACCAGGTCTGCACCTGCTCGTCGGTCAAATGCTGTAGCGCCATGCTGTGCTCGATCCTCTTCCGGGGTTGCCCGTTGCCGCGCCCGGCTCCGGGCTCGTGACCAGGAAGGACGCTCTTTTGAAACAAAAAAACAGCGCGCATTGTCCCTGCCTGACATCGCGCTGACACGAGCCCTCGCATGGGGTTTCCCCTGATCGCCACCCGCCTATCGCCCTGACGGGTGGGGTGTCGCGCCGAGGCTGCGAACCCCGTGTCCGTCGGCGCGGACGACGCCCGCGCCACGCCGAGTTCTTCACGCCCGGACCGCGCGCCGATCGGACGGGCCCCCGCATTCCGGTGCTGCCGCCGCACGAAAGTGCGTTCAGCGCCTAGCATCCCCACTTCCTCCTTGCTGCATCTGGAGCCGCTGTTGACGCTGATGTGGGTTCTCCTGGGCGTCCTGCTGGGCGTGGTCCTGACCTTGGTCCTGCTGATGGCGGTCCAAGGAAAGTTCGGCCGCGCGTCCGGTGCCCGGCGTCGGGACCGGCTCACCGGGCTGCTGCCGGCGCGCCGCTTCGAGGACGAGTTCGCCGCGCTGCTGGACGCGCTGCAGCGCCGCGGCGGCGAGGGCAGCCTGCTCTACATCGGCCTGGATGGCTTCCGGTTGATCAACGAAGAGCACGGCAAGGACCACGGCGACCACCTGCTGGTGCGCACCGCCGAGCGGCTGCGGCAGCTCGCCGGCAAGCGGTCCCTCGTCGGGCGGCTCGCGGGGGATGAATTCGCCCTGTGGAGCGAGGTCCCGGCATCGCAGACCGACGCCCTGGTGCGGCAGGTGCTGGAGGCGCTGGGCGAGCCGGTCCTGGTCGGCGCGACACCGCTGACGGTGAGCCTGTCGGTAGGCGTGGCGATGTCGCCCGAGCACGGCCACTCGATCCGGCTGATCCGCCGCGCGCAGACGGCGATGCGCTCGGTCAAGCGCCTGGGCGGCAACGGCCACGCCTTCTTCGACGCGGTCCAGGAGGAGGAGCTGCGCGAGGAGCTCACGATGGCGCGCGAGCTGCGGGAGTCGATCAAGAACCGGGAGCTGGAGCTGGTCTACCAGCCGAAGATGGATGCGCGCACGCTGCAGGTGACCGGCGTGGAAGCGCTGCTGCGCTGGCGGCATTCGACGCTCGGCATGGTGAGTCCGTCGCGTTTCATCCCGATCGCGGAGCGCTACGGCCTGATCGATCCGATCGGCGACTGGGTGGCCGACACCGCGCTCACGCAGGCGGCGCGCTGGCGCGAGATGGGCCTGCGCATGCGTGTCGCGATCAACGTGTCGGGCTACCAGATGCGCTCGGACGAATTCATCGGGCGCCTCGAGAAAGGCCTGCGGCGCCATCGCCTGCGGCCCGAGCGCTTCACCTGCGAGATCACCGAATCGGTCGCGATGGAGCACGCCACGGTCACCGGCCGCGCGTTCAAGCGCCTGGGCGCGCTGGGCGTGCATGTGTCGATCGACGACTTCGGCACCGGCTATTCGAGCCTGGCCGCGCTGCGCCAGCTGCCGGCGCAGGAGCTCAAGATCGACCGGGCCTTCGTGGCCGATGTCGCCACCAGCGTCCAGGCGCAGGCCATCGTGCGCGCGGTCATCGAGATGGCCCGCGTGCTGCACCTGAAGGTCGTGGCCGAGGGCGTGGAGACGGCGGCGCAGCGCGACCAGCTCGTGGCCATGGGCTGCGACGAACTGCAGGGCTACCTGTTCGCGAAGCCGATGACGGCGCTCGCGATCGAGGTGCTGGCGGCCGAGCCGGACAAGTCGACGGAGGGGCGCGCGGAGGGCTTCCGGCCGTCGATCTTCGTGGAGACCGCGGCGGTGCCGCTGGATGCGAGGCGCTGATCCAGAGCGCCAGAGCGCGGCCGCGCGTCGCCACTCTGAAAAAACGAAGAGCCGCGAGGATTGCTCCTTGCGGCTCTTCTGGAGAAATGGTCGGGGCGGCGGGATTCGAACTCGCGACCCTCTGCTCCCAAAGCAGATGCGCTACCAGACTGCGCTACGCCCCGACGAAGCCGCAGATTGTAGCCTGGAAATTCGCCTGCCCGGGAACTCGCGATCCTCTGCTCCCAAAGCAGAAGGTCGGGGGCCTCAGCGCGACAGCTTCTGCGCGATCTCCCAGCCCAGCTCCGCCATCGGTTTGGCGCCCGCCGCGGCCTCGCGGGCCTGCGCGCTCGAGGCGGTGCCGTCCTCCACCCGCTTGGCGATGCCCTGCAGGATGGCGCAGATGCGGAACAGGTTGTAGGCCAGGTAGAAGTTCCAGTCCTTCATCACCAGCTGCGGATCGGCGCGGCCGGTGCGCTCGCAATAGCGGCGCACGTAGTCGAGCTCGCCCGGGATGCCCAGTGGCGCCAAGTCCACGCCGCCCAGACCGCGCGCGGCGCCGGTCTTGCGGATGTGCCAGGACATGCAGTGATAGCTGAAGTCCGCCAGCGGGTGGCCCAGCGTCGACAGCTCCCAGTCCAGCACCGCCAGCACGCGGGGCTCGGTCGGATGGAAGACGAGGTTGTCCAGCCGGTAGTCGCCGTGCACGATCGAGACCTCGCGCTCGTCGCGCGCCGATTCGGGGATGTGCGCGGGCAGCCAGTCGATCAGGCGGTCCATCGCCTCGTTCGGGCCGGTGATCGTGGCCTGGTACTGCTTGCTCCAGCGGCCGATCTGGCGCTCGAAGTAGTTGCCCGGCTTGCCGTAGCCTTCCAGGCCCAGTGCGCGGAAGTCGACGCGATGCAGCGCCGCGATGACCCGGTTCATCTCCTCGTAGATCGCGGCGCGTTCCGCGTTCGACGCGCCGGGCAGCGTCTGGTCCCACAGCACGCGGCCCTGCACGAAGGCCATGACGTAGAAGGCGCGGCCGATGACGGACTCGTCCTCGCACAGCGCGAGCATTTGCGGCACCGGCACGTCGGTGCCGGCCAGCGCCCGCATCACGGTGAATTCGCGCTCGATCGCGTGCGCGGAGGGCAGCAGCTTCGCCACCGGCGCGGGCTTGGCCCGCATCACGTAGCTGCCGCCGGGCGTGATCAGCTGGTAGGTGGGGTTGGACTGGCCGCCCTTGAACTGCTCGATCGTCAGCGGGCCGGTGAAGCCGGGAATCTCGCGCGCCAGCCAGGCGGCGAGCGCCTGGGCGTCGATCGGATGCGTCGGGGCGCGGGTGCCGGTGAATGCGTCGTCCACAAGGTCTCCTGGAGTTGTCGTGAGATGCGAAACACGCGCTCCGGGGACCGGGGGATCGGTCGCCGGGCGCTCAGCGGTTGGCGATGGCCAACAGCTTCTCCTTGCTCAATACCACCAGCCGCGTCGGCTCGACGCGCACCGCGCCTTCGCGCTCGAAGCCCTTGAGCTCCTGGTTCACGCGCTGGCGCGACGCGCCCAGCAACTGCGCGAGGTCTTCCTGCGCCAGCTGCAGGCCGATGCGAATCTCCTCGCCCTGCGACACGCCGTAGCTGCGCGCCAGCAGCAGGATCTGCTTGGCCAGCCGCGAGGCCAGGGGTCGGGTGTTGAGGTCCTCGACCTGGTCGAACATCAGCCGCAGCCGCCGGCAGTTCAGGCGCAGCAGCGCCTCGTACAGCTCGGTGTGGCGTTGCAGCAGGTCCTTGAAGTCGGGCTTGCGGATCACCAGCAGCGTGGTCTCGCCATGGGCGCTGGCGTCGTGCGTGCGGGGCAGGCCGTCGAAGAGGGCGATGTCGCCGAACCAGATGCCGGGCTCGACATAGGTCAACGTCACCTGCTTGCCCGACAGCGAGACCGAACTGACGCGCACCGCGCCCTTGGCCACGCCGATCCATTCCTCGGCCGGTTCGCCGCGCACCGACATCAGCGCGCCGTCGGCGAGGCGACGCACGGTGGCGCGCGCCAGAATGTCGCTGCGCAACGGCAGTGACAGCTTGGAGAACCACGGCCCCGACTCGATGTTGTTGCGTTCGGAAATTGTAAGAACCGAGCTGTTCATGCTTTGTCGCTGGCGTGACAGGCCAGCCGTCTCCTGAAAGATGCGGACGGGCCGCGTGTGTCGCGACCTCATCCGGCCTATTGTGAGGGACCCGCGGCGCGCCCCATGGCGCCGCGCCGATGCGCGCATGATGCGCGGGCGATGCGCGTCGCGGGCGAAGGAGGGGCGCTTTTCCGGGTTTGTCCCGGGGAGCGCCGTGCTAGAGTGAAACGCACTCCAACAGCAATGACAGCGGGCATGGATCGAGATCATCACGACCCGCGCGGCGTGTTGCCGTCGCATAGCGTTCTCGTGCTGGCCATCCTCGTGATGTCGGCGCCCGCGTGGAGTCTCGGCGTGGGCCGACCGCAGGCGGCCTCGTCGCTGGGGCAGCCCTTGAACCTGCTGTTCCCCGTCCAGCTCAATCCCGGTGAGAGCCTCACGCCCGACTGCGTGCGCGCCGAGGTCAGCGCGGGAGAGAACCCGTTGTCCGCCTCGGGCCTGCATTGGCAGATCGAGGGCGACCCCGGACGTCCCACCGGCGTGCGGCTGCGCAGCGTTCAGCGCATTGACGAGCCCATCGTCTCGGTGCAGCTGAGCGTGGGCTGCAGCGCGCGGCTCACGCGCCAGTACACCGCCTTCATCGATCCGCCCGGCCTGAATGCCGAACCGATGGCCGACACCGGCGCGACGACCGTGCCGCTGGTGTCGCCGGCGCTGCAGGCGCAGCGGGAAGGGCAGCCCGCCCGCGTGACTGAGGCGCCCCGTGTCTCGGCGCCCGTCAGTGCGGGCGAACCGGCATTGGCCGCGGCCGCGACGCCCAGGCCCTCCGCGGCCGAGCGCCCGCGCCGCGCCGCGCGTCGCGTCGCGCAGGCAAGTCCTGGCCCCGAGCGCGACGGCCGCGCCGCGGCGCCGGCGGCCGTTCGCCGCGAGGATCGCGCGACACGATCGTCCGCGCCCCGATTGAGCCTCGAACCCGCCGAGGCCCTGCAGTCGCCCGCGCCCGCGCTGCTGGCGGCCGAGGCCGCCGCCAGCGCGGCCAGCGCCGCCGAGGAGGCCCGCCAGCAGGTGCTGGCGATGCAGAAGCAGATCGCCGACCTGCAGGCGGAGCAGAAGCGCACGCTCGCCGCGATGAACACGCTGCGCCAGGACCTGCAGGCCGCGCGCGAACGGGCCGCCGGGACGGGTGGATCGTCCTCGACCTGGGTGCTGGGGCTGAGCCTGCTGAGCCTGGCGCTGGCGGCGAGCAGCCTGCTGCTGTGGCGCAGCAACCGCATGCAGCGGCGCGAGGCGGAACAGCACTGGCTGACCGATTCGCGTCAGGATGCCGAGGCGGAGATGCGGGGCGCCGCGACGGTGCCGCCGCCGATGCCCACCGGACCGTCGCCCTTCACGCCGACCGATCCGCACAGTTCGCCGGCCCCGTTGATGTCGCACCTGTCGACCGACGGGCCGCCCGCCTCGTCGGCGCCGACGACGATCCCGATGCCGCTCACCGCCGTCGAGGAACCGACCCGGCCCGGTCCGCTGACGCCGCCACCGGCGCGCGCGTCGACGCGGGCACCGACGAGCGCCGCCGACGACGCGCTGGAGGCGCTGGCCGCGCTCGAGGCCATGGAGGCGGTCGAGCCGCTGAGCCTGCAGTTCGATCGCGACGACACGCGGCCGGCGCCGTTCACCTCCGACCTGGGCGGCGTCGGCAGCCTGGTGACCGTCGATGAACTGATCGACCTGGAGCAGCAGGTCGATTTCTTCATGGTCCTGGGCCAGGACGACGCGGCCATCGAGCTGCTGTCCTCGCGCCTGAACCAGCGCGACGCGGCCAGCGGCCTGCCCTTCCTCAAGCTGATGGAGCTCTACCAGCGCCGCGGCGACCGCGAGGCCTTCGATCGCGTCGGTACGCGTTTCGCGGAGCAGTTCCATGCGCGCGCGCCGTCGTGGAGCGACGACCTGAACGAGGGCGAGGGGCTGGAGGCCCATGACGAACTGATCGATCGGCTCGAGGCCGCCTGGGTGGACGCCGAGGGCAGCATGAGCCTGCTGCAGGACCTGCTGTCCAAGCATCAGGAGTACAGCGGCGACCTGGGCCTGCCGGCCTACCGCGACCTGCTGCTGCTGTACGCCGTGGCCCGGGACCGCGCGGAGCACGAGGTCGACGGGCAGTCAATCGATGTCGTGCTGCCGCTGGATGCGACGGCGCACGCGGACCAGATGGCGACCATGGTCTGGCAGTCGCCACCGCCGCCGCCGGGCGTGCCGGCCCCGCGGTCGGTGCTCACGCAGTCGGTCGACCTGGACCTGTCTCTGGTGGACGACGAGCCGCCGAGAGACGCCAAGGGCCGCTGACGCGCGTTGCGGGCCGCCAGCGGCCGGCCCGGCCTCAGATCCGCTTCAGGCGGTCGAGCGCGAGGTCCAGCGTCTCGTCCTTCTTCGCGAAGCAGAAGCGGATGACCTTCGCGTCGCTGCCGCCGCCGTAGAAGGCCGACAGCGGAATCGCCGCGACGCCGATCTCGCGAGTCAGCCACTGGCACATCGCCATGTCGTCGAGCGCGGCCAGCTCGGGCCGCAGGCCGCCGTAGTCCACGCACTGGAAGTAGCTGCCCGGGCAGGGGCGCAGCACGAAACCCGAGTCCGCCAGTCCGGCGCGGAAGCGGTCGCGCTTGCGCTGGTAGAAGTCGCTCAGGCCGAGGTAGGGCGCCGGATCGCGCATGTAGGCGGCGATACCGTGCTGCATCGCCGAATTGACGGTGAACACGTTGTACTGGTGCACCTTGCGGAACTCCGCCGTGAGCGCAGCCGGCGCCGCCACGTAACCCACCTTCCAGCCGGTCACGTGGTAGGTCTTGCCGAAGCTGGAGACGACGAGGCTGCGCGCCGCCAGTTCCGGCAGGCGCGACACGCTCTGGTGCGTGTGGCCGTCGTAGACCATGTGCTCGTAGACCTCGTCGCTGATCACCAGCACCTCGGTGCCGTCGAGCAGCTCGGCCAACTGCCGCAGCTCGTCGGCGCTCCAGACCGCGCCGCTGGGGTTGTGCGGGCTGTTGATCATGATCGCCCGCGTGCGCGGCGTGAGCGCGGCGCGCAGCCGGTCGAAGTCGGGGCGGAAGCTCTGCGGGTCCAGCGGCACCGCCACCCGCACGCCGCCGGCCAGCGCGATGTTGGGCGCATAGCTGTCGTAGGCGGGCTCCAGCACGATCACCTCGTCGCCGGGATGCACCACCGCCAGCAGCGCCGTCAGGATCGCCTGCGTCGCGCCGGCCGTGACGGTGATCTCGCTGTCCGGGTCATACGCATGGCCGTAGAGCGTCTCGACTTTGGCGGCGATCGCCTGGCGCAGCGCCGGCACGCCGGGCATCGGCGGGTACTGGTTGTGGCCGGCGCGCATCGCGGCGTCGACGGCGTCCAGCAAGGCCGGATCGCCGTCGAAGTCCGGGAAGCCCTGGCCCAGGTTGACGGCCTGGTGCTGCTGCGCCAGCGCCGACATGACGCTGAAGACCGTCACCCCCAGTTGGGGCAGGCGGCTCGCGGGAACGGGGGTGTGAACACGCATGGTGGGATCGATGAAGGGGCGGGTCGGAAGCGGGGGAGGCGCTGGAGGTGGCCGTGATCGGATCGGGGGAAGGCGTCGGGTGGGCGCTTGTTGCGCGTCAGAGGTCGTAGTCGCTGGCCTCGCCGCTCATCGCGCGCTGCAGCAGCGTGCGGTTGAGCCGGTCGGACAGCAGCTCGGCGAAGCTGTAGACGTAGTTGCGCAGGTAGGCGCCGCGCTTGAAGGCGATGCGCGCGACGTTCTGGCCCAGCAGGTGGCCCAGTGGCCGCGACACCAGTTCGCCGCCGGGCGGGTCCTCGCGCACCGCCATCTCGGCGACGATGCCGATGCCCAGTCCCAGCCGGACATAGGTCTTGATGACGTCCGAATCGATCGCCTCGAGCACGATGTTGGGCGTCAGATGCCGCTGCGCGAAGGCCCGGTCGATGCGGGTGCGGCCGGTGAAGCTGGGGTGGTAGGACACCAGCGGCTGCTGGGCGAGCTGCTCCAGGTCGATGCGCTCGACCTGCGCGAGCGGATGCTCCGCGCGCATCACCAGCACGTGCTGCCATTCGTAGGCGGGCAGGGTGACGAGCTCCTCGAACTGCGACAGCGACTCGGTGGCCAGGCCGACGTCGGCGGTCTCGTCGATCAGCATCCGGGCGACCTGGTCGGGGCTGCCCTGGTGCAGGCCGATGTTGACCTGCGGGAACTGCCGGCGCAGCTGGGTGACGGGCCCCGGCAGCACATAGCGGGCCTGGGTGTGGGTGGTGGCGATCGACAGCGTGCCGACGTCCTGCTTGGAGTACTCCTCGCCGATGCGCTTGAGGTTGCCGACCTCGCGCATGATGATCTCGATCGACTTCAGCACCTGGCGCCCCGGCTCGGTGATGCTGCGCAGCCGCTTGCCATGGCGCGAGAAGATGTCGACGCCGAGCTCCTCCTCGAGCTCCAGGATCGCCTTGGAGACGCCCGGCTGCGAGGTGTAGAGCGCCTTGGCCGTCTCGGTCAGGTTGAGGTTGCGGCGCGCGGCCTCTTGGACGAAGCGGAACTGGTGCAGGTTCATGGCGTGGTCATCGCAGGCGTCAGGCCTGGGGCAGCACGGTCGGGGTGGAAGGGTCGAGCGGATCGGCGGGCAGGGTGACGCCGGAGATGAGGTCCAGCGTCGCGCCCGCCATCGCGCGGATGACGGAGGCCTGTTCGCCGATCGCGTCGTGCAGCACGAACAGCACCTGCGGGTGCGTCGCGCGCAGCGACTCGACCAGCGGCGGCACGTCCCGTCGCACATGGCCGCTGGCGCCGAGGAACATCGGCACGATCTGAATGCGGCTGCAGCCGCGCGCGGCCAGGGCGCCGGCGGCGGTGGCGATGTCCGGGGCCATCAGCTCCAGGTAGGCCAGCGCGATCGGCAGGTCGGGCCGCCGCGTCTGCAGCTCGGCGGCGATGGCCTGGAACGGGGCGGCCCAGGCCGGATCCCGGGCGCCGTGGGCGAAGAGCAGCAGACCGTCCATCAGCAGTCCTCCGTCGGTTGAAGCGGCCGGATCGCGGCCGGGGGAAGGGTCCGGCGGGTGCCGGACCGGCGGGCGGCGCTCCCGCCCTTCATCGATAGCGCACCAGCCAGTAGAACGCCGCCATCGAGATGCCCAGGTAGAGCAGGCTGGGCGCGGACGCCACCAGCCAGGGGGTCCAGTCGCGCAGCAGCCCGAGGTGGCCGGTGATCGCGTTCAGCACCACGAAGCTGATGCCCAGCATGATGCCGCCGAAGACCTTGACGCTGATGCCGCCCGAGCGGAAGTGCAGGTAGGCGAAGGGCAGCGCCAGCGCCACCATCACCATGCAGGCGAACGGATAGAAGGCCTTGCGCCAGAACTGGATCTCCGGCTGCGCCGAGGACTGCTCCTGCGAGGACAGGTGGCGGGTGTAGCGGTAGAGCTCCAGCGTGGACATGTTCCAGGTCGGCTGCACCGCCGCGGACACCACGCCCGCCGGCAACTGGCTCTGCCAGTCGAAGCGCGGCAGCAGGACCTCGTGGATGGCGGGGTTCTCGGACAGCTTGTCCTGCGGCGCCGCGGGGTCCTTGGGCTGCGGCGCGTTGGCGGCCGGCTGGCTCAGCGGGGTCGCCACGCGCGACCACTGCGTCAGCCGCACCTCGTTCATCTGCCAGCGGCCGGTGGCGTCGACGGTGGCGCTCTTGGCCGTCAGCCGGGTCGCCATCGCACCCTTGCTGTCGAACTCGAAGACCAGCACGTCCTCCATCGTCCCGTTCGAGCGGGCCCGCCCGACGTGCACGGCGTAGCTGAAGTCGCCGATGCGGTCCTTCATCCACGCGCCCTGCGCGTTCGTGACGCCGCCGCTGGCGGTGGACTTGAGCAACTGCGCCTGGCGGTCCGCCCAGGGGTTGACGAAGTCGCCCACCACGAAGGCCAGCACCGCGAAGGCCAGCGCCATCACGCTCAGCAGGCCCAGCGCGCGCTGCGGCCCCAGGCCGCCGGTGCGCAGGATGGTGAATTCGCTGGACTGCGCCAGCCGCGCCATGCTGAAGATGGTGCCGATCAGCACCGCGATCGGCATCAGTTCGTAGAAACGGCCCGGCAGCTTCAGCACGCTGGACCACACCGCCAGTCCCAGGCCCAGGCCCAGGCGCTGGAAGCGGTCCAGGTCGTCGATGAAGTCCAGGAAGAAGAACAGCGCCAGGAACCCGGCCATGACCAGGGTGAAGGAACTGAGGATGTCGCGGTACAGCAGCCGCCGCACGGTTCTCATGTGGGCACTCCCGGCGTGGACGAGGACATCGAGGCCGGCGCGATGACCACGCCCGCCGGGACCGGGCCCAGCACGGTCTCGGCATAGGCCGGGTTCTCCAGCGGCGCCGGCAGCACGCCGCTGCGCGGGGCGCCCAGGCGCGCGCCCTGTTCGCGCCAGAGCAGCAGCAGCATGGTCACGACGAAGGCGCCGCCATGCAGCGCCAGCATCGCGGGCCCCAGCTTCATCTTGTTGCCCACCACCCAGGTCTGGGTCAGGTTGATCAGGTTGAAGTAGACGATGAAGGCCAGCAGCGCGAACAGCAGGTTCCAGTTGCTGGCGCGGCGCGGGTTGGTCGCCGAGATGCCGATGCCCAGCAGCACCAGGTTGACGCAGCCCAGGATCATGCCGAAGCGCCAGGCCAGCTCGCCGTCGTTCTGCGGCGAGCGGTCGACCAGCAGGTCCAGCGTCGGACGCGTCTTCGGCGCGCGCTTGCCGTCGGCGCGCATCACCTCGTCGTCGACCACCACCTGGTATTGCTGGAAGCGCGCGACCGACTTGTCGCCGTTGCGCAGGTCCACGTCGTTGCGTTGGCCGTGCTCCAGCACGAGGACGCGCTGGTTGTTCTTGTATTGCAGCGCGCCGCGCGCCGAGGTCGTCACCGACTCCAGGTGCTCGGTGTTGTTCATGATGAAGACGTTGCGCGCCGCAGCCTCGTCGGCCGGGTCGCGTTCAATGAAGAACACCCGCGAGCCGTCGTTGGAGCTCTGGAACTGCCCCGGCGCGACCCGGGACAGGTCGCTGCGCTGCTCGAACTGCTCGCGCAGCTGGGCGCTGTTCTCGTTGCTCCACGGCCAGACGATGGTCATCAAGACCGTCACCACCACCAGCACCGGCGAGGCCATCGTCAGCACCGGCCGCACGAAGCGCGTCAGGCCCAGGCCGCTGGCGAACCAGATGGTCATCTCCGATTCCTTGTACATGCGCCCCAGCGACATGACGACGGCGACGAACAGCGACAGGCTCAGCATCACCGGCAGCTGAGCCAGGGCCAGGTAGCCCAGCGACAGCAGCACATGCTGCGGTGCCACCGTGCCCTTGGCCGCCATGCCGAGGGAGCGCACCAGCAGCATCGTCACGACGATGGTCAGGATGACCACGAAGGCCAATCCGAAACTGCGGGCGAGTTCTTTGCGTACTGATGAATCGAATAACATCCGGGCACTTTATCTACTTCTCGGTATTATGGACTTTCGCTCTCAGCTCGCGTCCCTCGACGCCCTGTCGTCGCACGGCGCCGACGCCCTGGTGCTGATCGTCGCCGGCGACAGCCTGCCGGCGTCGCTCGACAAGACCGTCTCCGCCCTGGTCAAGGACGCCATCAAGCTCGGCGACTTCGAGCTGAAGGCGGGTCAGGTCTTGTCCCTGGTCCGTCCCGCCGGCCTGAAGGCCCCGCGCCTGATCGTGGCCGCCAGTGGTTCGACGCTCAAGGCGGCGCGTTCCGCGCTGACCGCGGCGCTGGGCCAGCTCAAGGGCAAGGGCGCGACCGGCGCCTCGGTGGCCTATGCCGGCTTCGGCGCCGAGCTGACCGAGTCCCTGGCCGAGCAGACCGTGCTGGCCGCCCAGGACGCCGTCTATGTCTACCGCGAAACCAAGCCCAGCGCGCCCGCCGCGTCCAAGCTGACGAAGATCGCCCTGCTGCATGGCAAGGACGAGGCCAAGGCGGTCAAGGCCGGCCTGACGCGCGGCCAGGCCATCGGCGCCGGCATCGCGGTGGCGCGTGAATGCGCCAACCTGCCGCCCAACGTCGCCACGCCGGCCTACCTGGCGGACCAGACCAAGGCGCTGGCCAAGAGCCACGGCATCAAGGTCGAGGTGCTGGACCAGAAGGGCATCGAGAAGCTGGGCATGGGCTCCTTCCTGTCGGTGGCCAAGGGCTCCGACGTGCCGCCGCGCTTCATCGTTGCCAAGTACGAAGGCGCCGCCAGAACGCAGGCGCCCATCGTGCTGGTGGGCAAGGGCATCACCTTCGATTCGGGCGGCATCTCGCTCAAGCCGGGCGCCGGCATGGACGAGATGAAGTTCGACATGGGCGGCGCCGCCTCCGTGCTGGGCACGCTGCGCGCGGTGGCCGAGCTCAAGCCCAAGATCAACCTGGTCGTGCTGATCGCCGCCTGCGAGAACATGCCCAGCGGCCGCGCGGTCAAGCCGGGCGACGTGGTGACCTCGATGTCGGGCCAGACCATCGAGATCCTGAACACCGACGCCGAAGGCCGCCTGATCCTGTGCGACGCGCTGACCTATGCCGAGCGCTTCAAGCCCGCGGCCGTGGTCGACGTCGCGACGCTGACCGGCGCCTGCGTGATCGCGCTGGGCGGCGTGCGCTCCGGCATGTACGCGAGCGACGACGAACTGGCGGCCGCGCTGAGCGCCGCCGGCGAGACGGCGCTCGATCCGTGCTGGCGCCTGCCGCTGGACGACGACTACGCCGACGGCCTGAAGACCAACTTCGCCGACGTCGCCAACGTCGCCGGCCGCGAGGGCGGTTCCATCACGGCGGCCAAGTTCCTGCAGCGCTTCGCCTCCAAGTACCGCTGGGGCCACCTGGACATCGCCGGCACCGCCTGGAAGGGCGGCGGCGCCAAGGGCGCCACCGGCCGTCCGGTCGGCCTGCTGACGCACTTCGTGCTGTCGCAGGTCCGCTGAGCGCGCCGCGTTCCTCGGAAGCTGAACAGGGAAGGGCGGGTCCGGTGACGGAGGTCAACTTCTATACCGGCGTGCCCGACCGCCAGGTCTACGCCTGCCGCCTGCTGCGCAAGACGCAGGCGGCCGGGCTGACCGTCGGGGTCTGGGGACCGATGCGGCTGCTCGAGCGACTCGACGAGACGCTCTGGACCTTCGATCCCGGCGAGTTCCTGCCCCACCTGCTGCTGCGCGGCGGCACGCCGGAACTGCTGCGCGAGCGCACCCCCATCCTGCTCTCGGACCAGCTCGACGCGCTGGCCGGGTGCCGGGTGCTGCTGAATTTCGAGCCGGGCGTGCCGCCGGGCATCGAACGCTTCGAGCGCGTGCTGGAGCTGGTCTCCACCGATGCCGAACAGGTCGCCGCGGGACGCGCGCGATTCAAGGCCTACAAGGCCCTCGGCCTGACGCTGAACCATCACGTGATGTCGGCTTGAACGCCGGCGTCGATCGCCACGAACGTTCACCGCGACCGATCGCGCCGCGGTGGTGCCGCCGCGCGCGGGCGTGGTGCCGCGATGCCCATGGACAGGGCGCTGGCGGGGCTTGTCGGGCGTCGGGTGGGCGGAATTCCGCACTCTTCGCGCAGGGGCTGTGTGCGCCTTCGCACTCCTGTGAAAACCATCCGGGTTTGCCCCGGTGACAGGGGCGCGACAACGCCTGCGCCGTGACCGCGTTCACAGCATTTTCACTATGGAAACGGCTCCGCCTTTCGGGGTATGGTCGCTCGCGTTGAGAACTCAACGTCATTCCACATATCCCGAGTCGGAGGTTCCTAGATGCAATCCAAGCTGAATGTGATCGTGGGCGCAATCGCCATTGCCGCGAGCGGCGCCGCGATGGCGCAGGATGCGGTGGTCAAGATCGGCCACGTGGGTCCGACCAGCGGCGCGATCGCGCACCTGGGCAAGGACAACGAACTGGGCGCCAAGATGGCCATCGACGAGCTGAACGCCAAGGGCGTGACGATCGGCGGCAAGAAGGTCAAGTTCGAACTGCTGGCCGAAGACGACGCCGGCGATCCCAAGCAAGGCACCGCCGCCGCCCAGAAGCTGGTCGACTCCAAGGTCAACGGCGTGGTCGGCCACCTGAACTCGGGCACGACCATCCCCGCGTCCAAGATCTACAGCGATGCCGGCATCCCGCAGATCTCGCCGTCGGCGACCAACCCCAAGTACACCCGCAACGGCTACAAGACCGCGTTCCGCGTCGTGGCTGACGACGTGCACCTGGGCGGCACGCTGGGCAAGTACGCGGTGACCACGCTCAAGGGCAAGTCCATCGCCGTCATCGACGACCGCACCGCCTACGGCCAGGGCGTCGCCGACGAATTCGAGAAGGGCGTCAAGGCCGCCGGCGGCAAGGTCGTCGGCCGTGAATTCACCAACGACAAGGCCACGGACTTCACCGCCATCCTGACCTCCCTGAAGGGCAAGAAGCCCGACGTCGTCTTCTTCGGCGGCATGGACGCCGTGGCCGGCCCGATGCTGCGCCAGATGAAGCAGCTGGGCATCGAAGCCAAGTTCATGGGCGGCGACGGCATCTGCACGGCCGAACTGCCCAAGCTGTCCGCCGGCACCATCAGCGACAGCCAGGTCGTCTGCGCGGAAGCGGGCGGCGTGGAAGGCGAATCGAAGAAGTCGCTGGACGCCTTCAAGACCAAGTTCAAGGACAAGTACAAGGTCGACGTCCAGATCTACGCCCCGTACGTCTATGACGCGGTCAACGTGATGGTCGACGCCATGGTCAAGGCCAAGTCCGCCGACCCCAAGGTCTACCTGCCCGTGCTGGCCAAGACCTCGGACTACAAGGGCGTGACCGGCACGATCGCCTTCGACGCCAAGGGCGACATCAAGAACGGCGCGCTGACCCTGTACACCTACAAGGGTGGCAACCGCGAGCAGATCGCCGTGGTGCGCTGATCCTCCAAGCGCTGCAAGGTTGAAGGACGCCCACTTCGGTGGGCGTTTTTTTTCGTCCGTGGCCATGCGACATGGCGCTGTCCCCTGATCGAGGGATCACCCCCTCACTCGCGTGCATTCCCGCACGAGAGCCCCCCAAAGCATTCAGTCAGGGGGTTTGCGCCTCCGAGGCGCTACCGACAATGGCCTGCGTCAGCGTGCCGAGGGATCGATTCGGGGATCCGGCGGCGGTCGACGTGAGACGGGTTCAACCGGGTCGGATTGCAAGGCGGACGCCCCTGCAAACAGGGGGCTTTCAAGCCTGGGGGGCGCAGGCATGATGCCCCCCGCAGCGAACAGGGTCCTCCTCTGGAGGGGGTGTTCGCGACGAGCGGTCCAGAGAGGTTCACCCGGGTCGGCGACAGCGTCCCAAGAGGATGCCGTGACCAGCTTTGGGGACGGGCATGATTCGAATTTTTAACCACTACCTCCATCGTCGTACCCTGATCCAGGTGCTGTTCGACCTGGGCCTGATCGTCGCGGCGGTGTTCGCGGTCGCGCTGAGCCACGGCAGCGGCGAGCACATGATGAGCTTCGCGGCGTCCTATGGCCTGTCACTGGCCGGCGGCATGTTCGTCATCAACTCCGCGTCCGGCCTCTACTCCCAATCCCACAAGCGCTCGCTGACGCAGTCCTGCGCCCGCGCGCTGTTCGCGCTGCTGATCGGCCTGCCGCTGGCCTACGGCCTGTTCAGCCTGATCCCCGCCACCGTCTCCCACCGCGACCTGCTGACCACGACCGCCATGCTGGCCGTCGCGCTGGTGATGGTGCACCGCGTCTACGCGGCGCATTCCGGCGTGCAGGGCGCGGGCCGGACCAAGATCCTGATCTTCGGCAGCGGCCACGCCGCGCTGGCCGTCAGCGAGAGCCTGCGCGCCGCCGATCCGCATGCGCAGATCGTCGGTTTCCTGCCGGGCCCCAACGAGGTCGATCCGCAGGTGCCCGCCCACCAGCTGCTGGCCGCCGGCGAGACCCTGACCGACGCCGCGATGCGCCTGGGCGTGGACGAGATCGTCGTGGCGCTGTCCGAGCGCCGCGGCGGCTCCATGCCGCTGCGCCAGCTGCTGGACTGCAAGCTCTACGGCATCCGCGTCGTGGACCTGGCCACCTACTTCGAGAAGACGCTGGCGCAGATCAAGATCAGCCACGTCCACGCCGGCTGGCTGATCTTCGGCGACGGCTTCAACCAGGGCGTGCTGCGCAGTGCCGTCAAGCGCGCCTTCGACCTGGTGTCCTCGCTGGTGCTGCTGGTGGCGACCGCGCCGATCATGGCGGTCACCGCGCTGCTCATCAAGCTGGAATCGCCCGGCAGCATCTTCTACACGCAGGAGCGCGTGGGCCTGAACGGCGCCACCTTCAAGGTGATCAAGTTCCGCAGCATGCGCAACGACGCCGAGAAGGACGGCCGCCCCCAGTGGGCGACCAAGAACGATGCCCGCGTGACCCGCGTCGGCAACTTCATCCGCAAGGTCCGCATCGACGAACTGCCGCAACTGATCAACGTGCTGCGCGGCCAGATGAGCATGGTGGGCCCGCGTCCCGAGCGGCCCTTCTTCGTCGACGAGCTGGTCGCGCAGATTCCGTACTACGCGGTGCGCCACAGCGTGAAGCCGGGCGTGACCGGCTGGGCGCAGGTGCGCTACGAATACGGCTCCACCATCGAGGACTCGCTGGAGAAGCTCCAGTACGACCTGTACTACGTCAAGAACCACACGCTGTTCCTCGATCTGCTGATCATGCTGGAGACGGTGGCGGTGGTCCTGACGGGCCGGGGGGCGCGCTGAGCGCGACGGCGGAGCGACCCGCTCCCGGCGTCCCGTTCCCGCGCCCGCCTCGGAACGCGGCCCGCGCGCCGGGACCCTGATCCATGTGGGCAGACACCCTGAACCTCGGCACCGCGTCCGGGATCGTCGCGGTATTGGCGCACCTGGCCCTGGCGGTCGTGGTGCTGCCGCAGTTCGGCCAGCACCGGCGCCGCGCGCTGCGGCTCGAGGCCGCGCTGCTGCTCAGCGCCGTCTGGGCGGGGCTGGACGCGGCGGTCGAGCAGGGCTGGCTCGGGTCCCACCAGTGGCCCGCGCTGGTGCTGCTGCCCATCTGCGACGCGCTGCGCTACGGCGCGTGGTTCTCCTTCATCCTGGCGCTGATCGAATCGCGCGGTGACGACGGCCAGGCGCGCAGCGCCGGCGTCGCGCGGCCGCTGCAGTGGCTGGCCTGGGCGGGCGTGGCGGCCGCGGTCGCGCTGCCGCTGTGGCGCTATTGGGGCGACGCGCCGCTGGCCCAGATGCAGCGTCCGATGACGATGGCCTGGCTGGGTTTGGGCGTCTTCGGCCTGGTGCTGCTCGAGCAGATGCTGCGCAACATCCACAGCGACGCGCGCTGGAATGCCAAGCCGGTCTGCCTGGGCCTGGGCGCAGTCTTCGCGTTCGACGTGTTCGTGTTCTCGCAGGCCTCGCTGTTCCAGCAATTCGACGGCGACGCGCTGAGCGTGCGCGCCGCCGTGCACAGCCTGGCCGTGCCGCTGCTGTGGCTGGCCAGCCGGCGCCACAAGAAGTGGCTGGACAAGCTCCATGTCTCGCGCACCGCGGCCTTCCATTCGGCCACGCTGCTGATCGTGGGCGTCTACCTGCTGGGCGTCTCGGGCATCGGCTACTACGTGCGCTACACCGGCGGCGAATGGGGCCGCGCGCTGCAGCAGGTGCTGCTGGCCGTGGGTGTGCTGGCGCTGCTGACGATGGGCCTGTCGGGCTCGCTGCGCGCCAAGCTGCGCGTCTACATCAGCAAGCATTTCTTCAGCTACCGCTACGACTACCGCCAGGAGTGGCTGCGCTTCACCGCGATGCTGTCGGCCAGCGCCTCGCCGGCGGAGCTGGGCGAGTCGGTGATCCGCGGGCTGGCGCACCTGGTGGAGAGCCCCTCGGGCGCGCTGTGGCTGCGCCGCGCGCCCGCGGCCGGCGCCGACGGCGAGTACCAGCAGGCCGCGCGCTGGAACCTCAACGACGACCGCCAGCCGCTGGCCGCCGACGCCGCGCTGCTGCACCTGCTGCAGGAGCGCGCCTGGATCGTCGACCTGGACGAATGGCGCCGCGACCCCGGCGCCTACGAGCACGCGCCGCTGCCGGCCGCGCTGGCCGGCGATGCGCGCCACTGGCTGCTGGTGCCGCTGATCAACGCGGGCACGCTGACCGGCTGGGTGATCCTGGGGCAGCCGCGCACGCGGCTGGAACTGAACTGGGAAGTGCGGGACCTGCTGCGCACCGCCGCCCAGCAGGCCGCCAGCTACCTGGCGCAGATGCAGGCGGCCGAGGCGCTGCTGGAGGCGCGCAAGTTCGAGGCCTTCAACCGCATGTCGGCCTTCGTCGTGCATGACCTCAAGAACATCGTCACGCAGCTGTCGCTGATGATGAAGAACGCCAAGCGGCTGCGCGACAACCCGGAGTTCCAGCAGGACATGCTGGACACGGTCGAGAACTCGCTGGACAAGATGCGCCAGCTGATGCTGCAGCTGCGCGAGGGCGACAAGCCGCATCACGGCAGCGCCGGTGGCGTGGCGCTGACGGCGATCGCGCGGCGCCTGGCCGCGGCGGCGGTCGGCAAGGGCCGCGGCCTGGAGCTGGAGCTGCGCGACGAGGTCAGCGCGCGCGGCCATGAGGAACGGATCGAGCGCGTGCTCGGCCACGTGGTGCAGAACGCGCTGGACGCGACGCCGATCGACGGCCGCGTCACGCTGCGGCTGCAGCGCGTGGGCAGCCACGCGCAGGTGGAAGTGGAAGATACTGGCTGCGGCATGTCGCAGGAGTTCATCGATCAACGGCTGTTCAAGCCGTTCCAGACGACGAAGGCGGCGGGCATGGGCATCGGCGCCTACGAGAGCTACCAGTACCTGCAGGAACTAGGGGGGAAGATCAACGTGGAAAGCGCGCCCGGACGAGGCACCAAGGTCACCATCTTGCTGCCGCTGTTTTTCGCCCAGTCGGGCAGCGACGCCGGCCTGGTGGAGGCGCGATGAGCCCCGCCGCAGCGCCGATCGCCGGCCCCGCCGCATCTCTTCCGCAAGGCCCCGCGCGGCGGAGGGAGCGAGCATGAGCGCCCAGCCCCCTTCGCTGCTCATCGTCGAGGACGACCTCGCGCTGCAGAAGCAGCTCAAGTGGTCGATGGACCGCTTCGAGTCGGTCACGGCCGACGACGTCGCCAGCGCCGTGCTGCAGTTCCGCCGCCACAAGCCGCCGGTGGTCACAATGGACCTGGGCCTGCCGCCGGACCAGGACTCGACCTCCGAGGGCTTCCGCCTGCTCGAGAAGCTGATCGAGCTGGAGCCCGGCACCAAGGTCATCGTGCTCACCGGCCAGAACGACCAGAGCAACGCGCTGCGGGCCATCCGCATGGGCGCCTACGACTTCCTGGCCAAGCCGGTCGATCCCGACGTGCTGGTGCTGACCGTCGAGCGCGCGATGCGCCTGCACGAGCTGCAGCAGGAGAACCAGCGCCTGCTGACGCAGCAGGACGGCGAGCCCACCGGCCGGCTGCTGACGCGCGACCCGCAGATGCAGCGCATCTGCCGCACCGTCGAGCGCGTGGCCGGCAGCGACGCCACCGTGCTGCTGCTGGGCGAGAGCGGCACCGGCAAGGAGGTGCTGGCGCAATCGCTGCACGATGCGTCCAAGCGCAAGGGCCGCTTCGTCGCGATCAACTGCGCGGCCATCCCCGAGGCGCTGCTCGAGAGCGAGCTCTTCGGCTACGAGCGCGGCGCCTTCACCGGCGCGACCAAGACCACCGTCGGCAAGATCGAGACCGCGCATGGCGGCACGCTGATGCTGGACGAGATCGGCGACCTGCCGATGCCGCTGCAGGCCAAGCTGCTGCGCTTCCTGCAGGAGCGCAGCATCGAGCGGCTGGGCGGGCGCCAGGAGATCGCGGTGGACGTGCGCATCGTCGGCGCGACGCACCAGGACCTGAAGGCCAAGATCGCGCAGGGCCTGTTCCGCGAAGACCTGTTCTACCGCCTGGCCGAGATCGTGGTCGACATCCCGCCGCTGCGCGATCGCGTCGGCGACGCGGTGCTGCTCAGCCATGCCTTCCTGCGCCGCTTCTCGTCGGAGCAGCGCCGGCCCATCCTGCGCCTGGCCGACGACGCAATCCGCGCCGTCGAGGGCCACCGCTGGCCGGGCAACGTGCGCGAGCTGCAGAACGTGATGAAGCGCGCGTCCATCATGGCCGACGGCGACCGCATCACCGCCGACGACCTCAACCTGCCGCTGCCCGCCGGCGGCGAGGCCGCCGCCGAGGAGCCCGAACTCGACCTGCGCGCCGTGCGCGAGCGCGCCGAGCGCCAGGCCGTGGTGGCCGCGCTGGCCCGCACCGACGGCAACATCGCCAAGGCCGCCGACCTGCTGGGGGTCAGCCGGCCGACTCTGTACGACCTGATGTCCCGCCTCGGGGTGAAGGCATAGGCATGAAGGCCTGAGCGCCGCGCCGCCGTCCGCCACCGCACCGATCCTCCGACACCCACCGACAGCGAAAGAGACACGCATGTCCCGCAAGCCCGCGCACCGCCCACCGACCGGTTCCTTCCACGGCTCCTCCCGCAGCGCGCCTGCCGGCCTCCCGCGGGCCCTGCAGCGCGGCGCGACCGCGCTGGCGCTGGGGTCGGCGCTGCTGCTGTCGGCCTGCCTGGGCGAATCCGCGCAGGACCTGGTGAATTCCGCCAAGACGCACCTGGAGAAGAAGGACCACAAGGCCGCGATCATCCAGCTCAAGAACGCGCTGCAGAAGGACGGGTCGCTGGCGGAGGCCCGCTACCTGCTGGCCAAGGCGCTGCTGGACAGCGGCGACGTCGCCGGCGCCGCGATCGAGGCGGAGAAGGCGCGCGCGCAGGGCTTCGGCGGCGATGCGCTGACCGCGCTCCAGGCCCGGCTGCTGCTGATGCAGGGGAAGGTCGACGAACTGATCGGCCAGTACGGCAGCCGCCACCTGCAGACCGCCGCCGACGAGGCCGACCTGCAGACCACGCTGGTCGGCGCCTACGTCGCCCGCCAGAAGCTGGCCGACGCCCGCAAGGCCGCCGACGCCGCCGTGCGCGCGGCGCCCGACAGCGTGGCGGTGCGGCTGGTCAACGTGCGGCTGCTCACCAGCGAGGGCAAGCTGCCCGAGGCGCGCGAGGAGGTCGAGCGCGTGCTGGCCAAGTCGCCGCAGGCGGCCGAGGCCTGGCAGCTCAAGGGCGAGCTGCAGGTGCTGGCCGACGCGCCGGCGGCCGAATCGATCGCCAGCTTCCGCAAGGCGCTGGAGTTCGACAAGAAGCTGGTCGGCGCCCATGCCGGCCTGATCAACCAGCTGATGCGCACCGGCGACAAGGCCGCGGCCAAGGACGCGGTCGCCGCGATGAAGGCAGCCGCGCCGCAGCATGCGCAGACCTTCTACTACGCGGCCGTCTTCGCGATGGACGCGGGCCAGGTGAAGGAGGCGACCGCGCTGGCGCAGGCGCTGCTGAAGGTCGCGCCGAACAACGAGCGCGCGCTGTTCCTGGCCGGTCGCGTCGCGCAGGCCAACGGCGACCTGCGCCAGGCCGAGGCGAACTACGGCAAGCTGATCCAGGCCTCGCCCGAGGCGCAGTCGGCCCGCGTCGCGCTGGCCCAGCTGCAGCTGCGCGGCGGCGACGCCGAGCAGGCGATGACGACGCTGCAACCGGCGCTCGACGGCAAGGCGCCGTCGGCCGAGGTGCTGGCGCTGGCCGCCGAGATCCGCCTCAAGCAGGGGCAGGGCGCCGAGGCCGAGCGCTTCCTCGCCCGCGCCGCCGAGGTCAATCCGAACGACGTGCGCAGCCGGGTCGGCCTGGCGCTGGGCCAGATCCAGAAGGGCCAGGAGGCTGCCGGCGTGGCCGCGCTGCGCAAGCTCTCGGCCGAGGACAAGGGCACCTCCGCCGACATCGCGCTGATCAGCGTGCTGGCGCGCAAGAAGGACTACGAGGCCGCGACGCAGGCGATCGCCGCGCTGGAGAAGAAGGATCCCAAGTCCTCGACCGCGCCCGAGCTGCGCGGCCGCATGGCGCTGCTGCGCGGCGACCGCGCCGGCGCGCGCGCCGCCTTCGACGAGGCGGTCCGGCGCGAGCCCACCTCGATGACCGCGGCCAACAGCCTGTCCACCATGGACCTGCAGGACCGCAAGGCCGAGGACGCCGTCAAGCGCTACGAGGTGGTGCTCAAGGCCGATCCGAAGAACCTGCGCGCCGAGATGGCGACCATGGGGCTGAAGCTGGCGCACAAGCTGGTCGAGAAGGACGTGGCGATCAAGCGCCTGACCGAACTGGCCCGGCAGCATCCGGACGACCCGACGCCGCGCCAGGCGGCGGTCGGCCTGCTGATGGAGCAGAAGGACTTCAAGACCGCGCTGTCGCTGGCCCAGGAAGGCGTCACGGCGAGCCCGGACAACCCGGCGCTGATCGACCTGCTGGGCCAGGTGCAGGCCGCCACCGGCGACCGCCAGCAGGCCATCAGCAGCTTCAACAAGGTCGCGACGCTGCAGCCGCGCTCGCCGCTGGGACCGCTGCGCCTGGCCGACCTGCACCTGCTGGCCGGCGACAAGGAGGCCGCGGCCGCGGCGCTCAAGCGGGCCCAGGCGATCGGGCCCGGCGACGGCGAGCTGGCGCGCAAGGTGGTCGAGAAGGCCTTGCAGATGGGCCGCCCGGACCTGGCGCTCGTCGCGGTCAAGGGCCTGCAGCAGGCGCAGCCCAAGTTCGGCCTGGGCTGGAAGCTCGAAGGCGACGTGGCGCGCAGCCGGCGCGACTTCCCCGCCGCGGTGACCGCCTACCGCAAGGCCGACCAGCTGGCCGCCGAGGCCGGCGCCACCACCGCCAACACCGAGTTGGCGATCGTGCTGCACAGCACGCTGATCGAGTCCGGCCGCAAGGACGAGGCCGAGCGTTACGCCGCCGCCTACCTGGCCAAGTACAAGACCGACGAGCTGTTCCAGTACCACCTGGGCGACGTGGCGCTCAACAGCGGCCGCTATCCCGAGGCGGAGCAGCGCTACCAGGCGGTGCTGGCCGCCAATCCGATGAACGCGGCGGCGGCCAACAACATCGCCTGGCTGCGCTTGCGGGCCGGCAAGGCGGACGAGGGCTTGAAATTTGCCGAGCAAGCGAACAAGCTCCGCCCCAACGTGCCGCCTTACATGGACACGCTGGCGGAGGCCCTCGCCGCCAAGGGCCAGAACGCCAAGGCCGTCGAGGTGCAGAAGGAAGCCGTGAAGCAGGCGCCGTCGGTGCCCGCGTACCGCCTGCGCCTGGCGCAGCTGTACGTGGCCGGCGGCAACAAGGGCGATGCCGAGGCGGAACTCAAGCGCCTGGCGGACCTGGGACCGAATTTCGAGCAACAAGCCGAGGTGCGAAAGCTGCAGGCCGCGATCCGCTGAGGCGGTCGACCACGAGGTCGGACGCCCGCGCGGGCCGAGAGGTGGCGGAGACACCGCACCCGGGGAGGGGACGGTCATGAGCCAGATTCGACGATCCAGTCTTCGCAAGCGGTTCCACCAGGGGCTGCGGCGGATCTTCTCCTCGCTGCCGAAGCCGATGCGCTTCGCAATCTACCGCCGCATGGTGGATTGCGACCCGTCGCCCTCGGAGCGCCTGGAGCTCAAGGTGGCGGACACGCAGGAGGAACTCGACGCCTGCTTCCGCATCCTGCACGACGCCTATGTCGGCAGCGGCTTCATGAAGCCCGACCCGAGCGGCCTGCGCGTGACCGTCTATCACGCGCTGCCGACCACGACGACGCTGTGCGCCAAGTACGACGGCGTGGTGGTGGGCACCATCTCGATGGTGCGCGAGGGCGTGTTCGGCTTCCCGCTGCAGTCGGTCTTCGACCTGGAGGGCGTGCGGGCCAAGGGCGGCAAGATCGCCGAGATCTCGGCCCTGGCGGTGGCGCCGGCCTTCCGCAAGACCGGCGGCGCGATCCTGTTCCCGCTGATGAAGTTCATGCACCAGTACTGCACCGAGTACTTCGATACCCGGCACCTGGTGATCGCGGTGAACCCCGACAAGATCGAGCTGTACGAGGCGCTGCTGTTCTTCCGGCGGCTCAAGGAGCAGACGGTGGCGGAGTACGACTTCGCCAACGGCGCGCCGGCGGTCGGGGCGACGCTGGACCTGCACGAGGCAGATGCGCTGTTCGAGCGCCATTACCGCGGTCGCAAGCCGGTGAAGAACCTGCACCACTACTTCTTCCGCCACCGGCTGCCCAACATCCGCTTGCCCGAGCGCCGCTTCCACACCACCAACGACCCGGTCATGACGCCGGCGCTGCTGGACCATTTCTTCAACCGCGTGGTGCCGGTGTTCGCGCAGATGGACGACCGCAAGAAGGCGCTGCTGTGGTCGGTGTACCGCGAGGACGCGCAGTTCCGCTCGGTGCTGCCGATGCTCAGCGGCGGCGGGCAGGACCTGGGCCGCTCGCTGCGGCAGTACCCGCGCTATTCGATCCGCTGCCCCGGCCACCTGGATATCCGCGCGGCCAACGACAGCGAGATGGGCCACTTCGACCTCGACGTGATCGAGGTCTCGGCCCACGGCTTCCAGGCCGAGTGCGACCATGAACTCCCGCTGCAGGTGGACGGCACGGTCGAGATCGAGCTGGGCCACAGCGAGACGGCCCATGTGACGTGCCGCGCCGTGCGCCGCAAGGACACGGACCAGGGCAGCTTCTACGGCTTCCGCATCGACGAACCCGACCGCCACTGGCGCAGCTTCGTCTCCACGCTGGAGATGGGCATCACTTCGAAGGACCTTGCCGCATGACCCGCAGTACCGACCGGATCCCCTCGACGACGCCCCCGAACGCGACCGATGCCGCACGGGCTCCCGGACGCGCCCGCGTCGTGGCGCGCCGCGAGCTGCTGGCCTGGGGCGCGGGCGGCGCGCTCGGCGCCTGGGGCCTGGCCGGCACGGGCACGGCCCGGGCGCAGGAGATGTCCAACACCCTGCCGGACCTGATCGACCGCAGCCGCCAGGCGGTGGTGGCGGTGGGCACCTTCGCGGCGACGGACAACCCGCGCTTCGGCTTCCGCGGCACCGGCTTCGCGGTGGGGGACGGGCGCCGCATCGTGACCTGCGCGCATGTGGTCCCGAACCCGGTCGAGAAGGACCTGATGATCACCGTGCCGGCGGCCGGCAATGCGTCGGGGCAGCCGCAGCTGCGGGCGGTGAAGCTGCTGCGCCGCGACGCGGCGCGCGACCTGGCGATCCTCGAGCTGGCCGACGACAAGGGCGCGCTGGTGGACGTGCTGTCGCTGGCGGAGGTCGATGGCGACCGGCCGGTGGTCCGGGAGGGCGCGGCGGTGGCGCTGATGGGGTATCCGATCGGCACCGCGCTGGGCGTGACGATGGCGACGCATCGCGGCAGCATCGCCGCGATCACCCGGGCCGCGCTGCCGGCGCCCAGTTCCAATGCGCTGTCCGAGCGCGCGGTGCGCCAGCTGAGGGAAGGCGCGCTGGAGTTCCTGCAGCTGGACGCCACGGCCTATCCGGGCAACAGCGGCGGGCCGCTGCTGGACATCCGCACCGGCAAGGTGGTGGGTGTGGTCAACATGGTGGCCCTCAAGGGCACCCGCGAATCGGCGCTCAGCGCGCCCAGCGGCATCAGCTACGCGGTACCGGTGAAGTACGTCTGGCCGCTGCTGGACAAGTGAGGCCTCAGCCGGCCCGCTCTTCAGGGTGTTGGCAATCCGAGCCTGTCGAAGAAGGCGCGATTGCGTTCCCGGGCCGCGTTGAGCAGTCGGTCGAACGAGATCACTTCGATGTAGGCCCTGAAGTTGTCGTTGAAGCCGAAGTAGCCCTGCTTGTCGCTGGTTTCGCGCAGCCCCAGGACCTTGCAACGATGGCGCACGGTTGAAGTCAGGTCCGCGATGACGTAGCAGAAGCCGGGGATCGTGTCGGAACCCGGGATGGGGCGCCCCCGCGCGGTCTTGACACCGCCTTCGCGAATCCGTTCGAGATAACCGAGCGCTTGCTCGATCGGGTCCTTGTCCTCTCCGGCGCGCGCGTCGTTCCTCATCGGGCGCTTGATCTCCACCACCACGATCGATCCCAGCGGCAGCTTCTGACCTTCGTTCACCAGCAGTGGTTGGTCGAAGACATTCAGGGCGCACAGGTCCGGCTCCTTGGCATCGATGCTTCCGGTGATCGGCATGGAGGCCAGCGGCCGATCCGATGCCAGAAAGTTGTGGAACGCCAGGCGTTCATCGATCAACCAGAGGTTCGAGCCATCCGAGAACACTTCGTCGGAGGTCTTGCGCATCGGCATGATCAGATCGTGGATCAGATCCTCGCGCGCGTATCGACCGTCGGCGCCGACGCTGATGGCCTTCTCCAGGATGTCGAGGATGATCTTGCGGTGGAAGACGTAGTTGGCGAGGTCAGACTTCTTGATGTCATCGACCTTCTCGAGATAGCGCTGCAGTCGAAGCTGGTACTGGGCCGGTGACTCGGCGTCTCCCAGGTTCATCATCTCGTGGCCTTCTGCGAGCAGGCTGCCTTCGATGTCCGCGAGATGACGGTGCAAGAGCAGATCGAGGTCGCGGTCCGAGATGTCGGGATCAACGCTCAACCGGGCCGGCTCGATCCGGTTGAGGATCGGCCGGTAGCGAGGAGCCCGCTCGGAGACGAAGCGCTCCACGCGGTCCCGGCTGGCCTTTGCATTCGTTTCAAGGTGGTCACGCAGGTGCTGGCTGGCGCGGGTGACCACGGCGTCCCGGATGTCGTCGATCCCGAGTTCGGTAGCCGAGAACAGGTCATCGCTGATGGCCTCGAGGTCGAAGCCGATGCGTTCGGGCCGGACGTGGCCATCCAGGTAGGCCGAGGTGATGTAGCAGGCGTAGTGGAAGTCGCCCTCCGGATCCTTGATCCGACCATGGAGACCGGGGATCCGACCGCCCAAGGGTTCCTTCTCCACGACGCGGCCCGCGGCACACCAGGCCAGGAAGTGCTGGCGGTCCGCGCCGGCCTTCAATCGCAGATGGGTCAGTTCGAACTCCTGCCCCTTGAGCGTGATTCGCTCCTTGGTCGAGGACGACAGCATGTAGGCGGCGTGGACCTCATGCAAGTCGATCACCTCGTCGCCGTCCACGACCGAGACGGCCGGTGCGCCCCCCTCGCGCACGAAATACCAGAGGCAATGCTCGAAGACGTTCTGGGCAATGGTGGTGGCTGTCTTTGGTGAAGCCTCGCGATAGGGCTGGTCGAAGCCGCAGAGTTCAATGATCGTTGTCGGCTGTGCGTCGGGAGGAGCGTCGGTCATCACCTGCGCGGTGACGCCATGCGCGGGCGTGAACGAGAAATTGCGCTGGCGCAGGCTGCCGTCACTGGAACGAAAGATGCTGGACACCTTGACCGCTTCGAAGGCCTTCAGCCACAGCAGTCGCCCCACGCCCCGGCAGCCCAGCGCGGCCTTGTAGTCGCTGTCCAGCGTCTCGAACGAGGACATGTTCCGTTCGTCGAACCCGACGCCGTTGTCGATGATGCGGAAGCCGACGATGGGCTCCTGGGGCGGCGCCCCGCGGCGCTGCCGAGTGTCTTCCAGCAACTGCTGCTGGGGCGTGCGGAGCACCTCGATGCGAATGTCCCCACCGTCGGGATCGTCCGAGTCGGCGATCGCCTGGATCGCATTGACCACGGCCTCGTAGAGCGGCATGAGTCCCTGGCTGCGCAACAGGGCGGTGTTGCGCAGGCGGCCCTTCAGATAGGTGTTCATGCTCATTGCCACGTTCCTCGTCCGTCCTCACGAAGGGGCATTCTCATCCCGTTCCGGAGGGCCGCCGGACACCCAGGAACAACTGTGCAAGGATCGGTAGGCGCGCAGGCAAGGTGGAGGCGGCAGAGCCTCAGCCGGCGTGGCCGGCCGGCGCCGCCATGCCCGGCTGCGGCGCGGGCTCGCGCAGCAGCAGGGCCAGCAGCCCGCCCGAGGCCGCGAAGACCGCGCCGACCGCGAAGGCGACGCGGTAGCCGCCCGCCAGCGCCGCTGGCAGCGCGGCGCCCAGCGCGCCGAGTTCGGCCGTCTTCCACGCCGCCAGGCTGGCCAGCACCGCCAGCCCCAGCGAACCGCCCATCATGAAGGACGTGTTCACCATGCCCGAGGCCAGGCCCGATTCGCTCGGCGCGACCTCGCTCATCGCTGCCAGCAGCACCGGGTTGAAGGCCACCCCGGCGCCCAGGCCCAGCAGCAGCATGCCGGGCAGCACGTCCAGCCAGAAGCCGCCGTCCGCCGGCGCCCGCGCGAACAGCGCCAGCCCCAGCGCCGCCAGCAGCAGCCCGCCGCACAGCGGCTTGCGCAGGCCCAGCTTCATCACCAGCTTCGCCGACAGGCCGACCGAGAAGGCCGCCATGATCAGGTTGGCCGGCAGGAAACCCAGGCCCACGTGCATCGCGTCGTAGCCCAGCACCAGCTGCATGTAGAGCGCCGACAGGAAGAACCACGCGAACATCGCCGCCGCCCAGAGCACGCCGATCACGTTGGACACCGCCACCGAGCGCAGCCGGAACAGCGACAGCGGCATCAGCGGATGCGCCACCCGGGTCTCCAGCACCAGGAAGGCCGCCATCAGCGCCGCCGCCACGCCCAGCAGGCCCAGCGTGCGGGGCGAGGTCCAGCCGGCCTCGTTGCCGTTGACGACGGCGTAGACCGCCAGCATCAGCGACAGCGTCACGGTCACGGCGCCGGCCCAGTCCAGGGTCTCGTCGGGCGCCGTCGGGCCGGCGCGCTCGATCAGCCACAGGCACAGGCCGATCACGACCGCGCCGATCGGCAGGTTCACCAGGAAGATCCAATGCCAGCTCAGCGTGCTGGTCAGCAGGCCGCCCAGCAGCACGCCGATGCTGCCGCCGCCGGCGCAGACGAAGCCGTAGACGCCCATGGCCTTGGCCCGCTCCGCGGGCTCGGTGAACATGTTCATGATCAGCGACAGCGAGATCGCCGACACCACCGCCCCGCCCAGCCCCTGGACCGCGCGGGCCGCGATCAGCAGCCCCTGGATGTGCGCCAGGCCGCAGGCGGCCGACGCGGCCGTGAACAGCGCCAGCCCCGCCAGGAACATGCGCCGGTGGCCGTACAGGTCGCCCAGCCGGCCCCCGAGCAGCATGAAGCCGCCGAAGGTCAGCATGTAGGCGTTGACCACCCAGACCAGCGAGGTCTCGGTGAAGTGCAGGTCGGCGCGGATCGAGGGCAGGGCGACATTCACGATGGTCGTGTCCAGCACGATCATCAGCACGCCCAGGCAGAGCACGCCCAGCGCCAGCCAGCGGCGCCGCTTCGGATCAAGGTGAGCAGTCATGGCGGATTCGCATCCATTCAGAGGGGGTGGCAGGACCCGTGACGGCTTCGTGAAGACAGACGGGGTTTCGCTTCACGACGATCGGGGCTGACGGATTTCTACATCCTCGTTGTCGGTCGATCGCCGACGCGCGCTGACGCCATTGCAGGACCCGGCGATGCGTCATCGGCGTCTGCCTCGGCGGCATCGACGGGCGGACCATGCGTCAGATCCAAAGGAGACCGCCATGAGCATCACCAAGCACGCCAAGGCCGCGAGGACCGAACCTACCAGCTTGTTCAAGACCGCGCTGTTGCTGTGCAGCCTCGCCATGACCATCGGCCTGCTGTTCAGCGCAGTGCAGGACGCCCGCGGCGCGGGCCTGGAGGACGACGGCGACGCCGGCTCGGCCCCGGCGTCGTTCACGGTCGGCGACGACGGCTGACGCGTCGCCGCCGGCGGGTCAGCATTCGACGATGTTGACCGCCAGACCGCCGCGGGCGGTCTCCTTGTACTTGGTCATCATGTCGGCGCCGGTCTCCCGCATGGTCTTGATGACCTTGTCCAGGCTGACATGGTGGGTGCCGTCGCCGCGCAGCGCCATGCGCGCCGCGTTGATGGCCTTGACCGAGGCGATCGCGTTGCGTTCGATGCAGGGAATCTGCACCAGGCCGCCGACCGGATCGCAGGTCAGGCCCAGGTGGTGCTCCATGCCGATCTCGGCGGCGTTCTCGGCCTGGGCCGGCGTGCCGCCCATCACCGCGCACAGCGCGCCGGCGGCCATCGAGCAGGCCACGCCGACCTCGCCCTGGCAGCCGACCTCGGCGCCCGAGATCGAGGCGTTCTCCTTGTAGAGGATGCCGATCGCCGCGGCCGTCAGCAGGAAGTCGACGATGCCGTCCTCATTGGCGCCATGCACGAAGCGGGCGTAGTAGTGCAGCACCGCCGGCACGATGCCGGCCGCGCCATTGGTCGGCGCGGTCACGACGCGGCCACCGGCGGCGTTCTCTTCATTGACCGCCAGCGCATACAGGTTGACCCAGTCCATCACCTGCAGCGGATCACGCAGGGCGGCCTCGGGATGCGCGACCAGGTCGCGGTACAGCGCCGCCGAGCGCCGTTTCACCTTGAAGCCGCCGGGCAGGATGCCCTCGGTGCGGCAGCCGCGCTGCACGCATTCCTGCATCACGCGCCAGATCTTCAGCAGGCCCGCGCGCGTCTCCTCGTCGGGACGCCAGTGGCGTTCGTTGCGCCGCATGATCTCGGCGATCGAGCAGCCTTCCTGTTCGATCAGCGCGAGCAGCTCCGCGCCGGTCTTGAACGGGTAGGGCAGCACCGTGGTGTCGGGCGCGATCTGCTTCTGCTTGGCGCCGTCGGCCAGGACTTCCTCGGTGACGACGAAGCCGCCGCCGACGGAGTAGTAGACGCGGTTCTGCAACTCGTTGCCTTCGGCGTCGAAGGCGATGCAGCGCATGCCGTTGGCGTGCAGCGGCAGGCTCTGGCGGCGATACATCACGAGGTCGCGCGCCTCGTCGAAGGCGACGACATGGTCGCCGCCCAGCGCGATGCGCTTGTCATTGCGGATCGCGTCGAGGATGCCGGGGATGCTTTCGATGTCGACCGTGTCCGGCTCATGGCCGGCCAGGCCCAGCAGCACGGCCTTGTCCGAGCCGTGGCCCTTGCCGGTCGCGCCCAGCGAGCCGTACAGCCCCGTGGCCACGCGCACCGTGCGATCGAGCACGCCCTCGTGCCGCAGGCGCTGCACGAACATGCGCGCGGCGCGCATCGGCCCCACGGTGTGCGAGCTCGACGGCCCGATGCCGATCTTGAACAGGTCGAAAACGGAAACTGCCATGGCGGACCTCGTGGGTATTCCCTTGCGGGTGTGCGCCGTCCAGTCCTGCGCGCTCGTGACGCGCCGACCGTGCGGCCTTGAAAGAAGCTAGGCCAAAAAGAAGGCCGCGTCAGCGGCCTCCTTGATTCACCCTGATCACTCGTCAGCGTAGGCCGACAGGGGCGGGCAGGAGCAGACCAGGTTGCGGTCGCCGTAGACGTTGTCGACACGGCCCACCGGCGACCAGTACTTGACGTGACGCAGCGCCGGGACCGGATAGGCCGCGTCGTCGCGGCTGTAGCCATGCGTCCACTCGGTCTTGAGCAGGCTCTCGGCGGTGTGCGGCGCGTTGAGCAGCGGGTTGTCCGTCTTGGACCAGGCGCCGGATTCGACCTTCGCGATCTCCTCGCGGATCTGGATCATCGCGGCGATGAAACGGTCCAGCTCGAACTTCGATTCGCTCTCGGTCGGCTCGACCATCAGCGTGCCGGCGACCGGGAAGGACAGCGTCGGCGCGTGGAAGCCGTAGTCGATCAGGCGCTTGGCGACGTCCTCGGCGGAGATGCCGGAGCTGTCCTTGAGCGGGCGCAGGTCCAGGATGCACTCGTGGGCCACGCCGCCGCCCTTGACGCCGTCGATGTTGCCGCTGAAGTGGATGTCGTAGTGGTCCGACAGGCGCGCGGCCACGTAGTTGGCCGACAGGATCGCGGTCTCGGTCGCGGCCTTCAGGCCGGTCTCGCCCATCATGCGGATGTACATCCACGAGATCGGCAGCACCGCCGCGTTGCCCAGCGGCGCGGCGGAGACGGCGCCGATGGCGGTCTTCTCGCCCAGGCCGGCCGAGCGGTGCGCCGGCAGGAAGGGCACGAGGTCCTCGACCACGCAGACCGGGCCGACGCCCGGGCCGCCGCCGCCGTGCGGGATGCAGAAGGTCTTGTGCAGGTTCAGGTGGGACACGTCGCCGCCGAACTGGCCCGGCGCCGCGATGCCGACCAGCGCGTTCATGTTGGCGCCGTCCACGTAAACGCGGCCGCCGTGTTCATGCACCAGCGCACAGATCTCCTTGACGTGGGTGTCGAAGACACCGTAGGTCGAGGGGTAGGTGATCATGATCGCCGCCAGGTTGGCGCTGTGCTGCTCGCACTTGGCCTTCAGGTCGGCCAGGTCGATGTTGCCTTCCTTGTCGCACTTGGTGACGACGACCTGCATGCCCACCATCTGCGCCGACGCCGGGTTGGTGCCGTGTGCCGACTCGGGAATCAGGCAGATCTTGCGATGCGCGTCGCCACGCGACTCATGCCAGGCCTTGATGATCAGCAGGCCGGCGTACTCGCCCTGCGAGCCGGCGTTGGGCTGCAGCGAGACGCCCGCGTAGCCGGTGGCCTGGCACAGCCAGGACGTCAGCTGCTGGTCCAGCTGGGCGTAGCCCTGCAGCTGGCTCTGCGGCGCGAAGGGGTGCACCTGCGCGAACTCGGGCCAGGTGATGGGGATCATCTCGCTGGTCGCGTTGAGCTTCATCGTGCACGAGCCCAGCGGGATCATGCTGCGGTCCAGCGCCAGGTCCTTGTCGGACAGCAGGCGGATGTAGCGCAGCATCTCCGTCTCGGAGTGGTGGATGTTGAAGATCGGATGCGTCAGGTAGGCGCTGGTGCGCGAGAGCGCGGCCGGCACCAGCGTGGTCGGCGCCGCGACCGCGGCGAAGGCGTCCGGCACCGGCTTGCCCTCGGCGAAGACGGTCAGCAGCGCCTGCACGTCGGCGCGGGTGGTGGTCTCGTCCAGCGTCAGGCTGATGCTGTCCTCGCTCGCGCGGCGCAGGTTCATGCCGGCGGCGACGGCGGCGGCCAGCACCGGGCCGGTGTGCGCGCCGGTCTTCACGTGCAGCGTGTCGAAGGCGGTCTCGTGGGCCAGCGTCAGGCCCAGCGACTTCAGGCCCTGCGCCAGCACGGCGGTGTAGGCGGCCACGCGCTGCGCGATGCGCTTGAGGCCCTGCGGCCCGTGATACACGGCGTACATGCTGGCCACGACGGCCGGCAGCACCTGCGCCGTGCAGATGTTGGAGGTGGCCTTCTCGCGGCGGATGTGCTGCTCGCGCGTCTGCAGCGACAGGCGGTAGGCGGGCTTGCCGTGCGCGTCGACCGACACGCCGACCAGGCGACCCGGCAGCGAGCGCTTGAACTCGTCGCGGCAGGCCATGTAGGCGGCGTGCGGGCCGCCGGCGCCCATCGGCATGCCGAAGCGCTGGGTGGTGCCGACGGCGATGTCGGCGCCTTGCTCGCCGGGCGCGGCGATCAGCGTCAGCGCCAGCAGGTCGGCCGCGGCCACCAGCAGGCCGCCGTGCGCGTGGACCGCATCGGCGATCGCCTGCAGCGGGCGCACCACGCCGGTCACGCCGGGGTACTGGACCAGCGCGCCGAAGCATTCGGCCTTGCCGGCGTCCTCGGCGGGGCCGACCTGGACGGTGATGCCCAGCGGCTCGGCGCGGGTGCGCACGACTTCCAGCGTCTGCGGCAGCACGTCATCGGCGACGAAGAAGGTCTGGCTCTTGCTCTTGCCCACGCGCGCGGCCAGCGTCATCGCTTCGGCGGCGGCGGTGGCCTCGTCCAGCATCGAGGCGTTGGCGATGGCCAGGCCGGTCAGGTCGCAGACCATGGTCTGGAAGTTGACCAGCGCCTCCATGCGGCCTTGGGAGATCTCGGCCTGGTAGGGCGTGTAGGCGGTGTACCAGGCGGGGTTCTCGAGGATGTTGCGCAGGATGACGCCCGGGGTCAGGGTGCCGTGGTAGCCCTGGCCGATGAAGGACTTGAGGATCTGGTTCTTGCCCGCGATGGCCTTGAGCTCGGCCAGCGCCTGCGCTTCGGTCACGGCGTCCGGCAGGTCCATCTTCGCGGCGCGCTTGATGGCGGCCGGCACGATCGCGTCGATCAGCGCGGCGCGCGAGGCGCTGCCGATGGCCGACAGCATCAGCGCTTCGTCGTGCGCGTCGGGACCGATGTGGCGGGCGTGGAACTCGACGGCGTTCTCGAGTTCGGCGAAGGAGGGCAGGGCGGACATGGCGGGGCGATCCTGGAAGGAGAACTCCCTCTCCCGCTGGCGGGAGAGGGCAGGGGTGAGGGCGAGGGCTTAGGAGTTCTTCACCAGCTCGTCGTAGGCCGTGGTGTCCATCAGCCCGTCGAGTTCCGCCGGGTTGGACAGCTTGACCTTGAAGAACCAGCCCGACTTCAGCGGGTCGGTGTTGGCCAGCGACGGGTCTGCGCGCAGCGCCTCGTTGACCTCGACGATCTCGCCCGAGATCGGGGCGTAGACGTCGGCGGCGGCCTTGACCGACTCGACCACGCCGGCCACTTCCTTGGCGGCGAAGGACTTGCCGACGTCCGGCAGGTCCACGAACACGACGTCGCCCAGCGCGTCCTGCGCGTGGACCGTGATGCCCACGGTGGCGATGCCGTCGGTGGTGTCGACCCACTCGTGGTCGGGCGTGTACTTGATGCTCATGGAGAGGCTCCGTGCAATCGGATGGTTGGAACGGGAATCCCGAGGACGACTTGCGTCGGCTCGAGGGAACGGGGGGACGAGGTGACCCAGGATCGTGGATCAGCCGCGGAAGTATCCGTTGGGCGTGAACGGCGTGGAAGAGACCGTCATCGGGGTGCGCTTGCCGCGGACTTCGGCGAAGAGCTCGGTGCCCAGCGCGGCGTACGGCGTCTGCACATAGGCCAGCGCCACCGGCTTGCCGACCGTCGGGCCCAGCGTGCCGCTGGTGACGACGCCGATCTCCTGGCCGTCGGCATTGACGAGCTTGGCGCCTTCGCGCACCGGCATGCGTTCGGAGCTCACCAGGCCCACGCGCTTGCGCGCCGCGCCTTCGGCGAACTGGCGGTCGATGACGGCCGCGCCGGGATAACCGCCGGCGCGCGCGCCGCCGGCGCGGCGCACCTTCTGGATCGCCCAGGTCAGGGAGGCCTCGACCGGCGTGGTCGTCGTGTCGATGTCGTGCCCGTACAGGCACAGGCCGGCTTCCAGGCGCAGCGAGTCGCGCGCGCCCAGGCCGATGGGCATCACCTCGGGCTGGGCCAGCAGCTTGCGGGCCAGCTCGACGCTGCGGTCGGCGGCGACGGAGATCTCGTAGCCGTCCTCGCCGGTGTAGCCCGAGCGGGTGACGAAGGTGGGAATGCCGTCCAGGTCGAAGAAGCCGCCGGTCATGAAGACCAGCTGGGCGACACCCGGGTTCAGGCGCGACAGCGCGGTCACCGCCTGCGGGCCCTGCAGCGCGAGCAGCGCCTGGTCGGGCAGCGGACGCACCTCGCAGCGGCCCGACAGATGCTTCTGCATATGGGCGATGTCCTGGTCCCGGCAGCCGGCGTTGACGACCACGAACAGGCCGTCGGTGCGGCGCGCCACCATCAGGTCGTCGAGGATGCCGCCATCGTCGGCGGTGAAGAGCGCGTAGCGCTGCTTGAACATCCCGAGGTCGACGATGTCGACCGGCACCAGGGTCTCGAGCGCGGCGGCGGCGTCGTCGCCGACCAGCAGCACCTGGCCCATGTGGGAGACGTCGAACAGGCCGGCCTGGGCGCGGGTGTGCTTGTGCTCGGCCATCACGCCGGCGGGGTACTGGACCGGCATGTCGTAGCCGGCGAAGGGCACCATCTTGGCGCCCAGTTCCAGGTGCAGCGCGTGCAGGGGGGTCTTGTGCAGGGGCGTGTTCAGGTTCTGATCGGCGGACATGTCTCGCTCCGAGGGCATTCGTCATGACCACCCGACTGTGAACCGATCACGTCCGGGTGGGGGAGATGCCCTCGCTGTCCGCTTTACCTGAGAGATTGGCCGCCGGTGGTTGACCGGTGGCTTGCCCCTTCGGTGGACGGGCTCGACCAGTGGTCCGCCCCGCCTCTCTCCAGTGAGGACGCCCGATGTCTCGGGCGTTTCGTCAGTCCTTTTGCCTGAGCGTTCGCAGCGTGGGATCGCCAGTGCCACTGCGCCTTCGGCGGCCCCCGCGAGGGGGCTCTCTCCTGACAGGCGCGCATTGTAGTCATGGAAATGACCCGGTCCAGCCGGACGTGCACAATCGCGCCCATGCGACTCCTGCTGGTGGAAGACGACCTCATGATCGGCGAGCAGCTGCTCGGGCTGCTGCGCGCCGAAGGTTATGCCGTGGACTGGGTGCGCGACGGCGAGATCGCCGACACCGCGCTGCAATCCCAGACCTACGACCTGGTGCTGCTCGACCTGGGCCTGCCCAAGCGCGACGGCATGAGCGTGCTGCAGGCCCTGCGCGGCCGCAAGCAGACGGTGCCGGTGCTGATCGCCACCGCGCGCGACGCCACCGCGCAGCGGGTGGCCGGGCTCGATGCCGGGGCGGACGACTACGTGCTCAAGCCCTTCGAGCTCGACGAGCTGCTGGCCCGCATCCGCGCGCTGCTGCGCCGCGCCGCCGGCCGCGCCGAGCCGGTCTATGAGCACATGGGCGTGAGCATCAACCCCGCCACGCGCGAGGTCACCGCCAACGGCCATCCGGTGACGCTGTCGCAGCGCGAATGGGCGGTGCTGGAGCCGCTGCTGGCGCGCCCCGGCATGGTCCTGTCGCGCCAGCAGCTCGAGGAGAAGCTGTACGGCTGGAAGGACGAGATCAGCAGCAACGCCGTCGAGGTCTACATCCACGGCCTGCGCAAGAAGCTGGGCGCCGAGCTGATCCAGAACGTCCGCGGCGTCGGCTACCGCGTGCCCAAGGAATGAACGCGGGCCTGGAGCCCGACGCGCCGCGGCGCGGCCGGTTCGCGTTGCTGCCGCGCTCGCTGCGCTACCGGCTGCTGCTGTTCCTGCTGGGCGCGATGCTGACCAGCGCGCTGATCCAGGGCATGAGCGCCTACCGCAACGCGCTGATGGAGACCGACGAGATCTTCGACTACCAGATGCAGCAGGTGGCGCTCTCGCTGCGCGCGGGCATGGGCACCGGCCTGCCGCTGCCGCTGGGGGAGGAGCAGAGCATCGACCTGATCGTGCAGGTCTGGGGTCTGGACGGCACGCCGCTGTACCGCTCGGCCGGCCCGGACTGGCTGCCGCAGCGCGCGGTGCTGGGCTTCTCGAATGTCGCGCTGCGCGGCAAGCGTTATCGGGTCTTCGCGGTGCAGGGCCGTTTCCAGGTCGTGCAGGTCGCGCAGGACATCGCGGTGCGCCAGCGCATGGCGGGGCAGCTCGCGTGGCGCACGGTGCTGCCGACGGCGCTGATGCTGCCGATGCTGGCGCTGGTCGTGTGGTGGGTGGTCTCGCATTCGCTGGCGCCGCTGGAGCGGGTGCGCCAGCAGCTGTCGCGCCGCGCGGCGCAGGACCTGGCGCCGGTCGACGACGAGGACCTCCCCGCTGAGATCCAGCCGCTGGTCACGGAACTCAACGGCCTGCTGGACCGCGTGCGGCAGGCCTTCGAGCAGCAGCAGCACTTCGTCGCCGACGCGGCGCATGAGCTGCGCTCGCCGCTGGCGGCGCTGAAGCTGCAGCTGCAGTCGTTGCGGCGCGCGCCGGACGACGCCGCCCGCGCGCAGGCGCTGGAGAAGCTCGGGCAGGGCATCGACCGCGCGTCCCATCTGATCGAGCAACTGCTCGCGCTGGCGCGGCAGGACAGTGCCAGGGCGCAGGCACCGTCGCAGCCGATTGCGCTGGATGCGCTGTGCCGCGACGGCGTGATCGACGCGGCCACGCTCGCGCAGGCCCGTGGCATCGACCTGGGCATGGAGCGCTGCGATGCGGTGCTGGTGGACGGTCACCGCGAGGCGCTGACCATGCTGCTGCGCAACCTGCTGGACAACGGCATCAAGTACGGACGCAGCCGCGTCGACCTGAGCCTGGAGCGCAGCGGCGGACAGGCGCTGCTGGTGGTCGAGGACGACGGGCCCGGCATTCCCGACGCCGAGCGCGGCCGGGTCTTCGACCGCTTCTACCGCTCCGAGGCGCAGGCCCAGCAGGCCCCGGGCAGCGGCCTGGGCCTGGCGCTGGTGCGCAGCATCGCCGACGACCACGGCGCCAGCCTGCGCCTGGGGCACAGCACCGCGCTGGGCGGCCTGCGCGTGGAGCTGGCGATGCCGCTCTCGCGCGCCACGCCGGCCGCGGCGCCAACCTTGCCGCCCGCGGTGCCGCCGGCGCTGCCGCACGCCTGAAAGGCAAGCGCCTGAAAGGCGCTCGCCACCGCCGCTTCACGGCGGGGCCACGGCGATTAAGAGCGACCTAAGCGAAGCTCCCCACACTTCAAGCCATCGAATCGGCGCAAGGCTTCCGGGCCGACCGCCGGCAGCGAATCTGGAGGTTCAGATGGCTCAACAAGTGGAGAAGATGATTCCGGTGAAGAAGCTCGTGTGGGCGCTGGTCGCGGCCGGCGTGTTGGGTGCCGCGGGCGGTGCGCTGGCGATGCGCAACGCCAAGGTGATGCCGGTCTCGGTTTCGGACTCGGCGGCGACCGCGCCGGCGCAAACCGGTGAGGCGCAGGTCGCCGCGGTGACGACGCCGCTGGCCAACGCGGCCGCGCCGGCGGCGAACTTCACGCCGCCGCCGGCGGGCATGCCCGACTTCGCGCAGATCGCCGCGGCGCAAGGGCCGGCGGTGGTCAACATCAGCGTGTCCGGCACGGTGAAGACGCGCGCGGCGCGCGTGCCGCAGATCGATCCGGATGATCCGTTCTACGAGTTCTTCCGCCGCTTCGGCGTGCCCGGCATGCCCGGTGGCCCGAATGGCGGCGGCGAGGGCGGCAGCCGCGAGATCCGCGGCCAGGGCTCGGGCTTCATCGTCAGCACCGACGGCGTGATCCTGACCAACGCCCACGTCGTGCAGGACGCGCAGGAAGTGGTGGTCAAGCTCACCGACCGCCGCGAGTTCCGCGCCAAGGTGCTGGGCAGCGACAAGTCGACCGACGTCGCGGTGCTCAAGATCGAGGCCAAGAACCTGCCGACGGTGCGCCTGGGCGCGACCCGCGACCTGCGCGTCGGCGAATGGGTGTTGGCGATCGGCTCGCCCTTCGGCTTCGAGAACAGCGTCAGCGCCGGCGTGATCAGCGCCAAGGGACGCTCGCTGGGCCCGGACGAGAGCCGCGTGCCCTTCCTGCAGACCGACGTCGCGATCAACCCCGGCAATTCCGGCGGCCCGCTGTTCAATGCGCGCGGCGAGGTGGTCGGCATCAACTCGCAGATCTACAGCGCGTCGGGCGGCTACCAGGGCCTGTCCTTCGCCATTCCGGTCGAGGTGGCCAACAAGGTCCGCCAGCAGATCGAGAAGGGCGGCAAGGTGCAGCACGCCAAGCTGGGCGTGATGGTGCAGGAGGTCAACCAGGGCTTCGCCGATTCCTTCAAGCTGGACCGCCCCGAAGGGGCGCTGGTCGCCAACGTCGAGGAGAACGGCCCCGCCGCCAAGGCCGGCCTGCGCTCGGGCGACGTGATCCTGGGCTTCAAGGGCCAGCGCATCGTCTCCAGCGGCGACCTGCCGGCGCTCGTGGACCAGTCGCTGCCCGGCGACAAGGTCGACATCGAGGTCTGGCGCAACGGCAAGCGCGAGACCATCACCGCCACGCTCGGCGACGCGAACGAGAAGGGCGCGAAGCTGGCCAAGGCCGGCGGCGACGCCGATGGCGACCACGCCAAGCTGGGCTTGGCGCTGCGTCCGCTGCAGCCGGAGGAGCGCCGCCAGCTCGGCACCCGCGACGGCCTGCTGATCCAGGAAGTGGGCGAGGGCAGCGCCGCGGCGCGTGCCGGCGTCCGTCCGGGCGACGTGCTGCTGGCCGTCAACGGCACGCCGGTGCAATCGGTCGAGCAGGTCCGCGGCGCGGTCAAGGGCGCGGAGAAGTCGGTCGCGCTGCTGGTGCAGCGCGGCGCCGACAAGATCTTCGTGCCGGTGCGTATCGGCTGATGACCTGAACCGTTCTCCCAACCAACCGCTGCCTGTGGCGGTTGCTCCGTGGGGCCCGCGCGTGGTGGCGCGGGCCCCTTTTTTTCGGCGGCCTCGCGCTGGCATCATGCGCGGCATGTCCTCGTCCCGATCCACCCCATCCGCACCACGCCCCCCCGAAGCCTCGCCCGGTGAGCCGGCCCTGCGCTCGGCCGAGCGCGAGCGCAGCCAGCGTGCGATCGACGCCTTCATCGAGGCCCTCTGGATCGAGGAGGGCCTGTCGCGCAACACGCAGCTGGCCTATCGCCGCGACCTGCAGCTGCTGGCCGACTGGCTGGCCGCCGAGCCGCGTCTCGCGCTGGACGAGACCCGCGAGCAGGACCTGTTCGGCTACGCGAGCGCGCGCCACGAGGGCGGCAAGGCGACGTCCGCGAACCGGCGGCTGTCGGTGTTCAAGCGCTACTTCCGCTGGGCCTTGCGGGAACGCCGGCTGGAGCGCGATCCCACCCTCAAGCTCAGCGCCGCCAAGCAGCCGCAGCGCGTGCCCAAGACGCTGCACCAGACCCAGGTCGAGGCGCTGCTGGACGCGCCCGACGTCGGCACCGCGCAGGGGCTGCGCGACCGGGCGATGCTCGAGCTGATGTACGCCAGTGGCCTGCGCGTCACCGAGCTGGTGACGCTCAAGAGCGTGCATGTCGGCCTGCGCGAGGCGGTGCTGCGCGTCACCGGCAAGGGCGACAAGGAGCGGCTGGTGCCCTTCGGCGAGGAGGCGCATGCCTGGCTGATGCGCTACCTGCAGGAGGCGCGTCCGCAGCTGCTGAGCGCGCGCAACACCGATGACCTCTTCCTGTCCCGCTTCGGCCAGGCGATGACGCGTGAGACCTTCTGGCGCATCGTCAAGAAATACGCGGTGGTGGCGGGCATCACCAGCCCGATCTCGCCGCACACGCTGCGGCATGCCTTCGCCACGCACCTGTTGAACCATGGCGCGGACCTGCGCGCGGTGCAGCTGCTGCTGGGCCATGCCGACCTGTCCACGACGCAGATCTACACGCACGTGGCGCGGGAGCGGCTGAAGGCGCTGCACGCGGCGCACCATCCGCGAGGCTGAGCGCCGGTCGCGCCGACGCCACCTCAGTCCACCGGCAGGCCCGCTGGCGGCTTGATCTCCTCCAGGCAGATCATCGACCGCACGTCCGCGACGCCGTCCAGCTGCATCAGCTTGTCGGTGAGGAACTTGGACAGCGCCTGCAGGTCGCGCGCCACCACCTTCAGCAGGTAGTCGGAGTCGCCCGAGACGGTGTGGCACTCCAGGATCTCGGGGAAGTCGCGGATCAGCGACTCGATCTCGCGCACGCGGGCGAAGGCCTGGGCGGTGATGTTCAGGCTGACGTAGGCGGTGACGCCCAGCCCGAGCGCCAGCGGCGCCACGTCGGCGCGATAGCCCCGCAGTACGCCGCGTTCCTCCAGCGCGCGCACGCGGCGGAAGCACTGCGGCGCCGACAGGTGGACCTGCGCCGCCAGGTCCACGTTGGACATGCGGCCGTCGCGCTGCAGCGCCTCCAGGATGCGCAGGTCGATCGCGTCCAGCGTCACCGGCCCGAGGGGGCGGGGGCGCGCCGGCGCCGCGGCCAGCCGGCCCGCGCTGATCGCCGGGGCGGGAACGGATCGAGGCGGCTTCTTGTCCAACTTGTTCATCGGCGAGGTCGTGATGAGGAATTGTTGCGATTCTAGGGATTCGCGTGAACGAAGCGTGCGTGAGAGCGCGCTGCCCGCAGCGAACGCGACGCCGTCATCGGCGAGAATCGCGCCCCATGGATCACAGCTTCCTCTCCGCCCTCATCCTGCTGCTGCTGGTGCTCGACCCGCTGGGCAGCCTGCCGATCTTCATCCCCATCATGCGGGCCGTGCCGCGCGAGCGCCGGCTGAAGGTCGCGTTGCGCGAGGTCGGCATCGCCTTCGCGGTGCTGCTGGCCTTCATGTTCCTGGGCGAGGGGTTCCTGCGCCTGATGCACCTGTCGGAGCGCTCGCTCGAGGTGGCCGGCGGCGTGATCCTGATCATCATCGCGATCCGGATGATCTTCAGCCACGCCGGCGAGTCGGCCTACGGCGTGGACACCGGCCGCGAGCCCTTCATCTTCCCGCTGGCGGTGCCGCTGCTGGCCGGCCCGTCCGCGATGGCCACGGTGCTGCTGCTGGCCTCGCGCCAGCCGGACCGGGTGGCCGAGTGGATCGGCGCGCTGTTCACCGCGATGGTCATCTCCTTCCTCGCGCTGATTCTGGCCGACCGCATCCGCAAGCTGCTGGGAGACTCGGTGGTCTCGGCGCTGGAGAAACTGATGGGCCTGGTGCTGACCGCCATCGCGGTCGAGATGATCCTGTCGGGCCTGAAGCGCTACTTCGTCGGCGGCCTCTGATCGGCCGGATCGGCGGGGTCGGCCGGCCCGCTCCGCGCGGCCTGCGCCGCGCGCCATTCCGCCGCCGTCATGCCGTAGACCGCGACGTCGTTGTCGTACCAGCGCTCGACGCCGCGATAGCGCATGCCGAGCTTGGTCATCACATGCGAGGACGCCTCGTTGGCCGGGTCGCAGACGGCCACCAGCTGCGGCGCGCGCAGGTCGTCGAAGGCGAAGGCGGCCATGCGGCGCGCGGCCTCCGAGCCGTAGCCGCGGTTCCAGCGGTCGCGGCGCAGGCGCCAGCCGATCTCGTGCGGATTGGCCGCGTCGCGGCCCAGGTGCTGGATGCAGCCGGCACCGATGATCTCGCCGGTCTCGATCTCGAAGAAGGTCCACCAGCTGTAGCCCCATTCGGCCCAGCGCGCCTTGACGCGGTCGATCATCGCCTGCGTGTCCTCGAGCGTGTCGGGCTTGCCCGTGATGTAGCGCATCACGTCCAGGTCGCGATTCATCTCGAACAGGCCGTGCAGGTGCGCATCGGTCATGGGCTCCAGGCGGAGCCGGGCGGTGGTCAGTGAGGTCATCGGGCGACTGTACGGCGGTTCAGCGGTTCAGCGGGCATGACGCCGGTCATCCGTCGGCCTCGGCGGCCTCGGCGGCCAGCTCCTCGGCCGTGCGCCGCAGCGCCGAGAGGTCGAGCTCCTCCGGCGGCAACGCGCCGTTGAGCCAGCGGATGCGGCAGCGGCCGGCGCGCTTGGACTCGAACATCGTCTGGTCGGCGCGGCTCATCAGCACCTCGGGGTCGACGCCGTCCAGCGGGTAGTGCGCCACGCCGAAGCTGCTGCCGACCTGCACCGTCACGCCGCTGGACAGTCGCACCGGGGCGAGGATCTCGCGCAGCAGCCGCTCGCAGGCCGGCCGGCTGTCGGCCACCGCGGGCAGCGGGGTCAGCAGCACGACGAACTCGTCGCCACCCAGCCGCGCGGCCGTGTCCGAGCCCCGGATGCCGCTGGACAGCCGCTGCGCGACCGCCTTGAGCACCTCGTCGCCGGCGTCGTGGCCATGGGCGTCGTTGATGGCCTTGAAGCCGTCCAGGTCCAGGTAGGCGACCGCCATCTTCTGCGACTGCCGCTGAGCCACGGCCATCGCCTGGCGCAGCCGGTCGGCCAGCAGCACCCGGTTGGGCAGGCCGGTAAGCGCGTCATGGAAGGCGGCCCGCTCGACGCGCGCCTCGTGCGCCTTGCTCTGCGTGATGTCGGCCATCATCCAGAGCGTCGTGTCCACGTCGCGCTCGCCCGGCAGGGCCACGCCGTTGAGGTCGATCCACACCAGGCTGCCGTCCTTGCGCCGCATCTGCAGCTGGCTGCGGTAGTGGCCGCCGCGGCTCAGCACCGGGTAGGCGTTGCGGCCCAGCGCGGCGAAGGTGTCCTCGTCGACATAGAGCTCGCGCACCGGCAGCCCGAGCATCTCGTCGGCGCCGTAGCCGAAGAGCTGTTCCAGCGCGCGGTTCTTCCAGACGATGCGCCGGCCGCGCAGCTTGGCGATGGCGATGACGTCGGCGTCCAGCATCGCCTGCTGGTCCAGCGTCAGGCGGCGCAGGTCCTCGGTCATCGCATCGGCCAGCGCCTGCGCCCGCGCCCGGCCGGCCGCGAGCAGGTAGGTCGTGGCCGCCAGCAGCGCCGTCAGCAGCAGGCCGATCAGGCCCGGCCCCCAGCCCGCCGCGTCGATCACCGCGCGCTCGTAGGCGGTCGTCAGCGCGGCTTCCAGCCGGAACGCCCGCCCGGCGATCTCCACGCGGCGCTCGGCCGCCACCACGCGGAGGTCGAAGGCGGGCTGCGCGCTCGGCGCGGCGTCCAGCGGCTGGATGCCGGTGCTGGAGTCGAGCAGCAGGTCCTCGGTCGCGGTGTGGTCGTCGACCAGCAGCCGGAAATCCATCGGCGCCGCCGCCAGGCCTTCCTTGAGCCCGTGCAGGATCTCCTGCGCCACCAGCGGCGCGTAGAGCAGGCCCAGCAGCGCCTGGCGCCGCTGGGCGGCGTCGATCGGATCGGCGCCATCGCGGAACACCGGCACCAGCAGCAGCATGCCGGGGCCGTGCGCGTGGTCCTGCACCAGCGGCACCGGCGCCGACAGCGTGGCCTCGCCGGTGGCGATGGCGCGCTCGATCGCGCGCCGCCGGATCGCCTCCGAGCCCAGGTCGAAGCCCCAGGCCGCGTAGTTCTGCGACAGCGGCTCGATGTGCGCGACGACGAACAGGTCGGGCGCGTCGCCCCGGCTGCGCACGGTGAACTGCGGCGCGCCGTTGGCGCGCTCGGCGGCGATGAATGCGGGCAGGTCGGCGCGCTTGACCCGCGGCACGAAGCCGAAGCCGCGCACGCCGGGGAATTCGCGCGTCAGGTCGCGCGACTGGACGTAGGCGCGGAAGGATTGCCGGTCGACGCGCCCGCCCAGCGCGGCCAGTGCGCCGCGCGCGCCCTTGAGGCCGTACACCGGCTGGACGAAGCGCTGGACGATGTCGCGCTCCAGCCGCTCCATCTGGGCGTCGAGCAGGCGATGGGCCTCGGCCACGACGCGGTTGCGGTTCCACAGCATCGCGCTGAGCGTCAGCGCCAGCCCGGCCAGCAGCACCAGCAGCGCGCCGACGACGGCGGGCATCGGCAGGTCGCCGGCCCCGGAGGATGGTGCGGGCGTGGGCGCTGGGGCGGGGAGCGGGGACGCGAGGTCGTGCGCTGGAGCGTCGTGCACGGGCGGGGCGGCGGGGCCGCTGGGCGTGGACACAGCCGGGTACTTTAGAGCAGCCGCCGCGCGGCGGCATGGCGTCCCTGCGGCGCGTCCGGATTCGTTACATCTGCCGCGACGCGTCGCCGCGCAAGCGCCTATCCTCCCTCGCTCAAGGGGGCGGCGCGCGGCTTGCTCCTGTGCTGCAATCAATCCTCATCTCCGGCGAAGGCGGGCAGCATGGCTCAAGACTCGGACAGGGGCCCCGGGGCCTGGTGGGCATTCCTGAGGCGGCGCTGGGTGGCGCGCCGCGACCCGCCCGCGCGGGTGGCCGCGGCGGACGAGGCGCAGTTGATGGACGGCCTCAAACGCGAGGCCGCCCGGGCGCAGCGCCATCGCCACGACGGCGTGCTGATGCTGCTGGAACTTGATCCCTGGACCCGCCTGCAGCAGCAGCACGGCGAGGAATGCCTGCAGGCGCTGGACGAGCGCCTGGACCAGCTGATGCGGCAGCAATTGCGCGGCGGCGACTGGCTGCTGCCGCTGCCGCGCGGCGTCTGGGCCGCCTACCTGCCGTGCACCGATCCACTGGGCGCGCTGGACGCGGCCGACCGGCTGCGGGCGCGCGTCGCGACGCTGGACTACCGCTGGCAGGGCCAGTCGCTCCCTTTGAGCGCGAGCCTGGGCCTGGCCCATTGGCAGGACTGGCGGCGCGAGCCGCAGCAGGGTGCTGACCAGCTGCTGCAGCAGGCGCGCCAGGCGCTGGCGATGGCGCGCGGCGCCGGCTGCAACTGCGTACGCGCCTACGCGGCGATGCCCTCCGGCCGCAACCGCTACAGCGGAACGCGCCCGGCCTGACGCCGTCGTCCGTCGTCCGCCATCCCGCGGCCATCGGCCCGCGGTCCGTCCGTGGTCGGTGGCGCTACAGCGGCACCCGGCCGGCGTAGCCGGTCATCTCCAGGTAGCCCCAGCCCAGCCCGCGGCCGGCCTCGTCGCTCACGCGCGCCACGCCCTCCCAGTACGGGAAGCCGGTGCTGAGCCGGGTGTCGATCTCCTGGGCCGCGTAGGCCGCCTCGACGAGCAGCACGCCGCGCGGCGTATGGATGCGCCAGCGCACCGGGTAGGTGGCCCGGCTCACCGGGCTCTTCCAGAAGGCCAGCGGCTCGAAGCGCAGTTGCTGGTCGAAGTCGACCGGCGCGCCGCCTTGCGCGCCGCGCCAGCTGCCGCCGGTCCGGATCACCGCGCCGTCGTGCGCGCGCATCTGGAACAGCGTCAGCGACGAGCCGTCGTCCAGGTTCAGACCGAGCCAGTCCCAGCCGACCGCCCGGTCCGGCGCGGCGTCGGCGCCACGACCGAGGTACTGGTTGCTCCACTCGTGATCCAGCCAGGCGCTGGCGCGCACCGTGCGCGTGCCGCCGTCGCGCAGCGCGAGCCGGCCGCTGCCGGCCAGCTGCGGCTCGCTGACGTAGCGGCTGGCCTGCTGCGCGCCCGGGCCCTTGCGCGACCAGCCCGCGCGGCCCTGCAGCAGCGGCGCCAGCGGCGCGTCCAGCGTCAGCGCGAGCGCGAAGCCCGCGCGCTCGCCGGGCATCGACAGCGCATAACGGCTGCGGCCGTCGGGGCCGTCGCTGCGCCGCAGCTGCCAGGCGCCCAGGCGCACGCCGGTGTCGTCGGTGTCGGCGCGCGCGTTGGCGAAGCCGTGGCGCAGCACCTGCTGGTCGTGCAGCAGCCGCTGGCGCCCGAGGTCCGAGATCGCCGCGTGGCCCAGCATCACCTGGTCCGGCGCGAAGGCCGACGACAACGGACGCTGGAGCGCATGGCGGACGCGGAAGAAGGTGAGCTGGAAGCCGAAGTCCGGCCGCGTCGTCTCGCCGGCGCGCCCGTCGACCCGCAGCACGCCGGTGACGTACCACCACTCGATGCGGGTCTCGGGGTGCGCGCCGTGGTCGCGGGGAAAGCGCAGTGGCGCGTCGGACAGCGTCTCGTCGGTCGGCGTGGCCTGCGCGCGGGCCAGCCCCATCGCGCCGAGGCCGGCGAGCGCGCCCAGCAGCGGTCGTCGTCCGATCATCACCAGTCCTCCCGCACCGCGCGCAGCGCCTCGCCCCGACCGGCACGCAGCGCGCGGGCGCTGGCCCAGGCGGCGGTCACGCCGGTGGCGACCAGGCTGGCCGCGAGCAGCGCCGCGACCCGGCCCACTGGCACCGACCAGTCCATGCTCCAGTGGAAGCTCTGCGGATTGAGCCGGAACACCAGCACCGCGCTGATCGCCAGGCCGACGATCAGTCCCATCAGCGCGCCGGCCACCGCCTGCAGCAGGCTCTCGGCCAGCACCAGTCGGCGCAGCATCGCGCGCGTCAATCCCAGGTGCAGCAGCAGGCCGAATTCCCGCCGGCGCGCCAGCAACTGCGCCGACAGGCTGGCCGCGACGCCGAACAACCCCAGCCCCAGGCCCACCGCCTGCAGCCAGTAGGTGATGGCGAAGCTGCGGTCGAAGATCGCCAGCGAGAAGCGGCGGAGCTCGCCCGCGGAGGCGATCTCCAGCGAGTCCGGCGCCCCCGAGGCCTCGCGCAGCGCCTGCTGCGCCGCCACCGGATCGGCGCCGGGCCGCAGCCACAGCGCCAGCTCGGTGATCGCCGCGTCGCCGCTGAGCCGTTCCCAGTCGCGCCGCTCCATCAGCACCGCGCCGGTCTGGCGGCTGTAGTCGCGCCAGATCGCCTTCACCGCGACCGGCAACTGGCGGCCCTCCAGCCGCAGCGTGAAGCGGTCGCCGGGCGCCAGGCGCAGCTCGTCGCGCATCGCCTCGTTGATGTAGACCGGCTGCACGCCGTCCGGCAGCGCGACCGCCTCGCCCTGCAGCGGCAGGCGGTGGTCCAGCGGTCGTGCCAGCAGCGTCGTGCTGCCGGTCATGCCGCGCACGGTGAAGCCGATGTCGCGGGTGCGCTGCGCCGCCACGCGGTCGATGCCGGGCAGCCGGGCGGCCGAGGCGGCCAGCCCCGGCGGCATCGGCTGGCCCTGCTGGGCGCTGTCGCGAGCAGTCTGGCGCAGGTAGAGATCGGCCGGCAGCATGTCGCTCAGCCATTGGTCCAGCGACTGGCGGAAGCTCGCGACCATCACCAGCATCGCCACCGCGAGCGCCAGCGCGACCAGCACGCCGGCAATGAGCCGGCCGGCCTCGCCCGCTTGATCGCGGGCGCGTTCCACCGCCAGCAGCGGCAGCGCGCGCCGCGCCGCCCAGCCACGCAGCAGGCCGGTGATCGCGCGCAGCACGAAGGGCACGCTGCCCAGCGCGCCCAGCAGCAGCGCCACCATCGCGGCGTAGGCGCCCAGCGGCAGCCCGAGCACCGGCCGCATCGCCGCCAGTGGCAGCGCGGCCAGCAGCAGCGCCGGACCGATCCACCACCAGCGGCCCGTGTCGCCGCCGCTGCCCAGGCCCTTGAGCACCTGGGCGACCGGCAGCCGGCGCAGCCGCGCCAGTGGCAGCGCCGCCGCACCCAGGCTGACCAGCGGGCCGAGCGCGAGCAGGCCCACGATCGACGCCGTCGAGAGCCGCAGCGCGGGCCGGCCGCCGCTGAGCCCGGTCAAGCCGCTGCCCAGGTCACCGCCGAGTGCCCGCAGCCCGAGTTCCGCCAGCCCGATCGCCAGGCCCAGGCCCAGCACCGCGCCGGCCAGGCCCAGCGCCAGCGCCTCGGACACCAGCAGCGCCAGGCGCTGCCTTGCGCTCATGCCCAGCACGCCGAGCAGCGCCAGTTGCGGCAAGCGCTGCGCCACCGACAGGCTGTGCACCGCGAAGACCATGAAGGCGCCGACGAACAGCGCCATCAGCGACAGCACGCCCAGGTTGAGCCGGTAGGCGCGCGTCAGGCGCCGGGCGTCGTCGGCCTGCTGGCGGGCCTGGTCCTCGGGCGCGTGCGCCGACACGCCGGGCGGCCAGGCCGCGGGCACCGCGTGGCCGGTGGCCATGCGCAGCAGGATGGCGTCGAGCTGCCCTGGACGATGTAGCAGCTGCTGGGCCCAGGCGATGTCCATGATCACCAGCGCCTGCTGGCGATCCGGCACCCGGCCGACGACCGGCAGCGGGGTGGGCTCGCCGGGCAGGTCCACGCGCAGACCAGCGGGGGTCTCCAGGCCGAGCCGCGTCCAGGCGGCGTCGCTGACCAGCAGCGCGGGCTCGCGCAGCGCGCGGCCGAGGTCCGCGCCGTCCATCCGCGGCAGCCACTGCGGATGGAAGGCGCCGATCTGGAACAGGTCCAGGCCGATGAGCCGCACCCGCTGCCATTGGCCGTCGCGTCCCTGCAGCCGGATGCTCGCGTCCAGCCGGGGCGCGATCGCGGCGATGTCCTCGCGCGCGGCGAGCTCGGCGAAGAAGCGGTCGGACAGCGGCGCGGCGCCGGCGGTGGCGCCGAGCTCGACATCGGCCTGCGCGCTGCTCTGCCGCGCGGCCGATTCGAACTGCGCCAGGGCCGAGGCATTGATCCAGTGGACCGCGCCCGCGAGCGCCAGGCCCAGCGCGATCGTCAGCAGCGCGGCGAGCTGCCGGCCCCACTGCAGGCGCAGCGCGGGCCAGGACAGCTGCCACCACCAGCCCCAGGCGCGCCGCAGGCCGGCGAGCGGGGCGTGGCGGCCGGTGTCGCGCGGCGGGGAGACGGTCGGGGCGCTCATGCGGTGGGGACGGGCAATCGGCGGGCGCGGCGTCGCGCCTTCAGGCCTCGACGAGGCGGCCGTCCTCCAGCCGCAGGCGCCGGTCCGCGAGCTCGGCGGCATGGGCCGAGTGCGTCACCAGCAGGCAGGCCGCGCCCTGGTCGCGCAGCTGCTGGCGCAGCAGCCGCATGACCTGGTCGGCATGGGCGGGATCCAGGTTGCCGGTGGGCTCGTCGGCCAGCACCAGCACCGGGCGGTGCACCAGCGCGCGGGCGATGGCCACGCGCTGCAGCTGGCCGCCGGAGAGCTGGCGCGGCAGGTGGCGGGCCTGCGCGCCCAGGCCGACCGCGTCCAGCATCTCCTCGACGCGGCGCGCGTCGGGCTTGCCCTGCAGCAGCAGCGGCAGGGCGACGTTGTCCCGCACGTTCAGGTGGGGCAGCACGTGGAAGGCCTGGAACACGAAGCCGAGTTGCTCGCGACGCAGCCGGGCCTGGCCGGATTCGTCCAGCGCCAGCAGGTCACGGCCCTGCAGCACCACCTGGCCGCGATCCAGCGGCTCGAGCGCCGCCAGCCCGTTCAGCAGCGTGGACTTGCCGCTGCCGGATTCGCCGAGCAGCGCCAGCATCTCGCCGCGATGCAGCGTCAGCGAGAGGTGCTCGAACAGGGTTTGCGCGCCGTAGCGCTTGGTCAGGCCGGTGGCGGTGAGGAGGGGGACGTCCATCGTCGATAGCGCGAGGTCGATCGGCGGATTGTGGCGCGAGTCCGCGGCGCGGCTCGCGCCGCCCGGTCCAGGGACATTCATGGATCGCCCCGGAGGCTCGTGGGGCGATCACGACGGCATGCCGCAGGCTGCCGCGTGTCTCAGTTGGCGCCGGCAGTGGCGGTGTCGTCGGCGAGCGCGATCAGCTGTTCGAGTGCGTCGGGCGCTTCCGCCGCCACCACGCGCCGCGCCGGCATGCTGCGCAGCCAGGTGATCTGGCGCTTGGCGAGTTGCCGTGTCGCGGCGGTGCCCAGTTCGCGCAGGGCCGCGAGGTCGGGCGCGGCCTCGTTGGCGTCGAGCAGTTCCCAGGCCTGCCGATAACCGACGCAGCGCATCGACGGCAGCCCCAGGTGCAGGTCGCCGCGGGCGCGCAGGCGCCGCACCTCGTCGACGAAACCCTGCTCGATCATCAGCTCGAAGCGCTGCGCGAGCCGCTGGTGCAGCCAGGCGCGCGCCGCGTCCGAGGGCTCCAGGGAGATCAGCGGCCAGTCGACGCCCTGCGCGCGCTGGCGCCGGTAGAGCGCCGACATCGGTTCACCGCTGAGCAGGCAGACCTCGAGCGCGCGCTGGATGCGCTGCGCGTCCAGCGGCGCCAGGCGGGCGGCGGTGTCTGGATCCAGCGCCGCCAGCCGCGCGTGCATCGCGGGCCAGCCGTCGCGGGCGGCCTCGGCATCGAGTTGCGCGCGCAGCGCTGGATCGGCCTGCGGCAGCTCGGACAGGCCGTCGAACAGCGCCTTGAAATAAAGCATCGTGCCGCCAACCAGCAGCGGCCGCGCGCCGCGGGCCTGGATCTCGGGCACCAGGCGCAGCGCGTCGCGGACGAACTGCGCCGCCGAGTAGCTCGCGGTCGGCTCGAGGATGTCGATCAGGTGATGCGGCACCGCGGCGAGTTCTTCCGGCGTCGGCTTGGCGGTGCCGATGTCCATGCCGCGGTACACCAGCGCGGAGTCGACGCTGATGATCTCCACCGGCTGGCGGCGCGCGATCGCGAGCGCGGCCGCCGTCTTGCCGCAGCCCGTCGGCCCGGCGAGGCATAGCGGCCGCAATGCCGGCGGCGGGCAGGGCGCGACCGCGGCGGCCGTTGCGGCCATCGCGGCCGGCGCTTCGATCAAAAGCGCTCCCAGGGCGCGAGGTAGCGCCACTGGCCCGGCGGCAGCTGGCCCAGCGGGATGCGGCCGATGCGCACGCGCTTGAGCGCCAGCACCTTCAGGCCGACCAGCTCGCACATGCGGCGGATCTGGCGCTTGCGGCCCTCGCGCAGGACGAAGCGCAACTGGTCCTCGTTGGCCCAGCTGACCTTGGCCGGCTTGAGCTGGACGCCGTCCAGCTCGAGGCCGTGGTTCAGCAGTGCGATCGCCTTCGGATCGAGCTGGTGCTGCGGATGCTGCCCGGCGTCGCCGTGCTCGAGGGCGACGCGCACCAGGTATTCCTTCTCGACGTCGGAGTCCTCGCCGATCAGGTGGCGCGCGATGCGGCCGTCCTGCGTCAGCACCAGCAGGCCGGTAGAGTCGATGTCCAGCCGGCCGGCGGGCGCGAGGTTGCGGCCGTGGCCGGGTGCCCAGTGGATCTTGGCGGGATCCTCGCCCCAGTGCGTGTCGGCCTTGACCAGCACCGACGCCGGCTCGTAGCCGTCCTCGGCCTGGCCGGAGACATAACCGATGGGCTTGTGCAGCAGGATGGTCACGCGCTGCGCCTGCTGCTCGCGGGCGGCGGGATCGACTTCGATCTTCGCGTCCGGGCCGACGCGCTGGCCCAGCGTCGCGGGCTCGCCGTCGACGGTGACCCAGCCGGCCTCGATCCACTCGTCGGCTTCGCGGCGCGAGGCCAGGCCGAGT